>Ga0214175_1000124_pt1 | contig 28005 bp, 42 predicted proteins | sample TroBogEpilimnion_17_FD_153013 | JGI IMG/M metagenome (GOLD analysis project Ga0214175, IMG submission 153013) | Freshwater microbial communities from Trout Bog Lake, WI - 09AUG2007 epilimnion | ecosystem: Environmental > Aquatic > Freshwater > Lake > Epilimnion/Euphotic zone | place: Trout Bog...
ATCGTATGCCATTATATAAAGTTTTTATTTCTAAGTTCAAAATCAATTATCGGATCAATATACTGTGGAGGTAAAAAAGAATCAAGACAACTTGGACCATTGTTATCTTGAGGTGTACAATTATAACATGCCTTTTTATTAAAGTCAAATTTAAAAACAATTGCTTGACCTTGAGTTCCGCAAGTAGGGCAAGTATTTACAATTGGTGGAGGGCAAACACAAGTAATACAAGGCACAGTTGGAACAACAGGGTCAAGAGAACTCAGACCTATACATTTACCGGTATACGAGCTATATGTGTATCCAGAAGGACAACATAAACAATTTACTGTACTACTGCCAGTAGGTATTGCAACTGCAGATACATTAGGAGTAATATTAACTAATTTATTACATGCATTAATAACACCTGAACTAGTTGGATTACTAACATGACCTGTACCAATAATGGGTGAAGGGTCAGTATAATTACCTGACCCATCTACATATACGGAACCCGGAGGACAACAAATAGTACTCATTATGCTATTCTTTGAATGTATAACAATGCCCTTGAAGGCTGTCTGTTTTCATGTGACTGTTGGGCATTTGCTGCATTTGCACTTATTGTTATACCTGTATATACTTTACCGATATAAGCAGTTGTATTACCTACTGATCCATTTCCTGCAGCTCCTAAACCTGCACTGCTTGATGCAGTCCATGAATTTATAGTACCAATGAAATTTATCTTTTGAGTAGTATTACCAGATGCAGCAGCTTCTGCATGAAAATAGAATGGATGATCATGGCCTGGATCATTCACAGTAATTGCTGCAGCAGGTATACCTGACTGGTTAGAAAGCAATGTTACTGAAGCTTGTCCTACTAAAGCACCTAATGCATAGTTGTCACCACTGGCATTTGAGGGTAGTGTACTACCTCCCATTACCCCTGCACCACAACCTACCGGTACCTGCTCCCTCATATCTACTGTACCATTGTTACCATTACAGAGGGCAAAGCCACATACATCGGTAGTTGCAAGACCAAGCCCTGTTGAATCAAATTTATTTGTTGTAGGTCCAGCATAGGGCATAATTGCACCTATAGGTACAAATCCTCTGAATGCTACTTGTGCACTTGCCCCTGCACCTGTTTTTACAAGTGTATTAGTACCTTGACAGGTAGTGAGGGCGTTCAGTAAGAAGTTACCTATCTGTGTTGGGAGCCCTGTTGTAAGATTACTCACCTGTGTTGTCAAGGTGGCGACTTGTGCTTGCAATGTACAGAACTCGGTTATAAGTTCCTGAATGATTTGATTCAGAGTTGCGTTGCTTGAAAGATTTTTCAAACAAGCTATGTCATATGGACCATTAAGCAGTGCACTTATTTGAGACTGCAAAGTTTGTACATCTCCCCATATTGTACATATAGCTGTCTTGTAACATTCAAGTAAGCAAGGAAGATCTGTACAACCGTTATTACAACAAGTAATACAACTTGTAAAAGCTGTACATGTAGTAAGATCAATACTTGGTATTGATATTCCCACACCGGTAGCATAGTCAAGTATCTTTTGAAGAAGCACTGCTTCTATTTCATTTAATCTATCCCCTGTACAAATGCCCAGAGCAGTTATAGTTGGGCCAGTATATACTATCCCAGTATCTGATATCGGTTTCTCAAAGTAGTTATTACTCGCTGAGTTGTTACATCCACTTCCCATATTAGCAAATTAGTTTTTGAACTTTTGAAATTATGTATATTGTATACTCATCATCCAGACAATTACATCCCATGAATTTATCCATTAAGATCTCTCTGTACTCACATAGCCTGTCATACAAAGTAAAATCTACTTTGTTCTGATAACCATTTACATGATTAAGATACTGTGTACTTGCAAGATTAGCAATGGTTCTATCAATACCATCAAGCAAGTTATTGTACCCATCATTGTTCAGGTTAGTGTCGGTTAATGTTGGATTGATTAAAAACATTTACAGTTTTGTTTTGTTGTTGTTGACTTTTGTTTACATAACAAGTAGGGCACATTCCTTGTATCATCTGACATGCAGGAAGAATGACACTACAAGTTTGATTTACACATTTTACTCTATTGCAAGCCATATACTTTAGTTTAACAGTTACTACATTGTTTCCATTTACTTCCCGGAAATTTGCAAGATAACTTATCCAGCATCATGTCAGCTTTTTTATAGTACTCTCCAGAAAGCCTATAATTTCCTGCATTACACTCAGCAACACTTCCATCTATGTACAGTTTAATTGAACGGAGTTCGGTCATGTAATTTGCGTATGATGGATTGTGACAACCACATTCAAGATCTACCTTGAGGAAAGCATGTTGGTACTTGCATTTGATTGTATCAATCTTAATAAACTTTTTACTGATTACAGCATTAGGTTGAACATTTACTACAGTATATACTATTTCATATATACCATCTGGTAAAGGTGTACAACCTGAATCAGAACAGGTAACTCCAAGATCAACACACTTGTATACATTTACATTCAATGGACTAAATGGAACATTTACAGTTGGGTATCCTGGAGGAGTTATTTGTAGTGCAAGTTGGTTTGATGAAGGTATAGCACCGTAAGTACTTAAATCACTTATAGCAATAACCGAACTATCTCTTAAATCAATAAGGGCAAGTTCAAGATCCGGAAGTTGTTGTACTAACATTGTTTTTTATTTAACAGTAATTGGTGATGGGTCAAAACTTGGTTTATCTACAATAGCTCTTTGTGTCATCCAGCCATAGAAAAACTTCTTATTAGCCGGTCTTTTCTGACAAATCTTAATATAGAACTTGGCTGCATTTATCTGCATTCTGGTCATATACAACTGATGCATCGTAGTATCCAGTTTACGCTTGTAGTAAGTACAACTATCTACTGGTTTTATTATTGACTGGGCCTTTGCAGGTGAAGTACAATACCAACACATCAATATTGTAATAATAATTTTTCCAATTACTACTGTAGCTATTTTTAATTTCTCTTTCATGCGTATGGATTATTTGTATTTAATACATTAATGGTACTACTGTCCATTTTACCAGTCTCAGGTACATCTAATGATCTTTGACAAAGTACTACTGCTTGATGTACACCCATGTTTAGCTTTTTCTGTCGTTTAATATCTTCTCTTTTTTGTGCAGCTATTTTCATTTTTACTAAACTTTCTGATGTAAAGGTTCTACCCAACATAGCTTTTCTAATTTTTTCTTTAGTCTCTTTTGGCATAACTTTTCCAGTTTGAGCTTTTCTATTGTTTTCAATAGCCTGCAAACTACGAAATTTTCCTTTTAGAATCTGAGACATTTTTTGTTTTGATTCTTCAGAATGTTTTTTACCTAACCTGCTTGTACAAAATGCATCTCTATGTTCTTTTGAAAGTTTTCTTCCTTTTAATGGGGAGCAACCTTTAGGAAAATTAGCTTTATTTTTATGAGCATCACTAAGTATTTTTCGTTTTTCCTCAGAAATAGGTCCATATTTTTTACCCTTTAAAGCTTTAGATATTTTGTCTTTTGTTTCTTTGGATGCTACATAACCAAATCCACCATCTCCACCATCAGTAAGATTACAAAGAGTACCTTTTCCTAAATCTTTTCGTCCATACAAAGCAATAAATTCTATTTCTTTTTCTTTTAAAACATTTATATCATTAGTTTCAAAAAGAATATCTATGTCATAAATAGTTTTACTTACAATATTTTCCCAGTGTTTGTTTCTGTGTTTATGAGAAAAAGCTCTACTATATTCATGTGTAAAACTTTTAAAACTATTATGAAGTTTACATTTTGATCCAATCCCAATATAAAATACTTTATTGGTATCTTGACGAATATGTCTATACAAGTAATATCTAAGCATATGGATTATTTAAATTCAACTCATTTAAAGTAAAACTATCCATTATTCCTGTTTCTTTAATATTAAGAGATCGTTGACATAAAATTATGGCTTGGTGAACTCCTGTATTTGTAGCTTTATCAAACAGATCGTTGGCAACCTCTTGGTTGATTATATCATCACCTTTAATTACATTCCAAAATGCTTCCCTATAAAACAAATCTCTTGCTTCAAAGAGTTCACTATTTTCTTTTAAACATTGAGGGAAATGATCTTCATTTTTTAATGAGTCAACTATAGGCCAACCAACCCATTTTGGGTTTGGTTTCCTAGCTATACCCCAAAGAGTTTCACCACCTGTATCAGAAGGATCGTTACCGTAAAAGCCCTCATTCTTTAAGGTACCATCTAATGCTATTTCAAGCTTTGCCATTTTCAGTATTGTTTTTTTGAGTCCCGAAATAATATGAGAATATCATCAAAGTTAGGGTCTTAATTAAATCAAATAACTGACTGCTTATTTCATCAGACAATAATTTAATCTTAAATGCTACTACTTTATCTATTATAAATACAGCAACAAGAGCTGCAAATACCATTAATATAAACCTAACCAGTATTTCTTTTGTTTCATGAATAAATAGTTTGTTTACATATACAACAGCACCTATAATAAATGCTATTGCAATAAACACACCTAATATCATTACCCATAAAATATCAGAAGAAAACATAATTTTAGTTTTAAGAAAAAGGGGGACAGAGGCAATTTCCCCTATCCCCCTTTGGTCAGTTACGGATTGTACTTACTATTAAGGAACCTGTACTGTAGTACTTGTTGTAGTAGTGTTAGTACTTGTTGTATAAGTAGTAGTAGCGGTAGTATTTGCAGTAGTATCGTTATCTACGTTACCCAGGAACGCTGTTAGTATTGCTGTGATTGCAGTACCGTTTGGTGAAGTAATGTCTTGCGGAATTGCAATTATTACTGTTTCATCCATACGTGTCGTACCTACGTCACGGCCAGTGATCTGTGGTTGCCAGAACCTGATGTAATACAGGTCATATGCTGCAGTACTGTCAACGTATGTCTGGAACTCTCCATTGTAGTTGACGTTGCTGAAGATATGTTTGTACTCAGCCTGGTATGAGAAGAAGTCTTTTTCAAGTTGTTGTACTTCAGCCGGTGTAACTTGAGGATAATTTGCTCTTTGTACAATAGTAGCTGTACCATATGAATTACAATAGTTTTGCACTTCATAGTCAGTAGTCAAATCTGGACCTTCCATGATGTATGTCCAGAATGACATACGGTCAAATTGGTAAGGGAAGTTGGTCAGATCCGTTGATGTACCCTGTCCATAAGTCTGCAGCGTTTTACCTGTGATGTAGAAGCTCATACCATCTGTTGCAAGACCTGCAGTCACAAACTGGTTCAGGATAGTATCATTGTTGATTGCCGTAACAAACGACTCATGGATAGTTATGAGCTGTTGACTTGTCAAAGTGTCACATGGGTTTGCACCGCAAGAGCAACATGGTGTTGTAATCATCACTGTACGAGTCAGTGAGTTGTTATATGCTGCTCTGATATAGAATGAATCCAAACGAAGTGTTATTGATACATCCTGCTGGCAAGCAAGAGAACCAAGTGCGAATGATACTTGGGTAATCTGGGTCTTAGCTGTCAAGCTACCAGTAACCTTGTACCATTCAAGTACATTTGCACCAACAATCAGATCTGATTTTTTACTGCCTTCATTTGCAGAGTAAATATTCCTACCTTGAGCAAGGTATATATACTTTGCATTACCCACAGTAGCAACCGTTGCCGGGGTATTATCAGGGAGGAAGATACCAAACTGTGCCGGACTTGAGGTCAGGTTGTTAGTTGATCCTGTTGTTGGTAACGTGTTGCTCTTTGATACTACAAAGAGGTTGGTTAATGAAAAGTCTGCCATTTTGCTTTATTTTAAGTTTTTAAAGTTATTATTCGTTTTCTTTTGTTCTTACTCTACTATACTGTGATAATTCTTGATTAGCTGTAGCATCTCCAAGCTCAGTAACAACTAAATCTACCAACTCATCCTCAAGGTAACTTTCAAGTTCACAATCTACTGTAGTAGATAATGTACCATCAAGATGAACATATCCAGTTATATCCATGTCCTTCGGGTAACGAAGATACGATAAATACAATTCATTGGGAGTAAAACTATTTTGTGAATCACTGTAGACATATATTTTATCTGCAGATATTACACCCAATGTTTCTTGGTAGTTAAAACTTGGCTGGTAGTGAGGAGATTTTAATAACATTCTAATATCCGCATGCTTCATAAAATCAATGACATCAAGTAACCTATCCTTACAATTACCTTTAGTAGCAAGTACATAAGAGGTAGTTGGGATCATCATATCATTTGACATTGAACTAAACGGTACAAAATAACTATTAAGTACGTCCCCGGGTGTAGCAGTTAAGGTAAGCTTCTCATATGTGACCTGAAAATTTTGCAAGTCCTCATATCTTTTTGAGAAGGCATCCATCCCTAACTGATACACATTGTTCGGGTCAATTTTCTTCAATACCAGTTTTACCTGGGCCTTATTTAAAAGATCTATCTTAGTTTCATTAGGTATGAACTGTCCCCTCAGATTACTAAGCCTGTTGGCTTTGGTATCTATGGCGAATAATAAATTCTGAACTGGTATCATACATAATGGTTACTTCTTGCTCTCTGCTTTGGTTGATTTGGCACTGGCCTCTTCAGTTGTCTCAGGAGCAACATATGAATAATTTTCAATGCTGTTCTTGATCTTCTTCTTGTCTGCTACTCTTGTTTCGAGAGCCAGTCGTTCCATCTGTTTTGAATCAAGTGATAGTTCATCTATCAACTGATCTTCAGACTGAGCTATTGATGTTTCTCCTTCATAGATGATACCGTTACGTTTTGACAGTACCCTCAGTTGGATTGCTTCTCTCACAAGACTTCTAACTGTCAGAAGTTTGTCGGTCATGCTGGCTATCCTGTTAAACAGGTCAACCGAGTTTTGACCCTTGTACTCACCAGTCTCTATTGAACCTTTCGATATCATTGTATAGAGTATGTTGAATACAATTTCTGGCTTATCGTTGTCTGTGATTGGTAGGCCAATCAGTTTAGCTACTTTCCTCTGCCTATCAACTGCCATCTGTCTCAGAGTTTCTATGGCCTTAGTTACGGTCATATTCTGAGCATAGACAATAGCTGCTTCAGCTTCTGGATTGGAAATGTAAAACTGTACAGTTGACTTACAATTTCCTTTCTTCCACTCTTCCTGAGACGATGCAATAAGATCAGTTATCTGCGTGAGCCACCAAAACTCTATCTCTTTGTGTGGGTTACTGAAGTTAAAGACGTTCTCTCCATCTACCAGTTTTACCCTTGATGCTACCAAACCGGTATTAAATTTTGCTCCGTATACTCCAGAGTAATACTCTGAACGAGGACCAAGATCTAAGCCAGTTATGTTTTCAAGACGTTCTTTTCTTTCCTTTACTATTGTTGCCTCACGGTCAGCAGCTTCAGGGTTGACCATACGCATTCTGCGGATGTAGTTTGCCTCTGGGTCAAGACCAGTCAGATATTTACCATCAAGTCCTTGAACTGGGCAAATTCCTATTCCGGTACCCGGATGTCTCATGTATCCCTTTTCTGCTAGGGCATTTTGCATTGTCATCTCTCCTTGCTTGTGTGTTACAGGAAGAGGTAAGATTTTAGCTATCCTTGCCATTTTAATCACAGTATGTAGTTGGTGCTCCCCTACTTAGGGTGAGGGGAGCTTAACCCTTAATTTTATTACTATCCAAATTCTATTAGGAGAATCCCTATTAGAACTGTGGTACCTGCTCGATAAGTGCTGTACGAGTGATATCTTCAACAAACACATCGTAACGATCTTTCATCCAGATCTTATAACCTGGGAACATGTTCGCTGAACTCATTCCCTTAGAAGCTGCGTGACCCATGTGATGGTAAGTACCGTCAACATAACCCCAAGTCATGCTAGGAGCAGATGCCGGACGAACCTCACGGATATTGTCAGATGACATCTGATCACCTTGAGGTGAAACATCAAACACCATGAAGATCGGAGTAGACTTCTTGTTGCGACCATACTCAGAGTTTGTCTGAGGCAGGTCAAGCTCCATCAGGTGAGATACTTCGATACGACCTGTATCCATAGTCACCATTGAGTCAAATGCCCAGTTGATGGTCATGTTCTGGCCCTTACCTTCAATGAAACGGTTGTCAGCGATGATTGTAAAACCAGCTTTCAACAGGTCATCCTTGGCAGCAGTACGGAATACTTCGATACCTGCTTCGTTGGTAAACAGTTTCACCCTACGGTTCTTCATGTCTTCCCTACGGTAGAACAGATCACCAAATACGTTACGGATGATATTGATTGAGAACTGGCCGGCGTTGTACTGCTCCAGGTTACCATATGCTCTCATACGAGGATACACACCCATTGACAGTTTCTTCATTTCCTGATTACCAGAACCAGTGTTTGATGAACCACCTTGTGCCCAAATCATTTTCTTTACTTTCATGTCCAGCATACGCTTACGGAGTTCCATTTCGATAAATGGTTCCCATGCTGTAACATATTTGTGCTCACCTTCTTGGTTACGTACTTTCTTAGAGTACATAATCAAGTCAATCAGGTTACCGTCTTTGTCTGTACCACGAGTATTAGCGTTAGCCACTTTAGTATCAGCCCAGTCGGTTACAGTGTGCTCCACCATGTTTGCAGAACCCAAAGATTCATACAAAGTAATTTCATCACCAAGAGAACCCAGACCGGAACCTCTTTCGTCAAACTCACCAGTAGCATTGTAGAGGAACTCAAACTCACGACCTTCAACAAGCCACTGCGGATCAACTGAAGTAGTCATTGGGTTGGTAGTTACAAGTTGCATTGTATACTTCCAAGCACGACCCCACTGAACCGGGTCATTCATAACAATGAACTGCTGACCATACATACGGTTGGCGGTGATTACGTCATTGATAAAGAACTCTTTCTTGTCAAATACCATTTCAAAGGTCTGACGGTCAATACCTATATTGCTCAGATTGAGAGTAGTGTCCGGAACCTCAATAAGCACAGGGAACTGATACGGAACATTTACTTTCCATTTCCAGTAGTCAGTTGCTTTGTTGATGTAATATGGCTTGGACTTCATAATCATCTGCAGGAAGTCATTTGAGTACAGGCTGGTTTGCGTGTACAAACTGATGATCTTTTTATCGTAATCTGCAGGTGATTCTGAATGCAGCATCTGGATATGGTTAGAGTCCGTGAACTTACCCAGAGCCCTCTTATTCATAGAGGAGTATCTTGTCGCAATGTACCCTGAACTATAGCCAGGTATCTGTTGTAATGCCATTTTAAGTAAAATTTAGTTTAATAATTATAATCCATCAATGAATGTTGATTTTCTTTTTCCATCACCGAAAGTATCGTTAGCTTTTGCTTTCTTTCCTTTTACAAAGTTGAAGAGCTCATTGCTTTCTTTACTTACAGCTTTTTTTGCTACTGGCCCAAGATCGAGACTGATTGGTTTGCCCGGCTCATACCCCTTCATAAGAAGGAGAGCAAGCTTTACTTTAGCTTCGTGATTCTGTGGATGCTGAAGATCCATTATCACTCTGTCAAAGTCGGTGATCAATTCACCTGAAGGCAGCTTCCACTTTTTAGCTTCCAGGAAATCAACAGCTCTATTAGCTGAATCCTTGTTTACCGGGATACCATCAAAGTCTTGTGTCTTTAATTTCTCACCGAGGATATTCCTGATGTTTGTAGAATACTGTGCTTCAAGTTGTTTCTTACGTTCAAGACGAGCTTTCGATTCTTCCTGGATTCTGGTCAACTGAGCTTCCTCACTTTTAACCAGAGCCTTATGATGTCTCTGTGCTGTGCTCTCAAGGTCGGCATTAAGCTTTAGCTTCTTAACCTCGGCCTTGATATCGTCTTCTTCCCATCCCTGGTTTCTCAACGCCGCTTCAACAACTGACTGTTGGTTATCCTCATCACTAAGGTCCATGTCTTTGAAGTGCTGTGTTTCCAAATACTGGTTAACGTATTCTTTTGGATCTGCACCATTCACGAAGATTGCATTAAACAAATCTCTATATTCTTCACCATGTCTGCCAGCAAAGCTATAAACCATTTGTTCTGCCATCTTCTGTTTTTCCCAATTAAACCTTTCGATGAACTCTTCTGATGTTGCAGGAAGTTCTTCATCTTCTCCATCTGGTGTAAAGATGCCGACCTTATACAGATCTTTTGCTAATGACTCAAAATCATTATCTGATTCTTCATCATTATCATCATCTTCATTTGTAGATTTTTTTGTCTGAGATTTTTGACCATTGTCATCATCATTCTCAGCATCATCATCATTGCCCTCAATAAACTTTCGAGCATCATCCTCTTCTTTTCGTTTAGCAGCCCTCATTTCCTCAGCTCTCTCTTCATCAGATTTGGCTTTGCCTTTATCTGCAGCTTCCTGTTTGTCCTTATCGGTAGCAGGTTTGATTTTATCAGAAGATGTATTTGATGGAGCAGGAGTGCCATCCATGTAGGCTTCAAACTCTTTTGCATCTGCTTGAGAAGCCTCAACACCAAAGTCGAGATCTTCATCGAAGAAGGTTTCTTGTGCCATATGTAGTTGTAATTTGTTGATGTAAAGGTAAAGCTGCTTTATTGTAACTAACAACTTTTTACCTTAACTGATTAAAAAATATCCATTTCTATATGCCGTTAATGAAAGAAAATAACCTATCACTTTGAGTTAGAAGATAGTTTTTTCTTCATCATTTTTACTTTGTCTTTCTCAATGTCATTTCGTTCTGACTCAAGAGCAAGCTTTCTTTCTTTATGTTGAGCATCAGTACCTGCTTTCATATTTTCCTGGGCCAACTTTTCTTTCATCATCTGAACTTTCATATCTTCTATGTCACGCTTGTAGATTGAGTCTTGTTCTTTTTGACGATGTGCCATAATGTCAAGAAAATCTGGTTCATCTGTAGCACGATTAATTTCAGTCATCTTCATACGTTCTTTGATTTGAGCAATGGTCAATTCAGTATTAGCTTTGGTATCAATCTCGTAAGTTTTGACCTGTATCTCATCTTGATGATACTTATCTTCTCTTGCGGCTTCTTGTTCCATTTTCTGCTGTTCCATTTGCTGTGCTTGCTGCTCCATCTGTTGCTTCTGTTGTAACATTTGATCATTCTTCTCTTTGAGCTTCTTGTATACATCAAGAAGTTTGCGAGTAGATGTCTCTGTATACATCTGTGCAACTTCGTATAGACTTGCTCCATTTTGCATTGCTGCCTGGGCCAGACCTTGGATTTGCTGGAAGACTCTCATATCATCTGACCTTGAGGTCATAAAGAGTTTGATGTCACGATTTTTTAAATGAGTCTCTGTTTGAATTTTTACGAAGGCATTTCCACCCTCGTTATCAATAAAGCTTAATGTAGAATCTGGTTTCCTTGCTTCAAGATATAATGCCATGTCAAGTACACATTGAAGCTCTTGGTTTTCAATATACTCCTGTTGAACAAAGTATGGCTCTGTCTGAGCATAGGATTGTGATACTGCTGTATTTGTACCGGTTGCTGATTCAGATGCGGCAACTGATCCAAGTCGTTGTCTATTGATACCAATCAATTCCCAACACTCATTCTTCAACTGCATTGCTAATTCATAGCGTGTTTGCATCTGCTGAGAAAGTGTCCAGTCAATTACAGTGTACTGGTTAAAAGAAGATGGCTTCTTTAAATTGTCAGGACTATCGTCAACCCAGATAACACCTTGCTCTTCTGCCTGGCGTTCCCAGATTTCCATACTGTCTTCGTATGTACCATTCTTCTGCAGAGGTACGTGCCGGCGAGACATCAGAAGCACTTTACCTTTTTCTTTTTCAAGTAATCTGTAGAGTTGATTCATGCAGATGTTGTAAAGTGTCTGGAAAGGTTTCATCAAATCTACAAGAGATGTAGAAACTGTATTCTCGATTTCATGTACAACACCAATGATAGGACAATAGTCCAAGATCTCAAGTGGCTCAACATAGTAGATGTCATCACCAATCTTTACACCTTTGTACCACTGGTTTTCCCATTTCCATTCAATAGATAATTCTTGAGGATGCTTACCGTCTTTGTAGTTATCATCAACCATGTCTGATTGTATATTACCATCTTTATCAATGTAAGTCAGTAAACCAATTTTACGTTTTGATATCCAGTAAGCAGTAGTAACAATGAAACGGTTACCGAATGTACCTACAGATGGTGCAGCATTACCAAGAAGACCATTGACATCTTGGTTGTTATCGTTGTTCATCCAGGCTTCCATGTTCTGCCTTTCTCTCAGAACCAGATCATCATAGGCATTGTACTGAATGCTCTCAGCACCTGTCTTACCTGCCTCAAGGTTGGTAGTCCTTGAATAAGGATAGAAAGCTTGCATTGCATAGTTACGAAGGTGGTCTATCTCTTCTTCAGTAAGATCATACTTGTTGATGATTTCACTAAGTTCCATTATTTCAATCAGACCGGCAGCATACGCATCCTTGATGTACTTTTTATCCGGTGTAGTAAGCCACCATACATTTTTAGGATTGACCTTCTCTGCTTTAAACCCTGTACGACTACGGTCTTCATAGTTATGGAAGAACTCTCTGTTGCTTATAAGCAAGTCACGAAAACCTTGTTCAAACTCTTCTTTAAGATTGAACTCACGCTTTAATGCCTGAAGCATATTAGATGCCCATACTTCTGCAGCAGAAGTATAATCCATCATGTACTCTTTTACTTTCTCAGTAGTAAGTTGGTCTACTTGTTTATCAAAACCTTCAATGTCAGAAGTATCTACACCTTGCTGTTTAAGATCTTCAGCGATTTTTTGTTTTGCACTATCAATAATATAGGTTTGATATAGCTTGGTATAAAATTGGGCCTCTTCATTCTTGGATTGATCATCTACTGCTTTTGGTCTGGCTACATCAGGTCTTTTACTTTTTTCACCTACCATTGTATTAATTGGTGGGTTGAGAATAGGATAATGCTGTACATATGCAGGTAGGTCAGCATCACGAATAAGTTCATCTACAAATGACATGACTGGTCCTTCTGCATAGAAATCTTCAGGACGAAGTTTACCTTTCATCAATTCATAGTTACGAACTATCCTGATACGCTGGTAGTTATACTGAGCAAGTGCAACAGTATAAAAATAGTCCATGTTTATCTTCCACCAGTTACCAGAGCGTTTGGTAATACCATCTACATGCTGCCGAGGCATAGGTATTACGTTACCTGCCTTGTCAGTGATTCGTCTATTAGAATCAATGTCAAGACCCTCTCCGATAAACTGGTCTGGAAATAAATTCAAAAGCACTTCTTGAGGTGCATTGTATTCGGCTAAGTATTTTATGATTGCCATATTGCAATTATTTAAAAAGTCTGTTTATACTCCCTCTTGGGCCAAATATAGTACTGTTCATTTCTTTAAATGGACCACTTCTCCTCCGTTTAGGTTTTACTACTTGTGGTTCATTATCTTCAACTTGTGGTTGAATACGCTGTAAATCCATTTTTCTTGCACAGGTAATTGCAATTGACAATGCCCTGATGCGGTCAAAGTTACCATCTTTGTTCCATTTAATGATCTCATCAAGTAATACAGGATCGTAGATCTTGGCAACACCAAGTACCTTTCTTGTCTCCTCAGAGCCAGGTACAGGAGTAGAGGCAAAGTAATCTTCCATGTACTGCTTTAAGTTAGTATTAAATAGTTCAATGTTTCTTGGAGAAGAGCTTACACCCTTCTGTCTGAGATTTGCACTACTTGTAGGACTATACTCTTTGATCCAGTCAGGAGTATCCATAAGCATATGGCCTTCTCCTTTTGCAATCATGTAGTCAATAAATGACATTTCATCATTTTCACAAAGTGCAATTGCATTGTAGTACTTGATTAGCAGTCTTACATTGTTGTTCCAAGTGTCTTTGCTATCCGGCCTAGCCACGTACCAAGCAACCGGCATATCTTGAAAACTATCACTTAAAGCATCATATGCTCTTTTAAATATATAGATTGCTCCTAATGAATCTGAATTTGGAGCTTTTTCAAAACGGTAAGGGTCAATACCTGCTACAAATAAACCATATGGTGGAGTAGGACCAGGATGCTCCAGTATTACTATTGGGCAGTTGCTATCTTCTTTTGGTCCTTTAGGGAATGAAGAGACAGGTAATCTGGTTGAAGGTTTGTGTTTTACAATACCCTCCTCTTCATAGAGGTCAACATACATACCGACCTTGAGCCCAGGAAACATGACCTCAAGTCTTTCCTTCTGGTTTCGTGCAATATCTCCATTGAAGTAATTTTCAGATGAAGAAAGGAAACACTCTTTTGGAGTTAGAGGATAGTACATGATAAGTTTCAGGTACTCTGTCTGATCAGGGTCAAGTGCTTTATTTGCTCTTTCTGCCTTGATTGTCTCAAGGGCTTTTATTTTGTCAGAAGCATGGAATGGTATTTTGTTCAGCTCTTTTGTATCATGTGTTATCTTTCCTTCCTTCCGAAGATAATCACCAAGCGTAGTTTCATACTTGCAATCAAGGCGGTACAAACCCGACATAAACACACAAGTTTTTTCGGCTGTTATAGGATCAGTTACTGCTAGGAAGTTGTTGGCATCCGGGTGATAAAAGAATCGTTCAGCATCAGCTCCCTTTTCAAAAGAGCCTCCGGTATTATGAGTAACGATACCATTAGCAATATATGTATTAGTAGTGCCTGCAGTAAGATTATACACAGGTTTAATTCCTATATACTCTACACTAACTACCCTTTCTAATCTAATGCCTTTTAATTCTTTTGGTATTTGCTCTTTTTTAGAATTTAATCTTTCAACACACTTAGACAGATTTTCTTGTTTGTATTTAACGTAAAAAGAAATTTGTTCATAAAACATCTTTATACTTTTTTTATCACAAATAGATAATCTGTAATGATCATTTCTGTCTTTTCTTCCTCCTTTAATATTTGCTTTAATTCTTTTTATGGTACAATGTATACCTAATTTTTGAAGTAAAAACTGAACTTCTTTTAGGAGAAATTCAGAAGAAGCTGCTAATGCTATAATAGGTATTCCTTTATTGTATCCACCAACTGTACCATCTGTATCAAATAAACCGCCCAATAATTCTGTTATAGCATATTTAGAATAAGAATGTACTTCTATAGGCAAAGTTTTTTTAAGTTTTGTTTGCCCGTATATACCTATTTTCCTCAGTTCTTTACAAATATCTTTTATACGTGTTTCTTTATATATTCTACCATCTTTTGTAAGATATGTACTTTCTGTTTTAGTGTTTAAATTGTTTTCTATATATGAGTTTATTTCTAAATCACAATTTGAAAGTACTGGTGTTTTATCAAACCCATAAGAACCATCTCCTATCAACCATCCTACTACCCTAGGTTCCCACATTTCTTTTTCAGAAAAAATATCTACGTTCTCTATTACAGCTATTTGATTTCCTACCTGAATATCTTTTGCTTCTTTAAAATAAACTTTACGAACCCTTTTAGATCTATGCCCTTCTTTTTCATCTCGTGCTCTATATAAAATAGGGTGATCTTCGCTACATTCTAAGTATCTTCCGGTGTTAGTTGCTATTTTATAGCAAGGCTTTTCAAAAGGAGGTTGCCAATAAGTAATAATTTCTTTTGAACTTCCTTCTCCGTTATATCCTATAATTCCATTTTTAGGTACAAGATTTTCAATGTTTATAAAATTCCCATTATTTGTCCATACTTTTGTTCCTGCACATACACATCCAAAGAGCAAAGGAACACATCTCCAACCGAATTTAGATTTAAAGGCCGGCTTTGCAGCTTCAAAAGATTGTGCAAATGGAAACTTACCAATCTCATCGGTTGCATAAGCTTTAGCTGTAACACCGGCAGGACCTTCTGTATTCTTACCATCCGCTACGTTTCTGATGATAAGATATGACCATACTTCATCATCGTTGTCTTTTGCTTTAAGTCCCAGACGAACCATGGGTTTTCTCCAGTCTTTATCAAGCATTGGGATACGTAATCCTTCCCAAAGATTTTTTAGACCAAAGTCAATTTTATCTTTTAACAGTGATAAGTCAGAGTCATTACCACCTACAATTACATTCTGTGTATTCTGAAACAGTGTTGCATGATAACCTTGGTAAGAAGCCATAATCTCACTCTTACCAAACTGGCGTACACCTATATGCAGGTAACCTTTCTTTTCTACCCTACATTCCTCAAGGTATTGAGCAACTATCCACTCATTGTCCCGGAGAGAAGGTAATAATTTACGTCTTACAATATTTTCATACTCGTCCTCAATGTCATCACGTATCCACCAATGATTAAGGTGCCAGTAAAGCCAGCCGGAGAAAAATACTCCATCAACCATGACACCTCCTAAACATCTTGCCTCTTCTTCCTTTACAAGTTTGTCATAAGCATCTGACCCCCTTGTAGGAATGCTCTTCTTGTTTTTAAAGAAGTCCGAGAATTTAATCTCTTTTATTTTCTTTTCAACTATCATTACATTCTGGATGGTCGATCAGCACCACCTTTCACATCTTTCTTTTTGTGTTCTTCAGCCTGTCGCATTTTATCAACTTGTTCCAAAAGTACGAGATATTCTTTCATTGTATCCCGAACACACTTTATCTGTGATTCAATTGATGCAATCACCATTGGTATCAATCCTCCTTTAGCAGTAGGCTTGAACTCAATACGATCCTTCATCTGTTGAAAAGGATTATCATCAACGTACTGCTTCCATTCCTGAAGTTTTTGTTCAGCCCACTCAAGTTCAGTATTGATGTATATCTGTTTCTTAGTCGTTGCCATTACTCTTCGATTTTATTTTGTGACAATTTGATTTTATAAGCATCAAGGTCTTTTTTGAGCTCAGGTGTTTCCAGGATCTTCTCTGCTGCTTCACCATCTGTTGTCAGGGCTGGCCACTTAGATACCTCATCTGGGAAATGAGAACCAATACCACCAAGAGGGCAGAAGGCAGACATGGCTCTTGTCTTCAAATACATGTTGCAACCACAGTCTGTACAGAAGTTATCCTTACGCATGAATGGACCACCGCCGGCCTTTAATACATTAGGGGAGTAATGAGGACATTCATTGCAAATGGCTATTCTTTCAGCAGCTACTTTTTCTACTGAATCTTTTATGAATACAGCATTGCCAATTCCTTCAAGCAATTTTCCAAATTCTATTTTCATACATTCTTTTGTTTACGTTGAACACATTTTGCAAGCTGTACATTAAGTACCTCTATTTTTTCTTCCAATACTTTTTTCTTTTCCTGAAGTTCTTTTCTTTTAGTTGGTCTTAAAGATTCTTCAAGTCTTCCTTCAATATATGCTATTTCTTTTTTGATCTCATCAATATACATTGGTACTTTAAACTGACTCAACCTTAATTTAAAGAACTTAGAGACATGAATAGTTCTGAATGTATCGGTACCTTCTTTGACTTTTGCCCACTGAAAATTATGAATCTCTCGAACAATACCTTTACTAATACCTAACTGTTCTGCCACTGCTGTTATACAATCTTCACCTATTTTGTCTTCAGGTATTTTGTAAACAGGGTCAATTGTCTTGTTACCACTTCTGTGGTTTATAATATCTGCAGCTGGTAGATTTACGAATTTGTCCCGAGTACGCATTTGAATGAGAAGATAAAGTTATCCTGATTATTAAAATCCAATGTTACTTTAGGATGAAGAAATACAGTATTCTCTCTTTTAATAAGGAGTTTCTTCTTCTTCAACTTACTAATAGTATTGTCAACAGCAGCTATGGAGCTGTTGTGGTTTTCTACGTACCCTATCTTACAGGGGCCGGAAACAATCCCTTTATTTAAAGCAATGTGAGCAAGTAAACTTATTTCACCATCACTAAGTTTAAGATTGTTAAACGCAGAGAGTAATTGAAAATAAGCAGTTGCAATATCTCTTTTATCTGCCTTCTTTCGTTTGAAAGAAAAGCCCAACCATTGCTGACCATCTCGATCAGCAAAGGTTGTTCCATTCTGTATTGCTACTTGTTGCATTATTTCTTTTTAACTGGTTTCAAATAAAGGTCAACTACTTGATCACGTTCAATATTGTATACTTTCTTTAGATCTTCAAGTATCTTTTCGGTTACCTTACTATGACGAGAAGTCTTCCCTATATAGTTCATATGCACAATCTTATCATCGGCTAACTTAGCTACAAACTCAAATACGTGTTGCATGAGTAAATATTTTATGTTTTACTTGATAACATTGCATGAAGATCTGTATTAGTGTACAGCAAGTAAAAAGAAACAATTTTAGTAACAGCTTCTTCTACAGGCAATTCTTTACTTACCGTCATCTCATGCATTATATTACCATCATATTCAGGTATGCACCAAAATATAAACTTGTCTGAATCAGGTATCCAAACAAATCCTTTTTTAGAAGGATAGTCTTTTATTTTTTCTTCTACTAATTCTACTATATTTGGATTCATATACTATTTTTAATGCTGAGGAATAACCGGTACCAGATCTTTGGCAATTATTGCACGTTCCTGGTATACAAGATAACCTACACCATTGAGTGCTATGGTGGCCTCAAATTGATTAGGGTATACATACACTATGTCCCCGGGCACAATGGTTTTTACATCGACACCTACTGATTTTACAATAGCCCTCTCAAGGCCATTTCCTTTCAGTTCTTTCTTTATCTTCTCATCCATGATGATCAGACTTTCCTTCTCTTCTTCCATAATAGGAAGAACCAGTGCACGACCCCCAAGTACACCAATACTTACGTCAGTATTGTATGCCTCTTGTGTCTTTTTCATTTCTGCTTTGATGTCAGCTTTTTCTTGTGCTGATACTCCGATATCTATCATATAGTTAATTGTTTAATCCATTTGATGAATGTCCCTCATGTCCGTTGATTCAACCAGATTAGGGTTAAGCTCTGCCCACAATGAGAACTCTTCGGCAGTTATCTCTTTCCAGTTAACGAGATTAATCTTCCCCCACTTTTGATTAGGGTCATTGAGATTAGTATTGTGAATATATTGGAAAGGATGCATAGCAATACATCTTCCAATTAATGATCCTGACCTGGTACCATAAAGAATCCAGTAGAACTTTGTGGGTGTCTGTGTTAAGACTGTGCTGCCGGTTTGAAACGTATTCATTATGTAGTTGTTATATTTCTAACAAAGGTAGTGAGAATTATCATACTTGGTTAGGATTTCTAAAATATTTTCTAACAAAGTTAGTTAGCACGTAGCTTCAGGGTATTGTTCTATTTCTTTCCATTCTATTTCTGCACAGGGAGGAGATAGTCTTAGTGTTATAGAGATATCAATATATGCAGTATCATTGATCTGTAGGGCCCAGGATTCCCGGCCATGGGGTGTAAACTCTTTTGGTGTATCTAAAGAATCAGGATACACTACTGGTACGTATCCCATTTCTGTTGCTACCTTAATAGGATGAAAGTAGATAAGCTTTGCGTTGGTAGCTTCTTTCATCTCAAGCAGCATATCAAGAGGATCACCTGCACTACTTACCCATGGTATCAAAACAATATCCATATCATTTAGAAGACTACCATGAAGGCAAGCAGCATATCCATGTTTTATTGCTATCTGCCTCAAGGTGCTATACCAAGTGGCATAAACTACTGGATTAGGATTGTAGTTCTTTTTCACCTAACAAAAGTAGTGAGTTTCCCCTATAAAACATAACATACCTTGGTTCAAAAATTTTTGCCCCTATTTCCCCATCAAGGTAAACACTCCCCCTATAGGTATCCACATATAAATATCCCCCCTACATGACCCCAATAATTTAACCCCCGGTATTTGATGAGTGTATTATTATGGATAATTTTATATACAAAATTTTATACGTGTGTTATTAGGGTATGCAGTCCAACAAATATCCCCAGGTGTCCATTTGAGTGTTGGGATATCCCCACTCATGACAATTTAATTTCTTGTATCATGTCTGAAACGACAACAGTGAGGCGTACCACTTTAACTCGCCAGAATTTCCCGATTGCTAAGGTAACACCTGCTGTAATACCAGCAAAGAACGAGTGGCCTGAACGTAGGGGTTTTAAGGTGTTTGGCTTTTGGCTGAACGGCTCCGAGAACTTTAACACTCGTGAGGAGTGTTACAATGCCCTGCTCGGCAACCACATTACTACTGCACAAAGCGGTAAGAGTGTGGTTTGTGAGGAGTGGATAACACAGGACACAGACGGTATCATGACCATCTTGTCTCAACGTGTTACCGACCCTGCCGAGGTGAAGAGTGTGAACCTGAACGACTTGTTTTAAGTCGTTTGGGTTTACCCTTCGGGGGAACGATTGGTACGGTAAGGCAACCTAACGGTTGCTTTACTGTATTCATCGTATCGGTTCCAGTATTTGTCAATGCACTGTAGGTAGGATTACTTATACTACCTTGAGGCATCAGAGAAAGCTATTGGCAATCAATGAGTTATACACTATCATAATTGATTATTCGATGTACTTCTCAATGCAGAGGGAAGATAAACAATATTCTTAAACAATCTAAACATAGACAAAATGAAAGCATACCTCTTATTACAGACACTGGAAAGCTTTAACCGTAAGATGTCAGAGCTCAATAAAGCTCTTGATATGAAACTTATCTCTATAGATGAGTACATCGCTCAAAGGAATGATCTTGAGACAAAGCTTCCTAAAATAGATTAATACATCACACACTGATAATCAATGGGTTACATCTGTAGCTCATTGGTTATTTGTTTGTGGTCTCAATGCAGTTATACATCTTGGTATAAACTATATGTTATATATGGTTTAAAAAAACCCGGGGTTATAATCAACTTTTGCATCTTATATGAGAAGTTGTTATACATAACTGCATTGAAATGCAAACATATGGTGTGAGAAGGGTATATGGGGTGAGTACATACAAGGCTTTTATGTCTTTTTGACTGTTTCAGTGTTTTTCTTGTTTTTGGACATGCCAACTTGTCCATTGATTACCTTTATTTCATCACATTTAATCACTCTCTTATAGTCCGTTATGAATACAGTTAATTTGAGTACTTCTTATTTTCCTGCTGTTGTTCGTCCTGCTGATATTAATGATCGTTATGGTTCCTATATGGAGGCCTTGTATCATATGGAGCAGCAGGGGGTTCGTCATCTTGGGTGGCTTAATGATGGTATTGACGTTCCTGGCCATTATTGCTTTAGGATGATATACAAGAATTTGTCGGGTTCTTCCTGTCTTTTTGTTGATCCTGTCTATAGGGTTTCTTATTCTGTTGATATGAGTGATTGAGAAATACCTTGATGCAGTGAAGTAACTATTGGCAATAATTGTATTTTAGCATTGCCGGGTTGCATGTAAATCCAGATTTATTCGGTAAGTCATGCCATTACCCTGATGTAGGAGTATCTGAGATGCCATCGTTGGAGATCGTCTCGCCTGTGTCAGGGTAAAAACCGGTAATTCTTTTCATATTTTCACAATTTCATTTTCTCACAGAGTAAAACTTTCTTTTCTTTATGCAAAAGTTATTACAATTTGTTCTTTTTGCACTTTCTATAGGTGTTTCTATTGCTTATCTTGAGGAGGTTATAAAATCTATCATTGATAAGAAAGAATCTAACTACATGAGAGCTGGCTTTCTTTATTTTCTTCTTGTTGCCTTATGGTCATTATTTTATCTTGTTAACCTTGGGCCATTGTAACTATTGTTATACTTTATTTTCTTAAATGCTAAAAACTTAACAACTATGTGGATAGAATTGAATCAAGAAATCCAAGATCTGCTCAAACAGAAAAAAGAACTCGAGCAACTTAAACAAGAATGTTTCCAGTTAACTACAGATGTACCTAATTGGGATATGATGGAAGAAACAGATATTTCTTTTAAACTTTAATTGTTTAACTTTTAAAATCTAAAACAAAATGAATCAGATCTTCAAATTTCAGTTCAAAACAACCAAAAGCAAGAACTCTTTATTGAAAGAGTTCACCGGCACATGGCAGGAAATGGATATGTACTATCCTTCTGTTATTATTGTAACTGTAACACCTGTAGAGGAGGAGGAGTTAGAATTGATATGAAAACTAAACTCGCAAATTGCTTTATTCTGTTCTTACTGCTCTTGGTAATAATGCTTGATATAGCAGGATATTTTGTATGCCAAGATCCTAATGCCCATCCAGATAAACTGTGGTTATGGGGATTCTGCAGCTTCATGACAGTAGGTGTATTCCTGATCAATGCAATGTACTTTGGTCTTTTTGATACAAATAAAGTAGCCGGTAAATAGCCGGCTACTATTTATAACTTTTAAAACAAAATGCTATGTTACACAATAAAGGTAGTTATTTACCTGAAGGAACAAAGATCAAACTGATTGATTCAGGTAAAGGTTCAGACGGTACTGATGGTTGTTCTGGTGTATTTGGTTATTCCTTAAAAAAAGAGCAGATAATAGTTACAGTAACAAGTAAACCAGAGTATTATCCTTGTAATGGTTTACGTGACTCTCGTCCAGGTTTTTATGTAAAAACAGAAGCCGGTACAAGTTATCGGCTCTCTTTTTATTTAACTCACAAAACAACTAAAAATGGGCTACTACATTAACGAAGATAATAATGGACTACCTATAGGTCTCACAGCAGAAGAAAAGATCAGATCACTTGTTGCAGATGGTGCCACCCGGGTATCAGGTGATGAGTTTATACCTAACCTGATATGTGTGGTGCACAATCCTACTTTTGGTGCTGCCGGCTATTGTTACAATGAACGTGAATATCAGGACTGGAAGTACCCTGATGGCAGAAGAAAGATCTGGTTACAGTATGAACATGCTCAGAAGTTAGCTAAATAATATTACTTTTAATTTTTAATCAAAACAAAAACAAATAAAATGTTAAAGCAACCAAGTACTGCAAAATTAGTAGAAGTTCCTAACGAAGGACTTATTGCACTTATAGGTGAAGAAGTTCTAATCTTTTGTTTTAATTACTTTTACTACGGTAAATTAGTAGGAGTAAATACAAATTGTATAAAACTTGAAAAAGTTTATCAGGTATTTGAAACAGGAACTTTTTCAGATAGTAAATTTAAAGATGCTCAAAAGTTATCAGATGAGTGGTATGTGCAGTTATCTGCAATAGAATCATTTGGTAAATCATTTAAGACAACTTTGTAATTATGATAACATCTCATTTAAAAAAATTAAATAGGTCAGGATCAGGATCAGGGTCAAGGTCATGGTCAAGGTCATGGTCATGGTCAGGATCAAGGTCAGGATCAAGGTCATGGTCAAGGTCAGGATCAAGGTCATGGTCATGGTCAGGATCAAGGCCATGGTTAAGGTCATGGATATAATAAACAATTGCTAAATAATATTACCTTTGGAGTCTGGTTAGGAAGCTAACCAGATTCCTTAGTTCTTTAAAATATGGGGCCGACTGGTTTTGACAGCAATTGAATGAAGGAGTAGGCATGCAGGGGCAAGGATATAGCTCCTTAATAAATGTATTCAAACAATAAATGTAGCTAAAACAGCAACAGAACGTCAGAATGAAGGTGCCATGATCATAAACATGGCTTTTGCCAATGCTCTAGTAATGGATGGCGAATTTGCAGCAGCAGCCTAATTCAAAACACATAAGAAGAGAAATCTGAGTGTCTAAAATAAAAACTATTGACGTTAGGTAAGTAGATGTAGATTATGCAGAACTTCCATAGTTTCCGGTTTACAATCGAGATATTCCAAGCCAGGGAAGAAAAAGCAAGTGCAAGCATGTAACTTATGAATGGCATAATTGTTTGGACGGCGGTTCGATTCCGCCCGGTTCCACTAACTAATTGATTATCAATCAGTTATGACAACCTGGAAAGACAGGTAAATGCTCCGGTAGCTCAATGGAAGAGCATCAGATTAGGAATTTGGCAGTCTCGTAATTATTTTGTACCTTTATATAAACATTATAGTTATGAAACATCATACCAAAGATAAAGGTGATAAAGGAACAGGAAAAGTTATTGCGGATCTATTATCAAAAGGAATCCAAGTGTGTTTACCATTATCAGAACACTTACCTTTTGATTTAATCGCTGTAAAAAATGATGGTACGTTAATGAGAGTTTCTGTTAAATATAGAACTGTAATAAGAGAAACAGTATCTGTTGCTTTTAAAAGTTCATATTCGGATTCTCATGGTGTCCATATAAAAGACGTAGATAAAAGTTTAATTGATCTACTGGCGATTTACTGTCCAGAAACAAATTTAGTCTACTATGTTTTACCTTCAAACTTTGATAAATCAGTAACTCTAAGAATTAAAGAGTCTAAAAATAACCAAACAAAAGGTGTTAACTTAGCAAAAGATTATTTAATGGTTCCATAGTTAAAGGGATATAACCAGGAATTTCTAATTCCTTATTCCTGGTTCGAGTCCAGGTGGAACTACAATTTACTTACTGCTTTGAAGTTGAATAGTAATTTCTTCTTTACTACATTTATGTAGCTCCTATGTATATTATCGCAGGATATGTACAACGTAAAACTGAGGATTTACAGCTATTACAGTAGCGTTATTCAATGAAAGAGATGGTCGAGATTCTCCTAAGTAACCTTATCTACATGATAAGAAGAGCCATTCTCCTCTGTAAAGGGGACAGTAAGTAAAGTTATTACAGCCTGTGTCGGTTGTATTCGCCACCTGGAGCAGCAGTAGAGAGTGATTCACTTTACTGCCTCCAGGTATTTTTATTTAGTAACTTTTAACCAAAAAAAACTATATGAAAAAGACAGTAAAAGAAGTAATTGAATTTCTTAGCAAATTTAATGAAAATGTAGAGGTGTCTGTAATAGTGCAGTGTAAAGAGTATCCATTCACTTTTTCTTGGAACACAGACGATGGAGACTCAGAAGAAATTGATTCAAAACACAATGGCAAACCTAACTTTTATGTAGATGAACTTTGCACAAACGATAAAACTAATCGAATATGAAAAAGACAGTACAGATAGTAACAATACCTTTGAATAAAGAAGGTTAATTAAAAAATTTTACCTATCTTTATACTGTCTATCAATACTAAAATATCGAATTAAGATATTTTAAACAAGTTTGTAATACAGATGCAGTACCTCTAAATTTTGGTATTGATAGACCTTCTGTATTACAAACTTTTTTTATTTTATGAAGAATCTAAGAGATGAAATTTGGAGGGATATTCAAGGGTACGAAAAATATTATCAAGTATCTAATTTAGGTAGAGTTAAAAGTTTACAAAGAAAAGGAGTTACTAAAGAATATATTTTAAAACCATTAATTACTAAAGCTGGTTATCATCGTGTAGCATTATTAAAAAATAACAAACCTAAATTCTTTACCATTCATAGGTTGCTCATGCTTGCTTTTGTACCTAATCTGCAGAATAAAGATCAAATAAATCATATTGATGGGGACAAAAGCAATAATGTACCAGATAATTTAGAATGGTGTAACTGTTTAGAAAATAGAAGACATGCTACTGAAGTATTGCTGGTTCATTGTGGTGAAAATTGTAAGACATCTAAACTGAAAGAAGATCAGGTACTTCAGATTTATAATTATGCTAAAGAAGGAGTCCCAGGTAATTATATAGCAAGAAAATTCAACGTAGATCTTTGTACAATAAGTAGTATTAGAAATAGTAAATCTTGGAAGTATCTTAAATTAGAACCTCTTCCTGAGACTAATACTAGAATAAATATTGAAAAGATTCTAGAAATAGAAAATCTACTAAAACAAAATATTTCTCAAAAAGAAATAATAAAACGCTGTAACTGTGCAGGTAAATACATAAGAAATATTAAAAACGGTAAATATGAAAAAGTTAAAATTATTATACTCAAACAATTCGCTGAATGCTTATGATGGCGATAAATTAATTGCAAGTAGTGATCCTCACATTGAAGGTACACTATCAATATCAAAAGAAACTGTAAAGGCATGGATAGATAGTGGTACACCTGGAGAGGGTAGTGTTTTAATTAATACAGAATGTCCATATCCTGGCAATAATTGTACATGTATAGGTAAATGTAAAGCTGCGACCAATAAACCTAAACTTGACCCTCAAGGTAATCTACTATTAGAGTTTGGCAAACCATTCAAATTCAATATGCCTATTTATACTGTACCATCTATTCCTACTTATAAAGAGATAAATGATACAGCAACTGAATATGCAGAAGAGAAATGCAGAATAATGAGCAATATAAAATGCTTAACTGCAAGAAAAACTGCTTATATTGATGGATATCAAAAAGCACTAAAAGATTTAGGTCACATAAAAAATACAGACAATATTTCATAATAAGTTTTTAGCATGGAATATACGCTGGTCTGTTCTCAGGCTGGCTTTTTTATTATCTTTATAAAAACATTTCATATGAAAGAGTTATTACCAGCTTTAATGCTTGCACTTGCAACGCTTGCCAGTTATTTTACGGGTCGTAAAGATGGCATGAGAAAGTACGATTCTCTTCTACAGCAATTCACTCATCTTCAGAGAATGTATAATGATTTGCTACAAAAACCATGGGCCAGTGCTGATAAACTGGACCAGCACTACTGGGAGAAAGAAGATGAGTTTCACGAAAACCGCAATTTCAATCATACAGAATAATGGAGACAATCGAGTTAACAAAAACAGAAAAAGATTTTATCGCTTTTGCTAAAAAGGGATACAGTTGTATAGCAATGTCAGAACACTATGGTATTAGTTACCATGCAGTATCTACTATAGCAAATTCATTGTACAAAAAGCTCGGTGTATATTCTGTAGTTGGCATGCTTGCCAAACTGAAAAGAATGGAAGAAGAAATCCCTGTATTGAATATTGCTAAAGAAGAGTGGAATAAAATATACCCTCAAGGTGATCTTATCACAATGACTCAAAGAGAAAGAGATTTCTCTTGGGAACATTTTTTAAGAGCTTGGCAACTTGCAGAAAAGAGATTTAAAGATACAACAATGTGAGAGTGTTGATTTGTGAGAAAGAAAGGCCGGGTGTAACAGCCCGGTCTTTTATTTTGTAATTGCTTTAATTTAAAAAATGGGAAACAATATAAACGAGCTGGACGAAAAATCAATAAAACAAATGGTTTTGAAAGACGATCTTAAACGTCTTCTCATATACTGGCAGCTTATGAAAAATGCTCTTGAGTGTATTCGTACATCAGATACTATTAAAGAGTGGGCAACAACAGCCAAGTTCGATAAGAATAAATCATTTGTTGATTTTAGAATACTGGCAGCAGAACAACAACGTAGTCTGGATGGTATGATTCTCAAGATGAAGAAAACAATGTCATCTGATACGTGGAACGCAATTATGAATACCTTGAGAGGTGAGCAAGTGATGGAAATGGACTTGCTTATAAATGAGCTTACAGATATTAGTGAGAATGCAATTGAAGCCATAACTAGTAATGTGAAACAGGCTAAAGTAAATGCCCGGATACCACTTAATGATCCTACAGAAGATACTACCGATATGGTAGAGATGGATAGAGCTATCCTCAGTTGCATTTATCCTGCAGAAAATGGCGACATGTATGACAGAGGTGAGGTATATGCAGCACTCAAGATTCTTTACAAGAAAATGAAAACAGATCATGCAAATAATCAGGCAGAAAACGAAAACTCTGGTGACTAGGGATAATGGAAACATTGGTGCATATCCAAATAATTATCTAAGATGGCACAATTTAAACTTCTGTGATCCTTATGACAAAGAGAATCCACCTAAGTATAAATCGTTCAACAAAGTGTTTAATTGCGAACTAATAAAATAAAATAACATGGAACAAGAAAAAAAAGAACTTCTCTCCTTACAAGAATTATTAGAAATAAACAAAAATGCAAAGGAACGAAGAAAATTAAAAAACTGGAACTCTACTGTA
>Ga0214175_1000125_pt1 | contig 27731 bp, 20 predicted proteins | sample TroBogEpilimnion_17_FD_153013 | JGI IMG/M metagenome (GOLD analysis project Ga0214175, IMG submission 153013) | Freshwater microbial communities from Trout Bog Lake, WI - 09AUG2007 epilimnion | ecosystem: Environmental > Aquatic > Freshwater > Lake > Epilimnion/Euphotic zone | place: Trout Bog...
GAAGTTAGGCACCGCGAGGGATTCATAGACGTTGGTTACGGCCTCGCTGATCCAGACGAACGGCGACCACATGGGCCGTGCCGTTGGGATGTATTTGCCGATACATAACCATTTGAGGGCGACGACCAATAAGAAGGAAGAGATACCGTAGAGACAGCCCGCTAAGGCGAGGGCAAGGGTCATCATACCCCACTGTTCTTCTTCGGCGTAGGGGATGGTCTCTTGTACAATTAAATAACCGGTGGCGATGACGAAGGACATCGGGAGCACAATGCGCAAAGTTTCGACGAAGGCGCGGCTGAGCCACCGTAATTTGCTCGGACGAAACGTTAAGCTCGCGTTGAAGCCCAAGTCCCCTTCGCGGGCGGGCAGGAGTAGGGCAGGCGAGCCCATCCAGACTTGGCCAGGTTTCATGGCTTCATTGGGCGGCGTGCGCGTTTGGACGCCGATGAGCATGTCATCGGGTACAACGCTTCCATCGGGAACGTAAGCACCATTGCCCAAGAAAGAGCGGTTGCCGATTACGGTAGGTTTCAGCGTCATCCAACCTCCGCGTTGCTCTTCATCGCCCAGCATCACCCCGTCGGCGACAAAGGAGTCGTGACCTAAAGTGAGTAAATCAGGAATAACTCCTGTGGCGGTGGAAACTTCGGTATGCCGTCCCACTTTGGCTCCCATGAGTCGGAGCCAGGTGGCGGCGAAAACGGAGGCGTAGAGCCCGTGGAGGGTTTCTAAACTCGCATCAAGAATACGGGTGATCAGCCATTTGCGTAAGTAGGCGCCACTCTGAATGGGCCAGCGCCCGACAACTTGGGTCGGCAGTAAGATTTTCCGGAGCAGCCCCGTTAGCGTGGTCGTTAGGAGTACCAATAGCGCGCTGGCAGGGATAGATAGCAGGAAGAAGAAACCAAAACTGAAGAAGGAGCCGACATCTTCTTCAAAGATATCAAAATAATGCGCATCGAGGGCATCGATGAGCATGAAGACCGGGAAAACAGGCAGGAAGAATAAGCAAGCGATCCCAAAGCCGCCTAGGGCAAAGAATGTGTAGAGCCAAATTTGACGGACGAAGGAACTAGTTGGTCGCGGAGGAAGAACTTCGGTTAGTCGCGACGTAGCACGGGCTGGCGCACCAGCCCAAGTTTCCCCAGCGGGAATTTGCACGCCTTCTGCGAGGCAGGACATGGCCTCTAGGCGTGCTTTGGCGCCTACGCACGTATGATTTTCGAGCACGGTATTGGATTCAACCAAGGCACCTTGGCCGATGCGAACTGGGCCGACGATTAAATAGCCCTGAGAGACTCGGGCGTTGGAGATAATGACGGCGGAGCCTAAGTCTGCACCCTCTTCAATGGTCAGTAATTCTGGGACCGCGACGATGATGTTATCGATGAAAACATGGCGGCCGATTTTGGCTCCGAGTAGGCGGAGGTAGAGATTCAACCACGGCGTGCCGTGAAAGAGTCGAATCGGGGCGAGCGTCGAAAGTTTTTCGGAAAGCCAAAATCGGAAATAAGTTCCGCCCCAAAGTGGATACCGTCCGGGTTTTAAATTTCCGACGAGTAAGCGCTTGCCGAGAATGGCAATGATGAAGGAAAGAATCTCGACGAGGATGAAAACCGTTAGCGACCAAGCGACCGCTACGGGAATGCTATCGCCAGGTTCCCCAGTGTTGAAATGGTAAGTAAAGAAAGGGGCGAGCCAAGAAGCCATGTGCCAGAGCACAATGAAGGGTAAGCAGCAGGCTTGCGCTAGACCGCACCAGAAATGGCGCCAACCGTTTACGGGTAGGCGGACAGACTTTTTCTTTTCCTGAAGGTGGGTGCGTCGTTGCCGAAGAATGGCCGAAAATTTCTCTAAAGTGCGTTCACGGTAAAGGTCGCCGACGCTTAAACTCGCGTAAGCAGGTTGTTGGCGGAGGAGTGAGACGAGACGAGCGGCTAAGAGGGAATGTCCTCCTAAGTCGGTAAAGAAATCCGCTTCAGGGCGCAGTGATTGACCAGGTACGATGCGTTGTAAGGCGGCCCAGAGGGCGACTTCATCCTCATTGCGCGGTTCGCTCGAGGCGGCAACTTGCGTTAAACTTTGGGCGGAGGGCTGGAGTTTTTTGCGGTCGATTTTACCGGAAGGCAGTCGAGGTAATTCAGGTAAAACCTCAAATACAGCCGGCACCATGTAGCTTGGTAATGTTAGGCTGAGGGCTTGGCGGAGCGCGGTAACTTGTAGAGTTTGTCCAGCCGCGGGGACTAAGAAAGCGACGAGTTGATCGACTTCCGCAATCTTGCGTAGCACGACGGCGACCGCACCGACTCCAGGTTCTTGAGCTAAGCGAGCTTCAATCTCTCCGAGTTCGACTCGGAAGCCACGGATCTTCACTTGGTCATCCACTCGCCCGAGGCAATAAACGGGTCCGCCGGGGACGATTTTGGCTAAGTCGCCCGTGAGGTAGATGCGGGCTTCCTCGGGTGAAGCCGCGTGGGGATTCGGCAAAAACTTACTGGCGGTGAGTTCAGGTAAACCGAGGTAACCCGTGGCTAGGCCCGGGCCAAAGACCGCGAGTTCGCCTACCTCACCATCCGGCACTAAGCGCTGTTGGTCGTCTACGACCATCACGCCGTAGTTGGGAAGTGGCAGTCCAATGGAAACCGCTTCGCCGACTTGCAGGGCGGTGAGGGTTGCGGTGACCGACGTTTCCGTCGGTCCATAAGAATTAAACAAGAGGCGACCCGGGCGCACTAAACGTCCCACTAAGGCTTCGGGGCAAGCTTCGCCACCGAGATTAATTATACGGACCCCTGGTAGGGGATCATCGATGAGGGCCATCAACGTCGGCACGGCATGCACCACCGAAAGTTTTTGCTGCTTGATTTGTTGGGTCAGCGCTTCGGGGTCACTCACAATGGTGGGCGGTGCAATCCACAGGGTCGCTCCCACTAAATAACTAATCCAAACTTCTTCGAACGACATGTCGAATGCGACCGAGAAGCCTTGGTAGACGCGGTCCGTTCGCTGCACGCCGAGGACGGCGTTTTCACTGCGGAGCAAGTGGCAGATATTGCGGTGACTGATGACGATGCCTTTGGGCTGTCCCGTGGAGCCCGAAGTATAAATCACGTAAGCAGGAGAATTTGGCTGAGCTGCTGGCAAGGGCAGGTTGCTTCGTGGCAGCGCTTTTAAATCTTCAATCGCCCATGCGGTTAGACCGAGCTTTTGTAAAGCCTGTGCCCGTTCACGATTGGTTAGGATACCTTGGGCTCGAGCGGAATTCAGGCAAAGCTGGACGCGCTCAATCGGAGTGTCGGCATCAAATGGCAACCAAGCTGCCCCGCTTAACGTGATCGCAGCTTGGCTGATTAATAAATCTGCCCCGCGGGGTAACCAGAGACCTACCACACCATCGACTTGGGCCCCCTGATCATGCAGTCCCTGGGCGAGGTGTTGGGCTTCTTCAAGAAGTTGCGTATAAGACCAGCGTTGGTCGTGCCATTCCAAGGCGATTTGCGTGGGGCAGTCGGCGGCGGTAGCCCTTAAAATATCGGCAAGAGTTTCGTCGCGCAGTAAATCGGGACGCTGGGGACCACGCAGGATCATAAAGGGGTATATGACGGGTTTTGTAAGCCCCTATTAGCAAAAGGAAAGAATGGACTGAAGCACTTGAGTTTTTGGGAACCGCTGGTTTGTTAACAGGTCATACCCCTGTTATATGAAGTCCCTAGCTTTGTCCTTTTTGACCGTCTCGATGGCGCTGTGGGCCGCTCCGGCACCGACGGAAAAAGTTTATGAACCCGATTTCACGCCTCAGCCAGCCGTGAAGACGCTCAGCCCTGAAGAGGAGTTGAAGACGATTGATTTACCCGAGGGCTATCGCCTGGAGTTGGTACTCAGCGAGCGTGATGGGATTCATGAGCCCGTAAACCTTACCTTTGACGGTAATGGTCGGATGTACCTAGCGGAGATGCGCACGTACATGCAGGAGATTGATGGTAAGAATGAGCACGACCCTTTGAGCGTCGTCTCGCGTCACGAAAGCACCAAAGGTGACGGCCGATTTGATAAACACGTTATCTACCGGGATAAGTTAGTCTTACCTCGCATGGTGTTGCCGCTCGATGATCGGGTGCTCATCAATGAGACCGACACTACGGATGTTTACCTCTACCGGGATTCGAAGGGGGATGGCGTCGCGGATAAAAAAGACCTTTGGTTTCAGGGTGGACCTAAGAACGGCAATTTAGAGCACCAGCAAAGCGGCCTCGTATGGGGGCTCGATAACTGGATTTATCAGACTTATAACGCCTACCGACTGCGCTGGAATGGGGCACAGCCACCCTTAAAGGAAAACATCCCTGGTGGCGGTGGTCAGTGGGGCTTGGCTCAAGATAATTTAGGCAAGATTTGGTGGAGTAACGCCGGGGGCGAAAAGGGGCTCTGGCACTTCCAGACGCCCATCTTGTATGGAGCTTTTGATGTGAAGAATCAGTACCCTGAGGACTTCATGCAGGTTTGGCCCAAGATTGGTTTGGCCGATCACCAAGGTGGCCCCATGCGGACGCGCTTGGATAAGACGTTGAATCACTTCACGGGTTCTTGCGGTCAACAAGTTGTCCGGGTCGACCGGATGCCGGCCGATTTACAAGGCGACGTTTTAATCTCCGAGCCCGTCGGTCGTTTGATTCGCCGCGCCAAGGTTACGGTGGAAGATGGGATTACGAAAATCACTAATCCCTACGGCCATAGTGAATTCATTCGCTCCAGTGATCCCAACTTCCGCATCGTCAACATCGCCAACGGTCCGGACGGCTGCCTTTACTTGGTCGATATGTACCGTGGGATTATTCAAGAAGGCAATTGGGTGCGTGAAGGTAGTTACCTGCGCAAGGTGGTACAACAATACAGCATGGATAAGGTTGCGGCCAACGGACGCATCTGGCGCCTCGTGCACAAGGACTTCAAACCCGGCCCTCAGCCAAAGATGTTGGACGAAACGCCCGCACAGTGGGTGGCCCATTTGTCGCATCCTAATGGCTGGTGGCGCGACACCGCTCAGAAACTATTAATCGTGCGCGGCGATAAGTCGGTGGTCCCTGCTTTGACTGAATTAGCTTTGAAAGGCCCTGATGCCTTAGGACGTATTCACGCTTTGTGGACCTTGGAAGGTCTCGGTGCGTTGGACGCTAAAGTAGTGCGCGCTTTCCTGACAGATACGGATGCGCGTTTGCGGGTCCAAGGTATGCGAGCCGGGGAAACCTTGGTGCGGGCCGGCGACAAAGCGTTGCTCGATGATTTCCGTAAATTAGGTAAAGACGCAGATGCTAATGTTGTCCTGCAGGCCGTGATGACGGGCAAGTACCTCGCCAGCAATGATGTTAAAGCTTGGCCCGAAGGTCAGAAGTTTGCGCAAGCTACGCTGATGGCTTCGACTTCGAAGGGCGTGCGCGAGCTAGGGGCGATTGTGTTGACTGGCTCGGATCAAGTTGGCGGCCGGGAGTATTCGCCAGCTGAGAATGCACAATTGGCCAAGGGCCAAGCGATTTACCGCGAACTCTGTTTCGCCTGCCACGGTTATGACGGCAAGGGCATGGCCATGGAAGGTGGCAAGCCTGGCATGACGATTGCTCCTCCCTTGAGTGGTTCGGCCGATGTACGTAGTCACCGCGATGCGATTGTACGCGTGCTCTTGAATGGCTTAACCGGTCCAATTGCCGGCAAGACCTACGATGCGCAAATGGTGGCCATGGGGATGAATGACGATGCCTGGATTGCAGCCGTCTCCTCCTATGTGCGTAATTCTTTTGGAAACCATGGTGCCTGTGTTACCGAGGCCGACGTGGCCCGCGTGCGGGCGGAGTTGAAGGGCAATGCCGCTCCTTGGACCGTGGCGACGCTACAGGCCTCTTTGCCTAAGCCTATGAGTGGTAGCAAGGAATGGAAGGTGGGCGCCAGTGATCAAGCGGACACGGCCCCCAATGGCTGCGATGCCGATGCCAAGACCATGTGGGTGACTAAAGAAAACCAGAAGAAGGGTATGTGGTATCAAATCGAGTTGCCTGCGGAGCAAAAGGTGGCCGGCCTCCGGATGGAGGCACCGAGTCGTCCTAGCGCCTTTCCCTTGGGCTACAAGGTCGAGGGATCGGTCGATGGTAAGAAGTGGGTTAACATTGCGACGACCCACGGCTTGTATGGCATGAGCGAAGTCTTCTTTGAGCCCAAGTCCGTGAAGTTCTTGAAGCTGACGCTGACGAATGCCGCGAATAATCAGCCTTGGGCGATTCAGGAACTGCAGCTTTTCGCCCCCTAAGTCGGGTAGCCGTTCAGGCCGTTAGTTTTGGGTGGAACTTTGGGAGTTCTTATAGACTCTCAAGGTTACCCCTATGTTCAAAAAATCCTTCAACCTGATTTGGACGGCCTGCTTGGTCTCCGTCGGATTATGGGCCGCGGATGCTCCTGGCCTAGTCAACGGTAACCCTCCCGATATTCGCACCCTAAAAGTTGGCGATACCGCCCCCGACTTTGATTTGCCCGGCATCGACGGCAAAAACCATAAACTTTCGGAGTATACGGGCGGCGAGGTCTTGGTCGTGTTGTTTACGTCCAATCACTGTCCCACGTCCCATAGTATCGAAAAGCGCCTCCAGCGTTTTTGGGAAGAGTATAAGCCCAAGGGCGTCAAATTGGTGGCGATTAACCCCAATCACCCTGACGGTTTGAGTAAAGATGAGTTAGGCTACGGCGAGTTTGGTGATTCGTTTGCGGAAATGAAGCCCTATGCGGAAAAGAATCACTGGACCTTTGATTACCTCTACGACGGTGACAAACAACTCACCGCTCGTGCCTATGGCTGCTTGGCCACGCCCCACGTGTTTATTTTTGATAAGAAGCTGCAGCTACGCTACGCCGGTCGCTTTGATGATTCGCGCTTCTACGATGACAGCACGGTGAAGTCTAAGGACGCCCAAAATGCGGTTGATGCGATTTTAGCGGGTAAGCCAGTGCCCGTCGAATTCACCAAGCCCATGGGCTGCTCGACCAAATGGCGCGAGAAGAAGGCTCTGCATGACGCCAAGCATGAGGCTTGGGCGAAGACCCCGGTGACCGTGCAAGTCGCCACCAAAGAGGATCTCGCTCATCTCCGGGCTAATCCTACGAACAAGTATCGCTTGATTAACGTTTGGGCTACCTGGTGCACTCCTTGCGTCCAAGAGTTCCCCGACTTGGTTGAAATCTCGCGTCAATTCGACATGCGCGATTTCGAGTTGGTGACGATCAGTTTGGATAAAGCGGAAGATAAAGATAAGGCCACGGCGTTCTTATTTAAACAAGCTGCTGGGATGAGTAAGAAGGTGGAGTCCACGGTGAAGAAAGAAGGCCGCACCACGAATCACTACCTCTTTACCGGCAGCACGGATGACCTCGCTGCCGCCCTCGATAAAGATATGCCAGGTCCAATCCCGCACACGATTTTAGTGGCACCAGGGGGCGAGATTGTATGGCGCCATAACGGTCCGATTAACCGTATGGACACGGTAAATGTGATTTTAGATAAGCTGAACCGTTTCTACGCTCCCGCTCCTGTTACCAAAAAGTAACTGGCCTGACTGAGAATCAAGACGCCTTTCCGAACGAAGGGCGTCTTGATTATTTTTTAATGCGCAACAAAGTCGCGGTGGCTTAGTTTATATTTGATATCTTTTCAAATTTAGCGGGGTTTAATCTCTATGCGTAAACACATTTGCTCTTGGCTGGTGGCGTTGGCTGGTACCGTTGGAGCGGCGCATTACTTGTTGGCCGCTGACTCACCCTTGAATGGTATTGCCGAGGCGGCCCAGGCTTCTGAAGAGGCCAAACAGGCGGCCCTCGATGGTGGATCAACGATTGGGTTTATCCCGCTGGCGAGTCCAACGGCGGGCAAGACCCTGCAGCAGTATTATCAAGGATTCTTTCGGAATGATGATACCGATCCGCCCACTATAGAAATCCCCAAACAAGCTTCGCAAATCGTCAGTCGCTTAGCGGATTATAAGGCCGCTGGGGCCACCCATCTCATTGCGATTTACCATGATAACGAGCAAGAGGAGGAGTATGTTCGTTTAATTCTGATTGGTACCTTTACCCCCGCGGCTCTGGATCGGTTGGAGGCTGCGGGGTGGGGTCATCGTGGTGAAGAAAACTCTTTCACGATTACTTCCTTTAAGGACGGTAAAGAAATCGCGGCGGAGGCAAAGTTGCCTCCTTTGCCGATTGTCCGGCTGACGCAGATGGCCCATCGCTTAGCGAGTGATTCGGATTGTGCGGTGGATATCGTGCCCCTAGCTCGAAAGGATGCCGTGCAGGCTTACGAGGAGGCCTTGAAAGAGGCTTTTGCGGAAGATGGTCAGCTGCCCCAGCTTGCCACGGTTCCCATGCGGGCTCGCCAAATCGAACAGGCCTTTCCCACATTAAAGACTTTTGGTGCGACGCATATCATTGTTACCGCCTTTCAGAATCTGAAGGGGAGTGATATTGTCTTGGTCGTCGCCAACGGCAATTTCACCGCCGATGCCCAAGCCGAAGCCAAAAAACTTTATAATTTAAAGGTTACTTCCGAAACCTCCTTGGTGATGGGCCGCTGGGTCGATGGAGAAGATGCCTTGGTGAATAGCACCACGACGCCCAAGGCGGCGTCTGCGGAACGTCGGCCTTTTATTAAGCGTTAGTTTTAGAAACTCGTCCAAAAAAAGACCCCCAGGCAACTGGGGGTCTTGGCATGGATGGCGAGGTCGCTTAGGCCTGCTTAACTTTGACCCACTGTTTGGTGCGAGCCGACTCGAGCACAGCGTCGCAAACGTATTGGGTGCCGAGCGCGTGGCGGAAGTCTGGGTAGGCCTTAGGGGCGCTGGGGTTGTCGAGGCTCTTGAGGAACTCAGCCAACTCGTGGATAAACGAGTGCTCGTAGCCCAAGCAGAGACCTGGCACCCACCAGTTACCAGCGTAGGGGTGATCGCCATCCGTGGTATGGATGCTGCTCCAGCCGCGGCGGTCACCAGGGACGCCGTGGTCGAAGTAGTTCAAACGATTGAGGTCATGTAAGTCCCATTGTAAGGACTTCTTTTCGCCGTTGATTTCGAAGGTGTACAAGGCCTTGTGACCGCGAGCGTAGCGGGTCGACTCGAAGATCGCGAGCGAACCATTGGCGAAGCGGCACATGAAGGCACAAGCATCGTCGATGGTGACGGCTTGCTTCTTGCCCGTGGCGGTGTGGGTGCGTTCTTTGATGAACGTTTCGGTCATCGCAGAGACTTCGACGATGTCGCCGTTGATCCAGCGAGCGGTGTCGATACAGTGGGCCAAGAGGTCGCCCGTTACGCCAGAACCGGCGGCGGCGGCGTCGAGGCGCCAGAGACCAGCACCGCCTTGAGGCAGGTCGGTCGAAATCGTCCAATCCTGCAGGAAGTTGGCACGGTAGTGGAAGATGCGACCCAGTTCGCCCTTATCGACGATGTTCTTGGCCAACGTCACGGCAGGCAAGAAACGGTAGTTATACCAAACCAAGTTAGGCAGACCGGATTTTTCGACGGCGGCGACCATTTCAGCACCTTGGTCACCATTGAGGGCGAGAGGCTTTTCGCAGAGGATCATCTTGCCGTGCTTGATGCACTCCAAGGCGATTTCCGCGTGCGAGTCATTGGGCGTGCAGATGTCGACCGCGTCGATATCTTTACGGGCCACGAGCTTGCGCCAATCGGTTTCGTAGGAAGCATAGCCCCACTGTTCAGCGAAGGCTTTCACTTTTGCTTCATCGCGACCGCACACGGCCTGACGAACGGGCACGTGGTTGGTTTTGAAGAAGTGGGAGACTTGCGAGAGCGCGTTGGAGTGCGTCCGGCCCATGAAGCCGTAGCCGATGAGTCCGATGCGAATTTCTTTTTTAGACATAGTGAGGTAGGGGATTAGAGAGCTTGTTTAACCTTGAGCATCGTGCCCAAGATGGTGTTCCAGGTCTTGGGGTTTTCGAGGGTCGCGTTGGGGAACATGCAACCATCCCAGCAGATATGCTGGATGCCGCGTTCGGCAGCGCCTTCGAGCCAGATTTTGGAGCACTCAGCAATCTTGAGTTTGCCGTTGGGATCATCAGCTTGGCAGTGACGCCCCGTCTTTTCGTGCGAACCCGTGCCGTGCACCGTGCCGTCGTTTTGGGCCACGTGGAAGTCGATGGTCCAAGGACGAAGTTTGCCCACCATGTTGCGGTAAGCGGGCCAGAATTCGGCATCCGTGTAGCCTTCTTTAAGCAAGGCGGCCTCGGGGGCGTTGTAGCCCATGAGGTAGAGGTAAGTGTGTGCTAAGTCGGCTTGGAAGCCGAAGACTTTAGGCATGCCGACGCCTTCGAGGGTATCGAGCATCGCTTTCCAGGAGTGCATCCCGGCCCAGCAGATTTCACCTTCCGCAGCGAGGCGTTCGCCGTTATCCGCCGCAATCTTGGCGGCTTTCTTGAAGGTATCGATAATGCGAGCGGTGTTGGCCTTCTCGTTTTCGCGCCACTTGGCGACGCCGAATTCAGCGGAGTCGACGCGGATGACGCCGTATTGACGGACGCCGTGACGGTTGAGCAATTTGGCGATGCGGCAGGCCTTCTCGATGGCGAGGAGGAATTTCTGCTGCTGTTCGTCGCTGCCCATCGCGGAGTCACCGACCGTACCACCCCAAACGGGAGCCACGAGTGAACCTACTTTTAAGCCGTGGCCAGCGATCAGATCGGCCATCTTCTTGAGGTCATCATCACTGATATTAGGATCGGTGTGAGGATTGAATAGGAAGAGGTCGACCCCATCAAACTTCTTACCGTCCACGTTCGCAGCGGCCGTCATGGCGAGCATGCGTTCGAGGGCGATAGGTGGGTGGTCGGTATCTGGCTCCTTGCCGACGAGGCCGGGCCACATGGCGTTGTGTAGTTTCATGATCGTTTGGGGTAGGAAGGAAGGTTACTTCTTTTTATTCTTCTTATAAGCACCCATCGCTGGCGCATGTGGGTTTACTTCGGGGCCGAAGTAACGCAAGCACACGAGGGGTTCCGTGGAGGAAGTGTTCTGGAAGGTGATGCCAGCCTTAGCACCGGCTTCGGTGCAGAAGTATTCGTCTTCCGTCAGTTCATGGAAACGAATTAACTTCGGGCTGTTGAGGGGCTCATCGTTGATGAAGCCCGAACCTTGAACGCAGATTAAACCATAAGCGCCGTGGTCCTTGATGGTGCACTCCGCACCCGGGGCAACGGTGAGCTCTTTCGCCGTGAAGTATTGGAATTTGTCGACCTTGCCGTAAACGATCCACTTGTCGACGTAGCCTTCGCCTTCTTCCGAAACCACGGGTTCGAGGTAGTGGTTGTCCTTGAAGTTAGGATCCACGTTCTTTTCCCAGTCCAATTGGTCGACGATGAAATCGACGTCTTTGTGTTTGGACTTAGGCATGTCTTTAACGAGGAGAGACCAGGGTACTTCGCGGCCTTCCACGAGGTTTTGGTACATACCGAAAACGTCCGAACCCCATTGTGGTTCGTAGGTGCAGAGCGAACCAGGGGCGTGTAAGATACAGGGATCGATGAGCCAGCCCGTGCCGGGTTCCAGTTTGTAAGCTTTAGACAGGGCGAGGATTTTGTTATCACCCTTGTTCCAGTTCGCGATGCACTCGCGCACTTGGGCCTTGGTCGTACCGGGCTCGAAGCCCATGAACGTGTAAGGGAAATTGTTGCCCACGTTGTTGTGCTGGGGCGGGAAGTAGTAGGACTCAGGCTTGCCTTCTTGGCCGACCAATTTCGCCTGCTTGGCGTCTTGGTGCATGTGGTGAGGGATGGGACCCATGTTATCGAAGAACTTCGAGTAGACAGGCCACTTGCGATACTTGCTCCAAATTTTGCTACCGATTAATTCGGCACCACATTCTTGCACCGCTTGTTTGAGGGTGAAGCGCGTGTTGTCGATGATCACATACGACAGGCCTTCATCAGGCGTACGGTTGTCGTTGGCTGCTTCAGTCGTCGAAGCGAACCAGCGTTCGTCGATACCACCACGGTTTAAACCAAAAGCGTATAAATCATCGGGGTGCAGTTTGAGGCGCTTGCCTGGCTGCAAGAAAGACCGAGGCACCCAGCAGGGGGCGAGACGCAGCAAGCCGCCGGTGCGCGTGAGCTCTTTGCGCACGAGCGAAGCGACGCCGCTTTTCTTCGTGGTCAAATCATGAGTAGTCTGAGGGGAGAACATAAGAGGAGGGGGGACGTCCGATTTAGGGGACTATCCTTGCGGGGACAAGAATTGAGTAGGGGATTTAACCCTTCAAAAACTGCCAATTAATCGCCACCGAGAGGGGGGGCTGCGTCTCACCCGTGATTTGGATGCGGTGATTGCCAGCTGGGGTAATGCTTTGGACCTGCCCGAAGCCCTTGGGAACCGCCGCAATCCCTTGGATAATGGGGAGGCGGACGGGTTGGTGGGGTTGGAACGTCCGACAGGTAGTAATTTTTAAATGGGCGAGGCGATTTTCGCGGGCCGTGGCTACGCCGTCACAGAAATGTGAACAAACCTCCTCGAGTCCGAGACGTCCAAGGTGGCGCTTCTCCCAAGGGTGACCCGGGCGACCCCCGTTGGACATCCAGAATAAGGTGGAGGGGAAATCGGCGACCATCTTTAAGGAGAACCAGATGTAGCCTGGGAAGGTGACAGCCGTCCAAGCAAAGGGTTGTTGTTCGGTCGCTGGGGCATTCACTAGCATGATTAAATCATCGTAGCCTTCGCGGGCGGGGTAATGGGTCAGGTCGGCGAGGGTGCCGTTTTTCGTGGGGACTTCTTTTAGGGAAGTAAACGTCGCATTAGGTTTTAGAATCCCGGATTCGCCTTGATCGGGGTTAGAGAATTCGCCGGGGTAAACGGAGCCGAAGCGGAAAGGACTCGTGGCGACGCGTGCTTCGCCAGCGGGCACTTTAGAGAGATCGAGGATGGGGTGGTTACCGTAATTCCAAGTTCCCGAGAGGTTTTCAATCAGGTGTTCAACATAGACCGCGTGATGACCTTCAACCAACGAAACCGTTTTCGTCACACGGGCTCCCGTGTCGCGGGAATCTTGCGTGAGCGAAAGGGCGTGGGGCGAGACATGGGTGAGGCGCCAAGGTGCATTCGCCGTTTCGCCGTGAGGCGGGCCTTGTTCTTGCCCGCCAAAGGGCAAGCACATGAAGTCGCCGCGTAAGTAGCGGAGTAAATTAGGCAGGTTGGAGTCCGACTGGGCAGGGGTCCAAGGGGCGAGGGCGTAGGGGGAAACCGTGTTTGAGCCTAGGTGAAAAGCAACAGGAGCAAGGTGCCCTGCGGTTTCGGTGATGGCTAACTCAACTTCGTTGGAACGGAGGATAAAAGAAGGGGCACCGTGGATGGTTTCCATAAATTGGGATGAAAGGTATCTCATTAAGACCTGCAAGTCTGACAATGTCTAGGGGGACTTGCTTCTGGAGCCTAGGGTCTTTATTATAACTCAATGTCACAAGCACTCCCGATCCTTTATGTTAAGCCCCAGTGCCCTTGGTGCACCGAGGCGCTCGCCTTTTTTGCCCAACAGGGCGTGAAGTTGGACGTGCGTGATGTGGTCACGCGGATGCATGATATGCGCGAATTGATTGCCTGCACGGGACAATCGAAGTGTCCGAGTTTTCGTTACGGCGATTTCATCGTCGCGGATTTCTCGGTCGATGAGTTTAAGGCCAAAGCCCAAAAACGTCCGGAGGTTTGTCAGGCGTTGGGATTAAAAGTTTAGGTGCGGCTTTTTTACTTGGTTTTGTAAAAGATTCTTTTACAAATGGGCCATGAGGTTTACCCCAACCTTGGCTCTTCTGCTATGCACGTTTTTTGGCATGGCTCGTCCCAATGTCGTTTTAATTATGAGCGACGACATGGGTTGGGGCGATCCGACTTGTTATGGTTCGAGGCGTAATAATACGCCGAATCTGGATCGATTGGCGTCCGAGGGGATGCGTTTCACGAGCTTTTATGCGACGCAGGCGGTTTGCACGGCTTCGCGGGCGTCACTTTTAAGTGGGTGTTATTCCAATCGCGTGGGGTTGGGTGGTTTGGCGCTGCCTCCCAAGGCTAAAATTGGTTTAAATCCAGAGGAGCAAAGCCTCGCTACCTTATTGAAGGCGAGTGGGTATCATACGGGCGTGGTGGGTAAATGGCACGTCGGAGATCAGCCAAAGTTTTTGCCGCCAGCCCACGGTTTCGAAGAGTCATTCATTCTGCCTTATTCTAATGACATGTGGCCGAATGGTTACGTGCCCGGTGACCCCATGCGCAATTTCCCGATTTTACCTTGGTATGTCGATGGGCACGTGTTTGGGGCGGTGAAAGATTGGACCGACATGGATAATTTGACGACGGTGCAAGGTTTTCGGGCCGCAAAATTTATCACGGATCATGCCAAAGGGGGGGAGCCTTTCTTCCTCTATTTAGCGACCTCGATGCCCCACGTTCCGCTGGGAGCCTCCGCAAAGTTTAAAGGGAAAGGGGCGACGCCCTACGCCGATACCATGGCCGATATTGATGATATGATCGGCCATCTTTTAGATTTATTAAAAGAAAAGGGCTTGGACCAAAATACCTTGGTGATTTTCACCAGTGATAATGGCCCGTGGTTAAACTTCGGTTCGCACGCGGGCTCGGCGGGGCCGTTCCGTGAAGGTAAAGGCACCACTTGGGAAGGCGGGGTGCGCGTGCCGATGATTGTCCGTTGGCCCGGCGTCGTAAAGCCCGGTTCCGTGACAGATGCTTTAGCCGCCAACATGGATTTCTTGCCTACGTTGGTAGAAGCCTGTGGTGCTAAATCTCCCGAGTTGCCGATTGATGGGCAGTCTTTCCTGCCGGTGTTACAAGGTAAGGCGCAGCAAGTCCGCGAGGTCTTTGCTTATTACTACGGAGATAAATTAGAGGCAATCCGCCGTGGTCCGTGGAAACTTCATTTGCCTCATGATTATCGGAGTTATGAAGGCATGCAACCCGCCGATCGCGCAGGGCATGCGATGGCTTACCGCAAAGGGCATGTCGATTTCGCCCTTTATAATTTAGAAACCGATTTAGGCGAACGTCACGATGTGAGCGAAGCACATCCAGATCTCGTGCGGGAATTGAAAGAGTTAGCCGAAAAAGAGCGGGCTAAATTAGATGCCGGTAAGCGTCCCGTGGGCAAAATTTAACGCCCCGAAATTAATTCCCAGATCCGGCTGAGCATGACGCTAAAGCCGACGGCTGCGATGCCGAAGCAGAGCATTTGCCTGGCGCGAAGCGGCGGGGTGCTCGTGCGCCAGATGACTCTGACGATGAGTGCCAAGGCGAGGATGACGCTTACCTGAGCAAGCTCGACGCCGAGGTTAAAGCCGATGAGTACTTGAACTAAACTAGCGTTTTGCCAGCTGCTTAACTTGTCAGTTACGGCGGCGGCGAAGCCCAAACCATGGACGAGTCCGAAAGTCGCAGGGACGAGCAGCATCGAGCGCTCCGAGGCGTTCCCTTGGTAGGCCAGGACTGCCCCCACGCCGATGGTGAAGGCGATGATTGGCTCAATCCATCCCGTGACGTGTCCTACCGCCCCCAAGGCCACCAGGGAAAGCGTGATGCTGTGTCCAACCGTAAAAATGAGCGAGCGTGTGAGGGCTTGGCCGAGCGACGCGGCTCCGAGAAACATGGCCATCATGAAAAGGCAGTGATCCCAGCCCTCGGGGATGACATGGTTAAAGCCTTCTTTGAGGAAATTCCCGAGGGAGAAATGGGGCTCTCCGATTACGAACTCACTAGATTCACCGGCTCCAATCGCCATCACGGTTTGGAATTCCATGCCACGTCGGAGATTGGCGAAAACCGCTCCGAGTTCTGGGGGAAATCTTAAAGTAATTTTTTCCGTGCCCGCTGGAATTTCTACTTGGAACTTAGCATTTAAAAGTACGGGGTAACGATCAGCCTCACCTTGTTTGGCGGATTGCGCTTTAATTTCTGCAACCGTAGGGAACGCAATTAAAGTCAGGGGTAGGGCCGTTCCATCGGCACTAATTTGCGTTTGGGCTAGAAAACTCTGTAACTTCAGGACGTGTTGCTGGGGCAGTTTTCCCGGAACGAGCATGAGCTCATCCAGTTCGGCAATCGGTGCTTCTTTCGGTGTTTTGCCGAGGAGGTAAGAAGGTACGTCAAATTTTAACGTCAGCGTAAAAACGTTGTGCTCATCGATGACGCCGACGCAGGAAGCTTCTTTCCACTCTGGGTGGGCCATGCTGAGCAGGGGCCAAAAAAGCCCGACATAAAGCAGGTGTAAGTGGCGCCGCATGCACCTTGCATAGTCGCTCACGGCGACAATTGAACCCCAAATGTGATTTTATTTAGGCGGAGGGGTGCCGCCACCATTAGGTCCGCCATTAGGGCGACCGCCTTGGCGCATCGGCTTATCATCGTCACTGGTACTACCCGCCGGACGGGTGTAGATGACGTTTAAATCGTCTTGAGCTAAGATTTTACCTTTCATCGCCGTCGTGAGAGTTTCGGCTGTTACGGGCTGCGTGGCCGTCTTGTTGAGTTCTAATTTAGCGGACAGGGCGTAAAGCGTGATGACGTATTTCTTGGCTCCAGGGCCCTTGGAGTGAGGGGGCGCGTATTCGACGCGGTTATGGACGGTGCTGAGGCCCATCGTGCCCACTCCTTTGGAATTTTTCGCCAAAGATGTCACCGTGGGATCAATGTCATAGAGCACCCAATAAATTTTCGTTTTCCCCTCGGGGTCGAGGTGGTGCATGATGAGGGCAAAACTTTGGGTGCCTTTGGGAACGTTGGTCCAAGTTAAAGGTGGGCTGGCACTCTCGCCATCGCCTGTGAATTCTGCAGGAAGATCACCGCCGTCTTTGACGACGGGGCTCGATACCGTGAAAGCATTAGGTGCTTTGGGTTTGGGCGGGGGGAGGGTTTTGGCGTCGTTGTTCGGATGCCCATTAGGTGCAGGTGAATTAGCGGCCAATGCCAGCACACTCAGGCAGAGCAGGGCACAATGGAGGTAGGGGCGGAGTGTGAGCATATTCTTATTTTACCTTATCTTACCTTAATTGCTGATTAAGAGGGTTATTTTCCACCCTCGCCATTGCCTGGGCCTCCAGGTCCTTTGCCTGGGCCGCGACCTTTGCCGGGTCCACCCGGGCCACCTGGGCCCATGCGGCGACCAGCGTCGGCCGGGAGTCCTTGTTTTAGTTCATCTAACTTGGAGCCGAGATTTTTAAAAATATCGGGATGTGCGGCCGCTTCGTCTTTGGTTTCACTTAAGTCGGTTTTCAGGTTGTAGAGCGTGCGTTTACCATCGGTGGTTTCGATGAGTTTCCAGTCGCCGTCAAAACAGGCGATGTCGTGGGAGGCGATCAGGAAGGGTGCTCGCGACGTTGGTTGGGGACTCAGCAAGGCCTGCCATTGATTGGAGCCGTCTAACTTTAGATTTTGGGGTAAGGGCAAATTCAGGGCGGCAAAGATGGTTGGAAAAAGATCATTCACAGCGATGGGGTGCTGTGAAATGAGTCCCGGGGGCGTATGATTGGGCCAGCGCACGATGGCGGGGGTGCGAATCCCGCCTTCAAACACGGTGTCTTTACCGCTGTTGAGCGGAGTGTTAGGGCTCACGCGTCGTGGGGCACCGTTGTCGGAGAAAAAGACAACCAATGTGTTTTCACGTAACCCTTGTTCATCGAGGGTGGCGAGAATTTTTCCAATACCCGTATCGAGGCCTTCAAGCACCGCCCCGTAAACTCCATCACTCTTATGTTTCTCGAGTAATTCGTTAGGCGCAGCTAACGTCGTGTGCGGAGCGTTATAGGCGACTTGATAATAGAAGGGTTTAGTTTTATCCCGAGCCTTGATTTGTTTCACCGCTTCATCGGTAAGTAAGTAAGTCGTGTAACCAGCTTCTTCGAGAGATTTGTTTTCGCGCCACCAATCAGGTCGGCCATGGGGATCGAGGTGTGTGAAGTAATCTAATTCTGCTCCCATGAAGCCATAGAAATGGTCGAAGCCATAATGGCTTGGTGCGATATTCCCTAGGTGCCATTTGCCGATGAGCGAGGTTTGGTAGCCTGCGGCTTTGAGCGTCGAGGCAAGGGTCGGAGTGCCTTGGGGAATCCCGAGTTGGTTTGGACCCACGACATCGACTACGCCATAACGGCGTGGCATCATCCCTGAAAGAAAAGCCGCCCGTGCCGGACTGCATACTGGGTAGGCATAAAAACGTTCGAGCTGGATTCCTTCTTTGGCAAGTTTGGCCAAGTTCGGAGTCGTGACTTTAGGGTTATGATAACTAATCCCATTGTAGCCCATATCATCCGCAATGATCACGAGCACATTCGGGGGCGTGTCATGAGTGGGGGCGGCTTTCAGCCATGCAACCCCGCTCCAAATGATACATAATAATAAGAACTTTTTCATGGAGGAGTGAGACGGGGAACCTCACTTAATAACCCTCGGTTTCGCTTGAAGTTGCGAGGAAATTACCGAAGCCCAAACCTTAATCTCGGCTTAAGGTTTCGATGGCTTGACGGCTTTAATTTTTAAACTGGCCGGATCGTACAACACCTTCTCCATGAAAAGACCGCGAGCGGGGGCCGTCGGCACTTCGGCTGTTACTTGGCGCTCATCGCGATAGGTCGCGAGACGTTCGGGGGGTAAGCGACCTTCGCCCACGCGAATCAAGCCTCCCACTAAACGGCGCACCATTTTGTAAAGGTAGCCACTGGCTTCCGTTTGGATGGTGATACGTTTGCCCCGCTGTTGGACTTCTAGGCGACGTAAATCTTTGACCGGGTTTTCGTAAGCCATGCCTTGGCCGTGGGTGGCCCCATAGGCTGAAAAATTATGGACGCCGAGTAGGGTGCTGGCGGCTTGGCGCATGAGTTCGACATCGAGCGTGCGCTTACCCGTCGCAAAACAATAGCGATCCTCCCAAGGGGGTGCCCAGCCTAAGTAAATTTCGTAGCGGTAGCATTTGCCGATGGAGGAGTGGCGACAGTGAAAATTATCGGGGACGCGTCGCAGGTCAGTCAGCAGCAATCCTTCTTTTTCGCAGGCGTTAAAGGCACTTAATAAATGCTTGGCTGGGTGGGGCCAAAAGGCGTCGAAGTGAAAGCGTTGGCCAACGCTGTGGACTCCGGCATCGGTGCGTCCGCTGCCATGGACATCAATCGGTTTTTTAAAAATCCTGGAGAGCCGTTCTTCTACAGTGATTTCGACCGAGCGAGCGTTAGGCTGAATTTGCCAACCTTTGTAGTCGGTGCCATCGTAAGCCAGCGTCGCGAGAAAACGTTCTTCTTTTAAAATGCCTTTAAGGGGTTTGGCCATAGAATCAGAGTTGGCCGATGCCGTTTTGATTCAGGAAATCTTGGAGTAAAATCGTCGCAGCCCGCGAATCGCGTTCGCCTGATTTAGCTTGTTGTTTACGTTCGTGGGCTGAGCGCGGCTTACGGGAACCTAGTTCATCGGCCGCCTGGCTGGTGAGGCCTTCGTCTACTAATGTCACAGGTAAATGAAAAAGATTTTTTAATTTTTCCGCAAATTGATCCACCTCGCGACAGCGTTGGGTGGGTTCGCCTTCGAGGGAGAGGGGGTAGCCTAAAATGAGTTGGGTTACTTTCAGTCGCTGAATTTCGCGGCCAATCTGTTCGCACCGAGCTTCGAAACTTTCGGCCGTGGCCGCAGGCAGCGGAAAGGCCATGCCCAAGTCGTCGGCGTGGCTTAAGCCAATCCGTTTGGATCCGTAATCAATGCCGAGGTAGACGTTGGCCACGCTGCAAGGTGAGGGTGTTTTTTTAATTTTTCAATCCGCTGATTAGGCTGGGGCAGGTTTGACACGTTCGCCCGAGTGGCTTCCTATATTCCGATGTCCCGTGAAACTCCCCTAAACTCGCATGAAAAGGCGCTCTATGCCCGACAGATGCGTTTACCGGGAGTGGGGGAGTTGGGGCAGTGTCGCCTGCGTGATGCCAAAGTTTTAATTTTAGGGGTGGGCGGGCTGGGTTCGCCCGTAGCCCTTTACTTGGCGGCGGCGGGGGTCGGTGTGCTGGGCTTAGCTGACCCAGATAAAGTCGAAATCTCTAACTTGCATCGGCAAATCATCCACGGGTTTGATACGTTGGGCTTGCCCAAGACGATTTCGGCGGCCGAGTCCTTGGCAGAAATTAACCCTGGGTTGAATATCATTTTACACCCCGAGGGTTTTACCCCCGAGAATGCCGCTGACTTGGTAGCCCGCTACGATCTCGTCATCGATGGCACCGATAATTTCGCGACGCGCTTTTTGGCCAATGACGCGTGTGTCTTGGGTAAAAAGCCTTTGGTTCATGGCAGTGTTTTGCAGGCCACTGGACAGGTGGCGGTTTTTTTGCCCCTGCAAGGTTGCTATCGTTGTTTGTATCCAGTCATGCCTGACGCCAGTTCGGTTCCTACTTGTGCCGAAGCTGGGGTGTGGGGGGCGACTTGCGGGGTCGTGGGCTCCTGGATGGCTTCCGAAGCGATTGCGATTTTATTGGGACAGCGTCGCCAAGGGCGCTGGCAACTGCTGCAACTCGATGCGGGAACCTCCAAGGTAATCCATTTTACGGCCGATCCGCATTGTCCTGCCTGTGGCACGGCCCCTAAATATACTTCTCTTTTAGCTGAAAATTATCAGCCTACCACCTGCAACGTTCCCATGACTGACACCCCTTTAGAAATCACCATTGAAGAAGCCGCGCGTTTATTGCGCTCGTCGACGCCCCCAGTGTTAATCGATGTGCGGGAGCCGAGTGAGTTTCAGGTCTGCCAAATCGCCGGGTCGAAATTAATCCCCTTGGCTACCGTGCCCGAGCGGTTGGCCGAAATCCCGAAGGATGTCCCCGTTTTAATTCACTGTCACCATGGGGGGCGGAGTTTACGGGCAACCCAGTTTTTGCGGTCCAAAGGCTACACCCAAGTCTCTAATGTTAAGGGTGGTATCGATGCGTGGTCGCTCAAAATTGACCCCAAAGTTCCTCGCTACTAAGCGAGTCAAGGCTTGCCCAACGGCTGAGGGACTTCTTTTATTTCCTTCTATGATGTCGAAGCGTTTCTCCCTGCTCCTCTTGGCCGCTGCCTTTTTGGTGGGTTGTGGTCCTTCCAAGATTCCCTCAGATTTTACCAATAATGGCTTAAATAATACGGGTAGTGAGCTTGACCCTCGCGGGTCTGGTTTCGGCACCATGGCGGACCGGATTCGTCAGGGGAACATCCCTCCTGAGGCCATTTTGACCACGGTTTATTTCGAATTTGATAAGTACACGGTGGATGCGAAAGAGCGTGCTAAGCTCGACGCCATCGCCGCTAAGGCCAAGACGACTAAGCTCATCATTGCGGGTTACACTGACCACTTCGGTACGCCTGAGTATAATTTGGGCTTGTCCGATAAGCGTGCCCAATCGACGCGTGAGTACTTAGTGAAGTTGGGTTGCAACACCAACAGCACCGAAGTCATGGCCCTCGGTTCGCAACAAGCTGACCCTAATGCTTCGGGTCGTCAGTCTGGTGCCAAGGATCGTAAAGCGGTCGTGGTCGATGCCAACTACTCGGGTCCAGTAACCGCTCCTGCTGGTAAGCCCGCTGCGAAGCCTGCAGGTACGCCTGCACCTCGTAGCAATGCCCCAACGCCTGCACCCGTTACGGCCCTCTAAGAAGTTTTCTTAGATGTTTTCCAAGGCCCGCGTAGCGGGCCTTTTTTATTAACCTTTTAATTTAAGGTGTGGAACAGGTAAGCCAAGGTGCCGAGGTAGAGGGCGGCGGCACTGATTTTACCGAGGCGACGTTCGCGGTCGCTGCGATGAGGTGCCCCCCAGCGTCCCCAAATCCAGCAAGCTAATGCGATGACACTGAGGCCGAGGGAAGCGTCGCGGACCCAAGCGGCTTCTTCGACTAAGGCATTTAGCACCCAGAGCAGGTAGAGGGCGTAGGCAAACAACGGGAAAGCCATCGCTTGCTTTAGGGTCTCCATCCACTCGCCGGGGCGGGGGAGTAGCGCCGTTAACTTCGGGAAGATTGTCAGTAAGAGGTAGGGCAACGCCATGCCGAGGCCGATGATGAAGAAGAAGAGTAAGGTTTCGGGCGTGCTCCGTTCTTTGTCTAAGGCAAAGCCCAAGGCCGCACCTAATCCAGGGGCAGTGCAGGGCGTGGCGACGGCCGTGGCGAGTACGCCCGATAAGAAGGCGCCCCATTTACCGTGGGAGGATTCGGCACTCGCGGCCGTGCCGGCAAATTCGGCTCCGATTTCAAACACGCCGGTCATGCTGAGTCCGAGGGTAATCATCAGAACACAAGTCCCGAGGACGAAGCCTGGGGATTGCATTTGGAAGCCCCAGCCCACCGCACTCCCTCCGGCTTTTAAAGCTAGGATCAGGCCCGCAAGGATGAGGAAACTGCCGAGTACGCCGAGGGAGTAGAATAACCCTTTCAGAATAACGACCCGTCGGGATGAACCAGCCTCTTGAGCAAAGCCCAGAATTTTCAGGCCAATCATCGGGAACACGCAGGGCATGAGGTTGAGCAAGACCCCGCCGCCAAAAGCGAGGCCAAGCCAAACCCAAAACGGATGGCTCTGGGTCTGGGCTTGGTAGGCCTGATTATGACTCACGGCATCGAGGGCTTCGAGGACTTCGCTGCCAGTAAGGGCTTCGGAAAGTTGGGCGGTGGGGACGCCTTTTTTAAGGAAAATATTAAAGGGGACCCCTTGGCGTCCATAATGGGCGAGCTCGGCGGCGATGATGGCATCTTTGCGCGTCCAGTCAGCTTTGAGCAGTACAACGTCATGGGCGGCGAGCGCCTGCGCTACGTCGCTTTGCGAATAGACGCGTTTGTTGACTTGGCAGGTGGCGCACCAGCGAGCGGTGAAGTCGATGTAGACGATTTTGCCCGCCGCCAAGGCCGTCTCTTGTGCCGCAGGGGTCCAGGGTTGCCATTCTAAACTGCCCGTATGGCCCTCGGGTGGATGGTTGGTCGGAGTCGGGGCTGGGCTCGCTGCAGTGGAGAGTTTGATTTCAATTTTTACAAATCCGCCCTCGGAAGTTTGCGTAACAAAATAAAGCGGACCGCTTTGCAAGGAATCCGTCGCGTCTTTGAGGCTCATCGTGAGCGTACCTGCGGAGCTTTTTTGGGCGACGACGGCGCTCGGGGTAACGATGTTTTTCTCTGGGAACCAGAGTTTGGTTAAGGAAGCCTCAGGGAGTTTAATGCTTAACGTTTCGCCCTGCACTTGGGCTGTGGTCGTGAACGAAGGGTTTAACTCGGGGTAAAGTTTCCGGTTGAAGGCCTGTGCCGGATTGCCCTTACCAACGTTAAGAGTCAGGGAGACGTTTTTTTGCTGCGGGTAGCAGCCAGCGTCATCACATTCCAGCCACTCGACTAAAGCCTTTAAATTAAGGGTGCCTTGGGCGTTGGCTGGGACTTGGGCTTCGAGAATTAAAAACGTTTCGTTTTCATAAACAAAATTCATCACCCCTTTCAGGTCGAGTAACTGTGGGCCGGGGTAGAAGAAATCGCTCAGCGTTAGCCCCGCCTTTTCTTGCCAAGTGATCGAAGGGCATTGGCCTGCATCGCCAGGGTTTTTCCAGTAGATGTGGAAGTGTGGGTCGCAGCGGAAACGGGCGGCGATGAGAATTTTTTGTCCCGGAACAACGTCAGGCGTGAGGTTGACGAGGTCGACTTTGGTGCGCACCACGGCCGCGGTGGCGGTGAAATTTCCCAGTAAAGTCAGTAAACTAAACCAAATGAGGGCGAGCAGTCTCATGTCGCCAACATGAAGCAAAAGACTTGTCGAAGCAAGCGAGCGTCTTGCCTTTAGGGGACTAAGTGGCAGGGCAATAAGGCTGCATCGCTCATCCCGTGGATGATCTTTTTATCGGCGGGGCAGAAAGTGGCGAGAATCCCTGATAATTCTACGACATCACCTTGGGCGAAGAAGTAGGGGCAAAGGCGCACACGACCTTCAGCGGTGGTGGTCGAGCCATCCTCTTGGTAGACTGGATGCGGGAGGCGGAGGGGCTTGTGATAATCCTGCATCACGTAGAAGGTTTCATTTTCGGCGCTGACCGCCGTTTCAATGGCTTCGAGCCATTCTTCCCGAGAGACATCGCTGCCTAGCGTTACGCTACGGGCGCCCCAAGCCGTTTCGTGGAAGCCGCTGGCTTTAATAATTAAATTACGTTCACGTTGGGAGGCTTCCGCCAGCTCCGCCCAATCCCGGATGGGACGATTATTCACCGTTGGGGCGTGTAGCACGGCCGTGGGTGGTAGTTCCGAGCGCTCCATGATCCAGGTGCGCGGGACGATGCGCATCAAGGCATCGAGGTGATTTTCGGGAAGGTTTTCTTTCCAGAAATCAGCCAGCAAAGGGTGGTGGATGAGGGCCAGTCCAAGTTTCTCTTCTTGGAAGGCTTTCATCGGTGGAGTGAGGACTAAGGCTCCCGTTTCTACGGCGTTAAAAATGCCATCGGCACCTTTAACATTGGCTAAATCGAACAGCTCAAAGAAGCGGTAAAGAATATCGACTTTACGCGGGGCTCCTTCGACAGGGATATAAGAGCCGTCGCCCATTTGCATGATCTGCGAAGGGTCGACGACGTGTACGTCGTGTCCAAGGTCGCGCAGTTTACCTGCTAACCATTCAAACTCTGGGCGATAAGTGGCTGCCTCTTCGCTGACGGTAATCGCAATGAGCGGGAATTTTTGTTGGGGCGTGAGTAAGCCGAGGGTGCGGGCAAAGTTTTGCGGCATGCTCGTACTTCCAATCACTTGGGGGAAGTCTTCAGCGTAAACTTCATTCAGGTAAGCCGTCAGACCAATGCCACCTGGTACGCTATCCAGTTCTGTCATCGTGAACCCTTGCTCGGTAATGAGTAGGTCAGGACGCAGGACAATCGGGTGTTGTCCTTTGATAGAACGATGGCGCCCGTGTTCAATTAACCCAGCGGGCTTGTAGCGATCGAGGTATTCGGCGACCCACTTCGCATGCACTTCGCGGTTCCGCAGGATTTTTTTATCGGTAAACGAACGAACGTAGAGACGCTCTAAAGCCCGTTGATAACTTAAACAGGCGCCGCCGATGACTTTTAATTCCTTGAGCTGGGCTTCGGTGATAGGCCAAGGTTCGGGGGAAAGTTTCCAAATCTTTTCGGCGAAAAGGGGAGGCTCGAGGAGTTTGTGGCGGAGGACGTCGCGAGATGGCATGGGGTTAGTCCTCGATTTTGATATCTTTATTACGAGTACGGGGCCCGCCTGCGCGCAACCAGCCATTGATGAAGGCATCTAAGTCACCGTCCATCACGGCCTGAATATTGCCCGTTTCTACGCCTGTGCGCAGATCTTTCACCATTTGGTAAGGTTGGAAGACGTAGGAGCGGATTTGATTACCCCAACCGATGTCACCTTTCTCACCGTAGTAGCGCTCCATCTCGGCACGTTTATCGTCGAGGGTTTTTTCGTAAATTCGGGCTCGCAGAATCTTCATCGCCAGGGCCCGGTTTTTAACTTGAGAACGTTCACGTTGGCAGGCCACTACGAGGCCCGTCGGAAGGTGAGTGAGGCGTACGGCCGACTCGGTCTTGTTGACGTGTTGACCACCTTTACCGCTGGAGCGGTAGACGTCGACGCGCAGGTCGGCTTCATTGATTTCGACGTCAATATCGTCATCGATTTCGGCAATGACGTCGACGGCGGCAAAGGAGGTATGACGGCGAGCGTTGGCGTCGAAGGGCGAAATACGCACTAAGCGGTGCACACCCCGTTCGGCCTTGATGTAGCCATAGGCGTTTGGCCCCTCGAGTCGGAAGGTGACTTGGCTGATGCCAGCGCCTTCACCTTCGGCGAGGTCTTCAATTTCTAATTTAAAACCGCGGCGTTCGGCCCAGCGGGAATACATCCGAAAAAGAATATCTGCCCAGTCGTTGGATTCGGTGCCACCTGCACCTGCCTTGACGGTCACGATGGCATTAGACTTGTCGTGAGGGCCGGACAGGAAGGAGGCAATTTCTAGTTCGCTGACTTCTTGGATGAGTCCTTGGCAGACTTGCCGGAGTTCTTCCATTTCGGCTTCGGCACCGTCATCGGGAGACTCGGCGATCATTTCCGCGAGTGTCTTGGCGTCTTCGATTTTACGGTGAAACGCGACTTGGGGGCCGACCGTGTTCTTGTAGAGGTTGCACTCCGAGATAACTTTTTGGGCGGCCTTTTGGCTGTCCCAGAAATTCGCCGCCGCCATTTGCTGTTCGAGTTGGGCGATGTGAGCCTGTTTTTTAGGCACTTCGAGGAATTTCCATAAATAGCCCGCCCGGCGCTCGACTTCTTCGAGTTGGTGACGGATTTCGGGTGCAATATACATGGGCTAAGGGCAGGGGATACAGCCCTTAGAGGTATTTTTCAACCGCAGATTATGCCAATCATTTGCGAAGCGAAACTTTCCTTTTTAAGTAAGTGCATGAAGCAAGATGTCGCCCCCGCGGGATTGCGTATTGGCCATGTTCATTTGAAGGTGAGCGACCTGACCCGTTCCGTTGCTTTTTATCGTGATGTGTTGGGATTAAGTGTCACCCAACACTATGGATCGCAGGCCGTGTTCTTATCGGCGGGTGGCTACCATCACCATATCGGTCTGAATACCTGGGAGAGCCGCGGCGGGGCAATGCCAGCGCCTGGTACTACGGGTTTATACCACGTGGCTTTTTTATACCCGACTAAGGCAGATTTAGCTCGTGCTGTGAAAAAAGTTTTAGGTGCGGGGGTTGATTTAGAGGGAGCCGCTGACCATGGGGTTAGCTTAGCGATTTACTTGCGCGACCCTGATGGCAACGGCGTCGAACTGTATTGGGATCGTCCACTGGCGGAGTGGCCGCGTGACGCTCAAGGTCAACTTTCCATGACGACGGACCCCTTGAACCTTTCCGAGTTAATGGGCTTGGCGTAGGACGGAGCATACTTGCTCCGCAGCGGATACTCGTCCTAGATATACTGTATGCCCTACCTTGAAGGTTTGAGTTTTACCCAGATTGCCGGTCCTTTGCCGGAGCGTCGGGTGCTCGATAACGGACTCGAGGTCATCTACGTCCAACGTCCTGGTCTAGGCCTTTGCACCGTACAGGCCTGGGTGCGTACGGGGAGTATTCACGAGGGGCGTTGGGAAGGCTCTGGGATTTCGCATTACCTCGAACACATGGTGTTTAAGGGGACGGGTCGTTTTTCCAACCGCGAAATCACCGATGCCGTTCACCGCTGTGGTGGGGTTTCGAATGCTTACACGACTTTCGATCGTACCGTCTATTACGTGGATGCACCTCAAGAGGGTTTTGAGACGGCCTTAGAAGTGATTTCCGAGATGGTGTTTGATCCGCGATTAGATGACGCCGATGCGAAGATGGAACGCGAAGTCATCCTGCGCGAAATTGCGATGCGTGATGACGAGCACGACGCCGTCTTGGCCGAGATGTTTTTATTAGAATCGGTGCGCGCTCACCCGCTGCGGCACCCGGTGATTGGCCACCGCGATTTATTTATCCGCCTGACGCCCGATGATTTACGTCAGTACCACGCCGGTCGTTATGTGCCGAGTAATGTGGTTCTGGCTTTAGGTGGCTCGATTGAACCCGAAGAAGCTTTTGCCTTAGCTGAGAAATGGTTTGGACGTTTCCCCCGTAGGCCGCTTTTGGAAGTTAACCCCGCCAGTGAGCC
>Ga0214175_1000128_pt1 | contig 27339 bp, 28 predicted proteins | sample TroBogEpilimnion_17_FD_153013 | JGI IMG/M metagenome (GOLD analysis project Ga0214175, IMG submission 153013) | Freshwater microbial communities from Trout Bog Lake, WI - 09AUG2007 epilimnion | ecosystem: Environmental > Aquatic > Freshwater > Lake > Epilimnion/Euphotic zone | place: Trout Bog...
TACAATGATTATGACACATAACCCTAATCTCAAATTGGATAAATTAATACTCAGACACATTCTATTTGAAGGGATTGGGCAGGACAAATGGGGTTATCCTATTTATAAAATAGAAAATGGAAATCCTATAGTTAAAGATGAAGTAGACTATGAAATGCCTTTTTTAAAATCAGAAGTACAGTCAATTTTTAAAGCACTAAAGCAACAATGAAAATACAAGGTATCATATTAAGTAATCAGGGAATACATCTGCATAGGATCATAAATCCTTTTGCATATATGCCCCAAAGAGATGATATGGAATTTTCTATGATCACACAAGGTCTGGGAGAACAGAACATAAACTGCGATATACTTATATATAATAAGTATTGTATAACATCTATAAGTAAGTTGAAAGAGTTAAAAGCTCAAGGCATGAAAATAATCGTAGATGTAGACGATTATTGGAACGTAACTCCTGCACACCCTCAATACGATATGTTTATAAAGCATAACATAGGAGGAATGACGGAAGACCATATCAGACTTGCTGATATTGTTTTTTGTACTACTATGCGCTTACAAGATAAGATCAGACAAAGCGGTTTGAATAAAAACACTGTTGTTATTCCTAACGCTCTTCCATTTGGTTATGATCAATACACTGTAGGAGATAGAGAAAGAGGTAGAGAAATTTCTCAAAATAACAAAATGCGTTTTATGTATCTGGCACGAAATAACCATGGAGACGATTTGCAGTTATTGGAGGGTAAGTTTAAAAGGATAGGAACAGAGGCTTTTATATATGAAAATGCACAGTTTATTTGGGGAGGTTATAACTCAGCCCAGAAAAAGATTTACGCAACTAAAGAGGATTTTGAAAAGAAAACGCAGAATTATAAGACTCAAGAAGTTCCGGCACATAAGAATGATCAGTATATGGCAAATGTCTTCAGGAGTACAAAAAGCTTTGTTATTTATCCAACCGTGGATATAGAATACTATCTTAACTACTATGATTCTGCTGAAGTAGCTTTAGCTCCTTTGAAAGAGAATGAATGGAATAAATACAAAAGCCCTTTAAAGATAATAGAAGCCGGATGTAAGCATATACCTATTATGTGCTCTGCAGTAGCTCCATATTACCCGGATTGTGTTGAATTTGAACAAGAAGGAGTCATTTTAATAAAGCATCAAGAGGATTGGTTAAAACAGATAAGATATTGTATTAAAAATCCTAACTATGTAAAAGACATGGGGGAAAAACTTTTTGAATGGACATCTAAAGAGTTTGACCTTATCAGATGGAATGCAGTTAGACAACAAGTTTTTGAATCATTAATATATAGATAATATGGAAAAGAAATATTTTTCAATAGATTTAAACTGCTCAATAAATATAAGAGTAGGCGAGGATAATGAGAGTCTTGCAGTAAAAAAAGCAAAAGATCTTATTAAAGATCAATGGACTAAAATAAATGCGTGGGGAGTTTTTAAAGATATAGTTGTTCAAGAGATTCCAGAATCATACAGTGAAAAACACTATGATATAGATGCGACACAACCCAAACAAGATGACATTATAAATAGCAGCAATTTACTAAAAACTTTTTAAATGCAAGTAGGTTTATTTGAAATGGTTAATGATGTAGTAGTTCCGGGAGAAACCACTCTTTCAATACCTGTATTTTTAGAAATTAAAAAACAGTTTCCTAAAGACTATTTAAAAGTATTTCAATACATATTTTTTATGACTTGTTGGGATGCTAGGAATATCTTTTTAAATGTATCAGAAGAAGATAGGCCTTTTGAAATAGTACAAGCTTTAGAATTAGAAGTTTCTTTAGATGAACCTATTATAGAAAAAGCTATTGAACTTGCCATTAAGCTTTATGAAACTCCTGCAGTAGCTGCATTTAAAGCTGCTAAAAATATGGTGCATAAAGTTTCTAAGTTTTTAAATGATACAACTCCTACATCCGGAAAGTTTTCTAACGTTCCTGATATAGATAAATTTATGACAAAACTTCCTGAGTATACTTCTATATATGCCAAAATAGGAGAACAATTAAAAGAAGAACAAAGTAAGATTCGTGGAAATCGCAAAATTGCTTATGACCAAGAGTATCAACTAAAAAAAGATGGATCAACAAAATAAAAGAAAAAAGAAAGCTCATACGCATTTTAATATAACTCTTTCAGACGAACAAAAAGAGGTTAAGGAAGTTATATTAAAAAGTGAAGTGTCTGTACTTACAGGGGATGCCGGAACCGGGAAATCCCTTTTAGGGGCTCAAATTGTTTTAGATCTTTTATACTCTGGTACACTGAGTAGAGTTATCATAAGTAGACCCATGGTGGAAGCTGGAGAAAAACTAGGAACACTCCCAGGGGATATAGACGAAAAACTAAGTCCGTATACATCGGCTATTTATGATAATCTCAATAGGTTAAAATCCCCTGAAGAGATACAAAAGTTTATAGATGATGGAAAAATAATTGTACTTCCTGTAGGAGTGATGAGAGGCTTTAACTTAATGGACTCTGTGATGATAGTAGAAGAAGCTCAGAACCTTACTTTTAAACAAGTTGAAATGATTCTAACCCGTATATGTGAAGGAGCTAAAATCATCCTTATAGGGGATTCAGATCAGTGCGATTTAAAAGATACAAGAGATTCAGGGTTTCCTTTTATAAAGACCATTGCAGGAATTGAAGGTTATGCTGTTTTAACATTAACAGAAAACCATAGAAGTAAGATTGTTAAATTAATACTAGAGAAATTTAAAGCAGAAAAGGAAAAAAGAGCAATACAAAATGGAACAAAATAAAGCTATAGTTACTTTTATTGTCATCTGCTACAATGAATATTGGGAAGCTCCAATGTTTATAGGAGCAATGAAGTGTCAGAAAGATCCAAGATTTAAAATTATTTTTTGGCATGATGGACCCAATGCTAAGTTAAAAGAGTTTATCGAGTCACTAACTGCAGGAGATGATAGATTTGAGTATAGAGAAAATGAACAGAATTTAGGATCCTGGGGATGTTGGAATCGTATAGCAGCCCTCCAAGAAATTGATACAGAATATGTAGTTCAATGTACAATACAGGAATACTATCTCCCCAACGCAGTTCAAGAGATAACTAAACAACAGGGACATGACATCATTGTATGGGACACTATTCATCATTCTTTTGATTACATGGTTTTAAATGCAGAACTTAAAATAAAAAGAATTGATTGGAGTAACTTTGCAATAAAAACAGAAATAGCTAAAACAGTAGGTATAAAACAACCGGAACATTATTGTGCTGATGGTATATTTATACAAGATTGTGTAAAATCAGGATTATTACAAAATAATATAAAACTGAAAAGAATGGTAAGCATAAAAAATTAAATATGGAACAACCGACAATAGGAATACACATAATTACTTATAATGAAGAAATCATGTTACCAGTTACAATAAAACATTACAAAAAAATGTTTGGAGATAATTGTTTCTTTTTTATACATGATAATATCAGTACAGATAATACTATAGAAATAGCTAAATCTTTAGGATGCACAGTAGTTTCTTTTGAAACTAATGGATTATCGGATAGCGCATATGTAAAAATAAAATCAGAAGTACATTTAAACACAAAGTATGATTGGTGTCTTTGTGTAGATTGTGATGAACATTGTTATATAACAACTGATGATCTAATAGAACTTGAAAACAAAGAAGTTAATATTGTAGAGTTTGAAGGGTGGGATATCTTTGCAAATGCTGATAATCCTGAAGATATAAAGGAGTTTATAGGTTTTAAAACAGGTGGTTATAATAAACCTGCTTTATTAAAAACTGGAGAGTTTAAAGAGTTTAAAGTAGTAGCAGGTGCACATGGAATAGCCTCTTTAATACCAAATGAAGGTAAGCAGATATTGTGGTCCAAACAAGAGTTTAAACTAATTCATATGAAGCATTGGAACTTGGAGTTTATTATACAAAGACAAAGAGAATTTGGCAAGAGACTTAGTATAGAAAATCAAAGAATGGGTTGGGGAATACAATACACATTCTCTCCAGAAATCCACACAGAATATTTTAATAACGGTTTAAAAACAGGGCAAATAATAACAGATAAAAGGTTTGATCATGCTTAAATATAAAGACTTTGGACATGGATTGCGTTTAGGTAATTACCTGTTTAATTTAGCTTTTTTAACATACGCTGCAAATAAAAGTAATACAGAAATTCAATATAAAAAAGATTACTTTCTTTGGAAGTACCTAGAGAATCCCCCTGTATTAACAGACGATTTTAATTATCAAGAAGAACTTATATTACCACATACTTTATATTTTGGTTACGATCAAAATAGAAAAGAATTTCTTATAGAACATTTTAAAACAAATAACGACAAAATTATAAACATATCTCCTAATGCTAATTTTCAAAGTGAATTATGGTTTTGTGATAATGTAGAGTTTGTAAAAAGTAAACTTTTTATAAAAGACTCTGAAAAAAATAGGGTATATAAAAAATACAAAAGAATGTTTTCTAAACCTACTATAGGGATTGGTATAAGAAGAGGGGACTTTGTTAACCATGGATCATTTTACCAGATACCAGATGATTGGTATATAAGAGCATTAGAAAGTAATTTTCCTAACTGGAGAATAGAAAATAATATTGTCATTTTCAGTGATGATATTCAATGGTGTAAACAAAGATATAAACATCTCCCATTTTATTTTGCAGAACCTAATGACACCCATTTAATAGATGACAGTAATTATTACAAAGATCCAATGGAACAATTTATACTAGGGACTCTTATGAGTAATTTTATAGGGGGCTCAAGTACATTTACTTGGTGGCAGATGTGGTATGTAAAAAACTTTAATAATGGTAAGGTGGTACATACAGGTAAAAACCTTACTGACGGTCCTGTAAGAGAAGGATGGATAAACAATGACTATTACCCTAAATCCTGGATACTGTATGAAGTTTGAAATCTTTTGTCCGGTATATAACGAAGAGTATATGCTCCCATTTATGATTAAACATTACCTAAGATGTTTAAAGGGACATAGTGTGAAGTTTAATATATATGATAATGGATCTACCGATGATACAGTAAAAATAGCAAAAAAGTATGAATGCTATATAGGAGTTTATGAAACAGGTGGGAAAATAAATGACAACCTCTTAAAAGAATTTAAAAATAATATATGGAAAAAATCTATAGCAGATTTTGTAATTATTATTGACTGTGATGAGTTTATAGAAGTGCTGCCAGACAAACTAAAGAGGTGTACTATCGCTAAATCAAAAGGTTATGATATGTTAGGTTATTTGGATCATACACCCGACACTATAGAAAATGGAATAAGACACACTCCAGAAGATAAAACATGTGTATTTAATCCTAATAAAATAACTGCCATAAATTATGAAGTGGGTGCACATACTTGTAAACCTGAAGGCACTTTAATATACACTGCAGAACCTTTTAAGTTATTTCATATGAAAGCACATTCCTTAAACTATATGATTGGTAAATTTGAAGAAAGTCAAAAAAGATTGAGTAGCTTAAATAAAGAAAAAGGTTGGGGGAAACATTATGAAATGACTAAACAAGAAATAACAGATTTTCATACCTTTAGGTATAGCCAAAAAATAAAAGTTAGATGATAACATTCATAGCACCCGCTTATAAAGAAATACTGTCAAATAGAACTCTTGTAGATTCACTCATCATGCAAGAAGACACAAAATGGAAACTTATTGTTTTTCATAATGGAGAAAATAAAGAAATGAAAGAGTGGGTTGATTCTTATAAGGATAATAGAATTATTTACCATAGCTCTTCTAAAAATACAGGATTCTACGGAACATATAACAGAAAAAAGGCTTTAGAATTTATAGATACAGAATATGTAGTACAAACATCTATTCAGGATTACTACATGACCTGGGCGACTAAACTTATTAATAGCAGACTAAAGGAAACTGATGCTGATTTCTGTATGTGGGATTCTATTAATCATCTTGCCGGATATGAACCATTAGATGTAAAGTTAGAACAAAACTACATTGATTGGGGAAATTTTTGTTTAAAGACCTACATAGCTAAGTGGATTTCTATCCCATATCCGGAAGAGTATTGTGCAGACTGGCTTACATTAAGGAGGGGCATAGAAATGGATTTATTTAAAAAACAAACCAAAATAGCAAATATATTAACAATTCATAATTAAACTATGGAAAAATTAAATTTTTATGTAGCAGCTTTACCTTATAGACAAGGAGATGCGGGATGCATGTATCTCCATAAACTGGCACATAATATGCAGCAATTGGGAGAGAACGTAACTGTTGTAGTTCATGGAGGAGTCACCCACCCTAATTGGGGTTTAAGGGTAATAAATTCCATATGGCATGAGGCACACATTCCCCATCACAACTCTGTTGCTATATATCCTGAAATAGTAGCTACAAGCAATCCGTTTAATGCAGAACTTTGTGTAAGATGGGTACTTGCAACTCCTGGAGTCCATCCTCCTCCACACGGAGATCATGGTGATTACCCTAAAAAAGATTTAGCGTATTTATGGAAAGAGGGTATTAAAATTCCAGATAAGTCTCTTGTAAGGGGGTTTCTTGAAATGACTAATTACGAAGAGAATTTAATTTTTCAAAATGAAAATAGACACGTACCTGGAACTGCATGTTACATGATACGTAAAGGAGGTGCAAGAAAAGTATTTGATCAGCATCCTGCAGATGCTTTGTGTATAGACGACTTCGCATCTAAAGGGGATAAAGAGTATTTAAAAGAAGTCTTTAACCGCTATGAAACTTTTATTTGCTACGATGATATATCCTTTATACCTGTACAAGCTGCTTTATGTGGATGTGTTTCTATTGTAATTCCCAGAGACCCGGATAATGCTTTTTTAAATAGTTATGGAATAGCAGATACAAAAAGACATGGAGTGGCTTATGGCAATACTCCCGAACAGATACAGTGGGCTAAAGATACCGTCCATTTAGCTCACAATGACTTAAAAAAACAAGAAGAAACAACAATAGCACAAGTCCAAAAAGTCATCAACGATTGTTACGAATGGTTTCAACATAGATAATATGGAATATAAAATACCTACATGGCACTATAAAAATGGATGGAGTTATACTGAGTTTGAATCCCGTGAATCTTTCCGGGATTTTCTCGTTCCATTATTTAAAGAACCCGGACTATATAATTTTGATATAGAAACTTCGAGAGAGTTTGTAAAAGAAGCAAGGGTATTTAAAGAAAAAAGGATATATTGTGAACACTCACCACATTCCCAAGCCTATAAAGATTATTGGGATACAGAAAAAGAAAAATGCCGTAAAGGAGCCATATATCATTCACATACAGGAGAAACCTTTTACCTTCCAAGGTTTTTTTATCATTGGTTAAATTTTTTACAGATATATGATAAACGTAAAAAAGTAAAAGGTGCGGCTTTTCCAGAATTTCGGGATGTACAATACCATATGTCACTATATGAATGTTTAGCAGAACTGCATGACAAAAATGGTATTACATTAAAAAGAAGGCAGGTAGCCTCTACATATTTACACGATGCAATGCTCTTTAATAGATACATCTTTGAGGAACAGTTTAAAGGTAAAATGGGAGCATCTGATAAAAAGTATATAGAAGGTGCAAATGGTGCCTGGAGGTTTTTATCTGATTATTTAAACTTTACAAATAGTCATACAGCATGGATCAGATATAACGATCCTGATAAAGTAGGTACATGGATTCAAAGAACAAAAGCTTCTGTTACAACTGATGGAGAAAAAGAAGAAAGGTATGTGGGTACATTTTCATCCATATCGGCAGTTACTTTTGATAAAGACCCTGCATCTGGTGTTGGTGGTGCAATTGACTTATTCTATTATGAAGAGGCGGGTATTGCCCCAACTGCAGACACTACTTATGGTTATATAAGAGAAGCGCAAAAAGAAGGTTCTGAAATTACAGGTTATTTTACTATGGCAGGTTCAGTAGGTTCATTAGACCAATGCGAACCTATGAAGAAGTTTATAGAAGATCCTATAAGTAACGATTTTTATCCGGTAAAAAGTAGATTAAAAAAAGATACCGGAGAAGAAGTGATTACAGGACTATTTATTCCTATACACTGGGGTTATGTCCCTTATATAGATGAAGCCGGAAACTCTCTTGTAAAAGAAGCCAAAGAGTATATAGATAATTTCTATGCAGAAGAACGTAAAAAGAAAACTCCTGCAGAGTATCAACTTCTTATTTCACAAGGACCGAGAACTATTGATGAGGCATTTGCTACAAGAACTCAAAGTATATTCCCTTTAAAGTATACAGCAAAACAAGTTCAAAAAATCGAAGATAAAGAATACTGGTTAAAAAACTGTACTTTAGAAAGAAATCCCGAAGGTAAGGTAACTTTACAACCAACTGATAGAGAGCCTAATGTTTATCCGGTAGATAAAAACAAAGAAGATAAAAGGGGTTGTGTTGTTATACATGAGATGCCTATAGAAAATACCCCATGGTTTACTTACTTTGGATCTGTGGATCCAGTCGAAGTCGGAAGAACTGTTTCTTCAGATTCTCTTGCATGTATATACATATGGAAAAATGCAATAGAAAAACATAAAATAGATGAAAGTGGTGAATCAGAAATTTTTGTTGAAAGAGGAAAACTTGTAGCAGAATGGGTAGGAAGGTATGATGATCCTAATGAAACTAATGAAATGATGTCTATGCTTATAGAGTTTTATAATGCATGGACTATTTCTGAAAATAATAAAAACTCTTTTATCAACTATATGCGTATCAATAAAAGGCAGAAATACCTTGCCAAAAAAAGTGATATGCTATTTGATAAAGAAATGAGGGTGGTTCAAAATGATTTTCAAGAATATGGTTGGACCAAAGGGACAGCTATATGGGAGAAAATACTAGAATATGGTGTAGACTCTTTATCAGAACTCTTGTATAATGAACAAGGGCAGGATGGAACTATTTATAAATCCCATCTTGGACATGAAAGAATACCCTTTATATGGCTTTTAAAAGAGATGCAAGCATATAATGATAAAGGCAATTTCGATAGAATCGTAAGTTATTGTTCCTTAATGGCATTTGTAAAGATACAACAAGCTATAAGAGGTATTAAAAGAGTTACTGAAAGATCCGGTAACAACGATGACTTCAACAAACAAATGGCGGACCTTCTTTATAAAAAATCTCCATTCCATCATATAGGCAGAAATGGTTTACCCGGATTTACTAAAAACCAAGCCTATAACAATATTCGTAGAAGTCCTTTTAAGAATATGCGGTAGAGTTACATAATTATTGTGTAACATAATTATTGTGTATTACATCTTAAACATTTTTATCAGTTAAATATTTATTATTGTATCTTTGTGCTTTCTAAGCAAGAAAACATATTATAATTTATGGAGATATTATCCGGGTTTGACCTGTCCGTTAAGAAGAAAAAAGCAAAAGAAGGTGTCGGTAGTTGGATGGCACTTATGCTACCCATTCAATTTATAGAAGATAAATATAAAGACATTCAATGGAGTTCACAGACTATGAACTGGATTGAAAGGATGGGTATGCTTCAATTAGAAAGAAACTTAAATTGGCTTTCCAAAAACTATCTTATAGCTAATAACCTTATAGATAAAAAGGACTATGTACCAGATTCTGATAATGAGTATACGATCATGCTCAATAAAATTACTGGGGGAGAAGGGTTTAAAGAGCTTAGAAGTATTCCGTTTATACAACTTATAGTTAATACTCTTACAAATGAATTCTCTAAAAGGCCATCTAAGATTTCCTTCTCTTTACTTGATAGTATATCTATGGATGAAATGTTTGAACAAAAACAAGCAGATATAGAACAGGTTCTATTAATGCAAGCTTCTATCAAACAGCAAGAGAAAATGCAGGAAATGGGAATTGATCCTAAAAGTGATCAAGGACAGCAAATGATGGCTCCTGATACTATAAAATCATTACCTGAGATACAAAAGTTTTATACAGAAAGTTATAGGTCCGAATACCAAGAATGGGCAGAACATCAAATGGTTATTGATACTGAACGTTTTTATTTGGAAGAACAAAAAAGAAATTGCTTTAAAGACTCTCTCATAGGTTCCAGGTGCTTTTTTGAGTTTCAGATGAAGGAGACTGACTATAATGTAAGAAGATTACACCCACTACAAGTTTACTATAGAAAGGGTCCAGATGAAAGATGGATTCAAAACGGTCAATGGGTAGGACACCTATCTCTAATGACAGTACCAGAAGTTTTAGATATGTATGGTTGGATGATGTCTGAGGAACAAATGATAGCTCTTCAAAGGATATATCCGGCTATTGCTGCAGGGTGGTCTACTGATGGTTTACGTCCTGAACAAATGTGGGATCCAACCCAATCTTATGAATTTAACCGTACAGGACCTGGTATAGCCACAAGACAATTATTTAGTGCTTTAGGAGTTAATCCAACAGGTACAGGAGATATTGTAAATAGGTTATATACTGAATCAGAAGATATGATAGATACTCAATTTACACAACTTGTAAGAGTATCTACTATCTATTGGAAGACACAAAGAAAACTCTTTGAACTCACTAAGATAGATGAAGATGGTAATTTTTTCAGTGCTCTTGTAACCCAAGATTATGTTGTCACGGATAAACCTATATATAATACTTTAGTATATAAAGAAAAAACTAAAGAGAATCTTGTATTTGGGGAACATTTAGATGCTATATGGGTAAACGAAACCTGGGGCGGTGTTAAAATAGGACCAAACCTTCCCATATATGGCTGGACAGGAGATGGTAATAATTTCTCCCCAATGTATCTAGGTATAAGAGGCGGTAAACCTAGTAAACTTCCCTATCAGTTTAAAGAAGAAAATAATAAATGGGGTTGCCTATTACCTATATGTGGAGCTGTTTTTAATGATGAACATGTGCACTCCAGGAGTCTTGTAGATAGTTTAAAGATTTATCAAATAGCTGTTAATATGACAGCAAACCAAATTCTTGATCTTATGGTAGATGAACTTGGTGTAATAGTAACTTTTGATCCCGCATCCCTTCCAAGGCACTCTATGGGAGAGGATTGGGGACCTGATCCATTTCCTAAGACTTTCATGTTTATGAAAGATTTTAACATGATACCTATTAACTCAGGTATGGGGGATGGTGGAACATCAGTTAACCCTAATTCATTTAGGAGTTTAGACCTTTCTCAATCTCAACGTTTTATGCGTATGTATAAAGGGTTTGAGTTTTGGAAACAAGAGGGATTAGCTGCTGTAGGTTTAAATGCTCAAAGACTGGGACAACCATTAGATAGAGAAGAACCTGCAGGAACATCTGAACAGAATATGAGTGCATCATATTCTGCTACAGAACACCTGTTTACACAGTTTGATGACTTTTTAGTACGATTCCATCAAATGCGTACAGATCTTGCTCAGTTTTATAACTCTACAAATCCATCTGTACAACTTCAATACACTACATCTAATGCTATGAAAATGTGGTTTAAGATGGATGGTAGAAAACTTAATGGAAGAGAATTTGGGGTTTCATGTGTATCTACACCAAGAAGTAGGCATGTACTGGAAGAGATTAAAAAAACCATGAGAAAAAACAATACGACTGATCTTTCAGGAGTAGACTTAATGAAGATAGAGATGACTGAGGATCTTGCTGATATGCAATCACTTGTAAAAGAACTCGCTGCTAAACAACAACAAAAAGCTCAATCTGAGCAACAAGCACAACAAGAAGAACAGGATAAAGAAATTCAGCACCAACAACAACTTCAACAGATGAAACAACAGTTTGAAGCTGAACAAAATGAACTAGATAGACAAAATAAATTAGATGTAGCTCAAATAATGATTGCTCCTAAAACAGCTAATGCCGGAGAAATAGAAGGAAACACAGAACAACTAACCCAACAAATGCTTCAGCATAATCAAAAGATGGATTTTGAAAGGGAAAAAGAAGTGAATAAACAGGCAATTGAAAAACAGAAAATTGTTTTAGGGCAACAAAAACTTCAGTCAGAAGATAAAAGAACTGCGGCTGAGTTAAAAAACAAACAAGTAGAGTTACATATAAAGAATAAAACATCTCAACAAAAAAAGAAATAAGTTCTTTACTGTCAATTTTTTTATATAAGGTTTTCTTATGTTAACAATTAGGTAGAACTTTGTGCCGTAAAGCCAAATTATACATATGTCAGAATTACAATTACAGGACAAAATAGCATTGAGCAAGATACCTTCTTTCTCAATGGAAGCTCCAGAAGATGCTGGAGATGTCCAAGTGATCAAACCAAAACAGAAAAGTGTCTTTGAAGATTTTAAGAGTCCTGTTTTAGATATTAATGGAAATACTCTTGAAAACGAAATTAAAGATAAAAGTAAAAAAGCAGCAGAAGAAAACAAAGGTCCAGAAGTTAAAGAAGTAATAACTCCTGATTCTCCTAAAGCAGCTCCTATACTTGATAAAGCGATTGGTTCTTTAACATTTGATAATCCTCCTGCAGAAGGAGATGAAGGTGACGAGAAACAACCATCTACTAAAATTAGTGCTAAAAGCGATTTAGTAGATTTGCTTTTAGATAAAATAGAAAAAGAAAACTTTCAAGTATACGATGATTTTGATGAAGAAAAGCAAACTCTTCGTGAATACTTAGAAGGACTTCCTAAAAAAGATCTTAACTCTCTTATTGATGATAATTATAAGAGTAGAGAGAATCAAATAAAGGAAACTTACAAACAAGAGGTCTTTGAATCATTTCCCGGTCATTTAAAACATGTAGCCCAAGTCCTTGCAGGAGAAGAAGTTGATCCAAGAGAAATATACGGAGCACTTGCAAGAGTTGAACAAACTACAGCTTTAGATCCTGCTAAAGAAGCAGATCAATTAGCAATTGTTCATAACTGGTTACAAACAAGTAAATTTGGCACAGCACAAGAAATAGAAGCACAAGTTGAAGAGTGGAAAGAAGAAGGTAAAATAGCAACTAAGGCTGCTCAATTTAAACCTAAACTGGATAAAGCGCAAGAAGAACAACTTAAAGCTTATGCAATTCAAGCTGAAGAGATAAAAAAAGAAAGAGAACAACAAGCTAAATGGTATCACCAAAATGTTGTTAAAACTCTTCAAGATGCAGATCTCGGAAATGGCATAAAGTTAAATAGGAAAAACCAAGAAGCTCTTTATAATGCAATGATGATTGATCTTAAACCCTCTCAATTAAATGGTGAATTACAAGATCTTTTAAATCAAAAAATTGAAAAGGCTAAATATATTGAACCTGATTTTAAGTTCTTAACTCGTTTAACTTTGTTTGCATCTGATCCGGATGCTTATGATGAAATGATGAAGCAGTTAGGTAAAAATGAAGCAACAGGAACAATAACAAGGGAACTTAAAACAGCCCAAGGTTCAGGCTCTAGAGGAGTAGATCTTAAAGCAGCACAACCTACAGCAACAAAGAGAACAGTTACTGAAGATCCTAAAGAACGTAAAATAATAAAACAACGAAGTCCTTTAGAAAAAACGTGGTAAATAATTAAACTGACAATAAAAAAATAGCAGATTATGGCTAATATGAATAACACTGGTGTTCCAGTATTCTCCAACGGTTACTTGATCCGTGATAATCGGATGGATATCAACTCTCACTTAGACTCTTATCACCTTCGTGAGATGTTGTTTACCAAAAAACCTACGGATTTAGGTATCGTTGAATATTGGGCTCAAACACAACAAGCTCAACCATTCCTTTATAACTTTGCTTCTTTTGGAGGTAAAAACCGTAAAGTAGTTGATAACATTGAAGGTCGTTATGAATGGGATGTTCCTGTTATTAATGACGTTCCCCATATTACAAGGGATGTTGATCCTACAAATACAACTAAGGGTCTTAACCGTTCTCCTTTCCGTATAGCATTGAATCGTAGGGCTTATGGTCAAACAGCCGTAATCACTTATGATAAATTTGCAGGTATAGAAATGCGGGTATTGTCGGTTGAAGTTGTTAACCGTGATGAAGCTATCTACACTGTAACTATTCACTCTGGTGATGAAACTACTTATCTACCTAACCAGTATTTAGTTCCATCAACTCCTATATTCAAGAAATTCTCTGCTCGTGGTGAGTACGGTGAATCTTACAATGACAGTACTTCTCGTACTGGTATGCGTAAGTTCTACAACTTCCTGGGTAATGCTGAGGCTAACCAAACATACTCTATTAGTTCTAGGGCTAATGATATGATGAGGAATTCAAGCAACGGTATTCCTGTAGTAGAGATCATTAAATTTAATGAGTGGGATCCACAAGATATTTCTCGTCAGAATATCTCTGATATGGCTGAAAAAGTTCAGAATATCGGTATGTGGAAAGCAATGGAAGATGGTATCATATCATATTCTTATGTACTTGCTCAAGAACAAAGGGCTTTGAACGAAGTGATTCGTGATATTGAAGAAGCTATGATGTGGGGTCTTGGAGGTTATTCTGAACAAGATGGTCCAGACGGTATCCGCACTTCAGTAGGTCTTTGGAGGCAATTGGATAACTCATTCAAACGTGTATATAATATTGGTACATGGAACATGGGTATTCTGGAATCAGAATTGTATAACTACTATAATGGTCGTGTAGACTTTGTAGGTCCTGATCCTCAACGTGAAGTTATTGTTCAAACTGGTATAGCCGGTATGAAACAAGTTAACTACGCTATCCAACAATTAGCAGCTAATTCAGGCATGGTTATTAATGCATCAGAAGTAGGCGCTATCAATAACGGTCAAGGTAAGAAAAACACTATACCTCAACTGAATGGAATGGATCTTAACTTTGGTTATGCTTATACCCAATATGTTATACCATTTTTGGCAAACGTTAAGTTTGTTATCAACCCTGCTTTGGATCCGGTACTTGCAAATGATATTGAAAATCCTAAAGTAAACGGTTATCGCCTGTCTTCTTATTGCTACATTATATGGGACGTTACTGCTAATGGCGGAAACGATAATATCTACTTGATGGAGTGGTGGTATGATAAGGGTCTGAAATGGTGGTATCAGAATGGTACTTCTGATTATCGTGGAGACCAAAAAGGATTTATGTCTATGGGAGACTTTAATGGTTGGAATGTTAAAATGACACAATACCATAAAGGCATCCAAGTTATGGACCCTACAAGGATATTAAAGATCGTTCCGATCAATCCTAGTACAAACCGTCCTTTTGGTTCATAATTAGGATAGTTAAAATAGTAAAAAAGCCAAACATAAATATGAAAGAGTACGCATTAACAGAAAGTCCGGCACTTAAATATGCCAAAATATCAATCAAGCCCTTCTTATCAGAAGATGATAATACTGGTTTGAAAGAGTATAACATGGTAGTCCATGAAGGTATTCGACACATAGACGTAATAGTTTGTAAATCGAACAATAACCAAAAAACGTATTTAACCGGATTAAATGAGTTTTCTAAAGAAGTACAAACTTTAGATAAAGAAGAAAGGCAGGCAAGGATTAAAGAAATTCGTAAGATCATAGCAAAGGCTGAAAATGAACTTGCAGGTAATTATCAAGTAACTCCGGCAGATACTTTGATGGGTCCTAAAGGTGAAGAAATGGCAATTGAAGATCTACCTGCAGATTTTTTCTATACAAAAGTAACAACCTTTAAAAGTATTATAACAGATACTTTTGATGAAAATGGAGCAAGGGTTCTTACATTTTGGGACACATTCCAACTTGAGTTAGATAATGAAGGTCTTATACTTGATGACGGCTATATAAGAGATATATTAATTATCAATGCTATTGAAGCCGGAGGGTTTAGTTTAATAGCTAAAGACTTTGAAACTGCAAAAAAAGAAGCTAGGTACTTTAAGTTCTACCTTGATAAACGTAAAGATACTGCTGCTCTTAAAATAGCAGGTGGGGTTCTCAGAGATCGTGCAGGAGCTAAATTAGTTCACATGTATGAGAATGATGCCAACAAGCTCTTTTACATAACAAAATTGGTTAGTTACGATAGTGATCATTTTAAAATGGGTAAAAATGCTACTCCACATGAAGCTCTCTATCAAGAATGCTCTGATTATCTTGCAGGTAATTTACATGTAGGAATGACTGATGCAGCAAAACAATTCTTGGAATATGCCAATATGGATATGAAAGATCTTATCCCCAGGGTAATGTTACAAGATGGAAGGGCTTACAAAGAAATCATGATTAAAGATGGTGTTTGGTATTACTACAGTGATATGGTTGCTTTAGGTAAAACAGATGCTGAATGTATTGAGTTTTTAAAGAATGATCTTAACAGTAAAACTTTTGATGCTTTGCAGAAGAAGTTACATAAAAAGTGGAGTGAATAATTTTTAACAATAAAAAATAAAACAAAATGGCTACAATTAAGAAATCAGCCCCAGTATCTACTTCTCGCCCAACTGCTATCAATGGTAGCAAGAAAGCTGCTCCTATGGGAAACAAGCTTATGAAAAAAGGTGGAAAAATGAAGAAAGGTGGAAAAATGTGCTAAGGCACAACCAATGAGTGAGAGGGGTAATTGATTATTCTTTATCCCTCTTACTTAAATACCAAAAGCTATGAATAATCAAACAGTCCTTGCAAAACTTAAACAACGGTTAGATAAACTAGATTCTGAAGACTATGGCAACATAGAAACTTGGATGTTAGTAGAAGCGTTTAACAAGGGTCAAATGCAGAGAATCCGAAAGGATTTAGAGGGCATAAACCAAACAAGGACAGGAGCAGAAGGAAGTACAAGACGAATAGATGATCTACAGTTTATACTCCAGACAGTTCCAATCAGTAACAGTTCTTTGATTGATAATACTATATATTGGAGCTTTTCTCTCCCAACTGATTATTTTCAATGGTGTAGAGTAAGTGCATATGCAGTAACAAAATGTTGCCCTCCTATAGCATTAAGAGCAATATTTGAGAGTATAGAAGCTGACTTAGATATGAATCTTAATGATGCAGGTAAAAGACCTAACTATTATTGGTTAACAACTTTTGCTACAGTATCTAATAAACAAGTAAAAATATACACTAATGATGAGTTTGATGTTTCTAATGTAACTCTTACATACTATAGATACCCAAACAATATATTAGTTGCCGGAGTTATGGATGTTTATACAGGCACTATACCATCAGTAGATGTTACTTGTGAGGCAACAGACCAATATGTAGAATTAATAATAGATGAAGCAGTCTCTATTATTTCAGGAGATTTGAAAGATTATCAGAGACAGCAAGACATTAACCAAGCAAATGAACGAAACAATTAATATAAACAAGTAAAATAGAAAACCAAGTATTATGGCTAATACATATTTCAGTTATGCTTATGCACAGAATTACGTGTGCAACACAACAAGTGGATATACAACTTCAGGAGGCGCAATCTCCATGTTGACTCCCGGAACTTCATCCTATACTCCTGCATCTTTAGCATCAGGACAAATAGGATTTTTCCAAACAGACAATTATGGACAATGGGGTCCTTATGGTACAGGTGCTTCTAGTGCTACTTATGATGTGACTATGGGTTATGGCTCATTCCACACAATAACTGGTATTGGCCCTAACTATCAAGGATTGCAGAATCCTTTGATGTCTAAGACAATCAGTTGGAAAAATGTAACATCCTTTGTATATCGTAAAGGACATCCACTGAATCAACAAATCGTAAACATCGGTTGGAATACTACACAAACTTCAGGTGCAGGTGCTATAGGTCCATTGTTCCAGTGCGGTACTTCATACACTCTTAAACTTGAGTATTTGGGAGATGCAGTATTTGCAGCCCTGAATAAAGAAGGTTATAACAACCTACAAGCTTTTGGTGGGTGTTGCCCCACTACATGTACTTCTGGTTGCACTACTAACTATGTAGATGCTGCTTATGTACTGTTGCAATGGAAAGACAGGATCAATCAAAACCCTACGATGTCTCCATTCTTGTACCCACAAGTGTTCGTACTTTCAGGAGGTGCTGCAGTAGAAGTGTTTGATGCTTATGATCAAACTTTGAATCCTGCTGTCAGTGTGTATGTTCCTAACACTACTAATCCACAATCAGTAGTAGCTAGTCTTCAAGTAACTGTAGCTTACACAGGCCAAGCCCCATTCATTAGCACTTTCTCTCCATTTGATCGTTACGAATACACTCCTTGTTGGGTTATAGCATCTCTTATGTTGCCGGATGGCAGTCAGTGTGCGTGGACAACAACTATCAATAGTTCTGTACCTAATATGTTTGCTGATATTACCACAGCAGTAACGGGTTCTCCTTACGGTCCTTGGATCAACTCAGGTGAAGGTATTTTGAGGGATTTCATTAAAACTCTTACATATCGTCAACAACCATTCCCTAACTCACTGAACTCAGTTGATGTTATGCGGATGAGGGACGTAGAAAATGCAATAGCTCCATCAATTGTTAACCGTTCTGGTTATTATGATCAAGTAGCTATTACATTTAATGCGACAGGAGTTTCTAACCAAAACCCTACAGGACCAAAAGATCGTGATCAGTATCAATTGGTTTGGAATGTGATCTCAGGTACTAACGTATCTCAGTTGACTAACTATATCTCTAGTTGTTTAACTGCAGTAGGTTCAAACGTAACACTGTTTACTTATAACTAATAAGTAAAACAATTTATAACCAAAGGGTATAGGTTAAAAAATACCTATACCCTTTTTTATTAAGAAGACCATGGCTCAACATCTTTTATTTTTACAAGAAGGAAAAACAAGTAATGAAGGTATATTCTTATTGAATGACATTTCAATATATGCACCATCAGTACCTTTGTTATGTCCTACTTTAGAAATACTTGCACCAGGTTTTCAAACACCTACAGTTCTTACAATAGTTCCCGGTTCTAACCTTGTACTTAATGCCTGTAGTTTGGGAGTATTAAATCAAACAGCTTGTACAACATGTGCACCGGATTTAGAAGATGGTATATATCATGTAAGGTATTCAGTGTCACCAAACAATCAAGTATTTGTAGAATATAATATTTTAAGGATTGTACACGCTTGGAATAGATTAAATGATGTTCTTTGTGACCTTGGATTAAAATGCCAAACACCAGGCAAAGAACTTCAAAACACTATCCAACAATGTGCTATTATAAGAGAGTATCTTATAGCAGCAAAAACTCTTGTAGAGGATCAGCATCAGAATCAAGATGGTATAAATATCTATAGATTTGCTTATTCTCTTATAGAAAAGTTATCAAAAAATAGAGATTATAAAGCTTGGTAAAATGGATATTATTTGTAATTTTTGTCAAAGACGTTGTTGTAATTGTCAGGGATGTAACCCGGTATTTATAAACAATAAATGGGTTTGTCCTAATTGCATTTCAAGAGCAGAAAGAGAAACTAAAGTATATAACAGTTTTAATCCTAACCATCAATGGCAACTGATTTCGCATCATCTAGAGAAAAAGTAGATAGGGATTTTACGAACGTAGTATACAAAAACTATATGCAGGATGAATGGGGGATTGAAAGTGGTTTTAATATAGTTCCTGATTGGATAGCATATGCAAGAAAAGATCTTTTAATATGGTTTGAGGAGCAGGATTGTTCAGATAGTTTAAACAATGTAGCTAATGAACAAAACGGAACTTTAGTAACAATAATCACAATGCCTGGTGTAGGAGTAAATCCATTTCCTTCTATACATTGTAAAAAGCCTTGTGAAAGAAGAAGATTCAATCCATATCCAACTGGAGTATTTTTTGAATTTAATAGTAAACAATTATGATACCTGTAAGCAATAATAGAAAAGATAAAAGAAGTGGAAATATAATAACTTCAAGTGAAGTTATTTATACAGGTTGTAATGATCTTCCTTGTGTAAATACATGTCCGGATCCTACTTTAACAGATGTACTTTCTCAAATAGGAGAAATTGTATGTGCATTAAACAGTGGTGTAGGTTCTATAAGTGGTATTAATCTCGGCTGTTTATACTCTTCTACGATAGTACAGTATCAATGTCCTACCGGATATACTTTTGTACCAGATGCTACAGCACCTAATCCCGGAGGTTATTGTCAAATATGTAAAGGAGGTGGGCTAATTTCAAAAGGGGGTAGTACAAGTTCAACCACTTCTTGTTATATACCTTATCCTCTAGTTCCTCCTGTAGCAGTTACAGTACCTAACCCTGTTCCCGCTCCTACTACTTTGGTAGATGTTTTGAATTTAATAATTGCCGGATTTTGCTCCTGCTGCAATTCAACTAATAGTACTACAAGTGTTAACATGCTAACTACTTAAAAATGGCCCAGAATCAAAATAATAATATACCTACAAGTTTTCAACAATGCGTATTTAATGCCCCTCTTACAGTGGCGAGTAATTTACGTTTTAAAGACTACAATGGGGATTTAGTAACTAGACAGTTTGTAAATGATTATATATCTAATATAGGAGCTAATACAAGTAATCTTATAAATCAATATAATCAAATTATATCTGCATTACAGGGGCAAGAGACTGCTATAAATACTCTTACAACAGAGGTTGAGGCTTTACAAACTTCCGGTAATACCATTCCCAATGTTTCAGGAGGTTGTTTTACTTCTGGTTCTGCTGTACCTATTACCACACAAATAGGATATTTAACCAATAATTCTTGTGCCTATAATAATGTATTAGATACTACTACAAATATCGCTTTATCAGTTTTAAAGCAAGGTAATAGTTTATCTTCTGCTCCTTCATATGGTAATCCCGGAACTACAATGTCTAACATTGCGGGATGGGTAATTAATCCAAGTACTCTGGCAAATGCTATTAATAACCTTTGGTTAACTGTATTAGACCTTAGAGGAGGTATGAGTTTACTTTATTCTATAGTTACTCCTACATGTAGTCAAGTTATAGTTAATTGTGTTTCTACTATTCCAAGCTTTACAACAGGTATACAAGTGTATTTTGCAGGATATACATTTATTCCTGCCGGATTTACTGATAATGGTTCTTATATAACTGTTACTGATAGTGCCGGAAACACCGTCTCTCATGCTTTTAATGTAGTAACTGCATCCACTTCAGGAGCTGTAACTATTCCTATATCAGGAACCGGATTGTTACCTAATAGCAACTATACATTGACTATTACTGCTAATACTACTAACAGTACATGGCAGGTAACCTGTCAAAAAACATTGTTACAAATAGTTACTAATACATTAACTACCTGTCCTACAATAACAGCATTTTCAAGTACAACTACTATTAACTTTATCCTTACTCCATTAATTACAACTAATGTTGTTTATACAGTAAGTTTACTAAGTTCCGGTATGAGCGTACTTCAAACAACAACAATAACTAACCCTGCTCAAGCAACATCCGGATCATTTGGTGGACTTACAGCACTTACTGCTTATTATTTAAGAGTTGTAACTACCCTAACAGGTCAAAATCCGGTAACATGTGCTACTCAAGCAGTTTCAACAACAAGCTAAACCAACTAAGATATGTGTAATTGCAATAATACTCAACCTTGTAATAGTTGTCAAAGTGGTTATCAATGTAACTGCCCCCCTAACTATTATGTAGCTCCTGCATCAACAGGATGTCTTTGTTGCCCTCCTGGTTATAATACTACTACTGTTGGAGGAGTTACAATGTGTCAATCTATTGCATCTCCACAAAGTGCTCCTATACCACAAGTACAATGTAATCCATGCCCAGAAATTATAAGTTCTAATTGCGTTCAATATGTAGCTGCTGAAGGTTATCCGGTAAATTGTTTTGGTATAGTTAATGGAGACTCTCTTACAACTATGATTAACAAGATGTGTTTGGGATTACAAAACAATATTGAAACTATTTTATCAGCTATAGGACTTAACCCTACTCTTGAAAGTGCTTTCTGTCAACTTGTAAATGGTTGTTCAGGTACAAATAATAGTGGAACACCAATTATAGGAGTGATAACAGTAACATTCCCATAAATATAAAAAACTAAAAATATATGCCAACTTGTACTTTTAATATACCATGGACAGTTCCTAATACTACAGGAACAGTAGATTATCTTGTTTACTATCGTTTAACAGGTACTACACCATGGGAAACTATTACAACATCCGGGGGTGCTAGTAATACTAACATTACTATACATAGTTTGTTAGCCAACAATCTTTATGATATTCAAGTAGAAAATATAAACAATAGCACTAATCCTATATCTAATATAGTACAAGCTATAGGATTTACAGATCCAGGACCTACTGTATCTACTACAAACACTTCTATAGCTTATAGTTTTCCTAACCTAAGTTCTTATATATCTACTTATACTGTAAGTATAGCTCTGGCTATAAGTCCCGGTATTCCATTACAAACACAAGTATTATCAGCACAAACATTAAATAGTGGATCATTTTCCGGATTGACAGCATTTACAGCTTATTTAATGTCAATACAAGTAGCAGCAAGTCAGTTCACACATACATTCTATTATGATGTTACTACACAAGCAAGTGCTACTTGTGCTTCTCCATCTTCTGTATATGCAGCATTAACATCTTCCGGAGGTGCTATGACAGTATATTGGACAGCCCCTATACCTTATCCTTCTTGTAACTACAATTTGTACTACAGACCTAAGAACTATTATCTATATAGTGCTTTAACTACATCTGGTTTTACATCCGGTGGTAGCTCTTATAGTATACCTCTTACATCTCCCGCATGTTATGAAGGCTATATACAAAGTAATTGCTGCTCTAATAGTTTTTCTCCTAACGTTCCTTTTGGAGTTAACTATTATCAACAACTATTTACCAACATAACTACTTTAGGAGCACAAAAAGAATTTTTGGTAAACATAACTACTGCAAATCCTAATCCTTATAATACTGTAGTTAGTGGTAATTTTTATGCTATAACTACAAGTGGTAGTTCTTTAATACCGTATAGTGTTACTTATCCGGCAGGTTCTACAAGTGCATCTATTCCTGTACCTGGTTATGTATATAACAGTGGAACTACATCAGGTAATACAATAACAAGCTTATTACCCCAATTTGACAATGGAGGAGCACTCCAACAAAATGATAGTTTGTTAACGCCTCAATATTTCGCTTATATACCTACATCAGGATTTACATGGTCCGGTAGTCCTTTAGATTTACCTTCTTTTACTTTAGATACATTTAATGTTACGGCAACTAATGCATCTTCTGGAATAGTAACTGCAGGTCAATTAAACTTTAGTTGGATATATGACTTTGTATATTCAGGAGGGGCTATACCTTATAATGTTGTAAACTTATCCATTTATGATCAAAGTGCTAATTTGATGGGTACTGTTATAACAAATACGGGTACATTGGGTTTACAAAATGCAACAATCAATATTTTAGATAAAAGTGGTTATGGTATAACAGATACTACTTTATATACATTCAAAGCAACTTGGGCTAGTGGTAGTTTGATAAGTTCTAAGAACTTTTACTTACCTGTATTTGTCCCATAAAAATATTATAGAAAGTTTGTGGCTTTTCTTTCTATGGTCAATAAATCCCCTCTTCGGAGGGGGTTATTGTTTAAAGAATAAAAATGTAATTACATCTATAATGTTTTTTATAAGGCAAAAAATAAAAGTTCGTAACTTTACACAAAAATTAGCCAAATGCCTAAATTAAATGTAACTAAAGTTGCCAATAATCTTAAAGGTAAAACTTTTAAAGAAATTGGTATACAAAAAGGAACCAAGAATCTTGAAAGAGATACAAAGAACTTAGTCACAGGTAAATTGATTAAAGAATTTGTAAAGCAAAACCCAAAGGATTGTGGAGTTAAATACAAAGAAGAACTGTTAGAATTTAACGACTATTTATTAGATAGAGTATTGGATTTGAGAGAAGGGGTAGAGTTACCCGGTTATTGTGGTATATTAGTTGTCATTGCTTATCCCTCTAAGTTTAATCATATAAATATTGTAAAAACTGTAAAGGAGGGCACTAAAATCACATACGCTAATAATGAAAGTGATGGATACCATTGTAGATTATGTTTTATAACACATGACTGCTCCAAGCATTTTAAAAAAGTAAAATATTGGGGATTTCAGGCAACTAAAGAACTTAATGAAAAACTTTCTCAAACGTTTAAAAAACAGTGGAAAAAATATGCAGTTGTAAGTAATTTAATGTATACAAGATCTTTGTATGCTGAAAAACGAAAGAAAAGAACTAAAGCAATTGCTATTTTAAAAAGTAATTATAACCCTTTAGAATGGTAAAAATATGAGTGTCTTAACTATAGGAAATGCAATTAGCAGTATTAGAAATCAAATGAAAGCCAACAAGATAGATACCTTTTTGACTGATTATGAGATATACTGTTTGTATAAAAAACATACAGCTCCTATAATGAAGAGGCTAGATGAAAAAGGACACCTGATAAAATTTGCATCAGTATTTGAAACTTTAGACTATGTAGAGTTGGAAGAGTGTGATAGAGTAGAGGCTTGCTGTGCTCCGGTTAAAAGTGGTTTAACTTTTAAGAAAACAAAACTACCTATGCCGATGTTTACTGAAGGTTACTTTGGGCCTATGGTAAATTCTATAACATCATTAGACGGCTCTGTTATCTTTAAACTTATTAGAAATGCAGACATTTATAATATGATGTCTAAGACAAAAGATTTTAAATATAATAAATGGAAATATTGTTGGTACTTAAATGATCGGCTTTATTTTGTTGATACTAATTACCCTGCAGTAAGAATAGAAGGTTTATTTGAGGAGGATATTTCTATGTTTAAGTGTGGAGAGGATAAGTGCTTACCAAGACAAGAACAGAGTTTAAATATCCCTGATTTTATTCGGGAAGAGGTTGAAAACAATGTTATAAAAGCTTTATTACAACAACTCCAAGTTCCATCAGATAAATTAAATGATAACCAAAGTCCTTTAAGATAATGACAACCTACAAAGAAATAAAATATAGGACACTTGACGACTTAATAGATTCTTGTTCTATTGATCTGCGTAACTACTATGCTGATGGTACTATTGAGTTAGCTGAACTTATAAAAATAGTTCATAAATGCAATTATCAATTAGGGCTACAAATACAAAAAACCAAAGAGACTATTATAGAAGTCGAACATCATAGAGCTAAACTTCCGGCTGATTTTAATTTTTTAAACTTTGCTTTTTTATGCCATGAATATCATGAAATTATACCATCCATAGGAAACGATATAGTTAAAATAGAACATATCATTCCTCCTATATCTCCTGAATATACTACTGTACCTTGTATAGAAGTTACGGTTGTTGATGCTCCTACAACGACTATTGTTAATAATGCTGACGGCACAAGCTCTGAAATTACCTTTCCTATAGGTACTACAAACATATGTGCTCTTTCAGTTAACATTGTTCCTAACTTAACTACAACCACTAATGATAATTGTATTAAACTGCCTTCTGGTTTATTAAGTTGTCAAAAACCTTTTACTAATTGTGAACCCTGTAATAGATCACAGAATTCTTGTAGTGCAGTTGATACTGATCCCTGGAAACAAAATAAAGTATATAGTGTTTGTAATGATACTATAGGGATAGAAATAGTTCAAGAAAACAGATATGATAAAAGAAGCTATAGGCATATAACCCCTTTATATATACAACCCTCAAGAGAGGCTTCTGATTTTAATTCCTATGAAGCCTTTAGACTAAAGGGTAACACTGCTGTTTTAAGAGACGGTTTTTTAGAAACTGCTTTTGAATGTGGTAAAGTGTATATAAATTATCAGGGATCTATGGAAGATGATGATGGCAATTTATTAGTACTGGATCATCCCTCTATAAACCTTTGGTATGAAGCAGAAGTATCTTATAGGATTTTAAGAAACTTATATATAAATGGAGAACCTGATATTGAAAGACGTTTACAACTTTTAGATAAAGAAAGAAAAGAAGAAAGGGCAGAAGCTATGAAAATAGCATATACACCGGACTTCAATTTAATGAAACAGACGTTTGAGATTTTTAGAGATAGAGAGTACCAGAAACATTTCGCTCCCTTTTCCATGTGGTACGGGGTTCACGGTCTTTCTATTTGGTTTAATAAATTTTTTAATGGTCGTTATAGAGAGTAATAAATGGCAGAACAAGAGCAAGAACAACAACAAGGACAACCCCAAGATAGAGATAGGGGCACTATAGGATTTTCACCTACAGGAGGTATTAACAAGGACTTATTGGATTATGCTATGCGTCCCAACATGTACTACCATGCTCTTAATGCAACATTTAATTTACCCGATGGAGGAATTGGTGGATTCCACACAGAACCTTCTAACTACTTATCTTTGGATAGGTCACCTATGGTACATATAGGATCTATACCATTAGTTGAAAGTCAATGGATACTTTTCTTTACCGCTAATACTACTCCCGGTATTTATAATGCTCAATCAGAAATAGGTATATATGATGATAACTCTGAGACTTATACTGTACTGGTAAATGATTCTGCTAATATAGGAACTTCTTATTCTTTAATGGGTTTTAATACTTCTAATCCTATTACAGGAGTTTCTCGAAGAGGATATGATTGTGGTTTTGATATTTATTGGTCTGATGGAGGGTTAAATCCTGATCGTATATTAAACACTGCTGCATGTCCTTGGAATATTCCCGGCACAACATCTCCCAATCCAAATAATCAACAAATATCTCCAAATCCATGGATCCAAACATGTGTTATAACATCTTCTTGTATAGAGTGTTCCAACACTCCTTACGTAGATATACAACAACTTCGACTTGCACCAATTTTCAGTATACCATGTCTTTCACTTTCTAAAGCTCCGGGATCTGGTATTCTTATTAATGGGAGTTATCAAGTGTTTTTAAGGTACTGTATAAATGGTTTACCCTGTACAGATTTTGTGGCTGCGTCTAACCAACAGTCTATATGGAGTCATTTAGGACAGGGGGGAGGACTTTTACTGGAGTTATCTAACACGGAACAAACAACTCTTACACATACAGCGACTTTCACTGAAATGGAAATAGTTGTCGTATCTGTTATAGAACAACAAGCACAAGCTAAAAGTTATGGGGTATTTGACACTAACCTAGCTCAAATATATATAGATAGTATTAACCCATCTCTTAAACCTATTCCATTAGAGATTTTACCG
>Ga0214175_1000132_pt1 | contig 26842 bp, 25 predicted proteins | sample TroBogEpilimnion_17_FD_153013 | JGI IMG/M metagenome (GOLD analysis project Ga0214175, IMG submission 153013) | Freshwater microbial communities from Trout Bog Lake, WI - 09AUG2007 epilimnion | ecosystem: Environmental > Aquatic > Freshwater > Lake > Epilimnion/Euphotic zone | place: Trout Bog...
GGCATCGTCTCCTACGCAAGCGAGGTGAAGTTCAACCTCCTCGGCGTCCCCGAAGGACCAGTCGTCTCAGAAGCCGCAGCGATCCAGATGGCGATTGGGGCCACGACGGCACTCGGGAGCGACTGCGGGCTCGCGATCACCGGTGTTGCTGGACCTGATCCTCAAGATGGCTACGACCCCGGAACCGTCTTCGTGGGATTGTCGGTTCCAGGCCGGCCCCCCTTCGCTGAGCGGTTGCGCCTCCCGGGGGATCGGGCACGGATCCGTCAGTACAGCGCGATCAGCGCTCTCGACCTCTTGCGCCGAGCCCTCGACTGATCGCTCATGTTCGACGACGTCATCATCGTCGATTGGAGTGCAGCCGCAACGCCTCGACTGGGTAAGGACTCGATCTGGATTGCGCAGGCGACGAGCAGAACAGGGATTGTTGACCACCTCGTCAACTGCCCAACGCGCGCCGAGGCCCGTGTCTGGCTGGTGGCAGCGATCGATCGTCTGCTGGGCGCGGGGCGACGGGTCATGGTGGGCGTGGATTTCTCCCTCGGCTACCCGCGAGGGTTCGCCGACCTCCTCAACCGAGCTGTTGGTTCCCTGCCTGCGGATTGCTCGGCTGCAGCAATTCGGCGAATCATCTGCGCGCACATCACCGATGACGCTCGCAACGCCAACAATCGGTTTGAGGTGGCCAACGCCATCAACGCGGCGAGTGCAACTGCCCTGTTCTGGGGCCGACCAGCGCACCGAACGGAACTCACTGCCCTCTCCCCAACGCACGCGGTTCCTCAGGGTCTGGCGCCGAATCCTCTTGAGCGATTCCGTCGAACCGAAGTGGTGAGCGGGCAGCGACTTGCGACGAACTGGCAGTTGCTTGGGGTCGGGTCAGTCGGGAGTCAAGTGCTCATGGGGCTCCCGCTCATCGACGAGTTGGTGCGACGCTTTGACGGAGCAGTATGGCCATTCGATTCCCATCGGGCCCCGTCGGTGGTCATTGCGGAGACTTGGCCGGGACTGTTCGTGGTTGGAGCACCCGACGGTGAGGTCCGTGATGCCTGGCAGGTGCGCACCACCTCCCAGCGACTCGCTGGTTTAACCGAGGAGGAATGGGAAGGGTTCCTCTCGCCACCGTCGCTCCTCGCACAACCAGATGACGAGCGTGCCGTTGTTCTGCGTGAAGAGGGGTGGATGTTCGGTGTTCGGTGAATCCGACGGAGATGCACCAGAAGCGAACATCTGTTCGCTATGGTGGAGGGGCGGGCAGGATGCCGGCAAGGTCGGTGGCACACCTCTTCTCTAGGGTGCACCCATGACACGAGAGAGAGGCACGCAGATGGCTGATGACAAGGACAAGGCACTCGATATCGCACTCGGGCAGATCGAGAAGCAGTTCGGCAAGGGCTCGATCATGCGGCTTGGTGAGAACCTCCACATGAACGTGGAGAAGATCCCTACCGGATCGCTCGCCCTCGACATGGCGCTCGGTATCGGCGGCCTCCCACGTGGTCGCATCGTTGAAATCTACGGCCCCGAAGCTTCGGGAAAGTCGACCCTCGCCATGCACGTCGTCGCAGAAGCACAACGACTCGGTGGTCGTGCGGCCTACGTCGACGCAGAGCACGCGCTCGACCCGCTCTACGCACGCGCCATCGGCGTCAACGTCGATGACCTCCTCATCTCCCAGCCCGACACGGGAGAGCAGGCGCTTGAAATCACCGACATGTTGATCCGTTCGGGTGCGCTCGACGTCATCGTCATTGACTCCGTCGCAGCACTTACCCCGAAAGCCGAAATCGAAGGTGACATGGGTGACAGTCACGTCGGTCTCCAGGCACGCCTCATGTCTCAGGCGCTCCGCAAGATCACGGGGAATCTCTCCAAGTCGCAGACGATCCTGATCTTCATCAACCAACTGCGCCAGAAGATTGGCGTGATCTACGGATCTCCGGAAGTGACCAGTGGTGGCCAGGCCCTCAAGTACTACGCCTCGGTCCGCATCGACATCCGTCGCATCGAGGCCATCAAGGACGGCACCGAAGTCGTTGGGAACCGCACCCGAGCCAAGATCGTCAAGAACAAGGTGGCGTCCCCGTTCAAGCAGGCCGAGTTCGACATCATGTACGGCAAGGGCATCTCGAAGGAAGGTTCCCTCCTCGACGTCTCGGTGGAGCTCGGCATCGTGAAGAAGGCCGGCGCGTGGTTCACCTACGAAGGCGAGCAGCTCGGCCAGGGTCGAGAGAACGTGAAGACCTTCCTCATGGAGAACCCGATGCTGATCGACGAGATCGACGCACGGGTGCGCGAGCACCTCTCGCCAACCGAACCGGAAGTCTTCGCCCCCATGGATGACGAGCCCATCAGCATCGACTGAGCACTCCTCAATCGCACCAGTCTTCGCAGGGGTGATTTCACCTGAGCGGCGACCAGTGCGCGCTCGAAGAATGGCTGGGGCACGGTTGCGTGCTCGGTGGCATGTGAGCCGCTGAGGTCGACGGCGATGTGTCCACCAACCCAGGGCTACTCCGTTCGAGACGGGATCAGGTGATCTGGACGCTGAGCGCGGCACCATGTCGGCTGCAGTGCCTGGAGAGATCGCGTCCAGAGCGCACTACCCTGTGGGCGTGACGTGGCTTCGACGGCTTCCTCGACCGATGCGCCACGGCCTCGGTCGGTTGATGCGCTTCGCTCGCAGCGCCGCACTCGACCTCGGTACCATCGGTCCACAGGACCCTGTCGGTCGCAAGTTCGCCTACTTCGGTGACGGGGCGGCGATTCTCTGGCCACAGGGGTCGATCTACAACGAGCACTACCTCTCCGTCGGTGATGGAACCCTCATTGGGCCGAACGTCTGCCTGACTGCAGGGATGGCGCCGGGGCAGCAGATGGTGACCAACCCCGTCGTGGCCATCGGGAAGCGGTGCATCATCGGAAGAGGGAGCCACATCATCGGGCACTGGTCGATCGAACTCGGTGACGATATCCAGACCGGCCCCTACGTCTACATCACCGATCAGAACCACACCTACGCCGACCCCGACGAACCCATTGGTCGGCAGTGGCCAGTCGAGGCGCCGGTCCGCATTGGCCAGGGGAGTTGGCTCGGTGCCAACGTCGTCATCTTGCCGGGAACGACGCTCGGTGACCACACCGTGGTTGCGGCTGGTGCCGTTGTTCGGGGGTCTTTCCCGAGCCACTGCGTCATCGCTGGGGTTCCGGCGAAGATCGTCCGACAGCTCCACCCGAGCGGTGAATGGGGACCGCCGCTCACCTGAGGAAAGCGCTCGGCGACCCTCGGGCCGCGTCCTACCATTGAGCCATGGCGCAGACTCCGTCGATTGTGGTTACCGTGTCGGGTACCGACCGTCCAGGCGTTGGTGCCTTGCTGTGGAACGCGCTCGGCGAGCTCGGCCACCAGATCACCGGCATCGAGCAGATCACCGTTCGTGGACAACTCCTCCTGTGCGCCGAAATCGACGCTCCGGCAGAGTCCGACCTCGATGCGCTCCTCGAGCGATTGGCCGAGACCGACCTCGCCCGTGAACCCGGCATCAGCGTGACCGCCGTTCGCTACAGCGACCCCGTCGCTGAGAGCCTCGGACCCCGTCAGATGGTGACGGTGGTGGCACCGGAGATGACCGCTCAAGCGCTCGAAGGCATCTTCTCGACCATCGCCAGCCTCGGTGGAACGGTGGAGCGCATCATGCACCTCTCCTCCTACCCCGTCACCTCCTATGAGTTGACGGTGGCGGTGGCTGATGCTGCAGCACTCCGGGCTCGGCTCATCCGGGCGGCGCGTCGCCTCGGGGTGGACCTCGCGGTCCAACGTGCCGGCCTCTACCGTCGAGCCAAGCACCTCATCGTCATGGACGCTGACTCCACGCTCCTCCAAGGTGAGGTCATCGACGCATTGGCTGCCAAGTGCGGTTGCGAAGACGCCGTCGCGGCGATCACCGAGCGAGCAATGGCGGGCGAACTCGACTTCGAGGCCAGCCTCCGTGAACGCGTCGGCCTCCTCGCTGGACTCCCCGCCACCGTGCTCGACGAGGTTGCCGCGGAGACGAAGCTCACCCCTGGGGCCCAAACCCTGGTCCGCACCCTCCAGCGCCTCGGCTACGTCGCCGCCATCGTCTCAGGAGGCTTCACCCAGGTCATCGATCCCATTGCCCGAGGTCTCGGTATCGACCTCGTCGCTGCCAATACCTTGGAGGTCGTCGACGGGGTGCTGACGGGCAAGGTGATCGGCGCAGTCGTTGACCGAGCGGGCAAGGCCGATTCCTTGCGTCGCTTCGCCGAGCAGGTCGGCGTGCCGGTCAACCAGACCGTTGCCATTGGGGACGGGGCGAACGACCTCGACATGCTCGGCGCCGCTGGGCTCGGGATTGCCTTCAACGCCAAGCCCGTGGTGCGAGACGCTGCCGACGCTGCGATCAGCGTGCCCTACCTAGACGCAGTGCTCTTCTTCCTCGGTATCTCCCGGAAGGAAATCGAGGCTGCAGACCTCGAGAACTGAACAACCCCGCCCACTCGACGGGCGTCGAGCGAGTGGGGCTGTTGGATCGTGCAGTGCTGTTGGCTCAGAACAGCGTGATGATGTCCAGACGGTCGCAGATCTCCTTGGTGAGAAGCGGGACTGCGTCCATGGCCGACATGTTCTCGACAACCTGCTCTGGGGTCGAGGCGCCGGTGATGACCGTTGACACGTTGGGGTTCTTCACGCACCAGGCGATGGCGAGCTGGGAGAGCGTGATGCCGAGTTCGTCGGCGATCTGCTGCATCTCGCGCACCTTGGCGTTCTTGGTCTCATCGGTGAGGGTGTGCTTCAGCCACTCGTATCCCGGCAGCGTGGCGCGGCTGCCCTCGGGGATGCCGTCCAAGTACTTGCCGGTCAACAGACCAGAGGACAGCGGCGACCACGTGGTGAGGCCGAGGCCGATCTCGCTGTAGAGGCGGGCGTACTCCTTCTCGACCCGGTCACGCCAGAACAGGTTGTACTGCGGCTGGTCCATGAGGGGCTTGTGGAGGTGGTGCTTGTCGGCGATGGCGTAGGCGGCCATGATCTCCGCGGCCGACCACTCCGAGGTGCCCCAGTAGAGGGCCTTGCCCTGGCTGACCATGTCCGACATGGCCCACACCGTCTCTTCAATCGGGGTGTGCGGGTCGGGGCGGTGGCAGAAGACGAGATCGACGAAGTCGAGGCCGAAGCGCTCGAGGGAGCCGTCGATGGCCTGGGAGAGGTACTTGCGGTTGAGGGTGTTCTTCATGTTGACCACGCCCTCGTGCAGTCCCCAGTAGAGCTTGGTCGACACCACGTAGCTGTGGCGGGCCCAGCCGAGGTCACGAATGGCAGCGCCCATGATGCGCTCGGACTCACCACCGGCGTAGCCCTCGGCGTTGTCGAAGAAGTTGACGCCAGCGTCGTGAGCAGCCGACAGGCACTCCGCGGCCAAGCCGGTGTCGAGTTGGGTGCTGAAGGTCACCCACGAGCCGAAGCTGAGGGCGCTGACCTTGAGGCCGGATCGACCGAGGTTGCGGTACTCCATGGACATGGTGACTCCTTTGCGAGGTTGGCCTTCGGTTTAGCAGGCAACGCACGCTGGCGGTGTCATGCGTGGGCCTGCAAGTAGCCTCGGCCCATGCAGAGCGAAACGGTGCCGTCGACCATCCATGGCTGACCTCGAGGCACTCTTGTGCACGCCCGAGCGACGAGCCGAGGCGGCAGCAGCGGGGCCGGGCGTGCTCGGTCGGGTCATCCGGCTCGACCGCGGCATGGCGAGCGTGGAGACCGAAGCCGGCTCGGTGCGCGTCGACACCACCGGTCCATCCCCCGTCGTGGTGGGCGACTGGGTGGTCATCGCCCCTGAGCGCCTCACCGTCCTCACCCGAACGACCGAACTCGTCCGTCGCTCGGGGTACCGCCGAGACGCTCGCCAAGCCATCGCTGCCAACGTCGACGTCGTCCTCGTCGTGCGGGCCCTCGACACCGAGCTCCGTCTCAACCGGCTGGCGAGCCTGCTCGTCATCGCGCACGACTCCGGCGCTCGACCCGTCGTGGTGCTGTCCAAGGCTGACTGCGCCCAGGATCTCGACGCCGTGCTCTCCGTTGCCTCCGAAGGTCTCCCCGGTGAGGAGATTCTGGCGGTCTCTGCGGTGACTGGACTCCACATGGACCGACTGGCTGCTCTCGTCCGCAACAAGACGGTCGTCGTCCTCGGTGAGTCAGGGGCGGGGAAGTCGACCATCACCAACTTCCTCCTCGGGCACGACCACTTGGCGACGACGGCGGTGCGACGAGATGGCCAGGGTCGCCACACCACGACCCATCGAGAGCTCGTCACCTTGCCGGGCGGCGGCGTCCTCATCGACACTCCAGGCATCCGTGAAGCGGCAGCGGTTGGCGAGGGTGAGGGGATCGACCGAACCTTCGCCGATCTCGCCCTCCTCGCCACGACGTGCAGGTTCAGCGACTGCAGCCACGAGGGCACGCCGGGGTGCGCCATTGCCGCTGCGCTCGACGGCGGCGAGGTCAGTCCCGAGCGGGTCGCCAACTACCTCGACGAAGTTGCCCGACAAGCAGTCTTCGACCGACGACTCGAAGAGCGAGCACGGCTGAAGGGCCGTGGTCGCCGACGCCCTTAGGAGCCACCGTGCACGACCAGTCCGCAGTCCTCGACGCCGATGCGGTGGTCCTCGAGGCCTACTGCTACCTCTTCCCCCTCGTCCTCATGGAGTTCACCCGACGCTCCATGGTGTCGACCACTACCGTGAGCGCCACTCGAGGGCCGATGAACACCCTGGTGCACCTCCGGAGTTTCCCCGACGGTGACTTCAAGGGCGTCGTGCGACCCAACTTCGACACCCTCTACTCGCAAGGGTGGTTCGACGTGGCGGCAACGCCGTGGCTGGTGTCGCTCCCAGGTGCTGAGGACTTCGTCATGTTCCCGGTTCTCGATGCGTTCACCGAGGTCGTGGCGGCCCCAGGTTCGCGCACCTCTGGTGCAGCGCCGATGACCTTCGCCATCTGCCGCGATACCTACACGGGAGACCTCCCTCCTGGGTATCAGCGCATCTCGGTCACGAGTGCGGTGTGCTGGCTGCTCGGCCGCGTGACGGCGACGTCACCAACGGATCTCGACGCTGCGCACCGGTTCCAAGACGCCATGGAGGTCCATCCCCTCTTCCCCGACGCCGTTCGCCGTCACGAGGTTCCAGAGCGTCCGAGCGTCCCGCCGCTTCGCGCCGTGCTCGGATGCTCCGGCGAGGAGTTCTTCGCCCTCGGGCTCTCCTTGCTCGCCGAGCATGGGAGCCACCAGAGCGACTGGTCCATCCTTACTCGCATGGCTCGAGTGGGCCTCGCGGCGTCGTCGACCTGGTCGACGTCTGCGTGCCCGCCCGATGCTGCTCGGGCCATTGGCACCATTGGCACTGAGGGTCCGAAGCACCTCCGGCGTTCGATCCTCGCCATGGCCAGCATCGTCAACGGGTGGCAGATGCCGACTGCGCTCATGGGCAACTACGGCAACGAGTTCGTCCGGCGAGCGGTGGTGGCAATGCTCGGACTCGGTGCCAACCCGGTTGCCGACGCCGTCTACCCGACCCTCCTCGCCGACGCCGAGGGCCAGCCCATCAGTGGCGCACATCGCTACGAGATGACCTTCCCCGCAGACGCGCTCCCACCGGTCCACTCCTTCTGGTCCCTCACCGCCTACGACGCCGAAGGGTTCACGGTGCGCAATGTGCTCGACCGCTACGCCATTGGCGACCGTACCGGACTCGAGGCCAACGCCGATGGTTCGGTGACGATCACCTTGGCGGCGAGCGAGCCCGATGGACCTGACGCTAACTGGCTCCCCATCCCGCCCGGTCCGACCATCGTCACGATGCGTCTCTACGTTCCAGGAGCGGCCGTGCTGAACGGCACGTGGACGCCGCCGCCGGTGCGGCGGGTGGATTAGCGAGCGGCAGCGAGTCCCTCGAGGAGGTCTCGGTAGTGCTCCAACGGCTCGACGACGAGGCCGTCCACCTTGCCGAGGTCATCCCAGGTCCGAACCTTGAGGGCGGCCGCCGATGCCGGATGGGCCGCGAAGCGGTCGCAGGCGTCGGGGTCTAAGCGTCCACCTTGTGCCTTGAGGGTGGCCTTCGAGGTTGCGCTCAGGCCATCGTGGTAGGAGGGGTCGACGGTGCAACGCCACCGCTTGGCAGTCACGTGGAGCGCCACGGGAGCCGCGACCTCAGGTCCGAAGAGGCGGGAGAGGACCCGAGCGCCAACGGCTTCGTGGTCGTCATCGTCGAGCTCGAGGTCGAATCGCTCGTTGCCCTGGAGGTCTGCGACCAAGTGGCCCACGTCGTGCAGGAGCGCAGCGGCCACGAGGGCGTCGGGGGCGCCGTCGGCCACGGCGAGGGCTGCGCACTGCAGCGCGTGGTCGAGTTGGGTGATGGACTCGCCGTAGTGCTCGCCACCTCGAGTGGCGAAGAGGGCGAACACGTCGTCGATGCTCGTCACGGCCATGGTCATAGTGGGATCCCTTCGAAGTCGCCAATGAGGCTGAGGCGCACGCGATCACCAGCAGCCTCGGACGCGAAGGCTGCGCGTTTCGCTGCGTAGTAGGCGTCGTGGAGTTCGCCCTCCGAGATCCCGTTGTAAGTCGGGAAGAGGGCCCGGCGGTTGCGGCTCGAGGTGTTGGCGAAGCTCCGGTGCGGCGTGAGCGAGTGGAAGAACAGGGTCTGGCCAGCACGGAGCGGCGCCGGCTGGAAGTCCAAGGTGGCCACGATCGCTTGGGTGATGCACCCTCGCTCGTCCTGATCGAGGAGCTCGTGGTGGCGACCAGAGACCACCTCCAAACAGCCGTTCTCGACGGTGGCATCGTCGACCGCGATCATGACCGAGAGCACCGAGGAGACGAAGGGGTAGGCGGGTTGGTCCTGATGGGGGGCGAACCCGGCCCCGCCGACCAACTTGTAGTTGATCTTCTCCTTGTAGAGCAGTGCTGGTTCTCCGAGGAGCTCGCCGGCCACGTCGGCGACTGCTCCGTGGCGGAGTGCCGCATCGAGGAGTGGACTCGCGGTGAGGAAGTTCTCGGTCCGAGCGAGGGCTGGTCCACGGTCGGTGCGCTCTCGATGGTGGAGGACCTCGGCGTCGTCGAGCTCGGCGATCCGGTCGATCTCTGCTTGGAGGGCGTGCGGGGTGATGCCGAGGAGGTCATCGACGAGCAGCCAACCATGGGTGCGGTAGTGCTGGCGCTGCTCCTCGTTGACGGTGGCCATGGTCAGAGGTTAGCGACGCTGACCCTGGAACTCTCCTCAGTGCGCCTTGAGCGGCGCACGCCGGAGCGGCAAGGTGAAGCATCGATCCTCGAGGCGGCCCATGGCGTAGGGGCCGTAGAAACCGTCGAACATCGCTCGGGTCTTCTCCGCCCATGCCACTGCATCAGGGGCACTGGCACGACGCACCACTTGGGCGATGCCCTCGGTGCCGACGAGGTACTCCGCCCACGCCCCGGGGAAGTCCTTGACTGCAGCCACTTCGATCATGGCAATGCCGTCCACGTCGATCCGCCGACAGCGATGGGTGTGGCCCGCGGTGTAGGCGACGACGTTCCGGTGGGCGGCGAGCACCGCGAGGAGCGCTTCAGAGTCTTCTCGGGCTAAGCACTTGTGGCCGTCGCTCGGGACGCTCGGGAGGTCGATGGGGTGGTGCCCCATCACGATCACCGTGTCGGTCGTTCCGGCGCACCATCGGTCGAGCGCGGCGAGTTGGTCGGCGCTCACCCGACCTCCAGGTTCCGCGAAACGGGAGGTGTCGAGGAGCACGATGCGCAGCCCGGGCACATCACGAACCTGGACGGGCCAGTCGGCGTAGACCTCGCCGGGGTAGCTGTCGTGGTTCCCGCGGACGTAGGTCAGGCGGTCGCCGAAGGCCTCCACCCAGTAGGCGCAGAACTCGGCGTACTCGGCCAAGGTTCCAAAGCTCGTGAGGTCGCCCTTGACGATCACGGCATCGGGGTTCGTCGCGGTGATCTCGGCGATGACCGAGCGGTTCATGACGACGGGGTAGGGGTCCTCGCCCGGACCGGCGCTGAACTGGCCGCCGGTAACCCCGTCAATTTTTCCGCACTCAACTTCGCCGAAGTGCACGTCGTTGGCGGTGGCCACCCGGCTCCTCAAGGCGCCGATTTCGGGGAGGGTCGTCACGGTCAGGCCGTGGACGAAAGCGGTCGTCCCGGGCTCGAGGCCATCGACCTCGACCACCACGCCGCCCGAGAAGAGCTGTGCGCTCTCCGTGCTGACCGCCATCACCTCGTCCATAGCCCCAAGCCTAGGACGCAAGGGTTGGGGGGCATCGTGACACCATGGTGTCATGGACACCGACCCTGGCGATGCGCTCCTCAACCTGACGGCACGGATTGCCCGAGTGGTGCAGACCACGGTCGGATGGATCTTCTGGGATCCCGGAGCCGTGGCGCGCTACGTCGACCTCGGATTGCCGGAGGCCTTCGCTGGTCCGCTCGGCTACATCGCCGCTCGCTGCGCCCCACTCGCACCCGCAGGTCCCGAAGCTGTCGCAGCAGCATTCGGATCGATCTCCCCGGCTGCCATTGCCGGCCTCTTCTCCTTCCTCGACAACGGTGCGGCCTTCGCCCCGTTCGCCGCGGCTCGAGATGCTGCGGTCCTCGAGGGACTCTCGACGATGGCACCGGAACTCGCGGTTGAGCTCGCAGCTCGTGGCCCACGACTCTTCGACGTCGTCGACGCCTTGCCGAGCGTTGGTCGAGTGCTCTTCGCGGTTCACCGAGCAGCACCTCGACCAGACGATCCGGTGCTCTTCGGATGGCACGCGGTCAACTGCCTCCGGGAATGGCGAGGCGACACGCATTGGGCCCTCGTGGTCGCCGCTGGCCTGACTCACCCCGAGGCGTCGATCCTGCACAACGAGTGGCTCGGCTACGAGCAGGACTGGCTGCCCACCTCTCGGGGGACGTCCCCGGAGGATCTCGCAGCTGGATGGTCCTCGCTCACGGCGAAGGGGTTGGTCGTCGACGGTTACGTCACCGAGGCAGCGATCGATCTCCGAGAGGCGATCGAGGTCGCCACCGACCGCGCCTGTATTCCCACCTGGGAGGCCTATGGACTCCGCGAAACCGAGGCGTTCGCCGTAGCGGCCGAACCGTCGTGCGTAACCCTGCTCGAGGCCGTCGATCGGACTGCTGGGCCGAACTACCAACCAGCGTCTCGCACACGGCGGCGCCGTGGCTAGTGGACCGCAGGTGGTACTGCTGACGGCACCGCGCAGCGGGCATCGCACCGGTCCTCCGTCTGCGCCCTACGAGCGGGGCCGTGGCAGCCTGCTGGCTGAGGCCTTGATGGACCGAGGTCTCCGGCCCGTCATGTGGTGGGATCACCCCCTCGGTCCGTGCGTCGCGACCGAACCGTCGCTCATCCTCATCCGATCGAGCAAGGCACCCCAGCTCGACCGTGCCGCTGCCTACGTCGCACAGGGCCTCGCCACGGTGAACGCCCTCGAACCGCATCGAGCGGCGACCGACAAGGCGCACCAAGCAGCGGCGTTCGCCGCTGCCGGCCTCGCCCACCCCACGACCTACACCGCCTGTCCAGCAGTGCTCCCTCCGGGCCCCGTCGTCCGAAAGCCACGTCGCGGCGCTGGCGGCGTCGGCGTGGAACTGCTGGACGAATTCCCCGACGTCGTTGGCGAGGAGTTCCTCGTCCAGTCCTTCGTCCGCGCCGTCGAGGACTACCGGGTGACCGTGGTGGGTGGTCGAGCCGTGTCGTGGGCCAAGCGCACGCCGCTCGAGGGGGAGTTTCGCTCGAACTTGAAGCAGGGAGCCACGATGGAGGAGGCCGAGCCCCCGAGTACAGAAGCGCATGACCTCGCGCTCGCCGCGGTGGCAGCGCTCGACCTCGACGTCGCCGGTGTGGACCTCATCATTTCCGACGCCGGTCCGTACATCATCGAAGTCAACGCCGCAACCACGTTGTTCGGTCCCTCTCCAGCTGCCACAGCGGCGACGATTGCCGCGGTGGCGGACCTCGTCTACGACCGGGTGTCGGCGAAGGAGCAGATGTAGCCAGCGCGAGGGTCGACCGTGCCTTCGAGCAGGAGTTGGTAGGTCTCGATGAGGGCCGCAGGTCCGTGCACGGTGACCAGGTCAATGGCAGCAGTGAAGGTTGGCAGCGTCGCGGTCCAGGCGGCAGCCACGGCTGCTTCGAACCCATCTCGGCCCCACTCGGTGCGCCGCTTGGCGATCTGCACGGGCGCGAACAGCAACGTGGGCTTGGGGCCGGGGATGCCACCGGGCTCGATGGCTGGTCCTTCCCAGTGGGTGTCGCCGATGATCATGGAGTGGGCGAGGAGATCACCCAAGTGGTGGTGCACCGCAGCGGTGACGTCCCTGCGCCCGGCGACGTCTAAGTACACCGACGGCACGAGTTCGAGGTGGTGGACCTGGTCGTAGGTGAGCACCTCGTCGTAGCACCCAAGGGAACGGCAGAAGTCCACGTTGGCTGCCGAGGTCACCCCGACGACCTTGGCCATGCCCCGGCGAGCGAGGAGCGCGGCGGTGCCGTAGGCGGTCTTGGCCGACGCGCTCGAGACGATGGCTACCTCAGCACCGAAGAGATCGTGGTCGAAGAGGAAGTCCTCAACGACGAAGGAGGTGATGAACAGGGGGCGCAGCAGCATGAGGAGTTCCTCGGCTGCGGCGTCGTACATCGGATCGTGGTCGACGAGCGCGTAGCGGTTGTAGACCGAGGGCAACTCCGCCCGGTGGGGCGCGACGTCGCTGAAACCACTCTCGTCGATCCGACCCGGGGTGCAGCGCAGTTCCGTTGAGAACGGGAAGTATCCGAAGACCTTGCGCCCGACAGGGAGCGCATCCACGGTCGACTCGGCAATCGTGGCGAAGCCCCACACGGGCATCGAGCACCAGGTCGTCCCCTCGGTCGTGATCCCGGGGAAGAACTGCCAGTAGGACATGGCATCCCCCATGACCGCGTAGGTGATGTTGTTCGCGGAGAGGCCGAACCGCTCAATCGCGAGCCGGAGCTCGCCGGGTGCCAGCGGGACGGTGTCGCGGTCAATTGCGGTGACGTCTCGCAAGTTGTCGTGGTTGATGACGATGTCCATGGGGCTCCAATCCTCCGTTGCAGTGTTGCCCAAACTGCACACCACCGCGTGCAGCCCTCCACCGCTCCACCGCGTCCGCTGCTCGCGGCAGCGGTTGCTGCGTGGGCGTCGCGGTTCGCCGCCGCAGATCACCGGAGGGGGTGCTCGTCGTCGGCGTCGGACGCGAGGGTAGCGAGTTCGACTATTTCTCCTGCATAGGGGTAATTTTTCGTCCGGTGAAGGCACGGTGCGCGCGCTAAGTTGGCCCTGTGACTGCAACACCGCCAATCCGCCGACGCGGCCCTCGCCGCAGTTCGGCCACGATCCGAGAACTCCTGATCGAGGCCGGGCTCGACATCGTCCGCAGCGAGGGTCTCTCGAGCGGGGCAGAGCACCTGACGTTCAAGCGAGTCTTCGAGCACCTCGAAGCCCAAGGGGTCCGGCTGACCCACGCATCGGTCATCCGTCGAGTGTTCGACTCCCAAGAGGCCTACCAAGCCGAGGTGCTCCGGGTGATCGCGCAGTCAGATTCCGCGAACATGGTGACCGTCGCCGAGCGCGTCGTCCGAGAAGTCGTTGAAGGTGTCGACCTCACCTCCCCCGAGGCGAGGATGCAGTGCTTGTTCGACATCTGTCGGGTGGGGGCCAACGTGGCCTCGGAGCTCGCGCAAGGTTCGCCCATGTGGCGTGCGTGGATCGGCGTGTGGGCGCTCGCTGCCACCGGTGATTCAGCCACGAAGGCGGATCTCATCTCCGCCATGAAGTCCAACTACGTCCGGATCGACGAGGACGCCATTGGCCACTACGAGCAGTTCATGGCCTTCCTCGGCCTCAAGATTCGCGCCCCATTCACCATTGAGCACTTCGCTCGGGCAGCCTCATCGCTCATCGAAGGGTGCTTGCTCCGAGAACTGGTGGACGCTGACGCCATGGCCAAGGTGTCCCTCCCGACCGGTCCAGACGGAGCGCTCCTCGAGTGGACGCCGCAGAGCATTGGACTGGTGGCCATCGCCCGGTCCATGTTCGAGTTCGATCCCGACTGGGTCGCTCCCGTTCGCTGACCCCTGCGCGACGCGCCGGTGGTGCGCTGACGCTTCCAACGCTGCTTGTAGGGTGCCTGCTGCGGGCCGAGCGGCCGCTCGAGCGAGGAGACCTCTGTGACCACGAACCCTTACCGCCTCAGCCCCGACGTTCGCCCCGTCGCCTACCGGCTCCACTTGGAGCCCAACCTGGAATCGGCCACCTTCGCAGGAACGGTGGAGATCGACCTCGACCTCGCCACTGCGTCCAGTGCCATCACCCTCCACGCCATTGAACTGGACGTTGAGCCAGCCGAACTCGTCGCTGGCAGCGCAACGTTCGTCTCGTCGAGCCCGACGTTCGACGCCACCTACGAGACGGCGACCTTCGCCTTCGCGTCCGAGATTCCCGCTGGGCGCTCCACGATGCTCCTCCGCTTCACCGGCATCTTGAACGACCAACTCCACGGCTTCTACCGCTCGACGTTCACCGATGACGCCGGGGTTGAGCACGTGATCGCCACCACCCAGTTCGAGGCCACGGACGCTCGTCGGGCGTTCCCGTGCTTCGACGAGCCGAGCCTCAAGGCCACCTACCAGACCACGCTCGTCATCCCCGAGCACTTGGAGGCCTACTCAAACACCGCGGTGATCGCCGATGTCGCAACCGGTGATGGACGGCGCTCGGTGACCTTCGCGGAGACGATGATCATGTCCACCTACCTCGTGGCCTTCGTCGTCGGCCCCTTCGAGGCCACTGCGGTGACGATGGTTCGGGGCGTCCCGGTCCGCATCGTCTACCCCGTGGGCAAGGGTCACCTGTGCGCCTGGGCCATGGAAGCTGCCGTCCACGCACTCGAGTTCTTCACCGACTACTTCGCCATTGCCTACCCCGGCGACAAGGTGGACCTCGTGGCGATTCCGGACTTCGCTGCGGGCGCCATGGAGAACCTCGGTTGCGTGACCTTCCGTGAGACCGAGCTGCTCATCGACCCGGCGACGGCGTCGACCGCAGAGCTCGAACGCGTCGCCCTCGTCATCAACCACGAGCTCGCCCACATGTGGTTCGGCGACCTCGTCACCATGGGCTGGTGGGAAGGCATCTGGCTGAACGAAGCCTTCGCCACCTTCATGGAGTCCATCTGCACCGACCACTTCCGCCCGGAGTGGAAGAAGTGGGTCGGCTTCAACCCGAGCCGCGACATGGCCTTCACCGTCGACGGCCAGCACTCGACTCGTCCCATTGAGTACGAAGTCATCTCCCCGAACGACTGCCGGGGGATGTTCGACATCTTGACCTACGTCAAGGGTTGCTCGATCCTGCGCATGCTGGAGCAGTTCCTCGGCGAGGAGACCTTCCGCGACGGCATCCGCATCTACCTGAAGCGTCACGCGTACGCCAACACCGTGACCGCAGACCTCTGGGCGGCGCTCGAAGAAGCGTCCTCGCTCCCGGTGGGCCAAATCATGGACACCTGGATCTACCAAGGTGGCTACCCGCTCATCTCGGTCGAGGACGGGGTCCTCACCCAGCAGCCCTTCGCCTACGCCGAATCCACCGGCACCTCGGCGATCGGGTCGATCTGGCAGGTGCCGGTGCTCATCCGTTCCCTCGACGACGACGCCACCGAGACTGTCGTCGTCAGTGGCGAGAACGCCACCTACGGCACCTCCGGCGCAGCCATTATCAACGCGGGTGGCTCTGGCTTCTACCGCACCCGGTACTCCTCGGCACAGCTCGCAACGATCGCCGCTCGCCTGACCGAGCTCGATGAGCTCGAGCGTGCGGTGCTGCTATCGGACACCTGGGCATCGGTGCTCGTCGGACAGTCGAGCTTCGAAGACGTGTTGACCCTCGCGCTCGGCCTGGCCGACTTGGACGAGCCGGCAACTTGGACCGTGGTGGCCACTGCCCTGCGGATGGCGAACCGCATCGTCGTCGATGCCGACCGGCCAGCGTTGGCAGCAGCGACGCAGCGTATCTGCGGTCCCGTCCTCGCCCGACTCGGCGTGGCCCCCATCACCGGAGAATCCCACCAGGCCGCCGAGCTCCGTGCCATCGTCCTCGACCTCCTCGGCGTGCTCGCTGAAGATCCAGCTGTCATCTCGTACGCGACGCAGCGCTTCGACGCTTCGGACGTGAGCGGCGACCTCGCTGACGCCATTGTTGGCGTGGTGATGAACCTCGGCCGACCCGGCGACCTCGCCACCTGCGAGGCTCGACGCCAGGCTGCGAGCAATCCACAAGATGAGCAGCGGTGGCTCTTCGCCGGCGCCCGTTCAGCTGATGCCGACGGCGTCCTCGCACTGGTGGATCGGTGCTTCACTGACGTTCGGACCCAAGACGCTCCCTACCTCCTCGCTGCGCTCATCCGCAACCGCCTCGTCGGGGTGGACGTGTGGCGTGCTGCGACGGCACGGTGGGCTGAGGCCAACGCCAAGTTCCCCCATGGATCAACCGTCGCGGTGGCAGCGGGTGTGACGACCATCGTTGAGAGTGCCGAGGTGGCTCAAGAGGTGCGGGCCTTCCACGAGGCGAACCCGGTTGAGGCTGGACAGCGCCAAGTCGAGCAGTTCCTCGACCTCCTCGACCTCCACGTGAGCCTCGCCGCACGAACCCGTGGCGTCCTCGGCGAGCAACTCGCCGCTATTGCGACTCGGGCCTAGTCCTCGCTAGAGCGAGAGGGCGAGGACGAGGGAGATCGCGAGGAGCACTCCTGCTCCGACGAACTCCTGCGGGGGATCGTTGACCCGGGCGTGAGCGCCGAGCGCCACGAGGAAGTAGGCGACGAGGCACCAGGCGGTGACGGCGCCGAGTGGGTTCGTCGCGTCGTAGGCGACCATGGAGATGACGAGGCCGAGGGCCGCTGCTGCCTTCACCACGCCGGCGATGACCTCGAAGCCTGCTGGCATCTCCAGGCGTTCCATGGTGGCGACGATGTTCCGGTGGTGGGTGAAATCCAGCGCTGCCGCCACGCAGAGCGCCAGGGTGAGGAGGCTCGCGCAGATGAGGGGGAGGGTGTCCATGGTGTCCTCTCAAAGGTCGGAGCGGTGCTGGTGGCGTCCGAACCGCAGGCGTTTCGACCCGCTCGGTACGCTTCCATCATGGATCACGACCACCGCGCACTCGCCATCTCGACCTACAACCGCTGCTGGGAGATCCTCGACGGCGACGACCGAAGCGACGCCGTCATGGACGAACTCGTCGGTTGCGCCTTCACGTCTCGGCACCACTGGGGGATTGCCGGGGGACTCCAAGAGGCCGTGATCGGTGACTGGATGATTGGTCGAGCAGCAGCCGAAGCGTCGATCAGTCGACCAGCGGTCTTCGGTCCGTTGGCCTGGGCGTTCGCGATGGCTGCCGAGGAAACAGCGTTTCCTGAGCGCCCCGACTGGCTCCATGCGAGCGTGGCCGAAGGGCTCGCCCGAGTGGCCACGGTGCTCGGTGACGACGCCCTTCGCGCCCAGTGGTTGGGCGAGGCCACGATGCGCGTGGCAGCCATTGCCGACCCTGATGACCGAGCGGTCATCGCCGCCCAACTCGACGAACTCCGCGAGAACGAGGTCCGGTGACGGCCTAGCGTGGTCCCCATGCGAATTCTCATCACCGGAGCCGGACGCGCGATTGGACGAGCGACGGCCATGTGCCTCGCCGAAGCGGGCCACGAGGTCGTTGCCACGGCTCGTGATGTCGCCCTGCTCGACGACCTCGACGTCGCAGCCAAGCTCAGCTTGGACGTCACGAGTGCCCCCTCCATCGCCGCCTGCCTCGCTGCGGCCGGAGAACTCGATGCCATCGTGAACAACGCCGCGCTTTCGGGGAAAGCTCCGCTCGAGCAGATCCCACTCGACCACCTCCGAGCCATGTTCGAAACCAACACGTTCGGGCCCCTCGCCCTCATCCAAGCAGTGTTGCCGGCGTGGAGAACCCGAGGATCTGGCGTCATCGTCAACGTGAGCTCGATTCAAGGTCGCGTGGCAACGCCACTCGAAGGTGCGTACGCGGCGACCAAGTTCGCGTTGGAGGCCTTCACCGAGTCCCTCCACTACGAGGTTGGACACTTCGGGATCCGCCTCGTCTTGGTCGAGCCTGGGTTCACGGCGCCGGGCATGAAGGCGTCTCCGGATTTCCCCGTCAACCCTGCCTACGCCGGCCTCGTCGAGCAGTGGGACGGCGTCGACGACGTCGTCGCTGGTCCCGGTGGCCGACCCTCGCCCGACGGCGTCGCCCGAGCAATTCTCGGTGCACTCGAGGATCCAACGACGCCCCTTCGGGTGCCGGTCGGTGAGGATGCTGCGATGATCCTTCCCCTTCGGGCCCAGCTCGACGACGCCACCTTCGAGGCCACGATGCGGGCCACGCTCGGGTTGACCTGGTAGGTCAGCTCGCGGCGCGAATACGACGGATCACCGTCGCGGTGTCGATGTCGTTGGCCGACATCCAGGCACGCACCTCGCGCTGCTGCGCTGCTCCGTGCTCCGTGCCCACCTCTCGGCGTCGGTGATGTGCGGCGAGCGCGTCGGTGGCGTAGGCAACCGCTGCGATTGGTCGAGCGGCGCGGATTGCAGCGAGGGCCTCAACCGGGCGCCACCCTTGATCGACCAAGAACGCGAAGCCCATCGATGGGCCTCGGTTGATGCCCATGTGGCAGTGCACGAGGACCTTGGCGTACGGGTCTACGAGCGCAGCGTGCAGAGCCTCGAGCCCTTCAGTGAACCAACGGGGCGACTGCGTCCCACCGTTGTCGTGGGTCCCGAGGTGGTGGTAGCGGATCTGCGGCGCGAGGTCAGCGACGAGCTCCTCATCGCTCCACTCTTCTCGAACATCGACGATGTCGGTGATTCCTGCGGCACGCCAGATCTCGAGCTGCGCAGCGGCCAGATCGGGGTTCGGCGGCAAGTCGCCGCACAGGTACAGCCAGTCGGTCACCTCGCACAACTCGCGGTGCCACGCTTCAACGGGAGCCGAATTCGGTCCTTCCATGTATCCATCCTCTCAGGTAGGGGGGTCTTGCAGGGGGCAGGGAAGATGCCTGCGAGGTGTGACATCGAGCCGTTATCGACGAATCCGTCATTGGTAGGGTGATCGCCACGTGAAGGGTGTGACGATGCGGCGACGATTGGCAATGACGATGGCGACGGTCCTCCTCGCTGGAGGAGTCCTCTCCTCGTGCGGGGGGAGCGGAGCGCCGGACCTGTCGTCGATGTCGGCCCCGTCGATTGTCAAGCTGGCGCTCAAGAACCTCGCGCATGAGCCTTCGGCGTCGATCAGCCTGAACGAGGACCTCGGCAACGGCGCGCTCTCGGCAACGATCCTCTCTGAACGCAACGGTGACTCGTCCTCAACGCTCACCCTCAAGAATCTCGACGGCGCCACGGGAACCATCGACGTCGTCAGCATCGGCACCTTCTCGGCCTTCAAAGTCGACGCCGCCTTCGCATCATCGGTGATCGCCAACCGTGCGTCGTCGAGCGGTGTTCCACCGCGACTGCTCGGAACGATTGCCACGGCCATCGCAAATCACTGGATGGCGGGATCCCTGTTCGGCAAGTCTGGGGCATCAGGGTTCGCACAGATCTCGAAGTCGATCACCATTACGAATTTCGAGAAATCGTTGCGTGGGGCGACCGGTTCGATCACCAAGATCGGGCTGGAGACATTGCACGGGAAGAAGGTGATGGAGCTTCGCCTTGGGGGTCCCGTGGTCGCAGTCAGCGCCGATGCCACCCCGCTGCCCGTTGCCCTCAAACCTTCGACGACGTCTATCACCATTGGGCTCACCTACCCCGGCGCCGTCGCCATTGCGAAGCCCAAAGCGGCAACGTCCTTCGCTCAGCTCCTCAGTCCCGAGTTGGCGAAGGTGCTCGCCGAGCGAGGCCTCTGAGCTTCCGCCCAACGTCGCTGACGAGGGAGAACGCAGCGGTCACCGCCGAGAGAACCCCAAAGAGCGGGGGCTGCGCTGATAGGGTTTCACCGTTCGCGTGCCAGCAACGTGGCTGGACAAATCGGGCCGGCGGGTCCATGAGGAGTGCACGGTGAAGGTTCTCGTTCTCGGTGGAGATGGATTCTGCGGTTGGCCGACGGCGCTGCACCTGTCCGACATTGGTCACGAGGTGACGGTCATCGACAACCTGAGCCGTCGCTACATCGACGTGGACTTGGAAGTCGACTCGCTCACGCCGATCCGTCCCATTGGTGAGCGCATTGCCGTCTGGAAGGAACTCAGCGGCAAGGAAATTTCCTTCATTCACCTCGACCTCGCCGAAGAGTACGACCGCCTCGTCCAGGTCCTCCTCGATTCCCGACCTGACGCCGTCGTCCACTTCGCCGAACAGCGCGCTGCGCCGTACTCCATGCGCAGCGCCAAGGCCAAGCGCTACACCGTCGACAACAACGTGTCGGGCACGCACAACCTCCTGTGCGCCATCGTTGAGACCGGCCTCGACATCCAAGTCGTGCACCTCGGCACCATGGGCGTCTACGGCTACGGCTGGTCGGGCTCTGCACCGATTCCCGAGGGCTACCTGACCGTCAAGGTCCCCACCCCCGATGGTGAGATCGACCGCGAGATCCTGCACCCGGCCAACCCTGGTTCGGTGTACCACATGACCAAGACACTCGACCAGCTCCTCTTCGCCTTCTACGCGAAGAACGACGGGCTCCGGATCACCGACCTCCACCAGGGCATCGTGTGGGGAACCCAGACTCCGCAGACTGCCCTCGATGAGCGCCTCATCAACCGCTTCGACTACGACGGTGACTACGGCACGGTGCTCAACCGATTCCTCATGCAGGCAGCTATTGGTCACCCCCTGACGGTCCACGGCACCGGCGGGCAGACCCGTGCCTTCATCCACATCAAGGACACGGTCCGCTGCATCGAGATCGCCCTCGCCAACCCTCCCGCACGTGGCGAGCAGGTCAAGGTGTTCAACCAGGTGACCGAGACCTACCGGGTCCGCGAGCTCGCTGAGCTCATCTCGAAGCTGACCGGCGTCGAGATCGCCAACCTGCCGAACCCCCGCAAGGAAGCGGCAGAGAACGACCTGAACGTCACCCGTGACCAGTTCGTGGCACTCGGGCTCAACCCCACGACCCTCGACGAGGGTCTCTTGGAGGAGAGCCGCGACATCGCCAAGAAGTACGCCCACCGCGCTGACTACACGAAGATCATCGCCCGGTCGGTCTGGAACAAGGGCATGGAGACCGCTCCCGACTTGATGACCAAGTAGGTCGCGTCAGTCGACCCGACGGATTCCGTCTGGTCCAATGGTGAAGCCACCGTGGTGGCGTGCTCGACAGATCACGTGCGTTGGCGCGGACCGACAGGTGAACGGCCCGTCAATGACGACTGTGTCACTCCCGTAGATGGGTGTGCCGAGGCCAGCGTTCGAGAGGCACCGCTCAAGGTGGCACTCGACAATGGTGCCGGCTTGGTTCATCGTGACGACCGCTGGTGGCAGAGCTCGCAGGCACAGGACCTCGGTCGGAATGCCCGGGACAGGAACGCCAGTCTGGCCAGGCCACGCTCCGACGTCGAGTTCACACTCGACGCCACTCCTCGGTGTGCCGTAGAACTCCACGACTTGCTGGTGCACGGTGATGACGATGGGGTGTTGGCCAGCGGTCGTCGTGCCATTCCTCGTCATGGTGAACGTCGCTGACGTGGCGTTGCCGCACCGCACGCCGTTCTGCGTCGTGACGCACCAATGGGGGCCGGAGCGGACGGTGGTGTTCTCAGGGAGCACCGGCGTGCCGATTCCGGGGTTGGCGAGGCACCCCATCCCACGACACTGGGCGACCGCTCCATTGTCGTTGAGGGTCGCTCGGCGGGGAGGTGTGACCGTGAAGCACGTCGTGCCGTTGTCAGGGACGGGACCGTCGGTCTGGAGATTGGTGTCGATCTCGCACTGCACTCCGGTTGCGCCTGCGAAGAATTCGTAGACGGGCGTGTGGACGACCACGAGGTGGTGGGTTGGCGGTGCTGGTCGAGCAGCGATGGCGATGACGCCGAGTGCAGCGAGGATGCCAAGGCACGCTGCGACGACGAGGCTGGGTGTTCTGGGCGATGACGGCATACCACGACCTCCTCCGTGCTCACCATAGGTTCTTTGGTGGACCGGTGCAGTGGCGCGAGGTGGGCGACGAGGCCGTCCTTCGCGACAATCACAACGCAGAGAGTTCATCGGCCTGTCGCGCAACTGCGTCTCGGTTGTTACCTTCGTGCGCTGAAGTAACCACCATGCACACCACCCACACCAAGCGCCCGTTCCGGGCACTCGTCGCCGCCGGGGCACTCGTTGCCGCCGTTGGCGCCTCATCCCTGCCCATCGCGAGCGCATCGGCCTCGGTGAAGCACCCTCACTCGGTGCCGACGCTGCTCCTCTACAACGCCCAGGGCTACGGTGACTCCGTTGCTGCAGCGTTCAACAAGACTACGTCGGCGTTCCAAGTCGTTCCCTACGACGACTCCACTGGTCCGCTCTTCACCAAGATCCAAGCTGAAGATGCGACGGGGCACCCGTCGTGGGGAATGTTCTGGGCAGATGGCGCGACGGAATTCGCGGCGCTCGATTCCCAGCACGCACTCGTCACCGGAATCACGGCGGCCAACGCTCCCTACAACGCTGCAGGGAAGGCCAACCTTCCTGCCAACAAGAGCTTCGCTCCGACTGGCCTGACCGTCACTGGCGCGTTCTGCTACGACAAGACGGCGTGGGGCAGCGCTCCGTTCCCGACGACGATGGAAGGTCTCACCGCACTCTCGGGGTCTAATGACCTCGGCATGAACAACCCCTCGGTGTCAGGCCCGACGTACCCACTCATCGCGGGCGTCATGGCACACCTCGGTGGTCTCGTGGCGACCAAGCACTACACCACTGCGCAGATCAACGCAGCGATTGCCAAGGGTGAGACCTTCTACAAGACCTTGAAGAACAACGGGCTGTCCATCCACAACACCAATGGACCAACCCTCGGGGCACTCGAGGCGAACCCAGCGCAGTTGAAGGCCGCCACGATTCAGTCATCGGCCTGCTACGGCGACATCGCCGCTGGCTACTGGCCGACAGGCGGCGTGAAGTACCTCGACTACTCCGTGGCGCTGCCCTCCAACATCGCCGTCAACAAGAAGCTGTCTCCGGCGCTGCAGGCAGACGCCAAGAAGTTCGTCGCCTACGTCCTGTCCAAGACGGGCCAGCAGGCGATGCAGGCTGGAGACCCGCAAGGTGATGGTCTCTTCTGGCCAGTCATCAACGGAGTGAGCCCCGAGTCCGGCCTCCCGGCCTACTCGGCAACCAAGGCGTACTCGATCGACCCCTACGTGTGGGGCCCACGCGAGACGAGCATCAACACCTGGTTCACGAACAACATCATCAACTGATCCTACGAACGCGGTGATGCCGGCGTGCAGCTCCTCCGGGGCTGCACGCCGGTTGCCGCATGTCAGCGAGCTGTGTGAACCCCGACGTTTCACTCCTTCCACCATCACGCCAGAGGCCGACCACCGGCCTCTTTCGGCGCGTCCGGAATCTTCCTCTCGGAACCATCACGTTGTGGGTGGTCCTCCTCGTGCTCATCGTCATTCCGGTCCTGAGTTTCGTTGCCACGGCGATCAGCCCAGCCTTGTTCGGCACGGGGTCGCAGTGGTTCACATTCTCCAATATTGCCGCTGCGTTCTCCGGGTCCACTGGGCAAGGGGTGGTGAACTCCCTCTGGGTCTCCATCACCGTCGGCGTGCTTGCGGTGGTCGCAGCGACCACGGTGGCGTGGCTCGTCCAGCGCACCAATGTCCCTGGACGGCGCCTCTTCACGGTGGCGATGTGGCTCCTCCTCCTCGTGCCGACGTGGATGACGACCCTCGGATGGTTAGACGTCATCCAACCGGGTGAACTCGGCACGTTCCTCGGACTCCCGCTCTCGTGGTCGGCGTGGATTTCGGGGCAATTCTTCGGTCCAACCGGTATCGTCTTCGTGCTCTCCACCGCGGCGCTCCCGTTCTCGTACTTCGTGATCTCCGCGGGACTCCGAGGACTTGGGCCCGAGTTTGAAGATGCCGCCCGCGTCCACGGTGCGAGCCGCATGCAGGCCATCGTGGCGGTGCTCCCAATCATCGCCCCAGCCCTGCTCAGTGCGTTCGCCATTAGCTTCGCCGAGGCCATCAGTGACTTCGGCGTGGCCTTCACCCTCGGGTCGAACGCGCACTTTCCGATCGCAACCTTCACGATGTTCAACGCCATCTACAGCTTCCCAGCCAATTTTCCTGTTGCAGCCGTCATCGCCGGCGTCCTCATCCTCTGCACGATTCCTCCCGTGCTGCTGCAGGCGAAGATCACTCGTGGTCGTTCCTACGCCGTCTTGAGTGGTCGAACGAAAGCGCCTCGACGGCACGAATTTGGACTCCTCGGCAAGGTCGTGGCCTGCGGGGGACTCTCGGTGTTCTTCCTGTTCGTGCTCGGTCTGCCGCTCCTCGGCGCCGTGTCGAGTTCGTTCACCGCGACGGTGAGCTTCTACACGACCACTGGTGTGCACTGGACCTTGAAGTCGTTCCATGAGGTCTTCACGCCACCACCGTCGTTCACCCCGCTCGGTCCCGCACTCGGGGTGTCGAACCAGTTGGGGTTCTACGTCGCTACGGGGACCGTGATCATCTCGCTGGCCTTGGCCAAACGCCTCGCTGCCAAGCGTAGGGGAGCGGGTGAGCGAGCCCTCGACGTGTTCCTCCTCGGCTCGGTTGCCGTTCCGGGCATCGTGCTCGGAATCGGCTACATCTTCTTCTTCGATCAGCAGTTCATCACCAACAACTTCGCCAACCTCTACGAGACGACCACGTTGTTCGTGATGGCCCTCATCGCTTCAGCAATTCCCGGCCAGTCCCGCCTCCTCGCTGGCCCCGTCGCGCAGATCCAATCGTCGATGAGCGAGGCTGCTCGAGTCCACGGTGCGGGTCGCGTTCGGACGTGGTGGACGACCTCGCTCCCGGTACTCTCCCGGGCGATGGTGTGGGCGTGGCTGCTCAGTTTCACGAAGACCATCGCCGAACTCGCCATTGCGCAGATCCTCTACGTACCCGGGAAGGAGCCTGCGTCCGTGGTCATCGAGACCTACCTCGGCACGATCTTCGCCCCCGTGGGGGCGGCAGCGACGGTCCTCACGTTGGGCGAGATGCTCGGCGTCATCATCGTGGTGTTGACCGTATTCCGTCTCGTGACCCCGAAGGGGTGGCGTCGCATTGGCACCGTTGGAATCGAGGCCTCATGACCACACAGCACGCAACCGCGCTCAGCCTTCGGGGTGTGCGCAAGGAGTTCGCCGGCAAAGTCGCACTCGCCGGGCTCGACCTCGACGTCGCTACGGGGGAATTCCTCGTCTTGCTCGGGCCATCGGGTTCTGGCAAGACGACCACGCTCCGGTGTTTGGCGGGCATTGAGAAGCTGACAGCAGGCACCATCTCCATTGGTGACACCCTCGTCGCTGGCCCCGCGACGTTCGTTCCTCCTGAGCGACGCAAGCTCGCCATGGTGTTCCAGGACTACGCACTCTGGCCACATTTGACGGTGGCCAAGAACGTCGAGTTTCCGATGAAGATTGCCGGAGCAGCGAAACACGATCGGACTCGTCGTGTGGGCGAGCTCTTAGAACGCGTCGGCCTCTCGGCTCTGGCTGCTCGGTTCCCCAATGAGCTCTCTGGCGGCGAACAGCAGCGCGTGGCGCTCGCTCGAGCGCTCGCTGCTGATGTGGGGTTGATCCTCTTCGACGAACCGCTGTCGAACCTCGACGCCGATCGCCGCGAGAGCCTCCGCATCGCTATTGCGACCCTGGCTCGTGAGAGCGGGGCAACCGTGGTGTACATCACCCACGATCAAGCGGAGGCCTTCGCGCTCGCCGACAAGGTCGGCGTCCTCGAACGCGGCAACCTCGTGCAACTCGGAACGCCTGAAGCCATCTATAAAACGCCGGCATCACCCTTCGTGGCGCGCTTCACCGGACTCTCCGGCGAGTTTCCCGTCGACGTTGTCTCGAGGAGCGGAACGATGGTTGACGTCGCCGTCAGAGGGGTTGCCGGCCTGACCGTGACGCAGGTTCCCTGTTCGAGCCCTGGGTCTGGCGCGTCGCTGTTCATCCGAGGAACCGCGGTCGCACTCGCCGCAGCATCGTCGGGCTCACATCCTCACGGCGTGATCGACGATGTGGCTTTCACGGGGCGTGGCTACGAGCACGTAGTACACCTAGGATCGGGCCTGCGCTTGACCAAGGTCTTCGCCCCCCACCGCTTCGAGCGAGGCACCGCGGTCGATGTCGTCATCGATGGACAGCAGTGTTTCGTCATGGATCCAGAACAACGAGAGAGGTAGCGCATGATTGCAGCAGCAGGTGCCAGTGCGAGTGGACTCGTCGTACTCATCGGGGCGGTCTTTCTGGCCTGCGCCGTGGAGATGGTCGAGGCGTTGACCATCGTCTTGGCGGTCGGTCAGACTCGCGGCTGGAAGTCCGCCATGGAAGGAACGGGTGCTGCGGTAGTAGCGCTCACGGTGCTCGTCGCGATCTTCGGACCATCGCTCATCAAGGTGCCGATCGATGCGCTCCGGCTCATCGTCGGCGGTGTGCTCCTCATCTTCGGCATGCAGTGGCTTCGCAAGGCGATCCTCCGTTCCTCTGGCCTGAAAGCCATGCACGACGAGGATGCCATCTACGCCGAGACGGTGGCCGAGC
>Ga0214175_1000136_pt1 | contig 26274 bp, 22 predicted proteins | sample TroBogEpilimnion_17_FD_153013 | JGI IMG/M metagenome (GOLD analysis project Ga0214175, IMG submission 153013) | Freshwater microbial communities from Trout Bog Lake, WI - 09AUG2007 epilimnion | ecosystem: Environmental > Aquatic > Freshwater > Lake > Epilimnion/Euphotic zone | place: Trout Bog...
AGGTGCTCTTGGCCGTGGTGCCTTGGTAGGTGTAGGTCGGAGCGGTGAGGCCAGTCGTCACCTCGTTCCAGGTTCCGTGGTTCGTCTGCTCTTCGACGTTGTAGGTCACCGTGGCGCCACCATCACTCGAGGGAGCCGACCAGGTGAGGCCAATGGAGCCATGGTTATCGGCGAGCGACGGCGTTCCAGGTGCTGATGGAATCTGGATGGCTGCGGGAGTCGGCGAGCTCGAGACGAACGCGTTCAATTCGCCATGTGCTCCGGTGTAGGAACCACCAACGACGCAGGTTCCGTCGGCTGCACACGAGACGCTCGTCACGTCAGCAGCATTGCCCACGTTGAGTGCACCGCCAATCTCCGAATCGGTCCAGGTCGCGCCATCGAAGGATGCAGCGAATCCCTGATTGCTGCCATTCGAATCGGTGTAGACCCCCGTAGCCACGCACGATGTGGCCGACGCACAAGAGATTCCGTTGATCGCCAATTGGCCGTTGCCTGTCAGGTCTCCGAGAATCTCCTGATCGGTCCAGGTCACTCCGTTGAACACCGAGGCGAACGCTTGAGGTACTCCATTGCCGTCGAGGTACTGACCACCTGCGACGCAGAAGGTCGATGAGGTGCAGGTCACCTGGGACGTCGACGCGCCGCCGCCCTCGTCGAGGGATGCAGCGACTTCAGTATCCGTCCAACTCTCGCCATTGAAGACCGCCATGAAGGCGTGCTCCTGACCGTTCTCATCAATGAAGATTCCACCAGCAGCACAGAAGGTCGCCGACGGGCAGGACAGGGAGTTCACCTGCACCCCATTGCCTTGGCTCAGGTCCGCGGCGACTTCGCTGTCGGTCCACGTCGTGCCGTTGAAGGTTGAGACGAATCCTTCAGAGGCACCGTCACCATCGGTGTAGGAGCCACCGACGACGCAGGTAGTTGGAGAACCGCATGAGACGCTCGAAACTGCGGCACCGCCGTAATCGTTCGAATTGAGCGCCGCTGCAACTTCGCTGTCGGTCCACGTCGTGCCATTGAACACCGACACGAAGGCTTGCTGGACGCCGCTGTCGGGGTCGAAGTAGGTCCCACCCGCGACGCAGAGCGTGGTGGAAGCGCACGAGAGTGCATTCACCTGTGCTCCAGAGCCCCCGAGGGCATTGCCCAATCCGGTGACCTCGTGGTCGACCCAGGTACTGCCGTCGAAGACGGACACGAATGCTTGGGCAAGGGAACTGTCGAGGTAGGTCCCGCCTGCGGCGCAGAACGTGGCCGAGACGCACGAGAGCGCAGTGACCGATGCGACGCCATCGGCGTTCAACCCGTTCGCGATGGTGCTGTCGAGCCAGGTCGTTCCGTCGAACGTTGCTACGTAGGCCTGTTGGGAATCGGTTCCGTCGGTCACGTACCCGCCAGCCATGCAGAACGTCGCCGAGACACATGAGACGGCGTTGATCTTCGCCGAGCTTCCTGAGGTATTGCGTGCGCTCGCGAGTTGCGTGGCACTCCACGATGCACCGTTGAACACCGTGGCGAAGCTCTGCGTTTCATCTCCGATGAGCGAAGTCCCGCTCGCGATGCAGAAGGTGGCGGTGGGGCAGGCCATCGCCCTGATGTACGCCTGATTGAAATTCGAAGTTCCCGGTTCGGCCCCCTCGCTCCACGAGGTCCCGTCGTAGGTGACCGCGAACGCATGGTGCCGACCATTGACGTTGTACCAACCGCCGGCGGCACAGAAGGTCGACGAAGAGCACGCAATTGCGGTACCCATTCCGACAGCCGTGTTCAGGTTCCCGGCAACTTGCTGGTCGCTCCACGAGGTCCCGTTGAAGTCGGTGACGAAGACTTGGGTGGTGTACGCACTGTCGATGTAGGAGCCCGTTCCCGCGCAGAAGGTCGTCGACACACATGAAATGGCGAGGATCTGGCCGCCATTCTTCGGTGTCGACCCAAAGGTTGCTTCGGGGGAATCCGTCCACGTGGTGCCGTTGAACACCGAGACGAACGCGTACTGGATGTAGGTGGTGGAGGGCACGTGCTGGAGGTACTTGTAGGAGCCACCGGCCACGCAGAACGTGGCCGAGACGCACGAGACTGCATTGACGATCGCGGCGCCGCCAGTGTTGAGCGCTCCAGCGACCTCTTGGTCACTCCACGAGGTGCCATCGAAGACCGAGACGAAGGCATGCTCAGAGTACGAAGTCCCGAAGAACAAGCCACCGGCGACGCAGAACGTGGCAGAGGTGCACGACACCGCCGTCACCCTGGCCCCACCGTGGCCGGTGTTGAGCGCCACAGCGAGATCCGTTGAACTCCATGTGGTTCCGTCGAAGAGCCAGACGTGCGCCACCGCACCGTTGTCGTCGATGGCACTTCCACCAATGACGCACATCGAGGTCGACGCACACGACACCGAACTCACGGACTCGTAGATGGTGGCACCGGTGAGCGCGACATCACTCCACGCCGTTCCATCGAAGCGAGCGGCGAAGGCTTGCTGCGCTCCGCTGTCGTTGGTGAACTCTCCTGCGGCCATGCAGAAGGACGACGTGAGGCACTGGACCGCCAACACCTGAGAGGTTGGAACGGTCGCGAGGTCGACGCCGACCTGAGTGACGGTCCACGTTGCTCCGTCGTAGGTCGCCACAATCCCGATGGAATGCCGATTCGCGGCGAAGTACTGCCCTCCAGCGACGCAGAACGACGATGACGGACAGGTGATCGATTCAATCTGTGCGGATGAGCCAACGTTGATGGCGGCGGCAACTTCACTATCAGTCCACGTCCGTGGCGTCGCCGCTCCGGCTAGCCCCCGACCGGCAACGACGAAGGTCATCACCGCTACGACGGTGAGCGCCAGATGGAGAACTGTTCGACCATGTCGAAGGAGTGAGCGGGGCATAGGAAACTCCGATCGTGGAGGTAGGTGAATAGTCTAAATCTATCACCTAGCCACTGAACGGAGCGTGACGGCCTCGAGGCCTCAGATGTGGTGTGGACGCAACGTTGCACCCGGTTGAGCGGTCGCACACGGTGAACTCCGCGCCACCGTTCCGGTAGCGAGCTGCTCGTTGCCGGGGATTACTCCTGGACGAGTTCGATCAGCGTCCCGAACGAGGTCTTCGGGTGGACGAAGGCCACCGTCGTCCCACGAGATCCAGGACGCGGGGCTTCGTCGATCACCCGACCACCCATGGCCTTGATCGACTCGAGCGCCTCGGCGCAGTTGGCTACTCGGTAGCCAATGTGGTGGAGTCCCTCACCCTTGTTGGCCAAGTACTTGGCAACCGGTGAGTCCTCACGGGTCGGGGTGAGGAGCTGGACGTAGGAGTCGGCGACTTTGAGGAGGGCCTCTTCAACGCCATCGGACTCCACTCGCTCGCGGTGGTCCACCGTGGCCCCGAAGGCCTCGGCGTACCACGCAATGGCAGCTTCTAAGTCGTTCACCGCGATGGCCACGTGGTCGATTTCGGTCAGGAGCAGCTCAGTCATGTCGTGTCCTCTCAGGCGCCGTGCCGACCGAAGATGGTGAGACGGTCCTCGCCGACCTGGGCACGAAGCTCAGGGTTCGTGATCCCGAGTCCAGGAGCAGGCGCTGCGCACAGCACGCCGATCTTGCCCTCGTGGAGGTTGTGGTGCACCTGGTAGGCAGCGTCACCGACGGTGGCCAAGGTCTCAACCGCAGACAGCGGTGGCACGATCTTGCCTTCGCAGATGAGCTGGTTGGCCGCCCACGCTTCTCGGTAGTTGGCGAAGTGGGAGCCAATGATGGACTTGAGCTTCATCCAGAGGTGGCGGTTGTCGTACTCGATCATGTAGCCAGACGTCGCAGCACAGGTCACGATCTTTCCGGCCCGCTTGGTCACGAACACGCTGGCACCCATGGTGGAGCGACCGGGGTGCTCGAAGACCATGTCGACGTCGTCACCGACGAGGGCACGGATGTCCTTGCCGAGACGGCGCCACTCCGACTCGTCCTGGGTGTGCTCGTCCTTCCAGAACTTGTAGCCCTTCTCCCGGCGGTCGATGACGTGCTCGACACCGAGGTCGTGCATGAGCGCCACCTTCTCTGGGCTCGACACCACGGCCACGGGGGTTCCCCCACCGTTCAGCACGTACTGCACGCCGTAGGAGCCAATGCCGCCCGATGCACCCCAGACGAGCACCTTGTCACCTTGGGTCATGTGGCCGGCGTTCGGGGAGACGACCATGCGGTACGCCGTCGAGTTGCACAGCGCGTTCACCGCTGCTTCTTCCCACGTCAGATGCGTGGGCTTCGGCATCAACTGGTTGGCCTTCACCACCGAGATATCGGCGAGACCGCCGAAGTTGGTCTCAAAGCCCCAGATGCGCTGGTTGGCGGCGAGCATGGAGTCATTGTGGGCCGAGGGGTCTTGGTCATCGACGTAGTTGCAGTGGACGGTGACTTGGTCCCCAACCTTCCAGTTGCGAACCGCCGAGCCCGTGCGGAGCACGACGCCCGAGGCATCGGAGCCGACCACGTGGTAGTCGAGAGCGTGGCGCTTGCCCCAGATGCTCTCCTTGCCGAGCCGGTCGAGGAAGCCGAACGTCGACAGCGGCTCGAAGATCGAGGTCCACACGGTGTTGAAGTTGATCGACGAGGCCATGACGGCGATGTAGCACTCATCGGGTGCCAGTTCAGGAATCGCCACCTCGCCAACGTGCAGGCTCAAGCGGGGATCCTTCTCTTCGCTGGCAAGTCCAGCGAACATGTCCTGCTCAGAACGCAGCACGAATGCTGCACGGGTGGACTCCGGCATGGGGAGCGCTGCGAGCTCGTCGCCAGACGCCCCAGCCGCTGCGGCCTCAAGGATGGTGGTCATGGCCAAAACCCTAGCGTTGGCGACCTGGCCGTGAGCGAGGGTGGATCAGGAGTGTCCTAGGCTCTGAGCCGTTCCATAGAAGGAGGACCTCATGGCCGGAACCGTCATCGTCGCAGGTGCTCGCACCCCCATTGGCAAGCTGTCTGGCGCACTCGCCAGTTTCTCAGCTGCAGAGCTCGGTGGCTTCGCCATCGCCGAGGCGCTGAAGCGCGCCGGGATCACCGGTGACCAGGTCGACATGGTCATCATGGGCCACGTCATCGAGGCTGGAGCTGGTCAGATCACTGCCCGCCAAGCAGCCGTTGCCGGTGGCATCCCGATGTCAGTTCCCGCCACCACCATCAACAAGGTCTGCCTCTCGGGCCTCAACGCCATCTACCTCGCCGACCTCATGATCAACGCCGGCGAAGCCGACATCGTGGTCGCCGGCGGCATGGAGTCCATGACCAACGCCCCGTACCTGCTCCCCGGCGCTCGTGCTGGCTACCGAATCGGCGACAACTCGGTGATCGACTCGATGATGTACGACGGGCTCACCTGTGCATTCGACGACTGCGCCATGGGCCTCGCCACCGATCGCTACAACCAGAAACTCGGCGTCACCCGTGAGCGCCAAGACCAATTCGCCGCTGCCAGCCACGCCAAGGCCGCAGCCGCCATTGCCGCTGGGAAGATGGCCGAGGAGATTGTTCCCGTGTCGGTGCCCCAGCGCAAGGGTGACCCGAAGATTGTGGACACCGACGAAGGCGTCCGCGCCGACACCACCTTCGACTCCCTCCAGGGCCTCCGCCCCGCCTTCGACAAGGAGGGCACCATCACCGCAGGGAACGCCAGCCAGATCTCCGATGGTGGCGCAGCCGTCATCGTGATGTCCAAGGCCAAGGCTCAAGAACTCGGCATCGCTCCCCTCGGCGAGCTCCTCGGATTCGGCGAAGTCGCTGGTCCCGATGCGTCGCTGCTCACCCAGCCCTCCCGTGCGATTCAGAAGGCGCTGGCCAAGGCGAACCTGACGGCCGCCGACATCGACCTGTTCGAAATGAACGAGGCCTTCGCCGCCGTTGGTTTGGCGTCGGCTGACGAGCTCGGCATCGACGAGGCCAAGGTCAACGTCAACGGTGGCGCCATCGCCCTCGGTCACCCGCTCGGCATGTCGGGAACCCGCGTGGCCCTCACCGCCCTCTACGAGCTGAAGCGTCGTGGCGGCGGCACGGCTGCGGTTGCGCTCTGCGGCGGTGGTGGCCAAGGCGACGCGGCGATCTTCCGCAGCCTCTAAGCATCGAGCACCTCTGCTGGAGAACCCCCGCCGATGGCGGGGGTTCTCTGCGTTGGCGACCTACTTCTTGGATTTGCCCCGGATGAACGCGACGAGGCGACCAGTCCCGGGAACAATCTCGCTGACCACATCAGCAGGGAACTCCACGATGGCCAAGGAGCAGACGGGAGTCTCACGCTCAGAGCGATGCTTCTCCTTGAGGAGATCTTCTCGCAGGAGGCCGAGGTAGGGCTCATGCCCACACAGCAGCAGAGAACTCGTGTGGGCGTAGCCGGTCAAGAGGTACCGCAGGCCATCGACGTCTGCGGTGTAGATCGTGTCGCTGTACTCAATGCGTGGCCGTAGGCCACTGGCCGACACCACGGTCTGGAGCGTCTGCTGGCATCGCAGGGCTGTCGAGCACACCACGAGCTCGGGGAACTGCACGTCGTCGAGGACCGTTGGCGATGCGTCGATCCATTCACCGAGTGCCGTGGCCTGGCGAAGGCCCTTCTTCGTGAGTGGTCGGGACTTGTCCTCGGGGCCGCCTTGGTCGTCCTTGGTTGCCTTGGCATGTCGGAGCATCCAAATCGTCGCCATCGCTCCTCCGTTCTCATTCCGTCATCGAGCACTCGTGTGCTGTCATTCTCCCCTAGCCTACGGAGCGCCACACATTGGAGGAACCACGTGTACTTGAGCGCCGTAGCGAACCACCTGACCTACGTCCAAGCCATCATCTTGGGAGTACTCCAAGGCGTGACCGAGCTCTTCCCCGTCTCCTCCCTCGGCCACTCCGTGATCCTGCCCCAAATTTTCGGATGGACCGGCATCGTCGATGCCGAGTCCTCGCAGAGCACGTCGAATTTCCTCACCTTCTTGGTTGGACTCCACGTCGGCACGGCACTTGCGCTCATCGTCTTCTACTGGCGTGACTGGGGTCACATCATCGCAGGACTGTGGTCCTCAACCAAGGCTCGAAAAGTCTCGACCTCCGCCGAGCACCTGGCCTGGCTCATCATCGTTGGCTCCGTTCCCGTTGGCATCGCCGGACTGGTCTTGGAGAAGCACCTGCGCTCGATCTTCGCCAAGCCCACGTGGGCTGCAGCGTTCCTCATGTTGAACGGCATCGTCTTGTTCATTGGCGAGCGAGTCCGCACCTCGCAGAAGGCTCGCCACGGAAGGAGTTCGCGACGGTCGATGACGCTCAAATCTCTGTCGTATCGAGATGGCTTCATCGTGGGCGCCAGTCAAATTCTGGCGCTGTTCGCCGGTTTCTCCCGATCGGGTGTGTCGATCGTCACCGGCCTCATCCGAGGACTCAACCACGACGACGCTGCGAAGTTCTCGTTCTTGCTGGCGACGCCCATCATCTTGGCGGCGGGGCTCTACAAGTTGCCGACGCTCTTCACGAGCTCCGGCAAGGAGATCCTCGGCCAGGTGGTCGTGGGGGCCATTGCCGCAGCCATCGCTGCCTACTTCTCGGTTCGGTTCCTCTCGAAGTGGTTCACCACGAAGACCCTGCTCCCCTTCGCCATCTACTGCGTCGGTGCAGGGGCAATCTTCATGGCCCTCGTCATCTGAGGATGACGTCAGGCCTCTAAGTCCCGACGACCTTCGAGGGCACGACCGAGCGTCATCTCATCGGCGTACTCGAGGTCACCACCAACGGGAACCCCAGCGGCGATCTTCGTGACCTTGGCCACCTTCGGACGGAGCAGGCGAGAGAGGTAGAGCGCAGTGGTGTCGCCTTCAACGTTGGGGTTCGTGCAGAGGATGACCTCGGTAACGACGCCGTCTTGGACGCGAGCTTCGAGCTCTGCGATCTTCAACTGCTCCGGTCCAATTCCCTCCAAGGGACTGAGACCACCGTGGAGGACGTGGTAGCGACCAGCGAAGCTCCCTGATCGCTCCACCACCATCAGGTCTCTCGGGTCTTGCACCACGCAGATCACCGATGGGTCGCGCCGGTCATCGGCACAGATCGGGCAGAGTTGTCCGCCCTCGGCAACAGAGCAGCAAATGGGGCAGAACGTCGTGCGCTCCTTCATCTCTCGGATGGCACTCGAGAGTCGCTCGGCTTCGTCTCGAGGGGTCCGCAATAAGAAGAACGCCAGACGAGCCGCATTCTTCGGGCCAATGCCGGGAAGACGGGCGAATTCGTCGATGAGGTTGCGCAGTGGTCCTGGATACACCGCTACTTCGTCTCCGCACCGGGGAAGAACTCTTGGATGAGGTGCTCGGCGATCGTCGCATGGTCACTGAGCTTCACCGAGCCCTCGGCCATCTCCTTGAAGGCTTGGACGTCATCCAACACCGCTGGCGCATCCTCGGGAGTACAGACCTCTACGGAAGCAGGTGGATCCTCCGGATCACTGATACACGTGATCTGAAGTCGTTGGCCAATGCTCGCTTCGAGTGCGTCAACCATTGCTGGAACGCATTCCCTTGCCCGCAGTGCATGGGACTCGTTCGGAAGCACGAAGGTGGCCTGTCCCCCCTCGAGCGTGGTGAAGTTTCCAATCGCCAAGATGGCTTTTGGTCGAGCGGGCAACGTTCGGTGAATGGTCTCCCACGTTGCGCGCAGTGCCTCGAGAGTGAGCACCTGGTCAGCGCCAGCTGGGTGGCTGAGCGGTGCGGCCTCTGGAACGGCGGTGCTCACGACGTCTGGTGTTGGCGTCGATGGAGTGATGACCGGCGAAGTGGCCTCGGGAACTGCTTCTTGGGCCTTGGACCGACGGAGTGCTCCAAGGGTCGGCTTCGTTGCCGGTGAGGTCGCCGCCAGTGCTTCAGGTTGATCTGTCGGCGTCGGTGCAGGAGCACTCCGCTGAGCGGCGTCGTAGGCAGCACTGACCGCAGCGGCAGCGGCCGACGATGTGGCCCTTGGTTGGGGCTGCACCGGCGGAGCATCGACGGCGCGCGGCGCTGGTGCTCCCCCATCACGAAGCCGTGCTTCGACGTGGGCCAGTCGCTCTGATAACGCTGCCGGGCTGTCGTCTAAATCAATCCGAGCGGAGCGGACGAGCGCCAACTCCAAGACGACATGAGGTTCTGGCGCATCGCGCATCTGCACCTGTGCCCGCCCGATGGCCTCCATCGTCCGAACGATGCGGGCGAGACCAATCTCGCTCGCTTGCTTGCGTACTCGCTCAGCTTCGGCACCAGTGTGCTCGCTGAGGGAGGGAGCCAGGAGGGCCAAGAACCCTTGGCGGAGTTCGGCGACGATCTCGCTGGCGAGCTGCTGGGGGCCCCAGCCGTTCTCATGGAGTTCGGCGAGGGCCACCAAGATCCCCTGGGCATCGCTCTCCAAGATGCCGGTGATGACGCCGGTGAGATCGGCGGAAACCGACTCGGCAGAACCAGCCGCGGCGACCTGGTCGAGTGCTGAGAGTGCATCTCGTGCTGAACCCTTGGCTCGACGCACCACCGCCTCGAGGGAGGCGTCGTCGACGCTCAACCCAGCCGAGGTCCGAACGTCCGAGAGCAACGAGGCCAGGGTGTCAGCAGCGAGGAGGCGGAACTCCAGGTGCTGGGTTCGGCTCCGAATGGTGGCCGGTACCTTCTGCGGGTCGGTGGTGGCCAGCACGAACACCACGTGGTTCGGGGGCTCCTCCAATGTCTTGAGCAGCGCGTTGGCCGCGGCGTTGGAGAGCATGTGGACTTCGTCGACGATGTAGACGCGCCGGCGTCCCGGGGTGCCGAGACTGGCGTGAGCAACGAGGTCACGCATGGCGTCAACACCGTTGTTCGAGGCCGCGTCGAGCTCAGTGACGTCGAGCGAGGTGCCTTTGGTGATCTCAATACAGCTCTGGCACACACCGCACGGCTCGCCATCAATGGGACTCGCACAGTTGAGTGCCTTGGCCAAGATACGAGCGGTCGAGGTCTTGCCGGTGCCACGCGGCCCGGAGAAGAGGTAGGCGTGGCCGACCTTGCCATCGGCAACGGCCCGGCGAAGGGCCATGACCACGTGGGGCTGGCCACGAAGGGCTCCAAAGGTTCCCGGCCGGTAGCGGCGGTACAGCGACACGAAGGAATCGTCGCCCTCGAGCACTGTTGGTGGTGTCGCGTCCTCAGCCATGGTGTGAGCCTACCGGTGGGTGGTGCCACGACGAAGGGTTCGTCGACGTCCGGTGCGGCGGCCAGGCGATCTGCGGCACACGGCGGCTCCCGCTGAGAGCTGCTGCCTTCCGACCCTGACTCGGTTCACGTGATGCCGTTGCGCAGGACCCAGCCACCGCACCCGACGTCGACGACCTGATCGTACTCGGCATCGCTCTCGGTGCCGACCGGTCGGTTGTCACTTACCCCGCAACGTGGACCGTGAGCGTGACGACGTCACCGAGGTGAACGCCCTCTGCGTGACGGACCATTTGTTTGATCGGCACCAGGTAAGCGCCGTCTTTGGGCATGAGGGAGGTGGTCCACGTTGTGGCTCCGATGGTCACCTCGGCTGGGATGCAGCCCCAGCCATAGGAGAGTTCGGTCACGAACTCGGCCAGCGTCGCTGAGTCCTCCACGCTGAAGGCTACGAAGGTGAACGGCGCCGGTCCCCTCCACTCGAACATCGGACCGTGCACTGCAATCTCCATGAGCGCCACTGTAGGTTTCTGACAGCGAGGCGAACTGACGCCTCGTTGCAGACCACCCGGCGCGGCGAAGTAGCCTGTCGGTTCGGAGTTCTGCTCAGCCTCGTCGAGTAGCTCACCGTGGAGACGTGCGAGAGCGGCCGAATCGGCACGATTGGAAATCGTGTGTGGGGAAACTCACCGTGGGTTCAAATCCCACCGTCTCCGCCAAAGAGGTGCCCCTCCCTCTAGGAGGGAGGGAGCATCGCCTCGAGCGCGGTCGCCGCCTCCCGGCCAATGACTCGCTCCCCAACGTTGCTCAGGTGCACCCACGGCGACACTCGGGGAAGTCCAGCGCTGTCGACGAGCGCCACGTGGTTGAGCGAAGCCGCCAAGGCTGCATCAGCGCCTCGGACCTCGGCGTCGCTGGCCGCCTCGGCGTCGCACCCTTGCGGCAGGCACTGGTTCGCAGTGCGCTGCACGGCGATGTCGAGTGCTGAGGATTCCTCCAAGAGCACGAGGGGGAGCTCCGACCCGAAGGTTTGGCGGAGTCCAGCGGTGAAGGCGCTGAGGTCACGGCTGTAGTTCGGCGCCAGGTTTGGATCGAGCGCGTCGGACTCGCCTTGGAAGAACACCACGCCTCCGAGGACCGGCACGATTCCCCGCTCGATGAGGACGTGCTCGGCCGCACCCACCTGTCCGATGAGTGTCGGGAAGAGCCCCTGTGGCCGTGTCGGGAGCCACGCCGCAATGGTGGACCCGGGGTAGGTCACCTTCACGATCGTGAGGCGGAGGTGGCGATCAGCCATCAACCCACGAGCGAGTCCGATCTCTGGACCGAAGACCTGCTGGACGCCGAGCGGGGTCGCCATGCGTTGCGGGGTATCGAGGCCAGCGAATCCGGTTCCGAAGTGTGCAGCCGGTCCAAACTTCCAGAGCTCAATCCCATCCTTGGTATCGGCGGCGTTCGTGAAGGGGGAAGCGAAGGTCGACACCTTCGTGATGGGGTCTACGGCGTAGGACGCCTCGCCGGTGGCGTTGGACTGGCCAGCGACCACCACGACGAGTTCCGGGGTCACCACCGCCGAGGGGAGGGAGGTCACGCGACTGCCCGATGGTGCCGTCGCGGTCACGACGAATCGCTCGAGTCGAAGCGTTTGCATCGCTGCGGTGCAGGTGCGCTTCCCGAGCGCTGCACACGTCGGACCAGGTGGCGATGCGGTGACGGCGTAGGTCGTCGATGCCGTGGCCCACGGAGGAGGCGTCCACGAGAGCACCACCCCACTCGGCACCGCTCGAGCCGAGAGGTTCGTTGGAGCAGCGAGTTGCGGAGGGGTCGCCCCGGCCGAACGGAGGGAGAGGAGGGGCCCGAGGAGTGCGACGACGACCAGCAGGCGACCACGAGCCATACCGCAGCCTACGCAGTGGCGGGGGTCGTGCCGGAGGCGCCACGCCATCTCAGTAGCGTGGGGATATGGATGACCTCCAAGCCATGGACCTCGCCCTGCGGGCAGCCAGAGCGGCCAGTGCCCACGGCGACGTCCCCGTTGGCGCGGTAGTGCTCTGCGGTGACCAAGTCATCGGCACCGGCGAGAACCGCCGTGAGCTCGACGGAGACCCCACGGCGCACGCCGAAATCGTGGCGATCCGAGCAGCCACGGCCGCTCTGGGATCGTGGCGCCTCGAGGACTGCACCTTGGTCGTCACCTTGGAGCCGTGTGTGATGTGTGCAGGCGCCATCCTCGCCGCCCGCATCCCCGTAGTGGTGATCGGCGCCGATGATCCAAAGGCAGGGGCGATGGGTTCGCTCTACCACGTAGGTGACGATCCTCGCCTCAACCATCGAGTCGCCCTTCGCACCGGCGTTGCCGCCGAGGCCTGCAGCGAACTGCTCACCTCGTTCTTCGCCACCAAACGTCAGGGTTAGTGGCGCGGGTAGTTCGATCCGCTACCACCGGGTCGAGCGATACGCCACGTCGCAGCGGCGAAGCCGAGTGAGATCACTGCGAGGACGCAGTGAACCACCCGAAACCCCAGCCCATGGGTGTGGTCATGGACCATGTTCCACAGCAGCACCGCCCAGACCCACAGCGCCCACAGCGCGGAGAGACGGAGGACCAGTCGTGCGGTTCTCGACACCATTCCTCCTCTCATCGGGCTCCTCTTCAGAGCGTATCGGGTGCCAAATTGCCGGGTACCGAATCACTTGTAGAATCGTCAACGGAAGCGTGCGAGAGCGGCCGAATCGGACGGTCTCGAAAACCGTTGAACTGCAAGGTTCCGTGGGTTCAAATCCCACCGCTTCCGCCACCAACAGCGCCGGCAATTGGGCCGGCGCTGTTGCATTTCCCAGGCAGTTGCCGCCTCGAGGCTGACCACTCGAGGAGCGGCCGCACCCTGCCCTCCGCAGAACGGTGACCCTTCCCGGCGCGCACCGACGCTCTCCACGCGCTTGAAGCGGCGCGTAGCCTGAGGAGGACGATCGAGTGGAGTGACCATGACTGCTGCGACCCCAATTCCTACGAGCCGCACCCTGGTGACGGCGCTGCCCGGACCTCGGTCGCAAGAGCTCCAGTCCCGCCGAGTTGCAGCGGTGGCCACCGGGGTGTCCAAGGGCTTCCCCGTCTTCATCGAACGAGGAGCAGGAGCCATCGTCGTCGACGTCGACGGCAACGCCCTGCTCGACCTCGGGTCCGGCATTGCGGTGACCTCCATTGGCCACGGTGTGACGACCGTGAGTGCCGCCATCGCCGAACAAGCCAATCGCTTCCTCCACACCTGCTTCATGGTGACGCCGTACGAGGGCTACGTCGCGGTCTGCGAAGCGCTCAACGCCATTGCTCCCGTGCCAGGCGAGAAGCGCTCCGCCCTCTTCAATTCCGGTGCCGAGGCGGTTGAGAACGCCGTCAAGATCGCCCGTTCAGCAACGGGCAAGCCAGCGATTGCCGTGTTCGACCACGCCTACCACGGACGCACCAACCTGACGATGGCGCTGACGGCGAAGAACATGCCCTACAAGCACCGCTTCGGACCCTTCGCTCCCGACATCTACCGCGTCCCGATGTCCTATCCGTTCCGGGATCACCTGAGCGGCCCAGACGCAGCCGCTCGAGCGATCAGCCAACTCGAAGCGCAGATCGGAGCGACCAATCTCGCCGCGGTGCTCATCGAGCCCATCCAGGGTGAAGGTGGCTTCATCGTGCCCGCCCCAGGATTCCTCGGCGCCATTGCCGACTGGTGCCGAGCCAACGACGTGGTGTTCATCGCTGATGAGATCCAGTCTGGGTTCTGTCGGACTGGTGACTGGTTCGCGCTGAACGACGAAGGGGTCACCGCAGATTTGGTGACCACAGCGAAGGGCATCGCTGGCGGCATGCCGCTCGCTGCCGTGACGGGCCGTGCCGACCTCATGGAGGCTGTGCATGAGGGGGGCCTCGGTGGCACCTACGGCGGCAACCCGGTGGCCTGTGCCGCAGCGGTCGCTGCGATTTCCGTGATGGAAGAGACCGATCTGGCTGCTCGGGCCCGGAGCATCGGCAAGGTGATGACCTCGGTACTGCGGACGCTGTCCGAGCGGCTCGACGGCATTGGCGACGTGCGGGGACGCGGGGCCATGATCGCCGTGGAACTCGTGGAGCCAGGAACGCTGAATCCGAACGCAGCTGCAGCCAAGGCCGTCGTTGCGGCCTGCAACGCTGAGGGCGTCCTCGTGCTGTCGTGTGGGACCTACGGCAACGTGATCCGCCTCCTGCCGCCGCTCGTCATCACCGATGAGCAACTCCACGATGGCCTGACCGTCTTGGCCGGCGCGCTCGAGGCTGCGCTCAGCTAAGACGCTCCGTTGCTTCGCTCCCGCTGCTCGAGCCACCGCGTGAGGCCCTTGGCGTTGGAGTGCACGCCGTTCATGGTCTCGAGCTTCTCGATGTGCTCTGGGGCAACGTCGCCGTAGGTGAACTTGGCCTCGAGCGCTTCGGTGATGTCCTCACCGTTGCGGTAGGCCTGCTCGGCGGTTTCTGCCCAATCGGTGAGCGTCTCGACTGCCTCGTCGAGGAGGGCGGGGGCATCGGCGAGCAGACCGTAGTGCGCGAGCGCAATCCCTGCCGGAGAACGATCAGCGAACTTCTGGAGACTCGAGAGCGCTTGGTGGAGGTCGAAGTCCGGTGGCGGGGTCGACGGTCGCAGCACGCCGGCGTCGGGGAGGCGAACCCCGACGGCATCGCCAGCGAAGAGCACCCCCGAGAGTGAATCGTGGAGCGCCACGTGGTGCTTGGCGTGCCCGGGAGAATCGACGGCGATGAGGGACCGATTGGTGTCGATCGCAATGGCCTCACCGTCCTCCAAGACATGGAGCCGTTCAGCAGCCGTTGGGGTGAGGCGGCCGTAGAGGGAGTCGAGGAGCGGTCCGTAGACCTGCGCTGCGGAGTTGATCAGCTTGGTGGGATCGGCGAGGTGACGAGCACCCTTCTCGTGCACGTAGACGGTGGCGTTCGGGAAGTGCTGGGCGATGTCCCCCACTCCACCGGCGTGGTCCAAGTGAATGTGGGTCACGACGACACCAGCCAAGTCCTCGGCTCCAAGGCCCACGGACTCAAGTGCTGCGAGCACCGTCGGCACCGACGTCTGCGATCCGGTCTCGACCAGAACTGGCGCCGATCCCGTCAGCAGGTAGCCGGCGGTGACCTCGGTCCAGCCCCCGAGTCGAGTGTCGATCTGGAGGACCCCGTCGGCAATCGTCGTCACCGAGGGGATGTCGTTCCCGAACGCATCGTGGTCGTGGTCAACGTGACGACCGAGGTGGTGGTGCCCGCCCACAACTAGGCCCGGATCGCAGCAGCCAGCACTCGCACCGCAGTTCTGAGCGACGGCTTGGCTTGGTAGGAGAGGAGCGCCTCCATGACCACCGACGAGTTCTTCTGCGTGGCGAACCACACCGGAGCCGGCCGTTGGATCCACGGGCCGGTGATCACCGACTTCTCGGTGCCCTCCAGCATGTAGGCGTTCCCCACCACCCCAACACCGGACTGGATGTCGTTGCGGGCGTGGCCCGGGTACGCACCCCAGGTCGGGGTCGACAGCGCGAAGACGAGGCCGTGGAACAAGTTGAGCCCAATGCCGCCGTATCGGAGGTCGGCGATGCCCTTGCGCACGGCAGTGCCGACGACGGGGTCCTTCAACTGCTTCGGGTGGCACAGCACCGTCGCCGACAGCGATCCCCACACCACCTCATTGGCGAACCGCACGGCTTCAGTAACGAAGGACGCGGCGTCGGTTGCGTCGAGGGCGCACTCTGAGGTCAACGAGCAGAACGCCTCGACGTTCAAGCAGATATCGCCCGTGGCAGCAGGTTGCACTCCCCGGATCACGGTCCAGGGCAACTTCGCCCCCGAGACCTCACCGATCTGATCGGCGTCAGGGTGGGCGTCGACGAAGGCCTTGAAGCGATCGCCGGCTCCGGGGTAGTAGGCGGGCCGGGTTGGAATTTTGGCCAACGTGGCTTCGAGCGCAGCCATGAAGGCTTCTCGCTGCGGCCACGCAGCATGGGTGATGATGACCCGAGGTGTCAGGCAGTTGAACCCTGCGTTGTTGGTGAGCATGGTCGCCACGTGTTCGGCTTGGTAGGAAATGTCCTTCGCCGACCAGTTGCCCGGCACCACGATGACCGGCGACACCGACCCGAGTTCCGCCGAGACCGGCGTGGTCCGCAGTGGCGTATCGGCGGCCTTGCGCTTGGCGCCGTCTTCGCCGACGCCGTAGACGATGGCGTCGTAGGTCTTGTCCGAGCCGGTCACGTGGATCTCGTCGATGGCTGGGTGATCGCAGAGGTAGGCACCCACCTTGGCGCCTCCGTCGACGATGGCCAGGTACCCGGCGTCGATGAGCGGCGCCATGGCCTTGCGCCAATGCGGCACGAGGTAGGCGTTGACCGGGTTGGCCTTCAAGACCACGACCTTGCCCTCGCCAATCAACTTCGACAGCACGTCACGGGGCCCGAGCGAGGCGACGTTGCCAGCGCCTAAGACGAGGGCGGTTCCCTTGGATCCATCAGGGTCGCGGTATGCCCGTGCCTGGGCGTGCTGGATGGCGGGCTCGGTGAGCCCGGGCTCCATCCACACCTCAGCAGTGGTCCCGGCGAAGAGGAGCTTCTCGAGGGAGGTACGCGGGAAGACCCGAACGGTCACCCGCCCATCACCGGTCGGCGTTACGGGTCCGGGGTAGTGCGGACGACCGGAGCGCTCGAGGTCAGTAAGCGAGGTGATGTAGGCCTGCGCCATCGTGACGAAGGTGCCGACCCCCGAGAACAGCTCTTCACCAGACTCGGTGGTGCCGAGCGGCAAGCCCTTCGCCGCACACGCCGACGCCAACCATGCCGGTGCCTCCTCAACGGTGGCCGCGATGACGTCACTCAAGAGCGCCCGCCGATGCGCAGGAGTGGTGTGGGCCCACTCGGTGGCCTTGGCGGCAACCGCGCGCACGACTCGGTCGAGTTCGACCTCGTCGACGACTTCATCGGGAATGGACGTGGCCGGTGCAGCACCGCGCTGGGTGAGTGTCATGGACGACCTCCTTGTGGTGTGCCAAGGCTACAAGCACCGGCGCCTGCAGTCCGGGGGTGGAACAATGCAGGAATGGAATTCGGTGTGGTGTTTCCCCAGACAGAAATCGGTGGCGACGTCGGCGCAGTGCGGGCCTTCGCAGAGGCGGCAGAGGGGCTTGGCTACCAGCACCTCATCGCCTACGACCACGTGCTCGGCGCCGACAAGTCGGTCCACACCACCTTGAACGGCCCCTACGACATCACGAACACCTTCCACGAACCCATGGTGCTCTTCGGGTTCTTGGCCGGGATCACCAACCTCGGCTTCGCCACCGGCATCATGATCTCCCCCCAACGCCAAACTGCCTTGCTCGCCAAGCAGGCTGCCGAGGTCGACCTCTTGACGGGGGGCAACCGCCTCCGAATCGGCATCGGCATCGGCTGGAACACCGTTGAATACGAAGCCATGGGGCAGGACTTCTCCACGCGGGCCAAGCGCATTGAGCAGCAGATCCCCCTCCTCCGCAAGCTCTGGAGCGAGCCGAACGTCACGAGTCACGATGACTTCGACACCGTGACTGCGGCGGGACTGTGCCCCATGCCCATCACCCAACCCATTCCCATTTGGATGGGTGGCGGCGCCGATGTCGTCCTCGACCGCGTTGGGCGCCTCGCCGATGGGTGGTTCCCGATGGCCTGGCCCGGTCACGGCTTGGAAGAGCAGCGAGCCAAGGTGATCGCTGCCGGTGAAGCCGTCGGGCGTGACATGTCGACCTTCCCGCTCGAAGGACAACTGGCCTGGGGCGGCAACGTGGACCGGGCGATGACCTTCGCTGAAGGATGGCGATCGGCAGGAACGACGCACCTGTCGATCAACACCTTGGGCGCCGGCTGCACGACGGTCGACGACCACATCCGAGGCCTGACCGAGATGGCAACCGCTCTCGGCATTGCATGACCGAACAGACTCCCCCTTCACCTGCTGCGGCGCCACCGACCGGCTGGTACCCCGACCCCGCCGGCGGGTGGGGATGGCGGTTCTGGTCGGGGACGGCGTGGACCACAACGATAGAGAATCCACCTGATCGACGATCCGAACTCAACGGGGTGGTGCGGCGCGAAGAGCGGTCGGCGGCCACCCTCCTCAATTGGCTCCTCGTGGCCAACTGCGCCACGATCCTCGTGTCGTTGTGGTCCGCCATGCTCGATCTGTCCTTCAAGGTCGCCACCGCCGAGTGGGTCCACCAGGTCATCCACGTTGCCCTGTCGACGCCTTCGGGGACTGCTCCGGTGTTCCCGCCTGCGCCAACGTCGACGACAACCGGCCTCGTCGCTGCGCTCCACGTCATTGCCGTGATTGGCCAGGGCATCTCGGTGACCACCGTGGTCGTCGTGCTCGTGTTCCAACACCGGGCAGCAACCGCAGCGCAATTCTTTGGTTACCCGGCGCGATTTCGACCCTCGGCAGGCGTGTGGATGTGGTTCGTGCCCCTCGGGAACCTCTACCTCCCCTACCGGGCCCTCGCCGACTGCTTCGCTCCTGATGACCGCCACCGGAAACTGGTCTGGACGACTGCCGCACTTGCCTGGTGTGGACTCGCAGCCGCAGTGCTCACCGTGGTCAGTTTCGTGCATCCGACACGACTCCTCTGCGGTGCCGGCAGCGTGTGCGTCGCTGGCGCCACCTGTGCCTGGCTGCTGTCGATGCACCGAGTGGTGGCAGCGATCCGGGTCGACCACGACAGCTTCGCCACTTCTGCAACGGCCTGATTTGCACCGAGCCGGGGAATCGCCGCGTAGTCTTTGGCGAGCCGCTGCCGGAGTCCCGGCACCACGAGAGGAGCAACGATGTCGAATGAAGCTTGGGGCCCGCTGGCCGGACTCATTGGTCAATGGGAAGGCAACCAGGGCGTCGACGTCTCGTACCACAACGCCAAAGGCGCAATTGGGGAGACCCCGTACCGCGAAGTCGTGACCTTCAAGCCCTTCGGCCCGGTGGAGAACGGCCTCCAGAGCCTCATGGGCCTCGACTACCGCATGGCGGCGTGGCGCGGCGATGAGGAGAACCCCTTCCACACCGAGATTGGCTACTGGCTGTGGGACGCGGCCAACGAGCAGGTCATGCGGTGCTTCATGGTGCCGCGTGGCTCGACCGTCATCGCCGGTGGTCACGTGGCCGCCGATGCCACCGAGTACGTCCTCGGTGCTGAACTCGGCTCGAAGACCTACGGCATCTTGTCGAACCAGTACTTGGACAACAACGCCCAGACCATCCTCTACGACTGCACCATCACCGTGGGCGACGGCGTCTTCTCCTACGACTCGACGACCACCTACAAGCACTTCCGGTCCGACGACCTGATCCTGCACACCGACCGCAACACGCTCCACCGCGTCGCTGACGCCTAGTTCACCAACTCCATCCCACTGAGTAGAAGGAAGTTCCCATGTTTGAGTGGTCCGACGAACACCTCGCCATCCGTGATGCCATCCGATCCTTCGTGGACAACGAAGTGGTGCCGAACATCGACGCGCTCGAGCACGAGGGTGTCCCGCCCTACGAGGTCATCCGCAAGATGTACCGCACCTTCGGTATGGACGAGATGGCGCGCGAATCCTTCAAGCGAGCCCTCGAGCGCAAGATCGCTGGCGAGACCGGACGCCCTGAGCGCCGCGGCGGTGACAACTCCGCAGCCATGACCCTGATCCCAATCATCGAGCTCTGCCGGCACTGCCCTGGCATCGTGACCTCCATGGGCGTCTCCACTGGTCTCGCTGGTGGCACCATCATGAAGGGCGGCACGCCGGAGCAGATGGAGCGCTGGGGTCTCGACCTCATGACCATGGACAAGATCGGCGCCTGGGCGATCACCGAACCCGACTCGGGTTCTGATGCCCTCGGTGGCATGCGCACCACGGCTCGCCCCGACGGTGACGAGTGGATCCTCAACGGCTCGAAGACCTACATCACCAATGGTCCCTACGCCGACACCATCGTCCTCTACGCCAAGCTCGACGACGGCTCCGAAGACGACCCCCGCAAGCGCGAGGTGCTGACCTTCGTGCTCGACAAGGGCATGGAAGGGCTCGTCCAATCGGCCCCGATGCGCAAGATGGGCCTCAAATCCTCTCCGACTGGTGAACTGTTCCTCTCCGACGTGCGCGTCGGCGTCGACCGCCTCCTCGGTGGCCGCAAGGACCCCAGCCGCTCGAAGTCCGAAGGTCGTGAGTCGGCCAAGGAGAACTTCGTGACCGAGCGGGCCGGCGTCGCCGCCATGAGCCTCGGCGTCATTGAAGAGTGCCTCGCTCTCTCCATTGACTACGCCAAGTCCCGCGTCCTGTGGGGCAAGCCCATTGCCCAGCACCAGCTCATCCAGCTCAAGTTGGCCAAGATGGAAGTGGCCCGCCTCAACGTCCAGAACCTCGTGTTCCGCCACATCGAGATGTCCTCGGCTGGCAAGACCCCGACGCTCGCTGAAGCCTCAGCCATGAAGCTCTACTCCGCCCAAGCTGCCTCTGAGGTGGCGATGGAAGCGGTGCAGCTCTTCGGCGGCAACGGCTACATCGCCGAGTACCGGGTCGAGCAGCTCGCCCGCGACGCCAAGGTCTTCCAGATCTACGCCGGCACCGACGAGATCCAAATCACCCACATCGCTCGAGACCTCCTCGCCTAGTTGGCGAGTGGTCTCCATCCCGTGAGCGCCATCACCGAGCGGTTGCAGAGCAACCATCTCGGTGGTGGTCCCCTCGTGAGCGCAGCGCACCACGGATCTCCTGCGGTGGGGAACATCATCGGCCTGGCCTGTATCCTGGCCCTCGTCGTCGTGCTCGGCCTCCAACTCCGCAAGCGCCGGCGCAACGACATGGGGCCGACCTTCATGGCCAGCCCCCACCAACGGGGCGAGGACGATGCCGGACCGAACCACGGCTCGGGACGGCGGAGCAGTCCTCGGGGCCGAGCGGGCGGTGAACCCTTCCGTGGCGACCGACTCTGAACAACCCACGATCTCGCTGCGAACCTCGGTCGCAACGCTGGCTACGAACGCGAAGTACCGCCGGCTCTTCGCAGCCCGGAGCATCTCGATCTTCGGCAACCAATTCTCGAACTTGGCCCTGGCCTTCGGCATCTTGGCGCTGCATGGAACCGGCAAGGCTGCCCTCCTCGGCCTCGTCTTCGCCAGTGCGTCGCTCGCCACGGTGATCTTCGTCCTCCTCGGCGGGGTGCTCTCCGATCGGACCCGTCGCGATGTGCTCATCATCTCCTCTGATGTGGTGTCAGGGACAACGCTGGCCACCTTGGCCGTCCTCTTCGCCACTCACCACGCCACTCCAGCCGCGTTGATTGGGTTGTCGTTTATCCAGGGAGCCGCTGCTGCGGTGCGCTTCCCAGCGTTGACGGGGCTCCTGCCAGCAATCGTGGAACCCGACGAGATCCAACCAGCCAACGGTCTGCTGCGCCTGTCGGCGAATGTGTCCTCAATTGCGGGGCCAGCACTCGCTGCACTCCTCGTGAGCTCCTCGGGTACCCCTGCAGCACTCGGCGTGGACGCCGTTGCCTACTTCGCCTCGGTTCTGTGCATCTCCGGGCTCGGGTTGTCGAAGCCCATTGCTTCGGGGCATTCCATGTTCACCGAACTCCGCCACGGGTGGCACGCGTTCATCGAGCACACCTGGGTGTGGGCCATCGTGGCCGGTTTCTGCGTCTACAACGCGTGCTCGGGCGGAGTGTTCTCGGTACTCGCACCTGTTGTCATGAAGACCCACTTCCACGGTGCCGCATCGTGGGGACTGATCTTGACCGTCGGTGCGATCGGTTCGGTCCTCGGCTCGGGTATCGCCATCCGGCTCCGCCCAGCACGACCAATGGTGGTCGGCATTCTCGGTTGCGTACCAATGGTGGTCTTCACCTTCGGCCTCATCACCCCAATCCCGGTGGTGGCCTTGGCTGCCATCATGGCGATCTCATCGGTGGGGACCGATATCTTCGGGGTGCTGTGGGAGTCCGCGCTCCAACTCCACATCGAGGCCGACATCATCGGCCGGGTCTCGAGCTACGACTGGTTGGGGTCGCTGCTGGCCACGCCCATTGGACTCGCCATCGCCGGAATCTTGGCTGACCACCTCGGCGTCACCTCCACGCTGACCGGAGCGGGGGTGATCTGCGGCAGCATCCTCGTGCTGTTGCTGCTCCTGCCGAGCATCCGCACGATGACGAACGCGACACCGCCCGCCACTTCATAGCGGCGGGCGGCATTGCTTCGACACGAGCTACCTCAGGCGGTTTCGACCACCAAGGTGATCGGCACAGCTGCGAGCGCCTTGCTCACCGGGCAGTTGACCTTGGCACCTTCAGCTGCTGCCACGACGCCGTCGTGGTCGAGGCCGGGAACCGTGGCCACGAGGTGGAGACGGATCTCGGTGATGCCGGTGCCAGGGACGAAGTCCACCTGAGCGGTCGTGACCAGTTGCTCAGCTGGCGTGCCACCCTTGGCCAGTGCCGAGGACAGCGCCATGGAGAAGCATGAGGTGTGGGCGGCTGCCAGCAGTTCCTCTGGGCTGGTCTTGCCGTTGTGGGCCTCAGAGCGCGATGCCCAAGAGACGTCGAAGGTGCCAACCCCTGAGGAATCGAACGAAACCCGTCCTGCTCCTTCGATGAGGGTGCCCTGCCACGTCGTGGTTGCTGCAGAAGTGGTTGCCATGGTGCTCCTTGGGTTGGGGACGACCCGACGCTAACGGGAGCGCTCCTCACCCGGTGCAGTCCGCTCAGAGGGCGGCGTAGGCGTGGGCGAAGTCGGCCGTCGTGATCTCTCCAAAATGTGCCGCCACGAGGTGGCCCGTGGCATCGATGAAGACGGTATCGGGGAAGCCAGGCAAGTTGAAGATCCCACTGGCAACGCGGAACGGCGGTGGATCCGTCATCACCGGGACATCCAGATGCTTGGCCGCAGCAAAGGCTCTCGCCGCTGCACTCGCAGCCTCACCATCGACGCCGACCACAGCGACATCACGGCGTCCGTGGGCGGCGAGGTAGGACGTGATCCGCGGCAACTCCGCTTGGCAGGGCGTGCACCACGACGCGAAGAAGAGGAGAACCGTGGGGGTCCCTTTGTGACCCGGTGCCCCGAAAGGGGCGCGCACCGTGCCACCGAACAGTCCTGGCATCGACAGCGGCGCCAGAACCACTGCCTTCTTCGACGGTGCGCTCGTCGTACTCGTCACCGCGAACACGAGGAGTGTTCCCGCAAGCAGCGCACTGACGGTGGCGATGAGGACCTTCCGGCCACGACCACTGCTACTCGTCACCTGAGCGGGTTCTCGCTCCATTCGAGCCGAGGATTCGGTCACGCCGAAGACCCGTAGGGCACGTCGATGCCGAGTTGCTGGGTGACCGTGAGGTGGTTCCCCGAGAGCGCGGCCACCGTCACGAGGCTCGGCAGTTGGTGCGCCGGATGGTTCACCACACTGAAGAGATTGAGAGAACCACTCGGGGTGAAGGCCACCGCACTCCATGTCCCCGTCACCGTGCACGGAGTAAGGGATCCAGTTCGCACCACGCGTTCGGTCCCGTGATCGATGACCAGCGCGGCGACCTGACCACGTGGTCCAATCGCAGTCGCCCGCACCACTCCCGGGTGTGCGTCGAGCGTTGCTGAGAGGAACCAGGATCCGGAGGAGTACGTGAGCACCACGAGGCCGCGTGTCGGGGTCTGGACCAGCGCGAGCGCTCCTGTGGGCGTGGCCACCAGCCGCAAGAGTTGGAGCGACGGGGACCGGCCGAGTCCGGCGACGGCAAGTGCGTGACCTCCAGCAGTCGTGAACGGCGTCCACGTGGGACCCGAGCAGGAATGACCCAGAATGGTGCCGTCGACGATGCGGTCGGGTCGAACCAGGGCGACGGCTGAGAGCGATCCTCCACAGGCCTTGGCCACAGCGGCAGCGACAGCCACGGACCGCACCGACCACGAACGACTCCCGGTCTTCACCGCTAGGCGATTGCCAGCAACGAGGAGCGCCGTGGTCGAAGCGCCCGTGCTCAGCGCGCTCGGCGCAGCAACCGCCGCACCTCCGAAGAAGTCAGGGCTGAATGGACCGAGTGCATCGGCCTGCGCCAGCGGCGTGAACCGGAGCAACTGACTCGGGAGCATCGCTGCGGTGACCCTCGCTCCGCTCAACGCCATCAGGATGCCACCATTGGTCGCGATCCCTTCAGGAGTATCCAAGACCCACCGATTCCCGGTGGTCGCCAACACCTCGCCGAATCGATTGTTGCCGCCGTTGGCTCCAGCGAAGAGCGAGAGCGTGGCCACCGACGGAGACGTGAGCCCCACTGGTTGGTTCGGAAGCGGAGTCGTGGCGCCAACCGCGGGCATCATCGCCAAGACCCCAAGCGTCCCAAGGACGATGGATCGGAGGAACCACCTCACCACAGGTTCCGCAGTTGCTCGGCCAAGAAGGCGCTGTAGGAGGCGTGGAGGATCCCAGTGTTGCCGGGCGTGGAGGCGAAGACGAGCCGAACCGCGCCATGGGTATCGAGGAGGTAGGTGATGTCGTTGTGGCTCGTCATCGCACCCGCTGGGCTGTTCGATGTTTGGACGTCGTAGAAGGCCCATAGCCGCTGCAACTGCGGGAGGTCACCAGTCAAGAAGTACCAGTTCGCCCTTCCCCCGAGACCGTTCTCCTCGGTGAAGGACTGACTGATCGCCACGGAGTTGTACGCGGGGTTCGCGTTGATCGCCACCAGAGCCACGCGTTGCGCATCGGTGCCGAGGAGGGCGTCGGTAGCTGCCATCTCACGGGCGATGGTCGGACAGTCGCTCACGCAGACTGGATCGAGGAACGTCAGCGCAACCACCTTGCCCTTAAGGGATGCACTGGTCACGATGTGGCCCCGTTGATCGGTCAACGTGAACGGCAGACCGGCGAAGTGCACCGTCTGGGGTGGGGTGTTGATGGCTTGCGCGAGGAGGGGGTCGACCGCCGTTGAGACCGACGCTTGGGCCAAGGGGATCGCACCGAGGAGCACGATGAGCGCGCTCACCGATCCGAACACGATGGCCACCAGGCCACCGAACCCTTCTCGGACCTCCTCACCTTCAGTCATCCCAGCCGGACGTCGAGTCACCCCGAGGACGAGACCCACGAGGAGTAGGGCGAGGACCGGCATGGTGTTGGGATCAGTTCCCACTCCTCCGAAGAATCCGAAGTCCTCGACGAAGATCCACGTGGCCGCACAGAACACCAGCCCGACCACGAGGGCGACGTTGAGACTCCGCTTCGAGGCCACGAGCAGTCCCACCCCGGTCACCACCATGGCCACCACGAACAGTGCGTTCACGAGCACTGGGGCGGTCCCCGCCAAGGTCGCGAAGGAAGACACGACGGAGCTCACGACGTGAGGTTGCGGGGTCTGCGCCATGGTCGCGGCCATGGCGACGATCTGCCCGGCTGGTTGGTGGTGACGATCGAATCCCGCCCACGTTCCACGGCCGGGCCAGGCTTGGAGGACACCCATCGCCACGAAGAACCCGCCGAGCACCTTGACCGACCGGATCGTGAACCGCTCGCTCGACCACTTGGTCATCGGCACCACGAGGAACGCACTGGCGATGGCGTAGACGAACGATGACCCGGGGGATCCGAACAGGAGTGAGGAGCCTGAGGCGAAGATGGCACCGAATCCCGTACCGGCCGACCAGATCGACAGGGCCCACGCAATCGACGCCATGGCGCCGAGGCGACTCATCCACCCGCGCTTGGCCACGATGAGCCAGAGTCCAATCCCGAGTTGGATCCAAATCACCGCAACCGCAGTGTGAATCGGTTGGCGCTGCCAGATGAGCGCACCGTGGTTGACGAGGTGCTGCACCCACGAGGGCGAGGTCGCCGCCGACGGACGGAGCACGCCGTCGGGGAGTCCGAGCGGCATCGAGGCCTGGGTCTGGAGGTAGGCGTCGAGGATCCAGAGGACTCCGAGCCCGTAGCGGAGAATCGCCCGTCCCCGTGGCTCTGCGGGGAGATCTGCGGCCGATGGGAACTTGGGCCCGAGCAGCATCCAGACCAGTGAACCGATGAGGAGCAGCGAGAAGACCA
>Ga0214175_1000137_pt1 | contig 25870 bp, 24 predicted proteins | sample TroBogEpilimnion_17_FD_153013 | JGI IMG/M metagenome (GOLD analysis project Ga0214175, IMG submission 153013) | Freshwater microbial communities from Trout Bog Lake, WI - 09AUG2007 epilimnion | ecosystem: Environmental > Aquatic > Freshwater > Lake > Epilimnion/Euphotic zone | place: Trout Bog...
GCAAGGACACCTGAAGGTAGAGTTAAAGATGATGTTAAGAAGAGGTTAAAGCAACACGATATATGGTATTTTTGCCCGATGCAAAATGGGTTTGGTGTAGTTGGTATACCTGATTTTATTTGTTGTGTTAACGGACACTTCTTGGCAATAGAGACCAAAGCCCCTGGTAAAGTTAATAACACCACTCCAAACCAAGACAGGGTTATTAAAGAGATTAGGGAACATTGGGGAACAGTACTCATCATCGACGATGTTGAGATTTTAGATATGTATATTAAGGGGTTGAAAGATGGCAAATAAAGGTGGGCCTAAAAAGGCAGCTTACGATAAGGCATACGAATCTACACCTGCTCATATTAAAGAGCGTGAAGAGCGTAACAAAGCTCGTGCAACCATGATTAAAGAAGGTCGTGCCAAGAAGGGCGATGGCAAAGACATTGACCATATCAAGATGCTTGATGCAGGTGGTAAAAACGTAGCGAAGAATCTACGAGCAGTGCCTGCTAAGACCAACAGAAGTTGGAGAGATGACCACGGCAAAATATACGGCGACAACAAAAGCACCAAAAAATGATCGTCAGACAAGATAAAAAAGCGTTAATTTATAAATTACGCAACCCCTCTAGGATAACAACTGTTGTGCCAACTGCAAGGTTAGTGCAACACAAAGGCGATACGCTAGTTGCTGTACCCCATCGTCCTGATGAGGTTAAAGTACTCCGTAACTTGGGGTTTGATGCACCTGACCCGATGTCGTACTACTACAAATGGCCTGGTAGGTTTAAGCCTTTCGATGCTCAAATAACGACGGCTAACTTTTTATCTATGAATGACCGAGCCTTTTGCCTTAACAGTATGGGACTTGGCAAAACAGTTACATCGCTATGGTCTTACGACTATATGCGTGAGATTAAGTTAGTCAAAAAAGTGTTAATCATTTGCCCACTCTCCACAATGGAACGTACTTGGGCTGATGAGATATGGAAAACTTTTCCTCACCTTGAGTGTGCGGTGCTTTACGGCTCAAGAACAAGAAGAATTAAGTTGCTTAATCAAGACGTTGACATTTATATTATTAACACCGATGGAATCAAAACTATTGAACGTGAACTCGCCAACAGGGAAGACATTGATCTTATTATTGTCGACGAAATTGCCATGTTTCGCAATGCAGGAACTGACCGATGGAAAATCCTTAACAGTATATGCAACAAACAATCTCCAAGAAGAGTGTGGGGACTCACAGGCGCTCCTATACCGCATCAACCAACAGATGCTTGGGCGCAGTGTCGTATTATTCGACCTACAAACCCAGATGTACCTAAATACTATTCAAAGTTCAGAGACATGGTGATGAGGCAGATAACTCAGTTTATCTGGGTTCCTCGTGAAGATGCTGTTCAAACTGTACAACGCTGTATGCAACCTGCTATTCGCTTTGCATTAGATGACTGTATAGACTTGCCCGAGCAGATCATAACGCATCGTGAGATTGAAATGTCGCCCGAACAAAAGACTGCGTACAAAGCGATGCTTGAGAAGTTACTTGCTGAATACGATGGAGGTGAAGTACTTGCGGTCAACGAAGCAGTTAAAGCCAACAAGTTAATCCAAATTGCTTGTGGTGTTGCTTACGATAAACAAGGCGGTGAAATCTATATCCCTAATAAACCTCGCATGGATGCGCTAAAGGAAATCATCGAGGAGTCCGAGGGCAAAGTATTGGTATTCGTTCCACTCACAGGGGTGTTGAAGTTTGTGGCAGATGAACTCTCTGCTATTTGGCCTACCGCTATGGTGTATGGAGATGTAACCAAATCTCAAAGAGATGATATTTTTAGAAACTTTCAAGAAACAGTTGATCCTCATATTATTGTTGCTAATCCAACTACTATGAGTCATGGACTAACATTAACTAAAGCTACCACAATCATATGGTTTGCTCCAATACATAGCAACGATGTTTATATTCAAGCCAATGCTCGAGTTCGCAGACCTGGGCAGACTAAAACGACAGTGATTGCTCACATCGCAGGAAGCGGTATAGAACAAAAGATTTATAAAAGGCTCGAGAAAAAAGAAGCCTTACAGGGGTCACTACTAAATATTATCAAAGAGGAGCAAGAATTAGTATAAACCCCTATCGCAAACAGGTGCAAATCTGTTAACCTTAACCCCCCTCAAGGAAATTAACCATGAAACTTTCAGAACTGGTACAAAAGTACATTGAACTAAGAGATAAAAAAGCAGAATACAAAGCCGAGTATGAGGCCAAGGTATCGAAACTAGAAGTGGTATTAGAAAAGATAGAAGGCACGTTGCTGAAGACTTTCGATTCAGCAGGAATGGACTCGATTAAAACCGAGTTTGGAACTGCTTATACCACTACAAAAACAAGCGCATCTGTGGCGGATAAAGATGCGTTTATGACACATGTGAAGTCCAATGAAGATTGGCAACTCATGGAAATTCGTTGTTCTAAAACAGCCGTTGAGCAATACAAGGCGGAACACGATGACTTACCCCCAGGAGTCACCTGGAGAGCAGAACGTGCGGTTAACATCCGTCGTTCTTAATTTAACCCTAATGGAGAATCACGATGAGTAATATCATCCCTTTCGACGGCGACAATTTGCCAGCTTATTTGAAGACTGCTAACGCATCAGAGACCAACGCCGACTTGATGGCACACGCTGGAGGTGGGTTTCCCATCATCAGTATCAAAGGCAAAGTGTTCACTCTTGTAAAAGATGGTGAGCGTACTGTGTTAACTAAAGAGGTTGACGGCGAGAAGATTGCCGCACCTAGCATTGACGTAGTACTTTTGAAAGTTAACAAGGGCACATCCAAAGTTTGGTATGCTGGTGGATATGATGAGAACGCAGAGAATAAAAAGCCTGATTGTTTTAGTAATGACGGTATTAGACCCGATGCTCAAGTTGACAACCCTAAGTCAAAGACTTGTGCGCTTTGCCCTAACAACCAGTGGGGTTCTAAAATTAGCGATAGCGGCTCTAAGGGTAAGGCTTGCCAAGATTCAGTTCGTATGGCTGTTGCAACTGCTGACCGCATTAATGAACCACACTTGCTTCGTATTCCACCTGCATCTATTCGTGCTCTTGGAGAGTTGGGTAAAGTACTTGAGAAGCGTGGCGGTAAACGCTTGGCTTACAACATGGTGCTTACTCGTGTCGGGTTTGTCATGGAAGAAGCTACACCGAAGTTAACATTTAAAGCAGTTGGTTTACTTGATGACGCATCATACGCCCAAGTTCAGGATGTAATCTCCACGGATACAGTCCAACAGATTCTTGGTTTATCGTTCGTAAATGTGGATGCGCCTGTTGCTCAGGAAGAGGAAGAAATTCCAACAGTTACAGTAACTAAAGCTGAGGAGCCAAAAGTTGAGAAACCAAAACCTGTTGAGAAGCCTAAGGCAGTTAAGAAGGTTGAACCTAAGCCCGAGCCTATGGAAGTTGAAGTACCTGAATTAAATCTTGACGATTTAAACTTCGACGATTAATTAATGGGGGGCACTGCCCCCCTCTCAAAGGAATATTATGAGCTACCAAATTGAACAGAGAAAAGTCATTGGCGTTGTTACCGAATGTAATTTTGCGCTTGACGGCAAAGGGTTTAACCACGGAGAAGTTATTTTAGGGCTTGCTGAACTTATGGGCAGAATTATCGTTGAGACGGCAGAAACGTCTATACAAGCAAAAGATTTAGCAAAAGTAGGAATTGACCATCTTGAAAACACAATTAAGATTGGCGCTCAAGCAACAGGGAAAAGTAACATATTGATGGGTTGATATGAATACTTTAACCTTTTTACAAACTATATTGCCTGAAGATGGCTACAAGTTTGTTGGGTTGAGTAGAGTAGGACAAACAGGGATTGCCCACAAGGCATACGCATCCTTGGAAGATATGGCTAAGGCTATTGAGTCCTACAACAAACAATCTAATCTGACTGTATATCACGCATGTTGCTCTTACAAAGAGCCAAGTTACATAGTCGAGGGCAACCCGAAACCCAAGTATCGTGGTGAACCCAATTGGCTAAAAGCTAAATCCTTTTGGGCTGATATTGACTGCGGTCAATCTAAACACGATGAGGGTAAGGGCTACCTTACTAAAACAGATGCAGCTAAAGCAATTATTAGATTCTGCCATAGCAATGGATTTCCTAAACCAATGCTTGTCGATAGCGGTGGTGGTCTGCATTGCTATTGGCCTTTATCAAAACCAATCGGGCCGAAATCGTGGAGAACGATGGCTTCAGGTTTTAAGTCAGTACTGGCTTCTGCTGGGCTTCTTGTTGATCCTACCCGCACTGCTGATCTATCTTCTATCCTCCGTCCTGTTGGTACATTTAATCGAAAGCCTGACAGAGAAATTAAAGAAGTGGTGGTCAAACAAGTAGGGGAAGTTGTATCTCCTCAGGTGTTCAACAATGCTTTACAGAAGGCAATCTCCAAATATAATGCGGTTGTTCACGCCCCAAGTAGTTTCCAATCGTCGGGTTTAAACGATGATCTTCTTGCTCACGCAGCACAGAGCATTGAGTGCTCTGCCGATGAAGTAGCCAATCATTGCCAACAAGTTGGGAAGATGCGTGACACCAAAGGAGATGTTGACTATGAATCATGGCGAGGAATTGTCGGGATTATCAAACACTGTGTGGAAGGTTATGATCTTGCAGTTGAATGGTCATCGCAGCGTTCCGAAACTGGACATTCAAATACAGATGTTCTTACAAGGTACGAGAGTTGGAGTTCAGGCCCTGCGACATGTGAATATTTTAAAAAGTGCAACCCCTCGGGCTGTGCAGGTTGTGTTAACGAAGGAAAAGTTAAATCACCTATCATGCTCGGGCGCATCATCCCAATCGCCAAAGAAAAAATTGTAGAAGTTATTGACGAAGTTGAACAAACAGTTGAAACACTAATACCAGCATTACCTGAAAGTTACGTATACGATCATGGTCGTATGGTTAGATTTATCAAAGACAAAGATGGCATCAATCAACCTTACTCATTTAGCCAGTCACTCTTTTACCCCGTCCAAAGAATACGTAAATCTGATGGCTCGTTTGCGTTCACAATTAGGATGCACTTGCCCGATAAACGAGTTAGAGACTTTGAGGTTGATACCTCTAGCCTTGCATCATCAACCGACATGCTTAAGGCACTCTCAAAATATGAACTAATGCCAACTAATAACAAGGACGCTTCTATGCACATGACTGCATATATTCGTGACTCCGTTCATAAGTTAATGGCGGAGCAAAGAGAAACTGATACCCTTACTTCCTTTGGGTGGCGTGACGATATGAGTGGATTCTTACTTGGAGACCGCTTGTACCATAAGGATGGTTCTGTTCGTAAAGTCTTTATTGGCGGCGGTGCAGCAGATCATAGAGCTACATACCCACTACCAAGAGGAACGCTTGCCAAGTATTCACAGGCGGTTAACTTTATATACAACAGGGCTAATAGTGAAGCGGCTCAATACGTTTTCTGCAATGTATTCGGTTCGCTATTAGTTCCTTTTGGGGAAGATAGCTACAACGGCGCATTAGTATCAATTAACAGCGGTGATTCAGGTAAAGGTAAAACTTCTGTATGGAGAGCCGCACTTTATGGTTTAGCAGATGCCAACAAACTAATCTATGCAGGCAAGGATGGTGCAACTCGTAATGCTAGGTGGGCTATTGTTGGTGTACACAAAAACATTCCTGTTGTGTTTGATGAGATGACAGATATGGACGCTGCTGAGTTATCCACGTTCGCTTACACAGTATCCCAAGGTACTGATAGAGCTAGACTAACAAGTGCAGGCGGTAAAGTCGGGTTTGCCGAGCAACATACTTGGAAAGCTGTGGTTGGTGTAACTGCCAACGAAGACATGCACTCCAAACTAGCATCGCACAATGCCAATACTCAGGCTGAAGCCGTTCGTATGATCGGGATTAACTTTGCTAAATACAATGTTCCAATCATTGACCCTTCTAAAGATGTATCAGATGCGATTGATGTGATGCGTGAGAACTGGGGTAATGCAGGCGATATATTTGTTAGATATATTGTCCAACACCAACAAGAAGTAAAAGACCTATATGCCAAGATAGAGAATCAGTTATCTGTAATCTTGCCTGAGTCTGAGTATAGGTTTTTTAGAAGTCATGCAGCTTGTACTTTAACTGCGGCTAAGATACTTATCGACCATAGTATTGTAGATTTTAACTACCAAGGTCTAGTAGACTTCTGCGGTAGGATGTTGACTGACCTAACAAGCACCGTAACAACTTCCAATATGACTAACCCAGGTGATGCGATCAGTCGTATGATTCGGGAATTGTCTCAACGGTTTATCGTTACTTATGAATACAGAGACTTACGCACAGACGCTAGAGGGCCTGAGGATTCTATTTCTCGCCCCAATGGAGCAGTTGCAGGTCGTCGTATACTTGGTAGCAAGACTTATACAGATTCCAAATACGTTGGTAAGCTATACATTGCTAAGAAAGAATTCTTGGATTGGTGTGCTAAGAACCGTATGGAGCCTAAGAAACTAACTGAATATGCTAGTTCACATGGTTGGCTGGTTCCAATGACAGACAAGTTTAATATGGGTAGAGGAACGGCTTTATCGACAGGTAGTTGCTCTGTTTTAGTATTAGACTATTCCGCTATGGAGGGTGCTGTTGAAAAAACCAGTGGGCCAATGCTTGCCTCCGTGACCGATATTGCGTTATCATCTAATGGCTAGCAGTTGCCGTTAGCGTCGAAGAGGGTTCCCCCTGAGGTCTTAACTGGCTTCAGGGGGTTTTTTATTTCCCTTGAATAAGCTGGTCAATTTTTGCTTCAAGCCTATTAAAGCGTTGGTCAATGTGGTCTGTAATTCTAACAATCTCTGAATTGGTGACATATTCACGAGCAATCTCCTCTCTAGTGCGGTTTAACAAAATCTCAAGTCGTTTGAGTTCTGCAAACTTCTCTTTCAGAAAAAATGTAATCAGCCCTGTTGCTAGTGTTAATCCGGCTGACCATATCGTATTTAAGTCCATCATACACCCATCGTGGCTAAAAATTGTTTATTTTGTTTAGAAGATTCTACCCCATTGACTACTGAATTTTCACGCTTCTTAGCTGCCATTGGTGCTTTTAACAACTCCGATAGCGGTTGGCGTTTGTACCCATTAGCCACACGAGATTCTTCCATGCGTTTGAATTCTTCACGAGCGTTAGACATAGCTTTATAGTCGCTAGCTCTAGCTGCTTTTACATACTCACCTTTGATCTCGGTCAATCTTGCTTCGTACTCTTTATCGTATTCTGCTTTAACTTTCTGAGCAAATTGTTGGTGTGTAATTTGGTTAGTTGGTAATCCAACAAGCTGGGAAGCTGCGGTCAATATTCCTACATCTTGGGGCTTCATAACCAAGTCCCCATTGCGCATAGTCATACCTTCTTCTGCGAACCTTACAGCTTTAAGTATATTGGCAATACCATTAGGCATAGCCATTTCAATACCTTTGTAGTAATTACCTTGGTTAACCAACTGATACGCATCGGCAAACTTCTCTGCGAGGTTAAGCGATGGGCCAAGAATAGCTAGTGCAGTTTGTTCTACACCTGTACGGCTAGTTAAATCGGGAACTACATACCCACCAAATGGAGACGCAACGTTTTCCATAGAGAGCTTTTTACCTAAAGACTCCCATCCAACTGCACCAGTTACACCCCTTAAAAGCAAATCAGCCGCTACTGGATTACCAATTAGTTTGCGTAACTTGTACTCAGGGTCATCAGGCTCGTCAGGTGAACCAAACATCTTCAATGTTAAGAACATTAACTGAGATACAAACGGTACACCAAGTGCTCCACCAACTACTGCCATCTGAGCTGATATAAACGCAAGGGTCTTGCGGGCAACCATACGCTCTTCTTTACTTGCGCTGTTAAAGCTAGAGTGAATTAACTTGCCCAGCATGGAGAGCTGAATAATTTGGAACCTACGGAACTGACCAATAATCTGACCAGTTACGCTTTTGAGTGCTCTTGGAGTGTTAAAACTATCGTAAGAACCATGTGTATCTGATACAACATCGGCTGCGTATTGGATTGCAGCTTCGGTACTGGTATTACCATAGCGCTCTAAGTATCCACGGTACGCCGCAATAGCCGCCACAGAACGGTTTATTGCTTCAATGCGGTTGGTAATGCCTTGCATTTTGTACATGACTTTACCAAATACACCTTGCTCATGCGAACGTGCTTTGAACTCGGAGTCCATACCAATATCAATTTTACCCATGCCGACCAAACGCTCCAGCATGGCACGTACATCTGCAGGTGCTTTGCTAAAGTCAACATGGTTATTTACATCCTTAAAATTAAAGATGTCTTTGATTTTGGCAATATCGTCATATGCACGGGCAATATGCCTTGTGGCATTAGCGTAGCCAATTCGACCAGCTAGGTAGGGTAAAGATATAGCACCAGTCTGCAACATCTGTTGGAGGTAGAAAGCAGGGCTAAATGTCAGCGACCAAATGTGGTTTATCTGATTGAGAGTTTTAGCAAGAACACTTGGTATTTTGTAGTCCATACTTTGGGTATGGCGGTTAATCAACTCATTAAAGTAAGGCATAGCCTCACCACGGTTGCGTCTAGCTTCTTCACGCATCTTATCAATAGAGTCATTGATAGCGTCATTGTGTTTCATGGTCGCCAAGAAGTGAGCATCGGCACGACCTGCTGTCGCCAAGTTACGCATCATGTTGGAGTCATATCCAGCAATCTTCTTTTGTTGAAGCGTAAACTTCTTAGCACTATTTTGAGCCACAGTCATGAGGTACAAGTTACCAATCATGTTATCAAGTGCTTTATATTCAGGAGACCCTTTGTCTTCTGTTTGGCGCTTCATTAAGTTACGAAGTCTAGCTACTGCAAGGTGCATATCAGAGCCACCAGTGTAAGATGCCTCAGTCTCTTTTGGAGAAGCTTCAACATGGTCGTAGTGTCCAGTAGCTGCAAGGTTATTAGCGATTGCTTTAGCTTCGCCGATTGTGTCTGCAAACTGAACGACGTAATGCGTTGGGTTAGACTGGTTCTCGTCCATCCAAATCTTAGCGGAGTTAGTTGTTCCAACTACACCATGATTACCAACAGGGGCTGCGTTTTCGCCTTTTAGAATATCTTCGTAGGCTTGGTATTCAGCAGACTTAGCCACGACAAGGTAGTTGCCGTAACGAGCAAGATGTCCATAAGGAACTGATGGATCAAGTTCCACAATCTTAGCCATAGCCGCTTTTTTATCAGAGGCAACTTTTGCTTCGTCGTTTGGTATTCCAAGGGCTAGTCGCTCGGCTTCTGCAAACTCACGGTTTACAGCTTCTTTGGCGGCAGCTTGCTTGGCTATTAGTGCTTGGTAGCCATGCTCAAAATAATCTTTAATTACCTTTTGCCCTTCGGGGGAGAACGCTTTAAACCGTTTGACCAAGTCGTCATCCATAAGGTCGTATATTAGCGTTGTACCGATGCGGTGTTCTTCGGGCATATAGCCCCACTTACCGAGCATCACAGAGTCTTCGATAAACTTGTTTACGCTACTAGCACCAGTACCTTTTTCTTCACCTTCAAGAGCGTCATGTGCTGTTAAGATTTTGTCGATGCGGTTGTTCCACTTAGCTACGTCAGCTTGACGAGCATACTGGCTGGTTAAATACCTAGCCGCAGATGGCATATGTTTGGTAGCAAACTTAACAATATCTTCAGTAATTGCAGACTTAAGAACTATATCTTTAGCCGCACCAAACTTGTTGTGGAGCTGGCTTACTAATCCATTAACTATGACCTTAGTTGGTTTTTGTAGATTAGGTGGTAAACCATCTATTGTTTTTTCTATCCGTTGTTGGGTTCTGTTTTCCCTGAGACGAACGGCAACTTGGCTCCTTTGAAGTTGTCCTGACTCAACATCCCCTGTTTTTTGGGTAATGTTCGGATTAACTTTCGTCTTGCCGCTATTTGCTTTGTTAAGTCCATACTTTGTTTTTTCGACATCGTCATATATTTTCTCCATAAAATCTGCCACATTAGGCAGATGTTCTTCTAAAAAGTCACGACCTAATGAAGTATTGTACGACGCCCATAACTGAGCAAACAACTCTTCTCTAATAGAGTCCCCATCCATATTTGGGTTTTGTTTTCTATCAAATGGGTATACCAAATGCTGAGACAACTCACTATTAGGTTCTGCTAAATAGTGCTCGTGTACCTCTTTAATAATATTCCCCATAGGGATAATCTTGTTGTTCTTAACGGCAACATTGAACTCAGGCAAACTGGAAAATATGCCACCCATACCAGAGCCAAGATCATCTATGGCATGTCCAATCTCGTGGTGTGTTGTCCACTCAGTATTTATAGCATCGTGCAAACTGCCAACTCTAAAGACAATAGCATTTTGCCCGTTGATTTGCATAAAAGCACCATCCCAAGGTACTTCATCGTCAGTTACATACCAAGCTTCAACAGCGTCAAGTACATGAGCCATTCCCCTATTTTCATAGTGAGAGAAAGCTCGAGCAATGCCCGGATACTTTTGGTCAAGTTCAGATAAAGACTTTTCATCCGCTACAAAAGTATTATTATCTTCATCAAGTAAAGTCATTGACCTTGGGTTTTTAAGGAAATTAATTTTTTCTTCTTTACCAACTACAACCCGAGTTTGTAAATTTTTATTGGCATTTGGTACAGTAGTTGTAATTGTTTGTGTAACAGGGTTTACCGATCTGCGGTTAATATCTGTAGCCTTAGTGGCTTCGCCATTAATAAAGTTCATGACGTTGTTGTCTTTATCAGGAACTATAAATATAGTAGCTCCGTCCAACTCGTTCTCATGTTCTTTAAGTAACTTACCAAAAGTGGCTTTATCCACGTTGATACAACCAAAAGAATACCTAGAGTTTTGTGCTCCAGGTTCTTTAAGCGCCTGCAAGCGCTTTGGTGCATCTGAAAGATGTGTATATACAGAGTGTAAATAAGTTGTAAAGTATTGGTTCTTTGTATCTGGGTCTGTCTCTACTGATCCGAACACGGTATCAAAGTCATAACCTTCAGTACTTGAGGTATGAGTACGCTTAACCATTGTCCTAAGACCAGCTGGAGTAATCTTATTAACATCAAGGTTGTTATCGCCTTTAGCAAAATCACCAAAGCTTTTTGCTAGTAATACTTTGCTCTTTAAAAGTAGTGTTCCATCTGGGTTAAACACAAACTGCATTGCAGTTGGCTTATCCGTAATCAAAAATAGCTTGTTTGACTTAATTAAATCATCTTTGATTGCTGGGTAAAGAACTTCATACGCCCGTTTTGCCTGCGCAGACATATCTTTAGCAGCTTCCACAGGAACAGGTTGTGTTACTTCAACAGTTCTTGTTTGCGTAATTGGTACAGTTATTGGGATTGGCTGAGATAAGAAACTTGGATTAAATACCAACGCTACGGCTAGTACCCCTTCGGATACTGCTTTGATGATGTCACGTACCGCACCAGCTACGGCTGTTGCACCTTTGTTTATATAAGCGACAACATCGTCTCTTACCTTAGCGGCAAACTCAGCGGTTCCACGCTTAACGCCGTAGAACTTTTCTAAACGGCTAGTCTGACCTTCCGTCAGCTTTTCAATATGCGGGGTTAGTAGTTCTTCAGTAACAGGAGTAACAGGTGGTGTTGTACTCTCTTTGGTAGTGGTAGGTTGCTCAGAAACCTCAGAAGTTTTATTCTGTGTGGCTTCTTTATTAAGTTTAACAAGCTCTGCACGAACGTCACTAGGTGTCCAGTTATCTTTGCCATAATCAATGAAAGTCTCTCGTTGGTCTTTAGATAGCTCCGCAAACTTTGGCGCACCAGGGATGGTATCTGCAACTTTATTCCAAGACTCTTCCGCCAACTCAACATCAGTTTTAATAACTGTGGGTTCTACCTTTTCCGGCTCGCTTGGCTTTTCACTGGTTTTTTCGGTGCTACTTTGTTTGGTAGATTTTTTGGATTCGGCGTTTCCTTTGCCCACCTTTTTGCTACTTTGGGCTGGTTTGCGAACATTTCCCTCATCTGTGCTTTGCTCTTGAACGGCATTTTCTTCCTCTCCTTCTTCAGTTTGGTTGACTTCTAACTCACCTTGTTTGGCAAGAGCATCTTGTTTCTTACCATACTTAGCCCATTCATTCTTGATCTTAGCTTCAAGCGTAGCCCTACGTGGGTCTTTAGGAGGCAATGCCTCCATCTTTTTGGTAAGCTTTTCAATGCGGTCAAAGAAAGCTTTATTCAATGACTCTACTGAACCTTGGCTACCACCCGCTTGAGAGATAACTCCCATAGACTGGCCTTCATTGCTTTCACCACGACCACGCATTTCTTCAGCAAGCAACTTGCTACGATCACCTGATACACTACCATTCTCTAGTTCGTCAGCCAAAGATTGCTCAGTGGTAACGTTCTTGTCATGGCTATACAAGTAAACAATTTCTCCTGCACCAATACCATCAGGGAATTCAGCAGAACGATAGGCTTCACCTGCGTCAAGCAACATATCGTCAAAAGCTTTACCGTCTTTAGGCGTTTCAATACCATAGTCTTTGGAAGCAGACTTGTACAAGCCATCAAGACGATGCACTAAATCCGCAGTTTTTTCAACTGGAAGTTGCGCAGTAATTGCTTTAGAGACCGCAAATGGGTCTTTAGTCGTATTGCGTGTCCCTGCTGGAATGCCTAAACGTTGTTCAATAGAATTGATTTCGCCTTGTTGGGCAGGTGTTAGCCTTGGCTTAACAACAATACCTAGACGTTCCAATTGTTTTTGAACAGCAGCTCTAGACACGCCAAGTTGTTTGGCAATGTCTTCTTGTGGCTCACCATCAATCAAAGCCATGGTTACCATGTCAACCCTTTGAGCAAGGGTCATCACACCAGCTCGTTCTACCTCTGGAGCAAGGATAGCTCGAATTAAATCATTTCTGATTTCTTCTCGTCTGGCTGGCTTGATGTGGCTAAGGTCTGTTGCGTAGTAGGAGATTGTTGGGTCATAGACTCTCGCTCCTTGGCCTTCTGCCACAGTTGGCTTAGCCACGGCTTGAACGCTGGGTTGTTGGGACTCACCAGATGTTGGGGTCGCTTGTCCATTTATCTGCCCCTGCCCAGTCCCATTCCCAGCATTGTGAACATCCCGTTGGAGCAAGTTTGCATCGGTGCTATTCCGTACTCCTTCTCCTGCATTGGATCCAATTTGCTGGCTAGGCGTTCCTTGAGGGACACTTCCTGCTCCGATGGGTTGAACGTTTCCATTCCCCACATTCCCTCCTCCATTTGCTGCTTGAGCTGTTCCTCCTTGGACTGATACTCCTCCCACCCCGGGAGTTGTTTCCACTTGACGTTGGGGTTGTTTGTTTCCATTTTTGGCTCCTTTAGATTGTTGACTCTCAATATAACCAGTTGTATCCTTGCCTGTCAAGACTTGATGGATGGCGTTTACATGCTCTAATTCTGTACCTTTAGCGGTTTTAGAGATGATGTTTAGACGATCTGCTGCTTCTTCTGGGGTAGTTGCTGAATGTAATTGGTATTTAAGCGCAACTTTACCTATGCCAGCAAATGCTGAACTTACAGTTTTAGCAGGGTTTGAAGCATCAAACTTAAATTGAACCATCTTACCGCCAACAACAGTATTAGCTTGGGCAATAGCTTGAGTTATGGGTTGTTGGTTAGCAGGAATATTTGATGCTTCTTGCGCTAATGCTGTACCAAAATGACTAACAGATGGGCCAAATAAAGGTTTACCAAAAAAACTCCCTTGGTTTGCATCTACGCTAGGGGCTACTCCATATGCTTGTAAAGCGCCACTAACTTGTTGTTTTTGAGCTTCAGCAGCTTGAGCTGCGGCTTGTTGTTGTTGCGCAACAGCTGCTTGTTGGGTTTGTTGTTGCTGTTGAGCTTGTACATTTTGAGCAAGATCAGTTGTACCTTGCGCAGTTGCCGCTACGGATGGCGTTATACCTTGGGTTGGTGTAGCCCCAAGGTTAGTTTGGTTCATAGTTTGCTGAACAGCATCGCCTGTATTAGTTTGTTTAATAGCAGGTTGTGAAGTTCCAGGAGGGGTTACTGAAGTAGTAACTTCTTCATTAGCTCCCTTTAGCATAGGGGTAGATTTACCGCTATGAATAGCACCAGCTGCTCCAAACAGTCCTTCTACTAATCCGCCTGCAACACCAGCATTAAGATATTGACTTCTTGCTTCTTCCTCTGAAACAGGCTTACCTACTGCAAGCTCCATCTTGGTTTGTATTAATTCAGAAGTTGCTCCAGCAGGAGCTTGAACCGCAGCATTTTTAGCTGCTCGTTTTAAAAAATTACCTTCGAAACCACTACCATGTAATAGTTTTCCGCCTAGCATTGCTTCTGGTAATGTTTCTGTTAAAGCATATGGAAGCGAACCAGCTAATGCAGTTACACCAGGATTGGTATCTTCTGGGTTTTCTTTTGCATTTTGATATAAAGAACCAATAGCTTGTGCCTCATTAAACGCAGCACCGCCAACTACTTGTTTACCAAATTCTTTACCAGCTCGTAACGCCGCTTTCTTAGCAGCTATTGTTTCGGCAGCACCTAAAGAACCACCACCTAAAGCACGGGGTAAATATGCAGCACCACGTTCTAAAGCAGCAGGCACAGCCGCCTCTGGGGCAATGATACCCATACCAATAGCACCAGCTACGTTTGGCGCTTGTTTAGCCGCTTGATAGGCTACATATGGAATAGCTGATCCTAAAGACTGATCTTCAATGCGTTCTAAATCTCTGCGGCTTGAAATCTGAGAAGCAATTTCTCGATCTGAAGATTGTTGGTCAGCCCATTTTTGAGCAGAAGTCAAACCAGTTGCATTAGCAATTGCTCCAATTGTGCTATATCCAAGACCTTTAATATCTTCATACCCTGAACGAAGACCAGCCGAGATTGGCCCACGTTCTTTACCAGTACTTAAACCAAGATGTTCAGCTACATCTTGTGGATGCCAACCTGATAAATCAGATGCTTGCTTAATTACTTCTTCATCAGAAAGGTTTTTTCCGTCAGGAAGTATAGCTCTTAGTTGGTCAAGTGATGCCATAAATTTTAATCAAATCTGTTAGGATCAGTGGATACGTTTGATCTATAGCTAAAAGGAATTTTCTTTTCTGGGATAGGAATATTTCTAGTAACTGGTACTCTCATGTCATCTTTATCAAGCGTAGAAACAGGTAATGCAGTTGCTTGTTTGTTTTTTTCAGCTTGTTTGGTTTTTATAGCCGTAACAAGCGGGTCTTCGCCAAATACATTAGGCCACTTGTCTTTTACTTTTTGAATTTCTTTTGGATCAGTTCCAGCATTACTTAAATCTGTATATGCAGCCTTCGATTCTTCGGGGTTAACTTGGCTACGATCTGGTTTGCGAAGCGTTGCAACAATTGAAGAAAGGTCTTTGGATACCCTAGCTCCAGCAGTAGCAGCTTTAAGAAGTACGGCTTGTCCTTTATCCCCACTTTGCTCTTCTGGTGTAAGGTCAGTAAACTCTTTAATAAATGGTTGCATAGCTTCACCAGCAGCTTTATTTGTCTTAGCTGTTTCAAGTAAACCGTTATACACTTGAGCATGGGCATGTGAAAGTTCTGCCGTTGCATTTGCAGTAATGGCTCCATTTGCAGCTGTTTTAGTTGCGGCAGCGCCCATAACATCTTGATATTTACCAGTGTTCTCAACTTCTTTTTTCTTCAAACCAAGTTCAGTTTCTTTGTTAGCCTGTGTCAAATAAGCTTCTGGGCTACCAAGCATCATCATAAATTGAGATTTTGTGTGGTCATCTAATAAAGATAATAGGTTGCTATGTGCCTCTTGTGGTGTATATGCTTTTGTTGCTCCACTAGGATCAGTAACTATGATTTTTCCATGCAACATATCCACTTTGTCGTTTGGGTGAAACTTTGCATAGTCCTCTTTAACTTCTTTAAAAAACCTAGTTGGGTCATTAACGGGGTCTTGGTTAAGAAGATTAGATCTAATATCATAAAGTTTTTTAGACTCAGTATCCCATTTAGTTTGAGCTTCTATTTTTCGTTTTGCTTCAGTAAGTTGGTATTGCCCCAAATCCATCTGTTGCATCTGGGCTTGAATCGCTAAAGCTTCTTTAGGGTTAATCTTAGGATTCCCCATAATTGAGTTCACATACTGCGCTCTTGCCTGGTCAATAGAAGGGGCACTAGGAGTTACTGGAACTTGTGTTGGAATAGCTTGACCTTGCCGCTGCGCATTTTGGTTCAATACCCCAATATCGCTTTGAGCTAAAGCTTTATCAAACTCTGCATCCCCAGAATTTCCAGCAGATGCTAAAGAAGCAGCTTGTTGTGGCCCAATGCCTGTATTGGTTGCAATGGGTTGTTGTAAAGATGGTTTTCCTACTTGCCCAATAGTGCTACTATACGCCCCTTGAAGCGCAGCCTGCTGGTCTTTTTCATCTTGGTATTTTTGAAGTTGCATGTTAATCAACTTCTGTTGTTGTTCCCGATCTGCAGCTTTATCTTGTTGGTCTTTTAGTTTTGTATAGGTATTAAACCCACCTTCCGCTATTGACCCTAATGCAACACCTAGATTAATTGCCATAATTTGCTACCTTTGAATAATCGACAACTTTATACCCATTGTGCATAAAAACAGCTTCGGGATAAACTTGTTCAACTTCATGAGCCATAAGCCCACGATATCTTCCATGACCAGCTAATAAATCAGATTTAAATTCAGGTTTGTATTCAAAATCATATACACCTAAACCATCAGGCCTAATAACAATCAATTCAATATTTTGTTTGGTGCGTATATCAGAGTGAGATAGAGCACCATAAGCACCAATACCAGCCCCAATTGCGCTACCAATACCAGCTGAAGCCGTAGCATTAGCTTGTTGTTGTGCGTTAAACGCAGAAATTTGAGATTGGTAAGACTGGTTAGCAATATTACCACCAGCCTGAGTGGCTCCAGTAGCAGCAGCTGCAGCATTATTAGCAGCTTGAGCATTACCTTGTAAATTAGTTACGTTATTTTGTTGCGCAGTTACTGCATTATTCATAGCTGTTCCGCCGTTTTGCATTGCTGTTTGAGCATTAGCAAAAGATGGGGCTGCCATACTAACAACGTTCTGTTGTTTTTGTAACCCAAGGGCAACGGCTTGTGAACGTGCTTGAGTTGAAGCCGCCGCACCAGCAGCAGCTTGCTGAATCGCATTAGCATTTCCTACCATCTGGGCTGCACCAGAAGTTGGGTTAACACCATATGCTTGTTGGCGCATTTGGTCATTTTGTAACTGCTGTGCATATTGTTGGTTTACATCACCTAAAGCAGCACTTGCAATGTTTTCCTGATACCCAGCATTGTTATAATTATTTGCATCAGCTTGAATGGCTTGCATTGCAGGTACAGCCATATTATTGTAAATACCTTGCTGTTGTGTTGCTTGACCTTGCTCATTAGCAGCAATGGCGTTCATATTTGCAGCGTAATTATTATTGTTTGTAGCTTGAGTAGCAGCAGCTGTAGCTAATTGAGGAGCTGTTTGATTCTGGTATTGACTCCAACTTTGATTACCAATATCTAATGCTTGTTTAGTTGCGGCAGCAATACTGGGATCAGGGGCAGGGGCTGAACCGCCTCCTTTGCCACCTTCTAAAGTCATGCCACCAAAACGACCACAGCGAGGACGAAACGCTAGTTCGGGTAGCATTTCAAATTCATTTAGTCTCATAATTTAATCCCCAAGAATCTGCACTCATCTTTGAGCATCCCATATAAAATTAGATTTGATCCATCAGTACAACCTTGTCTAACTAGACCTTCTCGTTTAAATCCTAGACCTTCATCAAACTTTTGAGCATGTAAGTTATCTTCTCTAACTAACGCTGTTACTCTTTGGCATTTAAGTTGGATAAAAGGATAAGCAAAACATCTCCACAAAAATTCTTTGGTTAACCAATACTTACCAGGTAAAGCTACTACGTGCATACTAATTGAAGCAACTGTGTACATGTTATAAGCAACTGCCCCTATGATTTCACCGTCTTCCTCCATAGCAAACGCAACAGAATCAGTACGGGAATAACGCTCGTCAATACGAGTTTCCATCCATTGGAGGACACGGTCATCTTCTCCGTACACAACTTTTTTCATAGTGCATCAATTTTAACCTGATATACCACATTTTGCCCTAACTATTTTATGTGAAATGAGACCCTTCCGCAATTATCACAAGATTAGAACCAGCCCCTTGCCCAAGAGTTGGGCCAGTACCACCATAAGCAGTAGATAACCCCCACACGACGTTAACATTAGAACCCGAATATTGCACAACTGGGTCAAACCAAAAAGTACTATAGTCAGTACCATCATAATAAACACTTGACCCTGGGGAAGCATAATGAATAATTGGGGTTGTAAGACTTGTTGATCCCACACTATTACTATAAACGCCTGAAGAATCCCAGACCATATAAAACGCACCGCCAGAGATCGCTGTTCTAGCAAAGGCAATAGCGTGGTTACTTACTGTAGTCGCAATCTTAGGAATAATGTGGGGTTGTGTACTTAAGTATGAAACACCGCCCGTATTGTTCATTACAAGCACCCCTGTACCTGTACCAGAATAAGATATTGATGGGTTTATAGGTTGAAAAATATAAACAGTAGGTCTAGTAACCGCTGAAAATTGCATAGTCCAAGTAATATTGGAGCCGCTTGTACTAGCTATTTTGAACCATTGAAGGCAGCAATAACCAGAACAATTAAAGAATGGAACAATAATACTAGCCGTTGTTGTAAAGGTAAATGTGTAAAGATTACAAATTGGGGTTGGTATACCATAAGAAGCATAATACCCAGCAGCATAACTTGGAAAATCATATTCCGTTACATATGTAGCTCTTCCTGCATACACAAGGTTATATGAATATGAAGAGACAATTACTTGTCCGTTATTATTATGAAGGGAGAAACCAAAACTCATACGGCAAACACCAAAAGTTGAGTAGGTGAATATACTCCAGAAACCCCTGCTCCCGGACTCCACGATACGGTTGGGTATCCCCCAGAATAAGTTACCACTGGGACAGCTAAATATAATCCTTGCCCTGCTGCACCAGGCCCCGGGGCCGCACATACCCCAACCCGAATAGTAAAACCAGCAAGGCTAGGATAAGATTTACTGCTACTATTATTAGCTGGAACAGAGATAATATCAACAATGCAACCAGGGGCAGCAGTACTATCAAAAACTTGACTGTTAGTTTGGGTAATACTAATACCAAAACCCATTAGAGTTGTCCTATACGAACAACAAGTGAGCCGCCACTATATACATCAATACGTTGATTAGTACCGTCAATAAATAAATAGTTTCCCGCACTTTGAGTAAAGGTTGCAGTACCAGCAGTAATAGAACCTAAGTTTGCAGTTATAGCAGACAAAGTACTTACGCTTATTTTATCGGCAGTAATAGTGCTAGTAGCAATGTTTCCACCAGTAATAGTAGTAGAAGCAATGTTTCCACCAGTAATAGTAGATGAGGATATCTGTGTACCTGTAATAGTGCCTGCAGCAATTTGAGAAGCTGTGATTGAGTTAGCGGTTATTTTTCCGCCATCAATAGTAGTTGAGTTTGAGTTTACGTCTTGAGCCGCATTAGTTACAACAATATATGAAGACGCTAATTTAGTAGCAGTAATAGAGTTTGTGCCAATACGGTCTGCAGATATAGTTCCAGCATTAATTTTTGACGCATCAAGATCAGATATCTTGGCATTATCAATAGCTGCATTTGCGATCTTAGCATTTGTAATAGTGCCATCTGCAATATAAGCATCCCCGATGTATACACCTGGGTTTCGAGTAACACCGTTAACAGTAGTAGTAGATGTTTGTACTATAAATGGTACAACTGGGGAAATTGATGTACCTGGAGCTGCAATAGCAAAAGAGTCTGCTCGTATTAAAAACGTTGAATAAGGTGCAGCAGAAGTCCCAGTATTGGCTAAACCAAAACCAGAAACATATCCATTTGTGTCTACTTTAACTGTGTACTGCCCATTCAACGCAGTTACTTGAGTTGTATTAGTAGATATGGTTGTAGCAAGATCAGTATAAAGCTGTGTTGTTGTAATTGAGTTTGTTAAGCTAGCAATCAAAAGTGCTGGGTTAGTGGCAGTTGCCCCAACTGTTCCACCAGTAGCGTTATAAGGGCCTTTAACATTAGCTAAAGAAACAAACCTAATCCAGTAATAAGCAGTAAGTGAATTACCAACAGAATCTGAAAAAACGGCAGCTGAAGTTGAACCTACTAAAGTAGCAGTACCTAACGAGTTAGTAGATGACCTCCATATTTCTACGTAAGATGGATTAGCATATGTAGGTGTGTCCCATGCCAAGATGATTGTGGCAAATGCACCAGCCACAGAAAATCCTGTAGGCGCAGGAGGAATTGTGTAATCTGTAAAAGCGTTATAACCACCAGTGCCAGTAGATGTATTTAATATTGCGCTTGATAAACCAGTAGTAATAATTTCTGAATTCGGAAGCGGCTTTCCTGATATGGCACTACCAAGGATAAGTAATGTTTCCCGCATTGGGCGAAGAACTGCCGCAACATTAGGATCATCTATTGCGCTTATTGACGGTATGCCAGGAAGTTTAGGAAGCGCTGCCATTAAACAGTTCCTATTTCATTCATAGTAGTCGCAATGTTTATACGCCTAACTGGAACGTTACCAGTGATTTCAATTTCCCAAATATATGCACGAACAGCAGCAATTCTTACAGGAAAATCCGTTGTTGGGCTACCAGAATAAACGCTTACCCCATCAGCATAGATTGTTATTGTAAGACTTGAACCTGAGTGAGCAGCCATATATACCCAGTCAGCATGTAACTGTAAAGCTGCATAACTTACAGGTTTAGGGTGTAGAAACTTCTTTGACTTCCAATCAAATGTTGTATTGGATGTAGTGCTAGTATCAAGGCTATAAACTTTATTGTCTACGTTACTTAGAATATAAATAATTCCAGTTGTAGGTTCTATAAATAAACATCTTACAGAAGCTGAAAAATTTACAAGCGGTGGATTATCTTGGCGTAACATAACAACGCCGTTGTAATTTGAACCTACATTATAAAAACCAATATACATGTCGTTATAAAGCGCACCTATCATTGACGCTGGGTTTAGCGTTTGCCAATCATCCCTTGTGTAAAGCCCTGTTGTAATAACATCACTTTGACCAGACGTAATAGATACCAAACCATTAGGGCTTGCATAAAGAACGCCATATTGATCTGAGGCAATTGAGAATTTAGATACGCACGGCTGAAGCATAGATAGCTTGGACTGCGACATAGATGATGGGCTTGTCCCGGTAATAACATACGGTTCTTTTGTTGTACCGACAAATAAAGAACTCTCGAAAGTACCTAGACCAACTATAGGGTAATCGGTTGTTAGCATATAACTAACAGGCCAAGCATGGGGTAAATACGGCTCACAAAACCATATTTGGTTTCCTGTAAACCCAGCCAAAATCCCGTTAGGCAATGCTACTAAACCTTGAAGGGTTGTAGGGGGTGGTGTGAAATAAAGAGAAGGTAGGGTTTGTCCAAGGTTAGCTGAAGTAACCGTATCAGAAAAACTTGTAGTGGCGTAAGGTATTTGGGCAACCAGTTCATACCCTACAGATGTAGACCCTACAACGGAACGATAAATTCTTTTATAGACAAAATTATAATTACCTGATGCGCCTGAGTTTGCAATATTAGCTATAGCTACTGTACCGCCAGAAAAATTTACAGCAATTTCAGCTGATGGTGGACTAGGTGCAGATTCCTCAAGCACGGAACCAAATTGAGTTACATATGTATAAATATATGTTCTTGTTTCTGTAGGGGCTGTTCCCCCAGAAGCAGTTACAGTAGGAGTATCAGTTGGAAATGGTACACCCATTTCATAGGAAACATTAGGAAAAGGAGCAGAACCTGCACTATTTCCACTAGCCAATGCCCAATTAGTTTTCTTTGGGCCGAACGCTGTGCTAGTAAAGTAAAGCCTATCGTCTGTTAAGTCAGCAATTGGCCCGGGGACTACATCAACTACGCTTTCCCACTCTAACCAAATAAAAGATGGGGTAGTACCAGACGGAGCAAAGAATTTATATATTGTTTGCGTGTCAGAATAATAAGGCGTGTAAGCCAAAGTTGGTGATTTCCAAGGACGAATTTCACCAGATTGAAGTTTTAAGTTTGAAGCAACTTGAGCTTGGTTTTGGGCAAGTAAAGTGGGGCCAGTGCGTGGACTAATGCCGGAAAAGCTCTCTATCGTTATTGCACTCATAGCCCCACATCCTTTAAACTTTTAAATCTTCTTCTGTAATAGCTGGAATAACGATTCCGTCACCAAGGTCAACTGTCTTTGGTGCTTCTGGCTCCGCTTTATCAGCTTTTTTGCGCCCTTTAGGAGCAGCTTCGATTTTAGGTGCTTCTATTATCTTGGCTTCTAACTCAACCAATAACTTTTGCCCGTCATCATTTAAAGTAAATACACCGTCAATTCTGTCGCCAACTTTTTTACGGTTAGCCATTTGACCGACAATAATATTTCCGCAAACTAACTCAGCGCCAGAGGCTTGCATAAACTGCTCATAGCTCATCATAATTGAAACTCCTAATTGTTTAAGATGGATAGCATTTTTTGAGTCAGGCCAACCCGATCCTCAAGCCCGATTGTGCCACCATTAATACGCTTGGTCAAAGCAACCCAGTCTTCGTTATCAGCCAAAAGATTGCATTTGTGCGTTTTCCAAAACCAGCCTGCTGACAGCATGGCATACATGGGGGTTGAAACCAGATCGGGGGTTGCTACCAAATCTATTTTGATGGTCTGACCGCAGTGCCAATAGTTATCGTGCCCAGTCAACTGAATAGCACCCCTTCCACGAAACCTGTACCCGTCTCCACTAGTTTCATCTCTGTTTCCGTCACGGCTAGCGTAAGCTCTGTTAGCTATCCTCTCAGGCTGGTGTGCATACTGTGCAGCATTGGAAGCGTTAAAGTGGCTAGGCCAGACACGAACTAAAGACTCAGCAGAGTAATTTAGACCCTCCTCAAGTTTTGTATATCTACCACTTTCATGTGCAGTCTGAGCTATAAAAGCCGCTATCTCATCGGCGTTATTAATACCAAACGCTACAAGTGTAGTATTGATCGGTTCAACCCAAATGGCAGCTACCCCGATGCCATGCAGATGTTGTGCTGTGACGTTCATTTACCCGCCTTATTAAATAATGATCTTACTTCGTTGTATTTTGCGATACAGGAGTTAAGCTCTGTGATGGCTGCATCTCCTTCTGTTGTGAGGGCGACAATATCTTTAATAGCCTGTCTGTCAGAGTTGCTTGCCTGACTTCCATCTCCAGAGGCGGTATCTGCGGGGGAGTGTACGGAACAGTTGGACGGGAGGCGCAGCTCGCCAGAGTCAATACGAGCATCAATACTAGCTTGCTTGGATTTAATTTCATCTTTAGCTTTCCTTAGTTGCGTGGTGATTTGACTGAATTTCTCAGTCACCTGTTGCTCTTTTGTTCTAGCTTCGTCGTTGAGTCTTGCGATTTCGATGGCATCCTCGGTGGACTTTTGAACGTACCCTTCGTGATGACCATAAGTATAAGTGCCGCCAAGTAAAGCAACAAATATAAGAATAAGCCAAGCGTTAGGTATTCCAAACATATTATCCTAACTGTGATCTGATGGTAGCTAAACGCTCACGCTCTGCTTCGTCTAAGACAGGAGGAGAGGTAGGAGGGGGTGGAGGAGTCCATCCAGAAGCAGGTGCAGCAGCCATAGTAATAGTCTGTACAGGAGGGGCAACATAGGCATCCTTATTGTTTTTAACCGCTGTCATCATATTAGTGGCTTCGTTGGTTAAACCTTTAGTCATAATACCGCCTATCCCCCCAACTATGAGGAGCACAATATCGTTTAGCATCTTGGTGTATGCCTGGTCAATAGGAGCCATTGACTTAATTGGCTGGGTTACAAACGTAACTGAATAGAGGAGAGAGAATGTAATGAACGCAAATATGAGTGTCACCATGACAATCACAAAAGCCCTTACCCTAATCTCTATCTCATCGGCATTGAGTCGTGGATTGTTGGGGTTGGGGGTTAGTAGTTTGAGCAGGATTTCCTTCAATTTTCTTCTCCAGGATAGGGGCTACAAGATATTCAGGGCAAGTTTGATCAAACTCGCAGCGAGGTTTTTGGCATTGGGGAGCGCCGAAGTTGTCAGGATTTTGGCAAAAATACCTGTACTGATCTCCACACCCCGCTAATAATATAGTCAATAAAACGCATATTCTCATTGGTTACTCTTGTCTCGTTGGGTTTCAAGTTCTTTCTTCAACTTCTCAATTCTCTTTAAATCTGCTGCCATCAAAATTCTTTCTTTGTGGATATCCATATACATAATTCCAATGATGGGAAGTACAAGCACAAACAAGAACGCTAACACTATGATGATAATTACGTACCCCCATGTGTCACTCGATTTATTGCCCACATCAGTCCTGCCATGTAAATTGATACAAAAATTACTGCTACTGTGCAAGCACTTAAAAACCAAGCCTTATCAGCTAATTCTCTTGCATCTGCCTCCTTTTTAGCTTTCTTTCTAATTTCTGCTTTTCTAGCAATTTCTTGTTTTGTTTTAACCGTCCCGATCATTGCGTTGACACGGGAATAAAGGTCTTTTAGCTCTGGGGGAACATGATAAATCATGTACTCCGTTAAGTTAACCCTCATGTCTTCCAGCTGGGTTTTTGCCATGACTAGCCGAATAGCTATTTCATACGTATCCCCATCTGGGTCAAAAATCTTTTCTATCCTCTCTTCTTCAGTATGGATTGCATCTGAACAGGCTTTGTAGTTCTTGAAAAATGCAACTAACTGATCCCCAATTTCCGTGTAAAGTGCTTGCTCGTCAAACTTTACTTTTTTCTTATTGCTAGGTTGAGCCGTTTCTTTACTAGCTGTTTCCTTTTGTTTTGGTTCTGAGAACAGACTTGTGATCCATCCCCAGATTCCTGTTACTTCTTTTCCAATTGCCTTTACTTCATTAACTGTCTTTTGAACATCTTTAACTAGGGCTTTTCCCTCGTTGTACATAGAGCACAACTCTTTAACGCCAGCAAATGCAGCGTTGGCAGCTTGGAAAAGAAGTATAAACTCAATGGTTAAATAGTAGGTTGTTCTTCAGCAGGAGGAGCTAAAGGTGGTTGTATATTTACTGAAGCTTGAGCTTGAGCAGCTTGAGCTTGTGCATTTGCGCTATCTACCAATTTCTTTAGTAGCGTTTGTAACGCTGCAATCTTGTGTTCAATAGACTGTGCAATTGCTTGAAGCTCTTGTGGGTCATGTGAAAAATTAAACATTTAGTTTCCTTTAGGTTGATGGTGTTTCAATATATCGTAGAACTACTACGACTACAGAAATTATACAACCCACTATCATTTGATGGATAGGAGTTAGGGATAGCTCAAATAGGAAACCTTGCAATACTGAGAGTATGGCAATAACGATTGCCCAAATAACTTGTTTTGACTTTAGGGTTGTGATGACTGTGGTCATGGCAATGTCTCCATAAATGTTGTTAGTGCTGATCCAGTAATAGGATTACCTTCAGCATCGTTTAAGACTACTCCGTTTTGGATGTCTTTTTTGAATTGTTGGTAGTCTGTGTTTTCTGGAACAAA
>Ga0214175_1000140_pt1 | contig 25497 bp, 54 predicted proteins | sample TroBogEpilimnion_17_FD_153013 | JGI IMG/M metagenome (GOLD analysis project Ga0214175, IMG submission 153013) | Freshwater microbial communities from Trout Bog Lake, WI - 09AUG2007 epilimnion | ecosystem: Environmental > Aquatic > Freshwater > Lake > Epilimnion/Euphotic zone | place: Trout Bog...
AGGTACCTGTGGGTGTATGGGAGTGCCGTGGCACGAAATTCCCCCTTTTCCCCTCAACACTAGAAGACCTGAGCATGTCTATTAAAACTGCTCATTACTTATACCGTGAGAAAGGTCATAGCAATGTCAGTTGAAATTACAACAGATAACTGGTTGGATAAAGCCTTATTTATTATTGAGGCCCAACTATTTCATGGCTGCACAAGACAAGAAGCATTGATGCTGTTAAATGACGGCATCACTACTCTACACGTAGGTGTAGAGGCAACCAACTAACCTCCGAAAGGGGCCATTAAAATGGCAAAAGTTACACAAGCAAAAGTAAGCACCTCTGGTGATCGCAAGAACGGCAAAGCCGTTAAGAAGAACCCAGGACCAAAGCAGATGGAGAAGACAAACTTCACCCATGTCAATGGTCGTACAGCCAAGAGTTATGAAAAGCGTGAAGCTTGGAAGGCTGCTGGCGGTACAGCAACACACCCATCAATTCCTCATTGGAAGACGGGTAAAGTATTCAAGGCTGATGCACACAGCATCCTAGTTAAGGCACAAGCATGAAGCGTAAGAAGATAGTTAAAGCTATTGAACGTGGCATCATTGAAGCACAGGATGACCTACGCTTCGAGGAGCACCAGCTTAGCCGTGCATACTTTGATGGTTTAGTTGATGGCTTAGGTGTAGCACTTAAACTACTCAAGCCTGAGTCAAGTGTGCTCTCGCTCACATCTACTTGGTGGACAGATGATGTCCCAACACAAACATCCGAACGCACGCTGGAGCAACTTATTGAGTTCCAGTATGTTGACATGTCAGACCCAGAGCCAGTAGGCTTATTCGAGACAATGGAGGCACAATGAGTTGGAGAGTATATACATACGCTGAGTGGCAAGACTATCTTGCCAATGGGCGTAGTAAATGGGACCGCACATTGTATGACGGTCAGCGTAATCGTGTTCGATATGCCAATAAGTGGAATAAATCTGGTGACATCCAAATAGTTAATAAATGGACTAATTATCACCCACTTATCACTATCCACCCTGACGATACTATGACACTTGAAGGTGGTCAGGTATCAACACATTGGGGTGGATCATTCAGTTCCCTTGATTCACAGTCTCTTAGATATACGATCTGGAAGTATGCCGGTGTGCAAGTTAACCGCCGTAATTTTAAGTTCTATATCACCGAGCGTGATGCACCTACCAAGCCAGGAAAGTTGATGGGTTGTAGGCAATGCTCATCTACTGGTCTTGTGGATAGCTGGTGTCAGGGCAATACTTGTTGGGACGGTACCTTCAATGACGAAGGTGCTCTATCCTGTACAAAACACCCTGATATGTCTATGGGATATGCGGGATCAAGATGGCATTACGTTCCATGTGAGCACGGCATTATCAAAGGACATACTATTAAACGTGCTCAAGTTTGCTATAGCTGCAGCGGTAGAAAGAAACGCCTGTATGGCGCAAACAAGGTTTCTGTACTTTGGGATGGTTCCCCTATCAGAGTACAGAATGGCAACATATATAAGAAACCACTAACTGAACTAGAAAGGATGTTAGCAAACCATGTCCAATCAATATAAGGATCTAGTTGCTTACGATAAAGATAAGAAGGTATCTCTGCTTCAGGTTACTGAGATAAAGAATGTCGCAGAGCATGCGAATGGGTTACAAATAGGGTACTTACCTACCTCATTGTTAGAAAACTCTCTTAGGGATAGTAACTTCAGAGATGCGGTGTTAAACCATCTAGTTAACGCTGATCCTGGTCAGAGTTTGAAAGTACTAACAAGAACCATTAGTTCATGTTCACCAGATGATTCAAACCTAACTCTATTGTGTGAGTATGGTGCGGCGATTGCGTATGCGTATGATAAAACAGATCTTGCTAAAGCAATCGTTCTACGCACACCAAGTACAACACCGAGCAGCCTCATCAAAAATATTGCCGTTGGTTTAGCTAATGGCATGAAAGCAGAGACCTTTAAAGGGTTACTGCAGAGCAGTACAGCAATGTCTGCATCATTGATGCAGAACTAACTCAACACAAACAATTCCTGAGAAAGGGAACCCAATGCCAAAGAAAAAGGTAGCCACAGTTAACTCACGAACTGACGAGGATGCTAAGGGCTACGATGCCCTCAGTGACTACGTTACTTGTGGTAACTGTGGGCAAGGAATAGCAAAAGCTCAACCTTATACCGTAATCAAGAACCTACGGTTTAAAGGACATGAATACTACCACGAGAGCTACATGGGATGCTATGAATCAACACAGCGTCGCAATTCACGCCCTCGTCGTATCCTCAATCGTTTTCATGTAGGAATCAATGAAATCTTTGAGGCTGACTATAGAAGCAATCTAGAGTCAGATGATGTAAGCGAAGTAATAATTACTGAATAGATAATGTTGGGCTGGCTAAGCCAACCTCTTGTATATATCTCACTCCTATAGACGAGTACGCAAGAAACCAGCCACAAAGGTACGTTACTTTGTGCGACGATGTTGAGCCAAAGTTGCGGCGTCCAGATTTCCCTGCGGGCACCGGAGGTAAGCCAGCCTAATATCTAAATAAGGAGAACAACATGTGTCACCAATGTGATTATGATGGCTTTGATGGAGAAATGAGCGGCATTCCAGCTGAAGAGATGGAACAGTTCATTGATTACGCCTGCATGCAGGTATCAAAGATCATTGATAAAGCAGAAGATAAAGGTTTTCTCTACGAACTCATTACTGAGTGGACTAGAGAGAAGCAAGCAGCGTTTGCTCTTGCAACAGTCTTAGAGGGTAGACTGAACGGTATCCTCAATGATGAAGAAGGAGAGTACTAATGGACATCGCAATGTTCACAGAGTCATATGAAGCATCTATGAATAATCATAGACGTCAGATATTACTAGTTCCTTACAAGGGAGCTATCAATGTCTATTCACGTCTTACTGATGGAACCAAGGGTACCCACAATAAGTGGGAGGCTGACACCCTTGCCAATCTAAATACATCCTTTAAGGATGGCGAAGTAGTTACTCACAGGCCTGTTGGTGTATATGTGACAGCAGCAGACTTGCGTGCTATTGATGCCAAGGGATACTCTCCCGTCCTTACTACTAAAGCAGTAAGTGCACACAATAAATCTACAGTGGATATGAAGACATCCATTGCAGATGTAATCCAAGACTTCTATTCTCAAGTTGAGGTAGGAGACGACAACCTGGAGGAATACGTGATAGATAACCGAGCAACAACAAGTCCGTTGGTAGTACCTGTGCCAACACAAACAGACGACAGCACCCCCGCTTTTAACGTGTCGTTAGCAACAGTTCCATCTAAGCACCTGGCAGAACGCTATGTGCATCGTAAGGTGTATGGAGTCGAAGACTTCAAGACCTTTGATATCGCACGTGCCGAAGGCATTAACGTTCTTATCTATGGCCCAACTGGTCCAGGTAAGACAACAGCTGTAGAAGCATGGGCTGCTGAAAATGATCTGCGTATGGCTACAGTATCTGGTAACGCATCTATGGAATCTCGCCAGTTATTCGGTGGCTTCATTCCTGATGGTAATGGTGGTTATGGTTGGATTGATGGTCCAGTAACCGATGTGGTTCGTAACGGTGGCGTGTTGCTGCTAGACGAGATGAACTTCATTAGTCCTAAGATCTATACCACCTTGTATCCATTGACTGATGGTCGTCGTACTATCACACTGCTAGATCACATGGGTGAAACTATTGAGGCTCATCCAGATCTAACCATCTTCGCTACTATGAATCCAGATTACATTGGTACAACACCGCTGAACTTTGCAATGCGTAACCGCTTTGATATTCAGCTAGCGTGGGACTACGATGATGCAGTCGAGGAAAAGCTCGTAGCAAGCAAGGCATTGCGTACAGTAGTTAAGCAGCTTCGTGCAGAAGCAGCCAAGGGTCAGTACGACACCCCAATCAGCACAAACATGCTCATTGAGTTCAGTGACTTCGTAGGCAAGCTTGGCTATGAGTTCGCAGTGGAAAACTTCATCGCTCACTTCGGTGCTGAAGAGCAAGCATCAGTTCGTTTGGTATTCCAGACACATCAGTACAACATCCAATCAGACTTCGGTATTGCCCCAGTAATTGAGGAAGAAGCAGTAGAAGCTGAGAAGACACCAACACTTGATGAAGAACTTCAACAATGGGTAGTAGCAGCAGCATATAACGTATAAGGGGGCTACAAATGTTCGAAGACAACTTAGATGAAAGGTATATAGCAGAGCGTACAGAGGAAGCACAGCTTCGTGCTGTGAGACTTAATGCGTTATGCCGTGTGTATGAACAGGCAGACAGAGTAATCACTGGTGACCCAGTGATTGTGAATGTTGTTCCTGATGGTCCTGCACCTGCTTGGTCAGATGGTCAAGCAATCTTTATCAATGCCAATCAGATAGAAGACATTGATCTTGATGCGTTGACTCAGGTAAATGGTCTTAACTTCCACGAGTTAGCCCATCACTTGTATACACCACGCAAAGGCACAGTCTTCATGAAGAAGGTGCTTGAGGAAGACTTGATGCAAGCAGCTAATATGCTAGAGGATCAGCGTATCGAAACGCTGTTCGTATCTAGGTATCCATCTATTGCACCATTCCTCACTGCAACTGTGGCTAGATGGCTAGGCCGCACACCTGAAGATGCTATGGGTAACTATATGCTGGTGCGTGGTCGTAGGTATCTACCGATTGAGGTACGTGAAGCGTTCAGAGATATGTTCGCAGAGCCTTCACTAATCCCCGCAATCGTTGACATCGTTGATCAGTATCGTGTATTAGCATTCCCTAAGGACTACGACAAGGGTCTTGAATTGATTAGACGATTCAAGAATGAGGTGCTTGCTAACTGGTCTGATAAGACACCAGAAGGTATGAATGGTTGTACCTCTCGTGACCCAGTAAGTAAGGGTCGTCCTGATCCTGGCAAGGCGCAGGAGCGTGACGCTAACCAAGGTAAGAACAGTGGTAAAGCTGAGTCACCTACGCCGTCCAACACAAACAAATCCCCTGCCACACAGCAGGATGCGTTGGATATGGCCAACCGCAATACAGATAATCCAGGAGGTAAGCTAGATGGAGAAGGTCATCATGAAAGTCTAGGTGGTATTCCAGACAGTGTTCACGACATGCTCGATAAAGTAGTTGAGGATGTACTAGCACGTAAGGATGTGCAAGCTGACGTCAAGACAAAGCAAAAGGTTATTGTCGGAGGCGATGGTAAGCACAACGATACTATCAAGAATGGTAGGTTCGATAAGACTAGCGTCCCTGCTGAAGCTATGGCTGTATATCGTAAGTTCGCACACGAGCTAGAACGCTTGCGTGATGAGTGCGAACCAGCTTGGCATAAGCAAGAAGCCAGTGGTAGGCTCAATGTCCAACGTGTAATCAGAGGCTGTGAGATTGATGAAGCCTTCGATCGTTGGGATGAGGGTACTGATGGTGCTGATATCGAAGCTGTGATCTTAGTTGATCGCTCAGGTTCTATGGGCGGTGGCAACGATCGTGAAGCCTCTATTGCATGCTGGACTATCAAGCGTGCTCTAGAACAAGTAGGCGGTCTGGTAACAGTCTATGCCTTCGATGATGCTGCTGAGACAGCGTATCGTCGTGAGGAGTCTGCAGATAGAACTACCTACAAGTTCATCTATGGTAATGGTGGTACTAATCCGTACTCATCATTGCTAGCAGCTGAGCAACTTCTTATGTCTTCACGTAAGAAGAATAAGATGCTATTCATTATTACTGACGGTGTCTTCGATGCCGACAAGAATGATGAAGTTATTGAACGTATCAGTAAGCGTGGAGTACTAACCACCATGACCTTAATCATGGAGGATAGAGAGCGTGTATGGTACGAAGAGCGTTATGGGTATACCGATGACAAGTTCAAGCATGGTGTTGAGATCTATGGTCGAGTAGCTAGCGCCCGTGATCTTCTGCCGTTTGCTAGGTCTGTAGTCGTAGGTTCAATGAGAAAGAGAGGAAGATAATGTACGTTCTATTCGACAGTATCACTGAGTCATTGATAGGTCCTTTCAATGACTATGAAGCAGCACAAATGTTTCTACTACATATCTCTGATGACTTAGTAGATGGTGGAGCCAACCTAACAATCGAGTCTATCTCTGAGCCAGTTGAATGGGCACAGGATAACGGTGTAGTGCTAACGGTATTAGCATGAGCCTGAGACAAGAGGACCCCGCACGCTGGCTAAGTGAGATGCTTAGAAAGCGTGAGATTGAGCAGCTCAACACAAACAAAGAAACAGTACGCCAACTACTAATCAAACATGGGGCTGAAGATCTAATCCCTATGCTATTGGAGGACGAATGATTACATGCAGTCTATGTGAAGATGTGTTAGGCCAAGACGACTCCTATGTTGTACACAGTCAAAGAGTTACCTGCTGGGACTGTTACTTTGGAGATGAGGAGGACTAATGGTTAACACATTCCTACCCTATGCAGACTTCAAGCAGGTTGCTAAGTCTCTGGATAATCAGAGGCTTGGTAAGCAGCGTGTAGAAGCATTTCAGATCCTACGAGCAAACCTAGGTATCACCCAGGGATGGCGTAATCACCCAGCCTCAGTAATGTGGCGTGGACACGAGGGAAAGCTAGCAGCCTACACAGTAGCCATGTGCGATGAGTGGGTAAAGCGTGGCTTTCAAGACAACACCAAGGAACAGGTACTGGACTTAGTCAAACGGTTCAAGCTTAGTCCGGTCAGTAAGCCTTGGTGGTTAGGTGCAGAGAAGTTCCATGAAAGCCATCAGTCCAATCTAAAGCGTAAGCTCCCAGAGCACTATGCTTTTGATGTGGCTGAAGATCTACCATACCAATGGCCTACACCAGAAGGCACATTCCGTACAACCGAGAAGAAAGGTAAGTAAATGATAACTACAACACGCAAAGAGGTAGTTAATCTAATCGAAGATAGCATCAATAACATCATCCCTCTTGAAGATGAGAGGCTTGAGAAGGTTATCTTTGGCGTTAACAATGATCTACAGGTTCGTGATTGGGTCCTAGGTATGCCTGCTAGGTTCAGTCTTGATGAGTCTATTGAGTTCGTACGCTACATGGCTGTAAATACTACGAAGGAAGACGGTGTGCCGTTCATCACAGTCAATGCAGCCTTCGAGTATGAGCGTGGCAACTTAGACTCTGCAGTCAAGATGATTGAGTATGCACTTAGTATCAATTCAGACTATTCATTGGCACAGATGCTTGATCGTGCCTTTGACGTGATCCCTGCTGAGGCACTGAGCTTAATGCGAGCTGAGCTGGATCAAGTGGTGGTTAAGGCATGTCAGAAAGATATCCAGATTGGTGATGATGAGGAGTAGTTTGACTCAACACAAACAATCGGCTAGACTAAAAGTAGGAGGAAAAACATATGGATGACCTACATGACTTACGTATAACCTTCAGAGTAAAGCTCAAGAGGTGGCGTATTGATGACCAACAAGATCTAAACAATAGAGAGTGGGCTCTTAAAGTATTCGATAGGAACAAGGAACAGTGGGTCAACATCAATGACCTAACTAGACCTGGAGAGTATGGAAGCATAGAGTCTATAAGAGAGGTTGAGGAGTGATGATGAAATGCAATTCGCACAATTAAATATACGAAATAAGGAGATAAGAAAGCTAATAGGCACATTAGAAACTGCTGGCTATAAAGTCAGAACTACAGCTAATCAACACATCAAGGTAGTAAATCCTAAGACAGGTAAGTCTGTATTCTTTGGGGCCCAAAGTCTAGGTGATCCAAGAGCTGGCAAGAACATCATGCGTGATCTAAAGCATGTTGGCTTCAAAACAAACATAAAACTATAGGAGAGCAAAATGGCTAAAGTAACAAAAACACTGAAGGTAACACTAACTAAGAATACATCTGTCGAGAAGGGTGGTGCTTGGCTCATGACTATTGATGATGTGCTCGGAGTCAATCACTCTGCATGGGCTAACCCATCTGCAGCTAAGAGATATCTTAAGACCTATGTACTAACAACCACACCACGCAAGTCAATCAAGATGGTAATCGGTGCTACAAACGATCTAGGCAAGCCAACACATCTATCAGGTGAGCTAACCTGGAAGGCGGATGCATGATTCTATTACCAACTATAGGGGCAATAGTCGGATCAGTTCTTGGGTTATTCCTAAGAGCTTGGTGGGATGCTAGATAAGGAGAATCATTGTGGACATGATTAAGTTATACCCCCGTACCTGTCAGATGTGTTATGGTACGGGAAAGACTATGTGGTTCATAGATGACGATACGTATGAAGTAAGAGACTGTGAATGCCAATACAAGGAGGATACAAATGCCTAAGTTCAGAGCCCAATTCGATACAACACGTAGCGGCACGATAATCTTCGAAGCAGAGGATACCGAACACGCTAAAGAGATCTATGAAAACCTTATAAACGGAAGTACCTATCCAGATGAACTCGAAGCCTATGAGGATGTAGAAGTATCTGATAGTACATACTACGAGCTAACCGATAACTCAGGTAAGTTCATTGCAGAGTAAGGAAGCAAGCAAAAGCCCCCGGCCATTTGGTCGGGGGCTAATGTTTGTGTCGGCCATTTTACTCGGTGTCCGTGAGGCCATCCTCTAGTTCTTCTAGATCATCCTCATCGAAGTCGAAATCATCGAATCCATCTTCGAAGTCATCTTCGAAGTCTTCATCAAATAGGTCTGGATTGATATCTTCTGGCATGTTTCTCCTTAGGCGTTGTCTTTGATTAGCTTAACTTCACATGCATCTGTGGTGCAGTAGCTTTCGCCAATTGCGTCCAGACCCATGCCTTCATAGATTCCCGAGAAATCAATTGGGAACAAAGTCATTGTACCTTCTTCGTATTCTTCAGAGGTACTATTTGTATACGGCATCTGAGCGTATGAGCCATTGTCCATTGGTAGGAATGACACGGTCTTTAGCTGACCGTCATACATATGCAGAGCTGTACCGATTGCCTTAGCCTCTGTCTCAGGGTTAAATGAGATAGTTACTGACACCGAGTTATCTGACCAATAACGCTGAGCTGTGGCAGCCAAAGCCATCTTCTCATAGATAGATACATCGTGCTCTGAGCGTTCGGAGTTACTCTTAATAGGGAAGTAGACAACTGCAGTATTTGTAGGATCACTCTCAGCGTCTTCGACACGATAGTTAGCCATCTTAAATAGGGCAACCATTGGGTCAGCCTTACTAAAGCGCATTGTGCGTAGGAAGTACTTGCCTCCTGGTGTCCAGTGAACTCCTGGAGACTCACCTGCGAGGATAGAGACTGTGCCGGAAGGCTTCACTGTGGTCGTCTTGATAGACTCACGAATACCCAACCATTCTGAATAGCTCTTATCATAGGACTGTACGATCTTGTATCCCTCGTCCATCCAAGTACGGAGTAGAGGCAAGCCCTTGCTGTCAGCAAAGTTAGCGATACCGGAGATTGAGGTTCCGATACGACGGTTACGCTGCATGATGGCGTTGGTTTCTTCCCAGTGGGTAGGGATGAGAGTTACAGTCTTGGCATAGAGATAGGCGAACTTGAGGGTGCGCTTGAAATCTTCTAGGCTGTCATGGCGGTTGATGTAGGTTTCTACCAATGTGCAGCACTCAAAGGATTCCAATGATTGTTCAGCACATGGGTTGTAGCCAGCGGCACGCCAGTCCTTGTTGTTCTCAGGATCTGCTAGACGGCCGTACTTACGAGTGACGTCCATCCAGATTACTCCCGGCTCACCGTTGCGGGCGATACCGTCAATGATTGGAGATAGGTCTTGACCTACTGACGCTTCTACTGAGTTGTTAGACATCCAGCCCCATCCAGAGTTCTCCCCTGTTGGGTCGTAGGCATTACGCTCAGGGAATACTTCATGGTTCTTAAGATTTAGGAAGTCTTCGTCATCAATACGGCCGATTAGAAGTTCAGCTGAACGTCGAACGTTACCTGCAACCACACATACGCCCATCATGTTTCCGATATCTGCGATATCACGGCGAGTCAGCTTATCGCCAGCTCTGTTCTTAAATAGGTTGATGATGTGGTTGTGAAGCTTGATTAGAGGCTCTGGTCCGGAAGCTTTTCCTCCGAAAGTTTTGATTGGTTCGCCTGCTGCTCGAATTTCTGTGTAACTATACGTTGGAGCCTTTGAATCTGGTCGTAGGTAAGCATTGATGAGAGCTGTGGTTGATTCAACCCAGCCTTCTCGGGTGTCGGGGATGACATATTCTTCGCCTTTCTGTGGATCATAGATAGTAAAGTCTTTATCTGCGCCCTTATCATCAAAGCCCACGCCAACGCCAAGCATGGATGCTTCCATGAGGAAGGCAAATGGCTTAGCCGGATTGTTCTTGGTCATAGACTCTGTAGATACAAAGGAGCAGTTCTGCAACGCTGCAGAGTTCTTCTGTACATTGACTAGTGGAGTTCCCATCATCCATAGGCCACGGCCAGGAGGAGTCCACTTAAGATTGAATAGGCGATCGAACGCCTCTTTGGCTGAAGTAGCAGCCTTCATGTCAGACCAAGGTAGTCGGTTATGCTTGGCGTGATCCTTTTGGAGTGAGTACATGCCGTTGACTACACGTTCGCACACATCCACCCAAGTCTCTTTGGTCCCATCCTCTTTAAGACGAGAGTAAGTTCTTAGAAAGGTAATCTCTCCTAAGGAGTTGCCGGCAGCATCCTGGTATCCCCACGGAACCTTCTTGGATCGGTATGATGCTACAAACTCGTCTGCGAGTTTAAACGAAAACATGTGACGCCCTTTTCTATAGATATTTTGACTGTTAACAGGTCCTATCCGTTTAGACCTTGGTCTATGATCTTGCTGACTTCACCCTCACTTATTGCCCCACCGGGGATTTCTCTGAGGGTATTAGCCCGGTCTCCGAAGAGGGCCGAAAGCATACCACCAGAGGATTGGCGCTGTGCTGTGATCTGTATGAACTCTTTATTCTCTTCTAACTTCTTGACCTCACCTACCAATTTGAATAGGCGGTCAATCTCTTGTCCGGTATTAGGATCTGGGTATCCACCATTCAATTCTTCAGCAAAACGTGCAAAAGCGACTCTAGCGCCCTGCATTTCGATAACTGCGTTCAATAATCCCTTTAGCTGATCCTTAGTCTTGACCTCTACAGGAAGACTAAATTTGCAGCTACTGTTCGGTGTGAAGGCCGGACAATTGCTAGCCACGAAGCAACTATTGCATTGACGGAACGAAGTTTGAGTGCTCTGAAGGACAGGAACGTCAGCGATAACGTCTCGTCCGGCCTCATCTTTCTCAATGATCGTCTTGTTATTTACACCAAAAACGGGCAATGTCATGAGGTCTTCAGGGGCTACAGGCGACAAAACTTTCCGCACCTCAGACCCTCTGTTATCAGGAGTAGAACCCCTGGTTTCCGCTAGACCTGGGTCATCCATTCCACCACTGTGATCAGATAACTTACTGTTCAAAGACTTCTCCAACTGCAGGTAGGACCAAATAGCGAGGCGGGTTACCTCGTTACTATCATCATTCATAATCTTGTCGAAGTCTAGACCGGCTCTCTCGATTACAGCTTTATAACGAGGACGAGCTTGATCCTTCTGCTTCTTCTGATAGCGGATAAGTCTAGTGCCATCCCATACTATTGTCTCGCCTCTCATCATTGGGCTAAGCCAAGAGAGGGTGCTAGCAGTAGTGAGAGGAACCTGACGTAGGTTATCCGGCTTGGCACATGCCACCCCATGAAATTCTAGGTCAGGGTACTGACTTAGAAGGGCCCTAGAACGTGCTGACAGGCTCGTGTCGTCCTCTAAGGACTCCCCAAGCAGTACGACGTTAGGGAACTGAGATGCTAGGTTGAAAAGGCCAGTGTGACCGGTTTCCTGGTGCCAGACAACCGCATACTTATCCAGACCGAACTCCTCACCAAAGGTCTTCCTCTGGTAATTGATCCAGTTCTGGCCAAGAGCTTTGGCGTCTAGCTCGGTAGCCATGGTGATCCTATCGGCATTGATAGCCAGGAAGTCCTGGTAATCAGCCGCATACTCCTCAAGCTCACGCTCAGTCATATTTAGATCGTTGAGGTTATGGCCGCCACCATCTACATAGATCTTCACGTCTTCTGGGAAACGCTCAGCCAAGAGGTATTGCTTAGTCTTTGGAAGACCTCGCTTTACCAGACGGTAGTAGTTGACGCTAACGTGCTTTACGTCCATATTGGTCAGTAGAATACGGTGTGACGGTACTTCTCCGCCCATAAATACGATGTTCATTCGAACCTATTAGTTCTGCTGCCTAGATGAGCATCAAGAAGGGCTAGGCGCTGACGTTCAACCTCGGCGCTTAGAGCATCCCACTGCTTTACTGGACGCTTGCTTCTTACGAACTTAGGGTGTGCAAACATAATAGCCGGTACGCCCTTAGCAAGAGCCTCCGCACAATAATCGGCATCTGCATCTACAAAGAGCTCTACACGACCTTGAGCCATAGCATAATCAAGCTGGCGAAGTCTTAGAGGTGTTCCTTCAAAGAAGTACCTATCATCATAGACATCTCCATAGCCAAAGATCATATTGCCACGGAGCCAGTGCTCAGTTTTTGCTTGTGACATATCGGAGGTAATGACAACACGATAGTGCTCTGCTAATACACGAAATAGACGGACGCCATCTGGGATTGGATCCCCGACCTCTGTCATTAATACGCCTTCTAGAGACACCAATGCGGTAGCCATATGTTATTCCTTTTCATTAGCCAAATGCTTCTGTTCACAATGTCGTGCAAGCGAAGGTACTACGTATTTCTTATCACACAGCTGGCACTGATAGTTATCCATGCCCTAAGTATAGTTACTTATACTTGTTTTCGCTCTTCGACTTCTTAGCTTCACGCTTCTCTTTGAGGCTCATCTTGGCCTCTTTCTTATCGTTAGAATTGCCTTTTTGCTCTTTATTGGCCACGAATTGCTCTCCTAATCAAGGTGTCAGTGGTAGGTAATTCCATACCATAGATTTCTTTCTGCTTTCCGGATTCATAGGCAGTCTGAGTATCCTTAATTGATCTCAAGGCCTGGATAGCACCGGAACGCTTTCCAGCCTGCCAGCGGTAGTTGTTATAGTCTGCATAACCACTTCCGATCTTACTGAATGCAATGTGACGACTTTGGTGTATGTCATCATAGAAGGCCACAGCTTGTTCTGTAGCTAGCTTTAGCTTACGCTCTGCGTTGATCTTATACGCAGGGTTGCTTGAGTTACGTACTTCGTTAAGTGCCTCTGTGTAACGCTTCACCATCTCTACAGCGTTGTCATGGTCACGCTGAACGTGATTCTCCCATGCACGGCTATAAGGAGGTTGTGGGCTACGATCTGGTCGCACTGTCCAACTATCTCTAGTAAGATCATATGCTGCATACGGGTTGATATCCCGAATATCAGATTGTGGATTCACATAGTAAGTAAGTTCATAACCTTCCCAGTTACGGGTTTTAGGCATAAGCTCAGCATTGAAACCTTCGTTAAGAGTCTTAGCGATCTCTTGATCAGAGAATGATTTGAACTCTTGGTTCTTTTCTCTGAATGAGATATAGTTAATTCCAACTAGGCAATCAAGATCGCCTGGATCTCTAGCAGCAGCCCATTGATATGAGACGCCGGATCCTGCAAGCCACACATGAGTCCATGACTCTGGGGCAGAGAAGTTCTGACTAAGGTACTCAAAGAGCATAGAAAGTATGCCACTTCTCACCCAGTCTTTTAGACCCTCACCCTGAAATAGATTTGGATCAAGCTCGGTTGATGGTGCACTGAAATAGGACGTAGACCCCGGCATAATTACCGGGGCATCTCCTGAAAAGTCTCCATAGTCCATAAGCATATTCTCCACCCTCATCGTCATTACGTCATGGCTTGGTGGAAATAATTATGCGCTAGGTGGTGTAGCTTCCTGTGCAGCGAGCTTAATTGAGACGTACTCGGCAGCCGATTGAGCCTGAAGATCCATTAGGATTTCAGAGGTATAGCGACGAACTTCAAGCAATGTAGCCTGACGTTCTACTGGAATAGAGAAGGCTGCGGTATCGCGCTCTACGTATACATCGCCATTATCTGTTACAAATACTGCGTAGCCAAACTTAATATTAGGTACTGCGGGTGCATCAGGAGTAGTAGTTGCGTCTGGTGTGGTTGTTTCGTCAGTCATGTTATATTCCTATTCGTATAGTCCGGCTTTTTTACGGTTTTGTTCAACTACAAAGGTTTTAGCTGGGCAGAAGTCGCATAGATACACTGTGGTACTAGCTGACTTGGCTGCACTTTCTAGACCAATTTCTTTACGAAGCTCATCTGTGCCCTTAGGAACTAGACGCTTGTTCTTAGTCTTCCAGTCATAGCAGCCTTCTACTGGACGTAAATGAAGGTTAAAGCACTTCATAGCATCATCATAGAAAGTGGCTTTGGTGGTGTAGTAGTCTGGATCAATATCAGCTAGTCCGCCACCGACCTTATCCCGCAAGTTTTCGATAACTTGTTTACGTACCTCAGGACGTGAGTATGTCTTAATACCGATCTTAGATAGGAAACCGCTATGCGGAATGCCGGCAGACTCATGCTTTTCAATCATGACCTGCAACAAGACATCGTCATCTGGGTGGCCTTCAAAATCAGGCAGTTCTTCAATAGTTCTACAGTTATAGCAATAGAGCAAACGGATATACGGACCATCGTCCTTAATGTTCGTCCAAGTCTTGCCCTGGTCAGCGGGGTTAGCTCCACCGCCTAAAATAGGTACTCCCATTTCGCCTCCTTCATCTACCCTTAGTATAGCCGATAAAACCTAGGACATCAAATCCTTTAAATGGTTCTCGTACTCTTCTTCATCGCCATACGAATCCTGGTACTCAGCAGCAGCCTGATGCATATTGGCTGTAAGATCTTCTTTAGGATGCATAATAGGCCTGAGCTTAGTGCGACCACCCTCACGGGCCTTGCCCTCAACTACATCTTGTACAGGGTTTGGGTTTTCTTTATCAAACTTCTCTTGCTCACTGGTATATGGGCGACCTGGAGTGCTAACAGGTATGTGCTCACCTGTAGCTTCAAAATGAGCTTTAGATGCGGCATTTCTGCCCTCTGTACGACGAATGCGATCTTCTGTACGGATTTGGTTAGCCTCATCAGCACCACCCTTTAACCAGTATGGGCCAGGCTCATAAGTAGAGGTATCATGCTTTTCTTGTTCCCAATGTCTTTGACATAGGTTAGTATCCCCGGTAAACTTATGATGACTGGTAAAGTTAACACGAACAATAGCCCTATTGCTATCCTTAGCACAGGTTACAGTCTTACCGGTGTTCGTCTTCTTATTTTCAGGAGAGACTACATCCTCTACTCCTCTAAACACACCGTTATCAACTGAGCTAGTATCTTTGAATCCGGCCTTTTTTGCTGCTTTACCAGTGCCCTGTACGTCTTCAAAACCAGCCATTAATGTTCTCCACTCGGTGTAACCCCTGGGTTTTCTACCATCTCCATAAGTTCAGGAGAGGGGAGCAACCCTGTACGAAATTCTTTATCCCTATTAAGGGGAATGATAGCTTTTTGCTGCCTACGTTCATAGACCATTACTAGTCCTTAGTTGGATCAGACATATTGATCATACGATCAACGGAAGCATCTCCTGCCGACATGTTCTTTTTAAGCTTATGTGCACCAATAGAAAGAATCTTGGCTTCGTGTTGTCCAGACTCAAAGTCTGCATTGTTACGGCCAAAGCTCATACCGGAATCAGCAATAGCATTATGAATATGGTTATCCAAAGCCCCTTCTACAGGAGCTGTGGGTTCCGACCAAGCTTTGCTATACGTAACTTGTTGCTTACCAAGCAAGGAGTCTTTAGTGCTGTTTACCTTACGACGAACACGCATAGCGTTAGTCATAGGAAACTTGACTACATTGTCTGGTGTCTCTTCCATACTAGTAGTTAGCGCCCATTTGATTATTAAAGGTGTCTGCTACTGGCATTGGCGAGCGAGGCTTTACTGAGCTCTTTGTATCTGTAGGTGCGACCATTGAAGAAGCTTCTTGGTCAATAAAATCATAGTTCCAATAAGGATGAAGTCCACGACGGTTAGCGAGAGTAATATCTTCGCCGGTGCCTGGGGCAACTTCTGTGTTAGGACGAATCTTACGGTATTTACCGTCTGTTGATCCCTCTGTTAGCCCACCTGTGAGTGAACGTGAATTGTTAACAGCCATTACATTTCTCCTTTTTGGATCCCTGTACGACCATCAGCGATAAAACGCTCATGACCTTGTTGAGGACTTGATGGCGGGTTGTTGTGCTTTACCTTAACATGGCCCTTACCAGCATCAGGTGACCACTCCTTTGCACGGAATGCTTCTACCTTCTTACGAGGTCTAATAGGCATCATTTTTTACTCCTAGTTGGTCAAATAATTACTAGATGAAATACTACCATTTCCATGTACTGATGGGTCCTCAATCATTACATTTCTTGTGGACTCCACAGGCGGAGCCACCGTATAAGCAGGATTTGCACCTCTTGGATTAGGGAAGTTAGGGTTACCTATGTCCATAAGGTTTCTGCTTTGAGCTGCCTCAGCAATATCTCTGAAAGCTGGATTGGTGTTCACTTGCGATCAGTCTTCTTCTTTGTGTCAGCATGCGCCTTCTTGAGAGCGGGAGCATCCTTCTTGGATTTAAGAGTGTCTTTAGCCATCTTAGCTTTAGCTGCATCAGCTGGAGTTAGAACTTTAAGCTGCTTCACTTTGTAGCCCTTCATATCTTCGCCGTCTGGGCCTTTAACTTTAGATTTCATTTCTCACTCATTCCTTGTCTAACATGGCTTTCCATCTTAGCATTGCGACAATTAGGGCAAGTAGCACCATTATGGCTATACATGACCTGTAAAGGATCCATGATTGCACCGCAACGGCTGCACTCTTTGCTGCCCATATAAACTGTATCGGTAAAGGTATGGTCGCTCACTTAGCTTCCTCCATGCCCTTTTTAAGTTCGCCTTTTCTACTGGTACCTCGGTACTCAAACACTATACCACTAACTGAGGACTGGCGAGTATCCAGGACACGTTGATAGATCGGTTGTTTCTCCATTACCAAATGCCTTCGCTCATGTTGCGAGCAGTACCTTGATAGCCTGCAGGGTCACGAGTATAATCAACACGACGTGGCTCATCATAGGCCTCGTTAACATCCATGACGTCAAAGATACCTAGCTCACGAGTACGGTAGCCGTAGCGTGGAGGGAAAAGATTAACTTGTGGGAGAGGTGGGCGAACAATATCCTGCAGCAATGCTCCAGGCATAGTTACAGAGTAAAGTGCTCTAGTCATAAGACCTTCTTGCATTGATGCAAAAGGACCCATATAATCATAACGAAGAAGTGATGGTTCTGGCTCTTCAGCTACAATAGGACGACCCTTGGTATGATCATAGACGCTATCTTGTCCCATTACATCTCCTTAGGAGCACGAGAAGGATTAACGAAACCGTGAAGTCTTGCCTTATTAAGATCTGGGCGTGCACCTGGTCTAGGGGCATCTACCTGAATACCTTGAGGACTATCTTCGCTATCTGATACGTTAGGACGACCGCCAGGCGCCTCTTCCATACGAAGATGAATGTTCTTATGATCTCTATGTGTTTGATTATAGTAATCGCCTACAGGCTCACCATTCTTACGCTTTACCTCATTAGCGGCTGTTAAACCTTCATGAAGTTTTGTAAGATGGTTGTGCCATGGACCCCATTGAGATTCATTTTGAGCTTTTTGTTCAGGGGAACTACCTGCAGCTCTTTTACTTCCTACCCAGTTCTTTACTTCTCCTAGGCTGTACCAAACTCTTTGTGATTGACCACGACGCTCAATATACTGAGGAGCATCAGTTTCCCAAGCAACACGCTTAGCATTACCGGAACTTCTACCTATGATCTGACCCATAGTCGTACCATGTGAACTATCAATACCGTTAGCACTTAGAAAAGGAATGCCTTCTTTATCCAAGGGTGCACCAGCACCTTGGTAGCTCTTAATAGGTTGTGCAGGAAAGCGTGCGTCTGGACGAACTCCATGCTCTGAACGTTCTGACTCTGTTGGGTTCCAAGACATTATGCCCACCTAGGTTTCAAATGAGAGAATGTATCTGCAGTGCGAGGGTTAAACTCTGCAGGCACATTTGCGGATATGTTTGACTTACCATCATTAACAAGATGAGGTGCTGGAGCAAGAGACATAGCAGGAGCGTTCTTCTTCATGTCCATAGTTAGTGAGCCATCATTATCTACAAGCTGAGGCTTTGCTTTTACTCTGCGATCTGGTTGTAGATTTTCTGGCCAAAGATATTGGGCCGGATCAATACGCTCACCACGGTGAACACCACGTTGGTAAGCTCTTTGATTCTGGCGATTCTTAAGAGAGTCAAGAATAGTGTCGGAGACTGCATAAGGCTTTCCCTTATCATCACGACGAGAACGAATCGTTCCTAGGTAACCGTCTGGATATTCGGCTTGAGGAGCACGGCCAACACCGATACGAAGGAAATCCATTTCACTTCGTGGCACAACAGGAGTACCGCCACCACCTGTAGTGGTGTACGCTCCAACAAATCCGCTAGCACCGAGGTACTGCCAATTTTGATGCGACTCTGGCATATTTACTCCTTAGACACCGTTAGTATACCCGTAAATGCGAAAACCGGGGGTGTAATCCCCCGGCTTCCGATCTAATTAGTTTACTTAGCTGCGTTCACAGAGGCTGCTGCGACTGCCTTTTGGGCATCCGCTACAGCTACAGTAGCTACGTTTGTGATAGCTGCTGTTGTGATAGAGTCTAAATGTTCCTTCTTAGCAAGATCATTTACAACACCCTTAGGGTTGAACTTAGCGATAAGAGGACCAACAACACCAACTACTGCAGCCCATAGAACGTGCTTAATGTGGTGGTTACCTGTTTGATAGATGGCTACAGCTGACGCAGCAGTTGCGTATACATAGTGCTCAACGAGTAGCTTTTCTGACTTTGGTAGATGCATTTGTGTTCCTTATTCTGTAGGTGTTACGTTGTTTACGTAAGGTGTAACAATATGGGACTCAGCCTGTACGTTAGGCTGAGACGATGAAAACTTTGGCTGAGCTGTACCCGCTAAACCAGCAGATAAGGCTAAACCAACATGCTTTACATCTGGTGCAAAGCCAGAGGCAGCCCACGCACTAAACGCAGCTGAACTGGCAATTCCCATAGACACAGGACTTTTAAAGTTGAACTTAATCATCTTTATCTCCTACCGTTAGTATATCCGATTAGTATTACGTGTGCAAATCAGGGGCGAGAGTCTTCTACGCCTAGGTGATCCATTATAAGAGAGGTATGTCTACGTAGCTCTTCAATGTGATTATGAGTTTCTTGGTCTAACTTGAGATCCTTAATGATGATGCGCCTATCTTCATCTCCGGAACGGTTAGTAGCGTTCAGGATCAATCCTGAAAGTAGGATAGATTCCAAAGATACTATGAGAGTTAATAGCCCATAGGGAAACGCTTCTATTGGGATTATTACCCAGGCACTCCACCATAGTAAATGAAATAGAAAGAACCAGGGGGAGCCAAAAGATATGGCTGCCCAGTCTGATAGTTTTTGAAATAGCTTCATGAGCCTGCCTTTGCCACCATAGAGGTATAAGTACTTTGCCCCAACACTTTATTCTTTTTATCCGTAGCAAGCGCAGGATATTTAGCTTGGTAGACCGGTATAAGTGCGATTTCTTCTGCGGTGAGCACATTAGATACAAGGGTAGTAGGCAAAAGCCCAGCATTAGCTAAAGCTCTAGCTACGATAAGTTCAGCGGTTCCCTTAGCCCCTACTTTAAATGTAGAGCTACCTGGAAACGGTGGGGCAGCAATAACAGTTGTCTTTGTTGTTGGAGTGGTTGAAGTGGTGTTATGAACACCGGCTACACCAGCTCCACCAAGAGCAGTGACTCCTGCTACACCTGTAGCTAATGCTTTATTGTTTACAGCCTTGCTCTGTGCCGGCTTAACTGCATCAGGGTACGCAGGCCGTACAATGGCCAGCACGTATAGGTACGCACGATGGCGTTGATATACACCATGGCCGTCATACTGAGAGGCATTTGTCATGTGCTCAGGACCAGTATTACCTCCGATGGTAGTTATGCCATCTTTGGAGGCTGCTTGAATAATCTCAACGTGATCTGGGACGCCGTTACCTGCCCAAGAGAAGAATACTAAGTCTCCTGGTTGACCGGAATATTTATCAACTACTGCACCCTTTTTTTGAAACCAGGAAAGACCTGCAGGGCAGTAGGAGAATCCTTTTTCAGTTTCAGCAGCTACCAATGCCGATAGGCCAGCTTGAGCAAAACACCAGCTAACAAACATGGCACACCATGGTTGGTTAGGGATACCGTACCAATCCCCATAGGGATTTTTATCTGTTGTTCCACCGTAAAAGTTTACTTGCTTCTGTGCAATGTTTACTACATCTAAGCCGCTACTCATGCACTACCTCCGCTGCCGGATCCGTGCCGGTCTTCCTATATCTAAAGGTTTCCCACAAAGGTGCTGGGATCTCATGGATTCCAAAACGTGTTCGGTGGTGAGCTTCACATAGAACTTCTAAGTTACCAGGAGACTCAATCCATTGCTGAAACTCTTCATCGGTCTCAAAATGTAAGCCAAAAGCCTGCTCAACTTTATGCATGTCCATATTGTTGATTTGAGAGAACTCAATATGGCTGTGATGTAGCTCAGGGCCGCCAGAGCATAGGTCATCATTAATTATGCACTTCCATAGGCCTTGCTTCTTAATTCTAGCTTTAGCCTGGTTAAATAAATGATAGTGTGGGTCTGTTTCACGAGGTTCATGGGCAGGGATAGAAACAGCCAGGTGTAAATTCATAGCTTGCTTATGTGCATCAGTCACTGATAGATGAGCCTTTCCGCTAGATCTCCAGGTGTCACTAAGGCATCTGGCTTCTTACTTAAACTGTAGTTCGCATGTTCGTAGGCTTCTGATACCAACTCCGAACAGATGAATCCTTGCCCTCTAGCTAGGGATACCCATAGCTTAGACGGTGGGAGCTTTAATCCAAAAGCACGTAGGAAGATCACAAGAATATCTAGGTACCCATATGGCTTGCCTATTTGAGCGACAGCGTAATCTACTATTTCTGTGCGCTTTTCATCAGTAAGGCTATCCTCATGCTTATTCCAAGCAATGACAGGGTACTGATCTACCTTGCCAAACTTAACTCCAGTAGGTCTGGCTTCGACTATTGAGCCCGCACCGATATAGATAACGGCATGATTCCATCTACTTGTTGTAGTTAGTCTGATTAGGCCGCCAATAAAGCCGTTAGTCTTTACTACGCCGTAGTCACCAGGACGAGGCGTGTAAGACATTATTCTGCCTCTGCGTCGTCTACGTGCTGTTCGAAACGACCTTCTAGCTTAGCTACTTTAAGAGCAATCTTTTCTTGATGCGCCCTAAGCTCTTTAAGCATAGGAATGACCTCTAAGTTGATCTTATCATTAAGAGATGATCCGTGGTTTGGACGCAGTTCTGATAGGTAATGTTTAATAATCCAACGAAGTCCAAGACCTAAAGCTCCTAGAATAGCAAGAGCTGCAGAGATTCCCTGCAAGAGATTAATTGTATTACTGCTCACAAGGTCTCCCCTAAAAGATAAAGCCGGCGTATGCACATATTATGCACTACACCGGCTTTATTTGTATCGCTAAATGTAATTACTTACGTGTACTTACAATCTCTTGACCACGATACATGGTCTTACCTTTATGAATATGAACTTGATCAAAGTGAAAACTGTCATCATCCCCGTCTTTAAAGAAGATAACGCTTACTCCTTGTTGCCAGTTTTCAAAATAAGTAAGTGCTTGTCCTTTGACATCCACACCACCCTTGACACTAGGAACTGCCCCATCAACACGGCAAAGACATCCAGGTGAAAAAGCTACGCTCTTGATTGCTTGATCACGATCAAATACTGTCTTTGACTGCTGCTCCATACGATGGGTGTGGCCAAACAGTGTGGAAATGTTAGGGTTAGAGTTAGTATACTGAGCTGCAGTTGAGCCAGACGCATTAGCACGATCACCATGCATGGCACGAAGTCGCTTATTAATCCAGTGTGCAGCTGCTGGGTATCCATCAATAAACTCCACTCCTAGTTCATCACAGCGAAGCAGGTTCTGCAAGCTTAGAACTGGCCAAGAGTCAGGCATGTCAGCTACTTTGATGCCATATGCTGCAGCAGCATTAGTGTTAACAAAGCGACTGAGACGCTTATCGTGATTTCCTTCAAGAAGGATGATGCGGGCATCCGCACCGCCATTCGCCCTTTGTTCAGCAAGAAAACGGTAGCCCCGATTAATAGCGAGCTGAGCAGTATGAGCAAAGTTTGCCTCCTGTTCATATGTTCCGTACATAGGGAGGTCTAAGAAGTCTCCCAAGTTAATAATCTGATCTAATGGGTGACCATGATCAAGACCTACAATCTGAAGAGCTACGTCCATAGCATCTTCATCATGGAATGTGTCTAGAGTACCATCCTCATACTTGCGGTATCCGATCTGTGGATCAGGCAAAGCAACAGCAACCTTCCAGTCACTGCTGATAAGGGCAGGGCTAGTAGGCTTTGGATTGATAACTACAGGGTCTGCAGGCTGTACAGGCTGCCAGGCAGGTCCCTCACTCCACTTAGGAGATAATATGATCTTGGTATCAGCAGGATCATTAGAAAGACTAACCTTGCTAATCTTTCCTACATCATCAGGCGTTAGGCCATTGGCCTTAAGTAAAGCTGAAATAGAGTTAACGGCATTTGAGGCTACGACATCTGTCTTAGCGTCCTTATACATATCCCCTAGCGACATCCACACTCCCCAAGTCTATGTGCACGAAGGGTAGTAATACTAAAGCTGGCCCCGGCATCTTTGTATAGGTTGTACAGGTCTTTATTAGAGAATTCATCATCTGCAATAGACTCCAGGAAAGCGTCCCGGTCTTCTCCGGTAAATTGGTTGCCCCATTGAGATACTACGCAGCGATTGGCAGCAGCGTATAATTTTGCTTTTTCATATAGTTCAGTTAACAAATTATGCTCCAATTGTGAGAGTAGCGGAGCAGTAAGAACTACTCCGCTACTGTTAGTATATCCGATTTAGTACGAGGTATCAAGTCCCTCTGACCAAGAGTCCTTCTGACGAATGACTGCTGGGCTGACGATACGACCGTTAGCCTGTGTCATACCGGCTTCAGGTGAGGTTTGCTTTGCATAGCTTGCCTTAACGCCGTATGCAGCGCCTAGGCGTTCTTGTCCTGAATAAGGACGGTTAGAGCGTGTGCCCTGGTTCTGTACTGCAGGATCAGAGGCAGCAGAGCTACCCTTCTTTACCAATGTTCCCTTTTCAGGCTTTGGTGCAGTAAACGAAACAGGCTTTTGTCCCATTGGCTCACGAGGTGCGCCAACCTTTGCCATGCCGGCAAGTGCTTCTTGTTCTGGAGTTGCCATTGTGTGGTACCTAACTGTTAGAGATCTCTTGGTTAAAAGAGTATATTAGTTTACTAGAATAGTAAAGACTATCGCAGAAATTTTGCCATCTCTAGATTCGATAGTTGTAAAGCCTGGACGGCAGGTTAGATCTAGTCCACGGGTAGCAACAAACCCTCTAGCAATGGCGATAGCCTTTACTGCCTGATTTGTAGCTGATGCGCCTACGGCACGTAGTTTTACCTGTGGTGAGTCATATAGAGCATGTGCAATAGCTGATGCAAGTGACTGTGCACTTGAACCTGCTCCAGCACGTAGAATATCTTTGTCTTCTTCTTCGTTCACGAGTTGTAGTCCTTTGGGTTCGAATTAATCCGCCCACCCAAGGAGATATTCTACGGTGTATCTCCGTATCCTGCATCCCTAATTAGCTTTACAAAGTCTTCGAGTCTTAGACAGGTCATGAACTCCCCTATATTAGCCTCTCCTTGCCCGTTTAAGCGGAGAACTACTACAGGTAAGTCTTTTCCATCAGACCGATCCTTAAGCTGCTTCATAGCCCCTCCAGGGTTGAAATCAGCCCGGGCCTTTACTTCCCAGTCAATGCCTATAGTACCTGTAATATCAGTTCCAGGTCTGCCTGCACCGGTGCTCTCAGCAAAAGGAAAGCCACGCTTAGCTAGGTAGTCAGCGATGATCTTCTGGGTTCTATACCCTCTATGCTTCCTGCTCTGGCTCGGCTTCTTCTTCTCCTCCACTGAGACCCTCCCGTTCTAGATATTCTTTAATCATAGCTTCGTTCTGAGTCATTTGATCCTCTAGCATGACGATCTCACCATCAGTGAGTTTATCCTTGCCAGCTTCAAACATCTGTTTACCTAGCTCATGTGCCTGCATAAAGCGGGCCATATTAAAGCGTTCACGAGACTTTAGGAATAGAGCCTGCTCTTCTTGTCGTGCTACGATCTTATCTTGACGTTTACTCATGCTTTTACTCCCATAACTTTTTAAATTTATAAAATACAGGAACTCCACTTATAAGTCTTACGTGCTTTTTACGCCATACAAAGTCTATGCCCATAGTTACTTTACGTGCAGCAAAGTCTACAGAGTAAAATCGGTAAAACCCTTTACGGCTATAGTACCTATCAAGGTATTCCATGATCGCTAGGTCTTCGGCGTAGTCTTTATCAGACTCTTCACCGAACCCGTCACAATCTGGACATATGGAGATATCATCATCAAAGTCTGATTTAGTAAATACCGTAGAATGATCGTCTCCGATAACACCTTCTGGTGTTGCTTCTCTAAACTCGCTTAGGTATAACCAACCTAATCCATCACAATTTGAACACTTCATGCTAACTCCTTCTCAATGGCTTCTATTGTTGGGCAGGGGTAAAGGATTACAGGTGCATCCATAGGACGGCTATCCATGCAAGCACTGCATAGTGTCATCGTGTTACCCATGGTTGGCTTATGCAATTTTGCTACTGCACGAAGGGCATCGAGCATGAAATCATGCGAGCCATCAAAGCAATTAAAGTCGTAGTTGTACTTGCTGTCATCTATTGCAAAGTCTATCTCTGCCAGCAATTCATCGTGGGTCATTCATCTTCCTCGCTTCCTCAATAGCATCTTTAGTTACTTGATTAGGTTCACCCCTAGCGATAGCGGCGGCTCTACTTCTCACAATTTGCCATGCTTGAACATCACCCAACGGCATTTCCTCAATCTCTCGCGCTATCTGCTCGCGGAGTTGTTTAATAGCATCAGGAGCAACTATCTCTAGTCGGCGCAGTTCTGATTTGCTCACTTCTCCACCTCGCTTTGTTGTAGTCGCTGCCAATCCTCTGCAAATAGTGAGAGCTGGC
>Ga0214175_1000149_pt1 | contig 24677 bp, 33 predicted proteins | sample TroBogEpilimnion_17_FD_153013 | JGI IMG/M metagenome (GOLD analysis project Ga0214175, IMG submission 153013) | Freshwater microbial communities from Trout Bog Lake, WI - 09AUG2007 epilimnion | ecosystem: Environmental > Aquatic > Freshwater > Lake > Epilimnion/Euphotic zone | place: Trout Bog...
ATCATAATTTACAATTTTTACATAACCCTTCATTTTAATTAATTTATTATTTTTAACATCTAATAAATTACAATTTATTAATTTAACTTCTCTTTTATTATTATTCATATTATTAATATATCTACTTTTATTATTTAAATCAACACTAAAATTAATTAATTTATTAATTATATAAACTTACTATATTATTAAAATTCTCACTCCCCCCACAATCATCACTACTATAATAACCATCTACCATCATAACCCCATCTTCCTCTCTAAAACCTACAATCCTCAATACATCATTATTTTTTAATAATACTTCATCATTTATCTTATAATTATTAATTTTATAAATACCTAAATCTTTATTTTTATATATTTTTAATTTATTATTCTTCATATTATTATTTTATTATTATTTAAATTAATTATTAATATTATATTTTTTATAATATATTTTTTTATTAATATTTTTATAAAAGTTTTAATAATATTTTTTAAATAATTTATATATATATATATAATATTTATTTTATTATTTTTTGCAATAAAAAAATAATATATTTTTAATATTTTTTATTATATTTTAATAAAAATAAACTTGCCGTTTATTAATAAAGTTCGCATAATAAGGTACTTTTTATAAATAAAAAAACACTACGTAGTGTGTTAGAAAAAAGGACGCGTGTTAAAAATAAAGCTTGACCGTTTGGGTAAAAGTAACCATACTTGTCTTATCAATTAGGAACACAACCTTACAACAAATAACAAAGATAATAACAAATAGTGCTTGACTTTTTAGTAAAGTAAACGATAATAATAACATCATAAAGATATGAAAAACCTATATATTCAAAAACAGGGCCGCAAGGCTATCAGTGTTCAAGTCAATGTAATGCGTGATGGTGTACGTCGTACCCGCCGGTTCTTAGTAACAAAGTTTGGTGGTCTTGAAACCGCTATTGCACGTGCTACTGAGTACGCTCGCTACCTACGCTTGCATGCTTCACCTACCCAATTCCGTAAGGCCTTACGCCGTGTAGGACGTCCATTAAAGACTGAACTGTTCGGTCGCCGAGTAGTTCGTAACTAATCCATTTCCCTCTTAATGGGGGTTATTCATAATATATCAACACAAGAGGGGTATGTGGGCTTTTTTATTTTCAACCACATACCCCTTCCTGTTGATTATTGAACAAGACATTATAAGATATATATGTGAAAGTAACCATCAACATACCAGATGAAACCATTTCATTCTTGAGTGGTAGTGAAGGTATGGATGAAAAGATAGTGAAAGAAACATTCAGGAAGTACTTCAAACAATACGAAAAGAACAATTCAATTCTGAACTTATGGTTGGAAGAGATAAGCGGTCAAGTGAAGGTTGAACCAACCTTACTAGTTGAAAATGACCAAGCAATCAATTTAGATGATAGTGTAAGAGTACCAAGAAAGAAGAAATGATATGACAGAACAACAAGCAGATAAGATCATTAAAGAACTGGAGTCTTTGAACTGGAAGGTGTGGGAGATATACAATATGGCCAAGGGTACTCCTACCAACAACAAGCCACCAGTCAATGTGTCCGGTGGTGAGCCTACCAAGGCAGCTAAGTCCATTTATGAACAAATGGTGGGTGTAAAGAAATGATCAAGATCATTCTCATTGTACTTGGCATCTTGGTAGTACCATTACTAGGTATACTGTACCTGTTATGGGATCATTCCAGGATGATAAAGTGGTTGAGGGAAAATGGCTTTTACGATTAAGTAGTTGCACTTGATGTGATAAGTTATCATACTCATCAGTATGTACTTAATAGACGACAAGGTATACGTTAAACCATTCACCAGAAACGGGATCATTAGGGATGTTGTGGAACATTCAAATGGTACCATGTACTATGATGTAGAGGTGGAAGTGGATGAAGCTTCTAATGGCAACTATTACTTCCATGCATCAGAGGACCAATTAGAATATATTGGTAGTTATTACCAATAAAGCTTGCCACTTATCCATAAAGTTACCATACTTGTATTATGAAAATAATGATAACCAAACCAACTAATACATTCTTAGCAGCTGAGCACCCAACCTGGATTGATCTACAAGTAGGTACTGTAATGGAGGTAAGGAAAGAAGGTCAGACAGGCTACCTGGTTGACCACCCAATTATTGAAGGTGATTGTGTTGTACCAAAGACGAATTGCATAGTAGTGCGCGATGAAGTGGAATGTTGTGTGACATTATAGTTGCACTTGATACAATAAGTTACCATAATAGTATTATGAAAATGAAACAACTAAAACAAACATACATTATCTTTTTGAGAAATGATCAAGTGTATTGTACAGCTGAGTCATATGACCTGGCTAATGAAATCATAGAAGCTGATGGATTGGTAGATGCTACTATACAAGTAGTGAACCACATTACCAACATTAAAGAAGGTAATCCTGTAACCATATCATATGAAAATACATCTACATATGATTGTACTTCAGATGATGTGAATGATGTAAGACATAAAGACCATTACTAATATGATCAATAGATTTGACGAAAGCTTGATGCACCTTCATGACCAGCTATCAAGCATAACAGCCCACAATGTACCTGTATCACTTGTGAATACAATTGAGCAACAAGTACTCTTAATCCAGGCCAGACAGGCGTATGTTACAGGTCACAAGCAGAGCTATGAGCTGATATTGAGAGAGCTAATGGAACATATTCAATTAAAACTAACTGGAAAGAACTAGTTGCCATCAATCAATAAAGCATCCATTATCATATCACAATAAGGAAACATTATATATGAGTATCATTCTAACATGTAACGTAACGGGTAAGACAGTGAAATGGTCTAATCAAAAGATCATTGATCAAAAGATAGCTGAGTATGGATCATTAGAAGCATTCCAGAAAGCATATGTGAGTAGAGGTGCTAATAAGAAGCCTAAAGTGAAGAGCAGCTTATTGAAAGATGGAGAGGTGGATCTAATGAAGAGCATATTGGAAGAAGGAGTAAAGCTAGCTCCTCAATCATCTCTCTCTACTAAGCATATGTCGAATGAAGAGTATGTAAAGCATTATGAGAGTAAAGTAAGAGCATTAGAAGAGGCAGGAGCGTCTGCTGCTGAGATAGGATGGATGAAGCAGCGCTTAGAAAGATGGCGCGGCTAAGAGCACAGTACATTATAAGAGGTGGTGTATAACAGTGCAAGCTAAATACACCACCTAAGCGCAGAAATTGGTTGAATATAGCTATCAACAAAACACGTGTATATACGTGCATGCCGAACTTTTGCCAAAATTTTTAAAGCCAAACTATATATAAGCCCTTTCTTCGAAAATCCCGTGAGCTCAGTTTCAGAAATTTTTTTGCGCAAAAATTTTTCATGTCAAATAACTATATAAGCCCCCTTGCAGGGTATCCCCACACGTCTAAGTAACAACATGGATATCACCTATACTAAGCAGGGTAACTTTATGGTACTGGCCAACGACTCATTAGGCAAGGCACTCATAAAGGACCAAGACTACGAGCCTCATTTCTTTCAAGTAATATCCAAAATAGTTAAGCCCGGGGACGTGGTCATTGATTGTGGTGCCAATTTAGGATATCATACGGTTACGTTAGGGAAGCTTGTGGGTAATTTCGGGAAAGTGATCTCGTTTGAACCTCAACGGTTGATATACCAGCAGATGTGTGGTAATGTGTTTTTGAATGAATTGAGGAACGTGGTAGCGCTGAACAACGCGGTGGGGGATAGTGAGAAGGAGATTCAGATGGAAAGGATAGATTATAGCGGGGTAGATATAAACATAGGGTGCACAAAGCTTGGGGACGGAGGGGATAGGGCTCGTATGTTAACGTTAGACGGGGTGGTGGAGAGTTTGGGTTTAGCGAACTACAACATATCATTTATCAAGGCAGACATACAGGGATGTGAGGTGATGATGTTAGATGGAGCGGCTAAGTTAATAGCTCGGTGTAGGCCGCACATGTTTGTAGAGGTGGAGGGGTGGTTGAGGAGTTTTGGACAGACTGAGGATACACTAAAGAAGAAGCTAATAGACATGGGATATGTATTGGTGCAGATACAGAATGACTGGCCAACTGATCACATATGTGTGCCGGTGGAGAAGGAAAGCACTATACCGGATATTATTAAGGATTTAATTTGGCCTACGCGTATATATAAATAACAGTAGAACTTTAGAGTTATTATAATATAATTATTTTATGGCAAAGAACAAAATCGTAGAGAACAGACCAAGTTATTGTGTTAGTGCAGCTTCGCATGCTTCGTGGTTACGCCGGATTGGACAAAAAGCGCGTAAACAACGTAGCGATGCAGGAAAGAAAAGGAAATAAGAGTTATGGCATACAGAACAAAAAACATCATTACTACTTCGGCTATGGCCAAGATGCACCGTGCTTGTGGATATACTAAGGTTCGGGTACGCCGGTCAGATGCTGGTACAAGGCGTGGTAAGCGTCGTTAATAGATAACCCCATTACCTCCGCCCTTAAGGGGCTTACCGTTAAAGGTATTATTAAGAGCAAGTTCTTTCAAGGAGCCTACTTTACGCCAATTCTCCACTCCGAACATTACCAGTAATCGGGCAGTTTCCTGTTCCACGAGAGCTCTGGTGGCGAGGTTAATGGCTAGCTCTGGTGCCACTGTATCCAGGTACAGTAAATGTTCGTACGGAGTAGGGTGAGGGTCTGGGTTCGGGATACCTAGATGACTATCAAATGGGTTAAGAGGTCTAGGGGTACGGCTAAACCAATTACTATTAAATAGGGTGGTGTAGTAGCTGGGTTTCAACCGATCGAGATTAGGTTTATAGATATCCAATAAGTGTTTTATCATATCACTTGGTGGAGTGTGACTAGGTTTGTACTGATCTAATTGTTCAATAGGCACCATAGCAAAGTGTTCTTGATAGCACTGTTTATAGTCGAGTAAGCTCTGAACAGCTTTAATAGCCGGTAAATCGCGTAGGTAAAAGCCTTCTGGGCAGGTGTACCGTTCAACGAAGTCTTTAAAGAAGTCATTCACATAAATATTACCACCACTAGACCACCGCTCACTACCCTGGTTATCGTACATCCACCTATCCTCTCTCGACACATTAGTCCACTGCACCATCACCACATCATTAGAGGTAAAGTTATAGTACTCATCCGCCTGCATCACCCTATTCAGTATCAACTGATTCCCACCGCCTATTTGACCAAAGTTATGGTACTCCCAATCAGGATAGTTAGCCGCAATGATATCCGCCCACGTACCCCAATAGTACTGGGTAAAGGAGCACCCGAATGCAAAGAACCGTTTCAATAGATTACCTCCGGGCGGTTAAAGGTTAGGAGGCCGAGTTTAGAGGGATTAAAGCTCCCGAACTTAACCTGCACATTGTAGTACTCTTTCACAAAGTTCATGTCCGTGCACTTGCCCAGGTTAAACCTACCGGGCCGGAGCTTAACGATCTTATCTGCCGGTACCGTGAAACGGTCATACACGTACTTGTCCTCGGCTTGGGCGACTTCGTCGCAGTCGGGGGCTAGGGCTACCTCCGGTAGGATATCTCTAAGGTAGGTGAAATGTTCGTACGGAGTGGGGTGCCAATCATAGTTCACAATGCCCTCTCTTTGGGTGCACACATGGGGACGGTGCCATGGCTCGATCGCTCTCTTTGGTTCTAGAATATGATCATAAAACGATGGGCGTATCTCTTTTACAGTTTTTTGGTACTTCTGCATCAAGATATCAATCATGTTGTAGTTTGGTTTTAATTGCTTGACAAGCTCTGGGCTTGCATAATCGCCAAAGTTTTGTTCATATTTTATCCCTACCATCGCGATGTTGTAGTGTTCTGGTTGTTTAAGGTCCAGTAACACGTTCACCGCTTTCACTAGTGCTAAATCCCTTAAATGAAATCCTTCCATAGTAACATACTTTTCAACAAACTTATCATCAAAATACACTCTATCTAGCATTACATTACCGCCATGAGTCCACCCCCCATTAGGTTTTGTTTCATTGTTAACCCACCTACTCTCTCTCATCACCCCCGACCACTGTACTATTACTAAATCATTTTTAGTGAAGTTGTACCGAGCATCCGCCTCCATAACACGGTTATAAATGAGCTCGTTGCCTGCCCCGCTCAGTCCCATGTTATAGTACCTGGCCTCCGGATAACTATACGCTATAATATCTGCCCACGTAGCCCAATGATAGTTGGTAAACGAGCACCCAAAGGCAAATATACGGTCGTACTTCTTCATGTAATTGGTTCCCTTATTCTTACTACCTTCCCGTCCATTGGCAAGAGCTCGGTGTACGGGGCCTGGTACGGGGTGTTGATCTTACCCGGCGCCAAGATAAAATCGGTTTGTGCTTGTACGACGGATTTAATTTCTGAAGTTAATTTAAGTTCTGGTAACACGTGTTCAATATAATTATACGACTCCATGGGGGTTGGATGGGTGTCCGCTAATGGTTCTTTTTTACCTATTATTTTACACAATGGTCTAGGTTTAGTGTTGTGCCACCCGTTTGGATATATCACCTCGTACATACTTGGTCTAATTTTTTCTAAAATGCTCTTAAAGGTTTGCGCTAGTAGTACGGTCTTCGGGTCTGTAAGTTTTACTAGATCTGAGAACCCAGACTCTTGTTCGGTTATGGGTACGGTGGATATATGGTAATTGGCAACGTTCTTACCATTCAATAAACCTTGCACAGCTTTAATAGCTACAACTGATTTAAGAAAGAAGTCTGTTGTACTTGTGTACTTTTCTATAAACTCATCACTATACTTTCCTGATATATAAATGTTCCCTACTCCATACCACTTATCGTTCAAGTACCGCGACTCCCTATTAACACTAGTCCATTGTACGATTACTAGATCTTCTGAGGTAAAGTTATATAACTGATCTGCCTCCATCACTCTAGATAGGATTAAAGAGTTACTACACCCACCAAATCCAAAGTTATAGTACTCCTTACACTGTACAGCAGCTGCAACTATATCCGCCCACGTTGTCCATGGAAAATCAGTCACACTACAACCAAATGCAAAAAAACGCTTGTACATATGTTAATATGTACTTATTATGTAAATATATCTATGCAAACCATACTTGCCATTGCTATTGTGTTTACGGTAGTAATTATGTTTGTCCGTAAACATTTACGTAAACATAACGGGTGTGGGTGTTTGAAATGTAACTGTAAGGATGATCAATGAACTCATATAAATTATTAGCTGAAAAATATACCCAAGTAGAAGCTCTGTTAGAGTCTCTGGAACCAGAGAAGAAGATGTTTGATGACCCTGCCAACGGAGTTGAACTAGAGATAGATGACGAGGACGATAATAACGGCACCCTACATTATATGGGCTATGAGTTCCCGATCTCCAAAACGTATAAGGCCGGAGTGATTCAGTACTTGGTCGGTACCACGATTAATAGCAAGACGTTTATGGCGAAGACACCGGATCAGTTTACTCGCGTGTTGGCGGCCTTGGATCGCGGGGAGGTGAAGCCTGCGGCTAAAGCCGGGGGGTTGACTTCGTCACCCCTCTCTAAAGTTCATAGAGTACAACCTGGGGAGATGGTACCAGTGTATTATATTAATCCTAAGGATCCAAGAGGTGAGTACATAGAGAAGATGCGTGAGTACATGACTAACCCACAGGCCGAGAAGTACATACTTGATATGTACCGTAAGCACGGACAAAAGATCTTTCTTACCGGGGATGAAGGTAAAGCACATAACCCACTATATGGGTATGCTACAGATAATGCTAACCATAAAGACAAGTACTCTCAGTACTGGGACCTTACTCGGTGGATGTCCAAGATGAACTTTGCCGATTATAGAGGTGGTCACAAGGGTGCTAACATCGTCGGTCATAGAAGCAAATGATAAGAAAACCTAAAAAGAAAAAACATTTACCGTACGTCAACTTAAGTGAGTTGTATGTAGAGTCTGTATTACTTGAACAAGAGGAATTCGACCCTAATCAAATGCAGTTGCCTGATATTGAACCAGAGCAACCTCCTGCTACTACTCAGCAGCCGGTAGTACAGCAACCAGAACCTAAGCAACCCACCACTACGCAATTTAAGCTAGAGGCCACTAATCCTTATAATGCATTACTGTTAAGAATTTACAACACTCCAGAACGTCAACAAGAACTGTTTAGTGTTGATGGTATTGCATTACCCGCACATTCATCTCTTATTAACATACCTCTCAAGGACATAAAAATATGGGAAGATTTGTATAAGATTAGACCCCCAAAAAAAGATACTAAAGACAAATCAAAAAAAGATCAAGGAGAGTCTGCAGGTTCTGGTAAAGGCGAAATAGCACTGTATTGGTTCATGTATGTTTATGTCTGTAAAACAGAAGGTCAACAAGCAGCAGAACAGAAGGTTAGAGATAATAGAGATGCTACTTCCGGTGCTCCTGATTTAATAGCAAACGGGCGATACGTTGAAACTAAGAGCTACGATAAAGAAACCGGTCTTATGACCATAGGTAAATTTAGTACTGCTGGTAGCGAACAAGAACAAGACATTAACAACCGTTTATTGAGTACGGTAATAAGTTTTAAAATTTTATTTTCCCTAGTAGATAATAGTAATGTTAAAGAAGTAGTTTCTGAGTATATAATAAAATCTTTATATGAAAAAACTATACCCGGTACTGGTAATTTTAACGGTGCAGATATAGTACAGTCGTTTGATGTAATTAAGAAGTTAGCTGAAATTATAAAACATAAAAAATTTGAAGATATGGTTAAAGTTTGGGGATGGAATTCACTAAGAGGGTTAATAACGAACTTTGCTTTTGTTGAAGAACAAATAGGGGGTGATATAATAAAATTAACTTCAGAACAATGTGCAAAAAAACTCTTAGCGCGTATTGTAAAAGCTAAACTAGGAGACAAACCTGGTAATGGTAGTTATGTGGTAAACGTTACTCCAAACGGACAGGGTACAGCTTGGTTTCTTGTTAACCTCGATTTAGTTGATAGGTTAGAGTCTTCAGACGCAAGCGCAAGTAACAGTGAGCTAAAAATAAACTTTAATAAAATTTTCGGACCTCTTTCAACTCCATCTCAGCGAGTGTTGAAGAGCCCCGCAATTAAAAAAGCTGCCGGGTTAGACACTCGTAAACAATACGCTCCAGAAGTTTAATAAACTATGAAATTGGTTATCGTAGGAGATAGTTGGGGTTGTGGTTCATGGTCTACCCCGGAAAAATTTTTATTAAAAGGAGACGATTATCTCACTACTTGCTTTACTAAGCATTATTCTGAAGTAAGAAATAATAGTACGGGTGCAATTTCAAATTTAAATATAATAGCAAACCTGCAAGATGAACTATACTATGATAATACTTATGACCGTATTTTAGTCATGCAAACAGATCCTGCTAGAGATTTTATGCATTTTAATGACACGTGTAGTATAGGTTTACATAGCTTTTTTAAAGACGAGTGGAACTATAAACAAATACTTGATTTTCATATAGATTGTTTTTATTTCAAATTACAAAATATAGCTACAAGATATAATAAAAAAATTAACTTAATAGGCGGGTTTTCTGATGTGGATCTTGATAGGGTAAAAAAATACCCGGATATAAATGTTGTTTGTGTCTCATGGACAAAATTACTATGCCCGGAACACGTTCCAAGCTTGTACAGTAGTTCTAGCCAAGTATGGGAAGCTTTAAATTGTGGGTACCTTAAAGCGATTACACCTGATAATGCTTATATACTTAAATGTATAAATGATAGAGATCGTATAATGGCTAAATACGCGAATAATCTTTTTGGTAGATTAGAAACTGAGCCTGTATGGAAACTTGATGTTCACCCATCTCGTAAAGGAATTGAAATATTAGTTAACAACATACATAATAAATTAATATAATCTTAAACTAGCTTATTGCATCCAGTAGTATAAATAATTTTATTCTCTACTACCGTGACAGCTAATACTCATATTCTCTTTATCTTAAAACGTCGTGAAGACTATAATTCCATTGTGCATAGTCCAAAAGGATTAAGCACCGGTCTATTTAATTCCGCCTCTTTCGTGGTCGACATGATTAATAAATCCGGCATTAAGGCTACTCTTGAAGTTGCAGTTGATAATAACTGCATTGATAGGATGGTTAACACTCATAAGCCCACTCACGTTATTATTGAAGCGCTGTGGGTGGTGCCTTCGAAGTTTTCTGTACTAATACCGCTACACCCTAAGGTAAAATGGATTGTGAGATTACATTCTGAAATGCCGTTTATGGCTGGTGAAGGTATGGCTATGAACTGGCTTGGGGATTACCTTAGTTACCCCGAAGTATCTATAGGTGTTAATGCACCACGTATGCTTGATGAAGTTCGTGTATTAGCACGTAATAAAACTGGATGGAACAAGGAACAAGTTAACAGTAGAGTATTTTATTTACCAAATTATTACCCACAAGATTATTGGGGTGTAAAAGGTATAGTCAGAGATGTGGATATAGTTAATGTTGGATGCTTTGGTGCAGTTAGACCGCTAAAGAATCATTTGTTACAAGCTTTTGCTGCTTTAAAGTTTGCTAATAAAATTGGTAAGAAGCTCCACTTTCATATCAATGTAGGTAGAGAAGAAATGAAAGGACAGCCTGTATTACATAATTTGCAAGGTTTGTTTATACAACTCGCTGGTACTGGCCATGAACTGATAATGCACGAATGGGTACAAAGAGAGGATTTCTTAAAGCTATGCCGTCAAATGGATATCGGTATGCAGTGTAATTTTTCCGAAACTTTTAATATTGTTGGAGCTGACTTAATTAGTCAAGGTGTGCCTTTAGTTGGTACTAAAGAGATACCATGGTGCAGTAGACTGTATTGTGTTGACCCAACTGATAGTGATCAAATTTGTACGGCCTTGTTAGAGTGTTATTATATACCCTGGTTGAACGTTAAATTAAATCAACGTAATTTGACTAAGTATACGTCTAAAACAAATCGTATCTGGGTAAAACAATTCTCTACCAATGTCAAAACACCACACAGTCAAACTACATAAATGGGTTAACGGCGCTCTACAATGGTCAGAGCACGTATTTAGTAGCGTGCATGACGCGCATGCTTTTATTAAAAAGGCTGATTGTCACACCGCTAAGATTGTTAATGCTTACGGTCATGTGCTTCATGAAGAAGTTAAGCAGCCTGTTACCACTAACACTTACGCTTAAGGTAATCTAAAATAATACCTACAGAGGTTAGCTTAGTGTAATCCTCCGTAGGTATTGATATTTTAAATTCAGCTTCAAGAGAAAGAGCGAGTTCAAACATATCTACAGAATCCGCTCCAAGTGTAATAATAAAGTTAGTGTTTAAGTTTAAATCACTCAACTTAACTTTAAATTGACTTGCAACAACTTCTTTTACTCTTTGCTCTAAGCTGTTCATTACTTCCTTTTCTTGCCCTTATCAGAACGTGTTGCTCTAATAGTTGCAGTCCACCCGCCACGGCGACGATACTCTTTTGAGTTTTCTTTTGTGATAGTTCCTTGAGGGAGAACTACGCCCCATTTATTTGTTCTTGCCATAAAATTAATTAATAACTAAGTTACCTATAGGTTTGTGACCATACACATTTCTATGTAGTTTTATTACTTCTTTTTGTACCTCTTCTGCTATTTCAGTAGGTGTAGGTATAAATTTTAATAAGCACTTTACACTATCGCTATGTCTAGAACTTGCATAAGGCATTAATAATTTTTGTATTCTATCATTAGTAGAGCGTGGAGCCGCTTTGGACATTTGAGCGCTAATTCTACCTGAATATGTTCTGCCTTTTGGTCCAGTACCACCACCGCGCATCATTTCACCGTTTCTTTTTCGAGTAGCTAGCTTATCTATACAAGACCCTACTCTTAGTATAATACGAATTACTTCATTATCTTTACCTAAAATAGCCTCATACAAATAAGTTCCTGAATTATTATTTTCTTTATAAAATAGATCTTCAGTCTCAGGAAAAGGATTACAAGTAACCATGTTAAAATCTCCATATACTTGTGCAATATCTATAGGGCCAGGCAAATTATAATTATCTGCAAGGTATTTTTTTAAAATAGGGTTAAAATCTTTCATAATCGTTTCATGTATTGTAAATTAATAGTAAAATAAATCAACTGGCAAAACAATATTCTCGGGTTAAATATATCTATATATGAAGTTTTCCATTGTTATACCTACTTTCAATCGTTGGGATCTACTGAAGAATTGTATCGATAGTATTGTTAAGACTGTTGATTTAACTTTTGGAGAGATCATTGTTGTATCGAATGGGTGTACAGACAATACCCCGTTCTTGGTTCAAACCACATATAAAGATTATCCGGTAAATGTTGTTTCTTGGCCAAGACCTCTTGGTTATCCTAAAGCAGTTAATATGGGTATTTCCGCTTCAACCGGGGACATTGTTATTATGTTAAACAATGATACAGTATTTTTAAATAATAACTGGTATGACATTTTGACAGATCCTTTTAGGACAACTCCTACTGCAGGCGTTACCGGTGTTATTAAACGTTACCAAGGTGGCAAACCTTGGATTCTATTCTTTTGTGCTGCTATTAAACGTTCGGTTATTAATAAGATTGGTTTATTAGATGAAACATTCACGCCTGGTTGTGGTGAAGATATCGACTACTGTATACGCGCATTTAACGCAGGCTTTACTATTCATCAAGTACCAGAACAAAAGTTAGATCATATTGAAGGTACAAATAAGATGACCGGTAATTTTCCAATCTATCACGATGGTGGGGTTACAGTTAACAAAAACCCTAATCAGGGTTTAATTTATGCTCGTAATATGAAAATTGTGGAAGACCGTTATGGTCCACCTACAGACGGGCCATTACCATAAGAAGCGCATCTTCTCACATAATCGTCCTAGTTGATACCAAAACTCGTACCATACCCATCTACGAAACCACTGTACCGGTGCAGTATGATTGAAGTATTTGTTACTCCAACGGTTTCTGTTTCGTATTATTTCTTCAGCTAGTATCTTTACCGTTTCTAAACGAGTAGTGTTGCTTGTCTTTTCAAAGTTAGTAACCTCAATTTTATCTACTTGTCCGTTAGTAAATGTTGCAGTAAATTCTATCCAGCAATCATTATAGCCCAGATTATCGTTCGGTTTATAATCATAGAAGTCAAGCTTACCATGGTAATTTGTATCTTCCCACCCTCCTTCTTTACCTTTCTGTAATAACAGTCTACCGTTCTCAATCTTGTAATCAGCTAATCCTTCTACTAAACCTTTAGTTTGAAACTCTGTACAAGCATTAGGTAATCCCTCTTCCCACATTTCATCCGTCCAGGGTAGCTTATCTTTAACTGTTATTATATCGTACATTCCCATAGTTTTAATAGTATAGCGGTGTTATTTATTAAAGCAACTACTATATATTTTTTATCCGGATTGTGTAAATATATATATGGGTCGCAATACATTTAAATTACTAGCAGAAAAGTATTCCTTAGTACAAGAGAATCCTTTAGAAACAGAAATCCAACCAGGCGGTACACACAAGTCTGACCACAATGTTGAAATGACCCGTACCAAGGCTCGTCAAGCAGCTGAAGTATCTGCCGAGCTACACGAACTTTTAGAAAAGATTCCTGCAGAACATCCTATTATGGCTTGGATGGTTACTCATGTAACTCAATCAGCTGACATGCTACAAGATGTATTAGCTAAGCTAAAAGAAGAAGTTGAGAGCCCAGAAATGGAGCCAGTAAAGGATGAAGCAAGTTACGAGACACCAGATGGTGCCGGAGAAGATATCGACCGTACAGGAACAATGACTGGTCAACAAGGATAAAATTTATGAAAAAGTACGATTATACAAAAAGTAATTTAGTAAACAAGTATCAAGTACTAACTGAGAGTTACTTTCAGGAGATTAAAAAAGAACAAATTAACCCTGAACATTGGGATGAAAATCTTAATCATCCTAAGGTGTATTGTTTTGAAGAAGACGGTACATTAAGAAAAGAATGTATGAAAGATTACGTACAACCAGCAGTACCTGAAAATACTGACGGTACGGATGGTGGTGTAGCTGGCAACATTGAATCTCAACCTGGTTATGCTGGCTCACAAGGCGGAGATAGTCTAGGTGAAACCACAGATCATGTTGCTAAATTAAAAGAATGTATGCAATTAGCAGAAGAGTGCTGCAATGGTTGGTGTGCTTCTGGACATGAAGCTGCTCCAATGGCACTAGAAGCTGTGCAGCGTTTGAAAGAATTTATTCACGAATGCTCTTATTGAGCCGTTAATATATTCCAGACCATATTCTTATCTACACCTTGAGGCATTAGCTCCCACGCTCTACGCATGTCTCCATTTTGTAGATATGTTCTGAACTCAGTGCCGGAACCCATGCGAGGTGTTGGTCTAATGTCTATAGCAGCAAGATGTTCTCCATATGTCTTGATCCTATCATAACGACCGGCATCGTCGGCGTCTGTGTATAATTTAACTTCGATTTGACCAGCATCTGGAGATTCATTTAATGTAGCTACATATTGATACACTGTAGCTACTGGAGATATTTCTGCCTCTATAATGTTTATCTTAGCTCTATATTGTTCTAACAATGGCTTAAAAAGATTCCATACAGCTAGCTTTTTATTAATAGTAATGTTAGCATTATCTCTTTCTGTCTTAGAAACAATAATATATACATCATCGTTTTCTTTAGCCGCCATTTTAGCTGCTTCGAAATGTCCTATATGAGGAGGGTTAAACCCGCCGCCGAAGAACCCAATACTGTATCTACGTTCTACAGCTGGTGCATCTTCTGTTACAGGTTGATCTGCTGGTTTTCTACCACGTTCGCCTGCATATAAAAAGTTATTAGCGCTAAAGTTTAACCGGTCTACTATTTTGACTTGGTTAGGGGTGTCTCCGATATACAATACGTGACCTTCTCCTGGAGCAGATATATAACTATCTCCTACAGGTATAAACGAATACATACCGCTTAGTTTACCTTCTACATTAGCTAGTAGGTTTTGGAATAATAGCTTAATACGAATCATATCGTATGTAGCGCCTATTAAACCGTTAAGAGAGCTTTTGTTTTGTTGTAAATGAGCTATTAAGTTATCTACTTTCTTTTGAGCGTTAGCCTTTACTTTATCTGAACCATCTGCTGCTTTCTTTAATACTTTGTCTTTATAAAATATAGCGAAACCGTTTAGGTATTTGTTAATATCGAATGCTTCCCCGTTTAGAGCAGCTTTAAATATACCGCCGCCCTTTCTTACCATAAAGTTAGTATATTCTCTTAAGCTTGTAGATAAAGCACCGCCTGTATATTCAGCATCAAACTGATTGTTAATACTACCGATCTTTACTTTAGCATCTTGTAATAAACCATGTATCGTATTCTTTAAAGTAGGATCAATGTTTAAGTTTAAAGTCTTATAGTTAGAACCTTCTGCAAATACCCCTGCTTTCTTTAAGCTACTAACAACACGAGTGGTATCTCTACCAGCCATACTCGAGGTAATAGCATCTCCATTTGCATTAATATTAAACGCAGCATGTACAACAATACCTACAGGTGCTTTTGAAACTTGTTGGTAAAGAGGTGATTGAGGATCAGCCGGTATTGCGTAAGAGATTAGGTTAGGACGGAAAGTAACGTACTGTTTACCTTCTATAGTTTTTGTTTCTGGTGGCCTTGAAGGTGAGAATAGTAAATCCCCTTGATACATTAAACCAGAGTTGTCATAACCCTTCTTAAGATAAGGAAATATTGTTTTAAGAACGTCTTTTAAGCCTTGAGGTGCTTGAGCATATAACTGGTCTACTTCTTGTTCGCTGTGCACCAAGTTAGGTACTTTACTAAATACTGTCTTGGTAGCAATAAAGAATTGATTATCAAACTGCTCTCTTGGATCAATGCCCCAGAATATAGCAGGTGATCCATCTACCTTTAAGTTAACGGACGTCTTACTATTAAAGCCTTCTAAATAGGTTGTAAAGTTTTCTACCTGTTCAACAAACTTAGCAAAACCTCTTTTACCTTCTTCAATAGCAAGGTCTTCTAAATGTGATAAGTGATTCTTAAGAGTGCTATCTACTGTAGATTCCTCTAGTATTCTTTCGTTAAAATAATTTTTAAAGCTTATCATGATTGAGGTATAGTACCAGTTAACTGATAATATTTACTGCCTATCAAGTTTAGTCCCTGTGTAATATAATAGCTATATATATTTTCTAATATACCACCATCTGCGTACCAAGCTTTTACAGAAGAAGCAGATTCGGCTAAAGTAGTTGATAACCCATCTGTACGAGTATTCCAATCAATAAGAGCATTTACTGGGGTGTTTGTATAAACATTATTGTAAACAAAGAACCGATAATAGCTATTAACTGGAGTCTTTAATCCCCAACCAAAGAATGAACTTAACGGATAAGAGGTTAATGGAAATGTTAAAGTACTAGCTGGTGGGAAGCGAGTCTGCATGTTATTTGCAGATATACTAGCATAAGAGTTAATACGAGGCACTTCTAAAAGTTCATAAAATGTAGCATTAAATAAATCATTAACTACTATTTTATCCCCTGCTTTAACAGTAGCACTAGCTGGGTAAGTTGTTAATGTAGCACCTAAATTTGTGTGATCTGTAGTAGCATCAAAATTGGTATTATACTTTTCTCTAGTACCCCATAAGCGTTCATGTGGTGTACTGTAAAGATCAAATTGACGCTTCAGTTGTGGTGGAGCATTTAAGTTGTAATCATCGAACTCTGTATCAACTAAACTTGCTAGAGAATATAACTGATTAACACCGCTTGTGAGCGGGTCGGCATTATTTCCTACAAAGTTAGCTGTTCTTTCATATGATACCGTACCGAAGTTCTCAGTAGGGTGTACATTATCCCCACCAACTGCAGATAAATAGGTAATTAAGTTAGTATCTTCTTGCAGGAAAGGCTGTAACAAGTAAGACTTAAGTAAGTTACCGTAGTTAAAATTTTCGTTTACTTTACGTACAAAATACTTTTTATAAAAATCTGTAATACTAAAATTGAATGTACCTTTTAAGTTTGTTGTAGTTAAAGATGCATTTGCAAGGGCATTAGCTACTGTGTAGTAACCAGGAGAACCGTATGGTGCAGGTTCTACTATAGTTGTAAATGTCTTAGCACTTAGCAACAGGTTTGTATTTAATATAGGACTTGATAAAGCAGAGAGTGGTAATGTACTTAAAATGTTTTTATAAAAACCGCCTATATCTCTACCTAGATTATCATATCTGTTAAACTTAAAAGAAGGTACATATACGGTTGCTGCAGAAGCGGGTGTTACGGTAGCTGTAACGTTAGTATAGGTTGCTCCTAAAAGCGGGTAATTAAGTAGTGTATTATTATTATAGTATACTGTATTTGCAGATGCACTATTAACAGTTACTATAAACTGATTGTCTGTATCTGGCCAAATAGTGGTAGGTAACGGTATTGTATCCCCGTCAACAGTTATGTTAAAATGATCTGCAGATAAGTTTTTTACATAAAATAATGCAGATAAAATAACATTACTATTAGAATAAGAAGGCATACTGCCATCATTATTATCCTGTAAGTTAGGTATATTGCTTGTGTTATATGTTACCCAAACTCTTGGTGTGGTAACCGTAAACCCGTTATTGTATACTAATGAGGGTATATCGTCTATGTAATAAAAGTCTACTGAACCGTAATAACCAACTAAAGTACCACTTCCAGGAACAGTACCCGTACCATCTGGCATAGCATATACCGGGGTAATATTAGTTGCAGTTAGGGAAGTAATAAAATTACCGTTTAAGTCTGTAAACCTCCAACACGGCCTTAATTGAGCAAATTTATTATCTGGAGTGGCTGTTTCCCAAGGTTGAGACAACGATCCCTGCGAATATAAGTCAAATACTAAGTTGCCGCTTAATTGATTAGAAGCAGAGAATGAAAATGTTAAAGGTGTAGGAGAGTTGAACGAACCAGGCGGGTTAGACTGATAACCATGAAATAAACCACCTAAAGAAAGGCTCTGTGGGGTAAGTTCTGGCCAACGAGAATAATCCCATTGTAAATAATCGGTTGTATAATTTTGTACTGTTATTGAAGAACGGAATATTGAAGGCGGGCAACCGTTCTTAGGTATAACCGAAACTTTAACTTCAAACTTACCAGGCCATTTGTATACGTGATCCGAACCACGCATTACACTATCTGTAACTTGTGTAATTTCTTCTTCTACTCCATCTCCATATTGTATAAAAATAGAGAATAAGTTTAATATCGTAGTTGTTTGTGCACCAGTAGCAATATTAATATCTACATATACAGGTGTTGCATACGTAAAAATTACACTAGGAGAAGCACCAATATAAGAACTTTTTACTGAAAACCCGCCAGAATTGATATATGTTGAAACTAAATTTTCATGTTGGGAACAGAAAGGTATGGTAGGTGCAACATATGTAAACTGATCATTTGTACTTGTAGTGCTTGTACCTAATGACGTTGTTACAGTTACATCAACCACCCCTGCTGCACCAGCTGGAGAAGTAGCAGTAATAGATGTATCAGTATTAACTGTAAAAGTAGTAGCTGCTGTAGTACCGAAAGATACTCCAAGAGCATTTGTAAAACCAGTACCGTTAATAGTAACTATAGTACCACCGGCTGTAGAACCGCTTGTAGGACTAATACTAGTAACTGTTGGTGCTGAAGTCGAAGGAGATAAAGAAGTAGAGCTTTCAGTAACTATTTGATTACTGTCTTGCGTATTTAATACGTTACTATCTTCTGTATTGATGTATGTTGACATACATTATATATTAACTGCAGTAACATTTATACTAGACCATATTATTGATCCGGTACCGACAGATGCTACTCGCCAACCAAACTGTATGAGACAAATACCATTAAGATAACCAGTACCATCAGGGGTAGGGGTTTCACTATTGTTACCTCTAAAACAGAGCGCACCGTGCTGTTGTAAAACCCTACCACCACCAGCAAGATCGGCTTGTTGGAATTGTACTTGACAAGTCGGACCCCACCCTACCACGTTATTTGAATAGCTAGTTACTATTCTATAAACTAAATTACCGTTCATTAACGGGTCGGTTCCATCTGTATAAGCTTGCCAGTTATATAAAAATAACTGCTCACCGTTACCTGGACAACCAAAACGATTTGCTATATACCCGGTAGGCCCTGTATTCCATCCCCAAAAAGTAAGAGGAGAAATATTAGAAGCACCTTGATAAGAACCATTCCACCATTGTTCAGTGCCTGCAGAATTTTGAGGTAAAGGAGCTCCGCCTTGCGTAATAGGGTACGTACCACCATCGGTTAATGTAACATAACCGGTTGTAGGCATCGTATAGTATGGTCTACCAGCTATTGATATGCCATTAGTTGATGTAGCAGTATTACTATATCTTGTACATCCGTCATTATACACACCGAAATTATTGTTTATTGCACCTGCTTCAAGTAAAGGAGTTTGCATCTTTACACCGGCTTGAATAGTGCCGCCAATAATAGAACCTGCATCTAGATTGGTAACATGAGTACCATCCATAAAGATTTGATGCTTATTAGTAGTACCATCAGCAAATGTAGTACCTGCAGGTGCAGTAATGTTTAATATTTTAAATGGAGCAGTCTTATAAGTCGAACCCGCTAAATCTTCTGTTGAAACGATCTGAAATTGCTCAGCAACTAAAGTAACATTGCCATTATTGTTTCCGTTGACTTGCACAATACCGGTCATATTACCGTTAGCATCAACGTACGGGAACGGTACTGTTGTTAGTACCCAAGCACCGCTCTGATAAATTTTAAGTACATTGTTATTTGCTGTATTGTACCATAAATCTCCGTCCTGTATATAACCAGCAGTAGGTTGTGTAGGAGAGTAAAATATAACTTGACCTGCACCCTTTCTAATAGGCGCTGACCAAGCACCAGGAGGATTAACTAGCGAACCGCCTCCAGATGGGTCAATAAGAGCTGTACAAGACCATAATACATCATTACCACTACTACCTGGATCGCTTATATACCAACCAGCTGGACTGACTTGATTAGGCGGGGTAGCTGGTACTATACTAGAACGTTGAAAGATTTCTTTTTGGTAGTAACCTAATCCAGAACCAGGTGGAAGATTATAAGTGGGTGGTGTGGAGGGAGTAGAAGGTGGTATCTGCCCGGTAATGTAATTGGTTAAATCAGTTAAAGTAATTTTTTTAGTTACTTGTGCACCAGGAGATGAATTGTCTACTACTGGAATAACGTCAGAGCCTTGAGCGCCTGCTGAGCCTAATGTAGGTAATGCTGAGATTTTAATATCGGCCATATGAGTAAATGTTAAATGTTAATAACTGAAGTGTCTTGAGATACATCTGTTGAAACAATAATACGAGGCGTAATATTGGTTGTATCGTTTAAGTAAAGCGCTTGGAAAGGTGCAAGTTGAGTGTTTTTAGTTAATATACTAATGTCGTTAGTTGGATAAGATGGATTCCACAATACTAAGTTAACCCCTTGTACCGTCTCTCCTGTATCTTGACGTTGAGTATATACCATATATACACCAGGTATGCTTTCAATTTGAGCTGTTAAAGTGATTAGGTCTATATTATAGCCTAAAGTCATTTTAGTCGGATCAAAGAAAGAAGTAATAATACCGGTTACTTTGTTTTGTATAAGTTGTGCAGATACTTTTGCTGTACGCTCTAACATTATTACTAATCTTGTTTGATTAATAATAGTATTAACATCTTCTCCGGTTGTACTACTATAACCTATTGTAACTGTCTTATATACTGGATCCATTACAATAATATCAGACGTTAAAGTCTTTTTGCTAATAGCTGTATTGGTTATTAAAGTTTTTTGTGTTGGTGTTAGATAACTTACTGAGTTAACTGTGCTACCCTGAGAAGCTCTCGGTAAAGCGTAAATGTAAATGTTATTAAAGTTACAGGAAGTAGAAAATGCTAACTGATTATATAATACTCTATTATCTTGATTAGGGTTAGTTAAACCAATATTATATAGATAACGTAAATGATTGTTTACGTAATCGTTATTACTATATACTAAAACGTCTTGTACAATATTATTAAACGTACTCTTAACAAAGTTGTTGTAATCATTTGCTGTTACTAGCCTGTATTGAGATTTGTAAGCAGCTGGAGCATTAGCGCGAATACTATCTGCATTTTCTGCATTGGTAAATGCTGTAGATGTATTAGCGTTATCAAAGCTTAAATAAGTGATACCGGAATCATCCAAGTACTGTAGATCAGTGCTGAATACGTCAGCCTGTATTTGATTAAACTGAGCTGTATTATAAAGTACAGCAGGTAAAGAGCTTAAATCTCCTGAACCAATTTGACCGTTAACACCTAAAGATTGTAAGTAGTAGACTGCAACTATATCGCCTGTGTTAAGTTGTGCTCCGTTAACACCGTTACCAAACTTTAACTCATAGTTACGACTTTCATTGTAACGAGCTTCAAATGTGGTTGATGTAGCAGTTTCCAAGTAAAGAGATTCTGTACGAGTCCATTGCGACCATTTACCGGTTGCAGCGCTCTTTACATAAACATCAATATTAAAATGATCTATCTGTACTGCGCTACCTGGTGCAACAAAAACAGTTTCATTAGTAGCTCCTTGAGCAGTATAGGCTGGATACTCTGTCCACTTACCTTGGTACAATAAGGTCTGACTACCAACACTTTCGATATACTGATTTGTAGATAAAGTTTTTGTAAAAGTTACATCAGTGTTAAATGTATAAGGAGCGTTATTAACACGAATAAACGAATAACGAGGTATTGTATATGAACCTATAGGTAAGTCTGCTGTAGCGGAGCAGGTAAACGTTACAGTTGAGGTTTGTACCCCAATAGGGGAATAGTTAATAATCCTAACTACTTTATTAATGTTTTCGTAAATTTGAGCATCACTAAACATAGACTCCGAAGAAGTCTTGTTTAGGTAGTACATAAAAGTATGAAAAGCATATGCAATAACACTGTTAACCGCATTCAGATTTGAACCTTCAACGTATTGATCTGTAAATAAGCCGCTTTGTGTTAAGCGGGTACGCATGAAGTCTCTAAGATTTGTAGCATCAAACGCGATGTATTCGTTTGGTTGAATGTTTAGAGCTGATGCATCTGTGTATGTTGTCGACATCTTATAAAATTGTATATCCTGTTTTGCTTAAAGTGCCTGGTATATTAACAGCTTGATTGTTAAGATATGGCATTATTATATTTAAGTCAATGTAATAGGTTTGCTCGTCTGGGTTTAGAGTTATGTTGACGTTAGAGACAGTTACTCTTGGCTCATACAAAGACAATCCGTTAACTATAGCATTGCCAATGTTTCGTGCATTTGTTTCATTTACTTGTTCAAACAAATATTGGGTTAAGTCTAATCCATATAATGGATTTAATAAACTTTGCCCGGGCATGGTATTAAATAAAGAGTAAATAGAATTTTTAATAGCTGCAGCATCATAATCTGCTTGCAAGTCTTTGCTTATAGGATTACTAAAATCTAGATGTAAATCCGAATATGTATAAGTATTGGTTACTGTAACCTTTTGTAGACCGTTAAAACTTATGGATGGCATTGTAAAATACTTAGGGAGGTAGTAAGTAATATCATCATATGAAAAACAGTAAGTTTAACTCTTTATTTGAAGCAGCCTACGGTCGTTATGCACAAGGTAACGGTTTTCTTGTAGGGGATGTTGTAAAATTAAAATCCGGTTACGAAAATATGGACGGTTTTAAAAAGTTAGGCGAAAATGTTAAGCAGCGTATTAAAGAAGCTGTTAAAGCAGGTAACAATCTACGCGTCGGTAAATTACATAATTACAGCGCTGGTTCACGTTATAGTGCTGAAGGTGCAGATCAAGTACCGGCTGAATTAGCTGATGTATATGAAGAATATGCACCAGGTATGGTTGCTAATTTAATCACTCTTCCAGTCGAATGTTTAGAAGAAGTTGATACAGGTGCTAACCTAGCTCCAGTACCAGAAGGTCAAAAAGATACAAGAGATCGTACAGCTGAAGGTGAAAAAGAATTTAAAAGCAAAGCAACTAACGAACAAACAAAAGTGATGAAAAAGCAAACTCATGCTGAAAAAGGTGATTACGAGTTAGCTACAAAAAATACAAAGCTTGCACACTCTAACAAACATAACGATATGCAACCACCAAAAGTAAAAGGCATGCAAAAAGCCAAAAATATTAATGAATCACAAGTTCTCTTAGAAGATCTTTATCTCAGTGTTCTTACTGAAGATGTTGGTGTAATGAGCGGCGGCGATGCTGGCGCACAACAAGATGAAGAAAGCGAAATGGAAGAAACATTTCACGTACAAGACGGCGAAACAGTGCTCATGAGTAGAACCGCTTTACCTCAAAGTGGAGACTATTTACCAGCCGGTACACCAGCATGGGTATATTATATGGCCAGACAAGCCACTCCAGAGCAAATTAAAGCTTTAATGGGTAATATACATTCATCAGTACCTGGCGGATATGGTTCATATAAAGATGACAGTATGTTGCCACGTGGTTTACGCGGTAAAACACCAGGGGTTGAAGATGAAGGTAACGAGTTTACCGGTGATTTAGCTCACACACAAAAAGGTGATAAGTTTAAAATCGGCGGCAAAACAGTAACCAACACTACAGGTCAAATCGCAGAAGAAGTTTGCCCTATCTGCGGTAAAGATGTTTGCAAATGTAATACAATGGAAGAAGCTGAAATGAAAATGAAAGATGAATCCGGGCTTCAAGCTTACCTCGGTAAAAAGAAATACGGAGCAGATGATTTCAAAGCTTTACAAAAAGCTGGTAGAGATCATGACGAGAAGAAGAAAGAGCAAATTAAAGCTAAACATTCACACCACGGAAGCTAAAGCAATAAGACAAGAGAAGAAATTAATCTCTTGATCCATTACTAAGGCACTTCGGTACAAATATTCAGAGACTTGCAGCAATGCAAGTCTTTTTTTATCTTCTGGTATAGAGCTCTTATATACTGCATTAAACAAGTCTTTCATTAACTTGGGGTAGTCGTTTCCAAAGGTTTGTTCCGACTCTATAACGAATTTACGTATAGACGTAAGGTCTTCTTTGTTCACGGTTTTATCCAGGATCTCTTGTGCGAATCCCTCGTTATTAATCGTACTACTAATAGACAATACCCCATCGACAACACTGCGTTGAATATAGTTAATGATTCTTCGTAAATCCGGGTAGTGATAACGAATAACTTCTTTAATCTTTTCTATCTGTTCTTTACCTACCTGTATTTTTTCCTGACGAAGAATAAAGCTTATTCGTTTAGCATATTCTCCAATAGGAGGAGTAAAATCAGTGAAAACTTGGCATCGAGACTGAATCGGTTGGATAATACGATGTAGATAGTTGCCAGTGAGGATAAAACGGGTATTACCAGCGTACTCTTCCATAACATTACGCAGAGCTCTTTGACCCGCATCAGTAAAGTTATC
>Ga0214175_1000151_pt1 | contig 24557 bp, 29 predicted proteins | sample TroBogEpilimnion_17_FD_153013 | JGI IMG/M metagenome (GOLD analysis project Ga0214175, IMG submission 153013) | Freshwater microbial communities from Trout Bog Lake, WI - 09AUG2007 epilimnion | ecosystem: Environmental > Aquatic > Freshwater > Lake > Epilimnion/Euphotic zone | place: Trout Bog...
TACTATACTTTTTGATAAAACAAACAATTTTAAAGATATTTGTTTACATAATTTGTAATCCTTAGTTTTTCAATGAGTTCCGCCTCGGATTTCGTCAATGATTTTGAAACGTTTTTAGCATTTTCTAACGGTTTTCGCCCTGCACCGGGACGCGCACCGCCTGAACCTTGCTTTCGTTTTTTTACTTTCTGTTTTTTCATGTTATTTTTTGTCTTGAGTGAAATTTTGAAAGATGATTTTCGTAGAAAATTAGATTGAAAAATGAAACATATTATTTGTTATAAATAGCAAGTGTATTTATTTTTTCGAGTTTCCTCCGGTAATAATCACGTAACCACCTCTCACAGCGGGCGTATTTACGGGCTTGTTTCAAAGCATATCTGTACCGGTTCCAATCCTTGTACATATTATTTTCTATTTTTCGGAGTGTTGTAATCTGCTCTCGTTTCCGTAGGTCTGCTTTTTGCAGTAATTCGAGCGCGTTACTCGCTTTCTCGTGATTTTCTTTAAGCGTGGTTGTTCTCATTGGTTATGTATTATGTTTTAAAGGGGGTGGTGAATAATTAAATTTCTCCGTTATCAGCGAATGAATAATAACTATCGGGAGTAATAATAACGTGGTCGAGTAATCTAATTTCTAAGAGTGCCAAAGCCTTTTTAAGTCGGTCTGTTACCGCTTCATCTGCTTTGCTTGGTGTTGTATTGCCTGACGGGTGGTTATGCGCTACAATGACATTTACGGCGCAAGTTTGCAAAGCTACTGTACATATTACACGGGTGTCGGCTATTGCTACGGTCATGCCGCCCGAACTTACTTTGTAGTAGCCTATTACCTTGTTAGACTGACCGAGACAAACCATTATAAATTCCTCTGTCCACTCAATTTTGCCGGGATCAAATAATAGTCGCAGTACGTCTGCTGCGTCCTGGCTCTTGTTTATCTTTTTCAGTTCAGATTTCAATGCGCCTTTGAATTTGACACTTATTTCTATTTCGGGGATTTTCATAATGTGGTTGTTAAAGGGGTGGGACTAATGATTAATTTATTGGATCAATATAGGCGGTTACTGCATTAATAGTCAGGTAGTCAAGTAGCCGAATGTCTTTTAATGCTTCCTGTAATTCGGTTGAGTTTCCAAAATACATTTGCGCACGTTCTCTGAGAAATGCGCGGGCTTCCTTTTTTGTTTCAAATTTGGCGATACCTGAATAACTGCCATTGCCATTGTTGTTACATCCTATTCCAAAATGCCGGAGGCTATTATATTGATAAGATGTCGTTGCGGTTGCTGTGATTGCTACTTTCATAAAAATGTTTTTTGTCTTGAGTGAAATTTTGAAAGATGATTTTCGTAGAAAATTAGATTGAAAAATGAAACATATCAGGCTAATAGTGCCATGCGGGTAATCTTGTCCAATTTCCGGCGATAATAACATTCCAGCCATATCCCACAGGCAATGTATTTATCTATCTTCTTTTGCTCCCAAATTCGCACATGGTCGAATATTAGCGGCTCGGCAATGTTGGTGCGGGCGTATTCAATCCTTTTGTATGCCGTCTCTATCATTTCGAGGGCGGCAAGGGCTTTGTTATGTTCTGCCTGTAAAATAGTTGTTCTCATTGGTTATGTATTTTAATTGGTTAAAAAAGTAGTTGTATTACTCCTGCATTTCTATTTGCAAATGTCCTTCTTAATAGTTCTGTTACTCCTTTGGCCGTCTGGGCGGTTGGTTCGGCGACCTTTGCGCTCTTACCTTTAAAAGTGTAGGGCTTTTCAAAAGTACCGATACCCATATCAACGTAAAAGCCAACATGGAAATAGTCGCTTTGTCTGTCTGACTTGTCGAAGTTGCCGGCATTGATAATAGCGAACATCTTTAGAAGTGCCTCGCGTTGTTCGCCCTGGTAGCTATTTGATATGTAGTAATGATTGATCGCCTTGTATTTTTCACCGTTTAAAGCCTCGGTGAAATCAACATCTATGCTCTCAATAATATCAACGCAGATAGATGAATGATGTCTTTTTGTTACGCTCAATTTCCAACCTGGGAAAGCCTTTTTAAGGTTAGCGCGAATCTCGGCGGCGTGTTCTGTGCTCATGTAAGCCATAATATTTAATTTTTATAAGAGTGATTAAAATGAAAATTAAAGGTGATTTAATTAGTTTTTTACTTCTATTACACTTATCATTTGAGACGGGGGAACAACAATTATTGTACGTTCGTCTAACAGTTGAAATGTGTTAAACTGGTCTGTGGATGTGGCGTAAAAACCTGCTTGAGAAAAAGTAGTCTTCACGAGATATATTGTTTTCATTTTAGTTTGATTTTTAAAAGAGCTTCATTGCCCTTTTGTTGCACATGTTTTGAATTTTTGTAAGTCAATCATAAAATTATACGTAATATGCTGTATATAAACTAAAACTACTTCTACTTATTGATGCGTCTTTTTCGCCATTTTTGAAATATATAATCCCATCATCGTATCCACGTTTTTGCATCCCGGTTTGATAACGCTTATATCCTTTCTTTTCAAGGAAATCAATAGCCTTCTGCATCCCGTTTGAATGAACTGTAAAATCTTTCTGTAATACTTTCTTTGACGTTGCCATGTTGTTTGGTTTTTATTTAGTTAAGAATATTGGTTAATTTTTCTACAAATTCTTCATCCATTATTGAAGTGGCATATTCGGTAACTATCACCATTTCTTCATTAGTAATAAATAGCTTGCGGGTGATTGCATCTAATGTTTGGAAAAGTGCGCTGTCTTTCTGTGGTGTTTCAAGTTCAAACATCAACTGAACTTTGATAGCCATGATAGCGTTAAAGCCGTTGTTTAATTGTTTCTGCGTAATGCTCATGCGGTTGTTAATAAACTTTATCTTAGATAATGTTGCTGTGAGTGCGTTTACGTTGATTGTGTTTTTCATTTCTTTATCGTTTTGATGATGTAAAGATACGTTTATTCTTTTTTGATTTCCAAATCTTTTTCAAAAATAAATCAAAAATAGGCTGAAAGCCTTTATAGTAAGGCATAGAAATATTTTTGTAATTCGATGTTTTATAAAAAAATAGGCTCTTTCGCGAAACATTCACTACCTTGCATCCGCGGGGCGTGACTGATGGGCGGACAGGGTAAACACCTGCGATGTGTTGCGCCAACAAGCGTAACGCTATGAAATAAACAATAATAATGGTTGCCCGAATGCCAATAACGATAATACATTTTGCTCTTTTTGCACAAAAAAATCAGTACGATATCCATACATTTCCGAGTATTCGGTGCACTGGATATTAACGGTTTGGTGAGATTCCGTATACCCCGATAGGGGAGATTGAGATATATTTTGTCGGAATCGAAAAAGATTCTATATTTGTATCCGATATGCCAACACAGTATATATTTACCATTAACGATATTTAGAAAAAGGATATAATACCGCGCGCACGTGCGCATTAAAATACATTCCGAATGCGTAACCCGATTTACACTACTGAATTAGCATCTGCACTTTGCGATGAGATAGCGACAACAACTAAAGGATTAAAAGCTATCTGCTCTATGCCAGGTATGCCTGCATTGACAACTGTTGTTAGATGGTTGCGATCAAATGATGAATTTAAACAGCTCTACGCACAGGCGAAGGTAATGCAGCAAGAACTCGAGATTGAAGACCTAAAAGATATCTCGGATGGCAGCACAGATGACGATATGGTTAAGGTGAATAGGGACAAGCTTAAAATCCATGCGCGTATGTGGTTGGCTTCTAAGCTAGCCCCAAAAAAATACGGGGACAAATTAGACGTGAATCATGGCGGACAGGCTGATAACCCGATAATTACAGGTATAACATTTAATAAGTAATAATATGAAAAATACGCTTATTTCCTGCGTCATTGCTACCATTATCATATCGGGCTGCATTAAGCCTTCCACAGTTGATAATATAGCTGCTACATCGTGCTATCAATGCACCACATACACGCGCTGCAATATACATACTCCGGGCAATGTTAGTTACTCGGAAATGCTGCTGCAATGTGGCTTAACAGCCTCTGATGTGGCAAAGATAAACACAGATACCGCCTACGACTACGCCTATTATTATGGGTCAGCAATAGGTGAGGTCCTGGATACCGTATTTGTCAACTGCAAGTAAAATGGCATGCGTGTATGGCAATAAATCATTCCATATGTACGAAAAAATAAGAAAAAACATGGCAAAGCAGATAGCACCCATCACAGTAGCACAGATAAGCGCGTTCAAAAAGGAAAATCCAAATGATAAAACAGATTTCAGCACCGTAATACCTATCATTACAACGGGTAAGGGGTTGTTTCCTTGCCCCTGCTGCACCGACGGCAAGGTGAGTAACGGGATATTACTTGATGGCTCCGAATGCCACATATGCGATGGATATGGTTTGGTATCAGACCTGTCTAAGATCGCGAAAACAACCATTTTTAGCAAAAAAAAGTAGCCATGCTAATCATGGGTAAGTGAGCCACTACCCTAAGATACGATGAACATTAGATTTGACTGTCGAGGAAATGAAAAGCAGTTCGAGTGTTTCGAGCAATGGCACGACCAAGAACATATACGAATAGGCTATGGTGGGGGTGTCGGTGGTGCTAAGTCGTTTACCGGTGTCGGCTGCATATTCGGCGATGCGCTCACCTACCCTAATACTTCATATGCCATTGGCAGGTCTGCGCTCAATGATCTGCGCAAGTACACGCGCCCGTCAATAGATAAGGTTTTCCGCGAAGTTTATCGCCTAAATATAGAATATTACGCACCATTCAATGGGCAGGATAACGTGTATAATCTGTACAATGGTTCTAAGGTGTACTTAGTGCCAATGGAAGAAACACCCACCGACATTGCTGATAATTATCAGCGTTTCGGGTCAATGGAACTAACCCGGGCATGGGTAGAGGAAGCGGGGGAACATGGTGTTACGGAGAAGGGTGTCAATGCTTTATTTGCCCGCTGCGGAAGGCAGAATAATGATAAGTATGGTTTACGCGCGAAGGGGCTGATTACATTTAACCCCTCAAAAAACTTTCTGTATCACACCTATTATTTACCATATCGCAACGGCACTTTACCGCCTCATATGTCGTTCATTATGGCAAGCGCGAAGGATAACAAGTGCCTCCCGCCCAACTACATTCCCGACCTGTTATTAACTATTTCTGAAAATGAAAAGCAACGATTAATATTCAACAATTGGGAATATGACGATGACCCCGCAACACTATGCGACTATCAGGCTATTCAAGACTTATTCCTTAACGAGCATATTCAGCCCACAGGCAAGAGGTATATATCCGCTGACTTAGCTATGCAAGGGCGTGATTTATTCGTGGCTTCATGCTGGGACGGGCTTATTGGCAGGTTCCCGATTATACAAGGCAAGTCATCAGGCAAGACCATTGAAGATGATTTGCGCGCGCTTATGATACACGAACAAGTCCCTAATAGTAATATAGTAGCGGATAGTGATGGCATGGGCAACTACTTAGAATCGTACCTACAAGGTATCAAGCCATTTCACGGCAATGCGTCATCTGATAGCGTTGAATTTCGGAACTACAAGGACAGGTGTGGTTATAAGTTGGCGGAGTTAATAAATGCTCGCAAAATGCGTATTATATGCAGTCAGGAGGTGAAGGTCGAGATAGCGAAGGAATTGGGCTATTTGAAGACTGGTTCTATGGTGGCAGATACATCTAAGAAAACTTTGATGAGTAAAAAAGACATCATATCACAACTTGGACATTCACCCAACTATTTGGATAATCTAATCATGCGGATGGCATTTGAACTGAACCAGTCTGATGGAAGTTTTGTACTCCGAGAAAATAATATACCTTTGCCTATGAATACGGCAGAAATTTATTATAAAGGTCGTAAAATCACTAAACTAAACTAAACATATATGAATGTTGAAATAACAGAACAGCAGAGGCAGCAGATATTAAACTCCCAACAGTTTAATGACCTCATGGGCGAATCATTGAAAGGGTTGAAGGTCCCATTCGATAAAATACGTGATGGCTATCTGCGCGGTGTTTTGGACAAAATCATGGACAAATGCCCGTTTTATGCACTCAAAATAAACGAGGAAGCATATATAAAGTTATATACGCAGGATTTCAGTTATATGGAGGCTACTATACAACAGAAAGCGATTGAATTGCTTTTGTCATCACGCCCATGCGACTTGTTTGATTTGGTTATATTGGATGATATATTGCCCAATGAACAGCATGCAACCGTCCCTGTTAAGGCGCAATACCTTGAACTGGTCAATGCGATGATGGAACACAACAAAGCCATCAATGATGTGATTGAACCGATACAGGTGGAACACTTCGAAACAGTTTATAACCTGTTTGTTTCCGCATCAGAAAAACAGCAAAAGGAACAGATTGAACGCGCAAGCAAGCAAATGTCTTTAGCTGCAACTGCAAAAGCACAGGCATAAAACATACTTTACTATGATATTGGACAATGAACTGATTTACAAGATTTGGGCTACGAACGCTAATAAGCAATCGTTGGATTTCAAAAAGGAAAAGTCTAAACTATTAAGACTGCAGGTAACGGGGATCGGTGCTAAAGACCTTATCAAAGAATTGAAGGATATGGAGCGTAAAGGCATACATAGACTTCGAAAGGAAATGGCAATTACCAATGTTGATTTGGTGCATCGTGTTTTATTGCCGAGAAAAAAGATATATACCGCTAAAGGCGGCATCGAAGAATATAATCTGAAAACACCCGCACTTGTTGATGAATTTAAAGAGTTCTTAGCCAATGTTACAGGTTCATCGTCACTAAAGGCGTATATACGCGATGTGCTGCAAAAGCGGTTAGACTATGACCCCGAAGGTTTGAAATGGGTGGAAGTGAATAAGGACGGTGAACCATACCCATGCTTTAAATCCATCAATTCTGTTTTCGAATGGCATCTAAATGGCCGTAAGCCTGAATATGTGTTTTTCAGGTTATCGAAGCAGGAGATAAAGTTCTATTTACTCAATGGCGATTTGCCCGATTCAGCGAAGGAATTGGATATTTACCGTGTCGTTGATGACGCATTTGACAGGCTTATTTCATTCGATGGTGGTGGGGGATCTATTAATATCATTACAGAGGTTGATAATCCGTTTGGGTTCGTACCTGGCGAAATACTATCCGACATACCAGGTGAGGAGGGTAGCGAGGATTCTGATTCCTTCAATTGCTATATGTCACCATTGCAGCCAATTCACGAACTACTTAGTAAGTATATGTTTAATCGTTCCGTGTTTGATGTGGCTTATGCCCGTACAGCATATCCAAAGGAATGGATGAACAAATTTAAATGCCCTACCTGTGACGGTCAGAAGACGGTAGATAGCCAACCATGCCCCGAATGTAATGGGACCGGTGCGTTACCGCATCAGAAAAACAGCGATACCCTTGTTGTCGAGTTCATGAATGACGTTAATAAGAATGTGCCTGTGCCACCGATGGGGGTAATTGATTCGCCTATTGATGGATTGCAGTTCATGAAGGATAATAATCTGACATTAGAGGAGATGATTTATTACACTCTTTACGGCACATTTAAGCCAAGCCCCGGCACATCACAAAAGGTATCGGGCAATCGTGAAGGCCATGGCGGCAACGTGTCAAATACGGCATTCGAGGCGAACATGAACGACCAATCTAAACGCGATGTGTTGCGGGACTGGGGTAATTGGACAGCATCCACTATTCAATGGTTTGTTGATATTTTTGGTTCATTTAAATACGAGGACTCCTATATTTCATGTGCTATCCTTATGGGTGATATGTACATGGAAGAATCCTCCGATGCTACATTTGATAGGTTGGATAAGGCGCGTATGGGGAATGCCCCGAAATCACAACTTAACTCATTGCAAATTGAATACCTGAATAATAAATATCAGAACAATCCACTCGACTGGTGGAAATATTATGTAGCATATATTGCCGAGCCATTTATGTGGGATAAGACATCGGATGTTCTTTCGTGGGATATACCTATGTCCGACAAATTGAAAAAGATTTACTTCGATGAATGGTTTGATAGCAAATCTGATGATTACTTTGCAGCATTGCCTCGTAATGGCGTTGAGGAGGTCGTAAAAGCAGACTTAGAGGCTTATATGATGGATAGGTACAAAAAAGGTACTGAAACCGATAATCTGATGTTCACGTCAATGGGTAATAGTCTTTTTGTTGGCGGTAATGCTACCGTAATAAAAGGTAAGGAATTAAGCCCTACTCATACAGGCAAGACATTCAAGATAAGCAAGATGGATTCCAAATATGTTACCTTTGTTGATGATACGGGTAACACTATTGACGGTTATACGCGCGGGGATGTAGAAAACAAATCAGGAATCAGAGGTGGCGAACCATTAGGTATAAATTAAAAAAACACAATAATATGGCAAAGATTTATTCACTCAAACCTGAATCTGTAAAGATTTATAATGACCTAATAGCCGCATACCGTGGCGAGGAGCAATTCTACAAAGCAGCCTCTATTTGGTGCGATAATGAAGGCTATAAAATTCCGTTTTTTGTGGACCTCATGCACTATATGCACCACAGGGCGCACAGAATAGAACGCAAATTAACGGATACGGGTACTTTACCTGTATTGCCCGACATTAAAGCGATTCAGCCAAAAGCAGCGGGGTTAATATCGCTCATTAACGAAGGATATGAACGCGCGTATAAACTTTGTGAAATGCTGAATGATGACGTGAAGATGGCAGGAGATGATGTAAAGACAGTAAACCATCTTTGCAAATATGTTGCGAAGCAGGAGGATATTGTCAACAAGTTTGCCGAAATGCTGAAAAGACTAAAGGGCGTTGATGAATCAAATCGCGGAATGTTGATGATGCTAATTAAAAAGATATTTTCATAATTTAAAACCAAAACAAATGGCAAGACCAACAAACACATCGAAAGAGGCAGTTACGCCTGAATCCCCACTTGACAATCGTTATGTGTTCGGGATCAAAGGTAAACAACAGACGCGGGATGGTAAGTACCTAACCGATGACGAAGGCAAGGTGCGCCACTACAAAGGCGATATATCCGAACTTTGCGGTACAGGCGTGGGTTTGGAAGACTATGAATATCGTATTCTAAGGCTCACCATGCAGAGTAGGCGTTATTCCGGTCCACCATCGCCACAACAGACCGAAGGTTATGTCACTAAAATCAAAGTGATGGAGAAATTTGGTCATAACGTGAAAATATTTGAGGAAACAGCCGACTACCAAAACCATTGCATTGATTGGCAACTACCCGGTACGCCACGTGATATTATGTGGTTATTCAAAGTCGGAGAAGTAAAAGACGGCGATGAATTTACGGAAGAAAACGGACAACTCCAATGCAAATGGGTTACTTCCAAAGCAAATGGTACGGAGATTGTCAATTATAGGCTTTTAATCACCCCAAAAACTAAAAACGATGCTTAGTATAGCTGCACAAACGAAATTGCTCAAATCGCTTAAATTCAGCGACGAAAATATTGCCGAACTCATGAAAGTTGGCGAATATGATGTTGATGTACCGATATTGCATATCCTTTCTGACGAAGAACTCAACACCCTTAAAACCAATATAAAGTCAGGGCATGAAAATGCTTATCCTGAAATATGGGGCAAGAAAATGAACGAGAAACACAAACTTGGATTGTCAACTACGGATGCAAAGGACGAGGAAAAGGTTATTACGGCTATGCAAGCTAAGGCGGTAAAAGATGCAGGAATATCGAAAGATAGTCAGGTATCCGCGCTTGAATCCGATATGCAGAAACTCCGTGACGTTATAGCCGAAAAAGAAGGCGCATTAACGCAATTCCAGACCAAACTGAAGGAGCGAGATGAATTTGATACCTATGTATCCATGCTGCCATCAGAACGCCTTAAAAACCTAGATAACGACATTCATGTGTCAATGGCAAAAAAGCATGTTGTCATCGGTGAAAAGGGTGTTGCAATTAACCCACAGACGGGTGAACCATATAAAGATACTTTAATGAACCCGCGACTTGCCAAAGATGTTATTCCTGAAATATACAAGCAAAACAATTGGTTGGAAGCAGAATCCGCCGCAGGGGCGGGAAAACGCACATTAGGAACTCCATCTAACATGGTGCAAGGTAAAAATACCGCCGCACAAAACGATTTGGTTGCTAAGGCTCAGGCGATGTTCCCCGATGATGCACGGCAACAGGCATCATACATTACCACACAAAGACTGGCAGAAGCTAATAGTTAGGAATAAGAATTTTCATTTGTGGTTAGTTTGGGCGGGTGTTTCTACACCTGCCTTTTTTTTGTTTTAAAAATAAATTTTGCAATTCAAAAAATGTATATCTTTGTATCGCATTTGGCAATCAGCATCCTTCCAAATAGCTTCCTTCCTTGCGGTTGTACCGCCTGAAAAGTGAATGAGTTGTACTCCATGCTTCGGTGATGTTCACCACTCATAGTATCACTTCACTTTTTATTTACCTAACAATGGCAAATTACGTAGAATCAAACCTACTCGCATTTCAGGGTGAAATGCTCAAAGGTCTCGCAAGTCACGAAGTACGTGAACTTGTAACAATGGCATTACCTTATGCCCTCAAAAATCAGCAGTTCTATCAGAATCTGTATGATATTCGCTCAATCAAAGAATCCGTACAACGTCCTGTTTATGGCTATCAGTTCAACCGTATTGCTTCAACAGGCGGCACAGGTATGACTACTTTCCCAACGGGTACACTCGGTAGCGCAACACAGATACCGCTTACTTTCGTGTCATTCACAGAAACATTCGCCACCTACAACGTATCGGGTTTGGACAACGTGTTTGATTTCATCAGGATCGCAGGCAATGAGTTCAGTCAGGCAATGCGTAATATTCGTACAAGGCTCTCTACGTTTATCGTACAGTCCCTTTATACGAACCGTACCGCTTATGGTCTGCCCGGTCTTAAAGGCGCAAACTTCAACCCTGCCACAAACGCATTTGAAATTACCAATGCAACTCCGTGGAGTACGATTACTTCCATTATGAGGCAAAACTCCTATGGCGGCAATATGTATGATGTGTTGGCAGACCCTATTATGTTCCAGTCGTTTGAGTTCTCTCAGGCACAGGGTACAGAAAATGCTACCAACCTCGCATATGCCTTCGTTAAGCAAGGCGTACCGGGACCGGGCAAAGGTCGTTTCTCAAATGTTTGGGAAGAAAACAACCTCGGTACTACCGTTCCGATTGAAGTCGCTTACACCAATGGCACAGCCCTTGTAATGCCAGAAAACGCATTTGCCTTTGTTCCGTGGATGCCAGCGAACTATTACAAGCCCGGATTCTCTAAGCGTTTCGACGGCTACGAAGGTGGTTATGGGACAATCGGTGATGACCGTATCCCTGAATTGCAGTATCAGCTATTTGGTTGGAACACACAGACCGACACATCGGGTTCTAACGGTTACGCACAGGGTCAGACACAGTCATGGCAGATTGGTATAACAGTAGCGTGGTTGACAGCCTATTTGTCCAATGCAGGTGAAACGCCTATCTATCAATTCGCACTTGTTCCTTAATCTTTAAAATCTAAACAGATAAATATGAAAAACATAATAATCTTTTTGGTTTTAGTAACCATCGGGACAGGCGCATTTGCGCAGAACAAAAGGGGTATATACGGCACAAACACACAGTTTACCGCTTTACCCGCAACAATGACCAATAGGTCGGGTACGGCAAATCCTTCGGGTAGCGATACTTTGCGGGGTGTTGATACAGCCTATGCATATTGGCATATGGGTAATACTTATTTTACCAATTTTGACCTTTCGATTACCCCCTATTCGTATGATAGTACCACAGGTGCAGCCATATTGCAGGGTAGTAACGATAATGTGCATTGGCAGTCCATCACAGGTTATTCTACATTGTGTACTACCTGTATTGGCGCATCGGCAACCATTACTAACGCAAAGGGCAACAATCATTACATTTGGGAAGTGTCACAAACACCGTTTAGTTATTGGAGAAGTCGTCTTGTGGGTTCACGTAGCACCGATACAACAGTAGTAACCGCATCAGCGTACATAAGCTATTAAATATGCCATTGACAACGCCCATACTTGGAATAACCAATCTCATTGTAGGTTCTACTACGACTTTGACCAATGCAACACCTGCGGGTACTTGGTCAAGTAGTGATACTTCTATTTGTACGGTTGTTTCAAGTACGGGCGTTGTTACTACTATTTCGGTTGGTTCGTGCGCAATAATCTATACCGTTGGCGGGGATTCCATTTCTGTAACATTCACTGTGTCATCCGCATTACCCGTAACAAATGGGTTTAACTACAATAATGTTTTCCCATCGCTACAAAATCGGGTATTGTGGAAGTCACAGGGCGCAATCAGCGATTCGCAGCGGTACTATGAGGATTTCCATGCGTTGAACAACACTCAAATACTTGATGCAGTACGTCCGCAAAATGGGGATACGTTAACGCAGTACCTTGCCAACAAACAAAGGTCTGTCATAATGGAGTGTCTTAATGCGGTTTATAATGCGCCACAGGTGATTGACTCGGCTCGTTTGTGTTTCTACCGCGCTGATGTGATGTTGTACCCACAACCCGTTAATAATGTGGGTGCATTTGTAGGGATAAAGATGTTAATGTCGAGGGGGGATTACAGCGTTATTTATAATAGCGTTGAGTTATATTTCAACAATGCGATAACATTCAATCTTTATTTGTACAACGACTTTACAACACCTCCGATTGCAGTTATCCCCGTTACTACTTTAGCTAATCAGCAAACGATTATCCCGCTCAATCAGACTGTAATCAGCGCGTATCTGACTGCAGCGAATAAAGGCGGTATCATTTACTTTGGTTACTTTCAGGATGACATCGCGGCACAGGGCGCACAGGCTATCTATTACCCAATTAATATGCAGATGTACCACCCAATCAAGTTATGGTCTTATTCAGCCCCTACAAACATCGTGGATGGTCAGCGTAACTTCGTTAGGAATAACATCGGGTCTAACAACCTGACTTATGGCATGAATCTTGAAGTTAGCACATATGTAGATGCGACAAATAACATCATACAAAACAACTTTCTTTTTGATGAACTATTTGGGCTTAAAATGACTCAAAAGAATGTTCAGGACATCATCTTCGACTACCGCTCAAACAACATTCAGCGAATATTAGGCGCGAAGGTTGAATTATCGCAACTGTATGCCGAATTGAATGGGTTTAAAGCCGACGATGAAATCCCGTATATCATGGGATTAAAAGACCAAATCAGCCGAGAAATCAAGAGAGTAAAAGAAGGGTTCCAAAAGCATGAAACATCATTAGTAGGTTATCAATAATGAACAACACATTAACCATAGCGAAAGGGCAAGACTATTGGATTCAGAATCTCCAAACAAGGTTCTACAATATAATGTCTGCCAAGTGGAATCTAACAGATAACACATGGAATAGTTATGGGCGCGTGTATGTCAACAGGTACAAAGGCAACCAGGACGAAGGATATATTCCTGAATGGTTTACCAATAGCGGGAATGAATACTCCAAAGACTTGTTCTTTAATGATACCGTTACCGCAAATTCATTTTTTGTAAGCCTCGATCCTGTAAAAGTTTCTCATGGTGAATCTCTGGTGAATGTTCAATGGTTGTTTTTCGTCAATCTTGCGCAAATGACGGTAGGGGGTGTTTCTTTGAATAAACAAGCAGGGCAGCGATTAGACGAATTGTTCGTTAATGATGTTGAAAATTTTATCCGCGTAAACGGCACAGGTAATTTCACCATTAAATCAATACTCAAACGTGTCGACAAGGTGTTAGACCAATTTAGCGGGAAAATAAAAAAGGATGCACTTACCTATGATATGCAGCCTCTTTTTTGTTGCAGGTTTGACCTGACATTTATTTATAATTCTTTTCTTAACCAATAAAAAATCGAAATAAAATGGAATTACAAAATTCATTCTCAAACGTCAATACCAATCTCATTACCAACACAGGTAATACGGGTACGACTACTTACTACAACAACCCTGCCATCATCACGGCGGCGGTTCTTGTTCCGCGCGGGACTATTATCCCCGCATCCGCATTGGTGTCACAGGATGCTTTTGCGACTTATGTGAATACCGCAATTAAAACTAACAGTCATTCAGCGCGTTGGTTCATGTTTACGCCTCTTGACAAGTTCGAGGACAAAACCAAAGCCGCAAGTTCCGAAGACACAGGGCTGTATAGCAAGATGATTACCAAGTTCAATACCCTGTACAATTTCAGGTATATGGCGAACATGGGTAATTACCTCGAAGCCGTAAAAAGTTTCAACAACTGTCAGGACTTCTTTGACTTGTATTACATTGATGCAGACGGCAATTGGCAAGGTACTATTGATGCCACAGGATCGGGTGGTTTGCAGGCGTATCGTTTATTTCAGTTCTTCGTTGAAGACCGCAAGGCTATCACCCCGACAACTGATAATGCCTACACCCTGTCTATCAACCTTGCAGACCGTAGGCAGATAAACGAAAACTTTGCGCAGTTCATCGCGGGTACAGACATCGAAGCATTGAGTAACCTCATGCCTCAGTCGGTTTGGCTTTCCGATGTTACAGCCATTGTTTCTACTCCGTTGTTGCTGACACCGCATCAGATTGCCGTTGTTGGTACATTCAGCGAAGGTGCGGCCGATTTGGGTCGGTATTTCGGTACAGCCATTGCAGCACCAGGAGTATCTGCAACAGCCGTTTTTGCGGTATATGACCAAACGGCGGGGGCGGCAAATGCTATCACAGCTATTGCTTATAGCCCTGTAACGGTTGCCGGTCAGTTGTACAATTGCTTACTTCTGACGGTTACGACAAATACCGCGACACACGTAAATCAGATTTCTATGATTTCCGTGAGTGCCACAGAATCAGTATTGCCCGGCACTTATTTGGCTAACGAATCAAATGGCTACGCTTATCATACTTTCTAATATCAAAGCCATGGTCATAGGAAGCACAAATTACAGCGACGATTTTATTAAGTCGTTCCCGAATGAGGCGGAATTTATGAAAGTAGCAGTACCGATGTTTGGTAAATCAAAAGAGGAATTACATGGTGTTTATCAATCGGTTGTTCCGACTGTTATCGCACCTAAGATTGCAGAACCTGTAATTGAAGTTCGTCAGATGAAAGCCGATATTGCGCCTACGCCACCGCCCATTGAGCCGGAAACAGAAGAAGCAAGCGAGCAATCGCACGAAATGCACGAATAATGTGTACGATATCCGAAATGAAAGCACGGGTTGAGGGTGTCCTTGACACCGTGCTTTCGCTTGCGGGGGAGTGTATGATGCAGAACAATGAGCAAATAGTCGCATTGTTAGTGCATCAGCAATATGATGAAGGGGTAGATAGCTTCGGTAATCCATTACCCCAATACAGACCGAGTTATTCCGTAATGAAATATAAATTGACGGGTAGAGGTCAAAAAGCTGACTTAAATTTGACAGGTGAATTTCAAGCAGGAATTGAATTGCGTGTTGATGAAGAAAGCAATATATACCAATTGGACAGCCCCGCACAGACCGAAGACGGGGAATTAAAATCAGAATGGTTGGCTAAATGGGCAGATGCGCCGATCATGGATTTAACGGATGAAAACAAAAAAGAAGCGTGGTTGATTATTTTGCCCGATTTTGTTGATAAGGTAAAAGAACTTTTAGAAGCATGATAACGTCCATTAAAACACTAATCCTTAAAGACTTCATAGATATTTCTATTTCTAAAGACTTGTCTATTTTGGGTGATGGCGCGGACGAAGAAAGACATGCGGCATGGATGAACATCATGTCTGAATATTATGAGGCATGTGAGCAAACAGATTTTATTGTACGCCTTAAATTGGTGCGCGAAATTGAATTACTGAATTTGCATTTTAAAATTATTGAAGTAATCGGTTCAATAATGCAAGACCATTATTATTCCGAAGGAGCAAAACTACTTCGTGATTTATACCCTCAATACCAATTTACTAAAGAAAGCACGTTAATGGACTTACAAGGCGTTTCTACTAGGGAAATAGCCAATAAGGTAAAGTATGACCGCATAGTAAACCAACTATCTAAAATTGACAGCAAAACGGCAAATAACAAAGTTCAGACCGACACGCAAAAGTACATGCAGTTTACTAAGCGTATCGCCAATATAAATAAGCACAACGGGGTTAGATATGATTTGACAATGACGGTTTTGGAATTTGCCGTTTTGGAGCATCAATTAATGGAGCATATAGAACACATGAACGAACATGGCAGATAATATCAGTAATATAGTTGACCCATCGGCGTTTTCGCAGTTACAGCAGTTGATTGATTTGCTTGTGAAGACCGAATCCGCTATTTCATCGGCAGCAGAGGAGGCGAAAAACATAAAAATTAATATTCAGGGTGCTGATAATTTAGCCGCTATTTCGGCGCAGATTGATAAAATGGCTGCGGCTATTGATAATCTTACCGAAATACAAAATCAAAATAGGAGTGTATCGGCGGGTATGATTGATACTAATTTGAAATTTGGTCAATCTACGGGTACGATGGTTGAACAAATGGCTAAATTCCAGAGAGAAATTAAGTCAAACAATGCGAATATAAACCAACTAAATAAAAGCATTACCACATTAGAGAATGACATAAAATTTTTTAGCGAAACCACTGGCAAATCAGCCGCTTTCATAGAAAATTCAAAAAATATAGTAGTAAGACTTACGGAATCTATAAATGAAAATAAAAAACAACTTGAAGTATTAATACCTCGTACTGTCGAACTTGAAACCATTTACAAGTCAATGACCACAAATATCAAGTTGCAGGTACAGGCACAAAATGAGGAATTGGAGGCTACAAATGCCATTATTGCCGCTAAAAATAAAGAGAGTTTGACTATTGCAACGGGCGTTACGGCAAGGAAAGAGGCTATAAAAACAGCTAAAGAGGAATCCGAGGCAAGAGGGAGAGAACAAAAAGATATTGATGCGGAAATAGCGGCATTATTGAAATTAAATGCTACGAGGGTATCCGAATTGGATGGCATAGAAAAAATATCACTACTCGAACAAGCCGCAAATGATAAGGTAGCGAAAAATGTTATAGATAATGAAGTAAAAAAACGCGATGCACAACAAAAATCTATCGACCAAGCTACTATTTTAGAAGAAAAACAAGTGGCAGATGCTGTTTTGGCGGCCCAAAAGGCAAATGTTCAGATAGGTCGTGTTGGTCAATTACGAATAGCTTTACAAGGGCTGATTCAGGAATACGATATGCTTTTGCTTACCGAGGAAAAAGATAGCACAGCATTAAAAAATAAAGCGAACCAAATCAGACTTGTAAAAGAGGAAATGACTTTACTCGGTAGAGAGATACAAGACACAACTAATAAATTATCAATATCTGATAGGATTAGTCAGCAATTTGGGCGTACTATGATTCGTACATTGGCTATGGTGCCTGAACTATTAGCTATGGCAGCACTTTTCGAGGGTATAAATTTAGCTACCGAATATTTCACAAAATTATCCGATGCTGAAGAATTGGCAAAAGACAGGCTCGATGCGTTTATTGATGCAACCAAAGAATTAAAACAGTTGGAAGCGGGGATGCCAACCAATATATTGAGCAAGGAAATGCAAAACACTACCGATTTTATACCACTCATTAAATACTATAATGATACAAATGTGGCATTAGAAAAAAGAGTAGCGGTTTATCAGAAAATACAAGCACTTTATCCGGGCTTTTTACTCAACCTGCAAAAAGAACAGGAATCGGGTAAATCACCTTTGCCAACTATTGACATCAACAAGGCTGAACAGTTCAATAAAGTAAAAACGGAGGCGGAGGAAGCGCAAAAAGATAAAGACCAAAGTCTTAAAAACGAGGCTGATGGGTATAAGGTTTTATTGGACCTGCAAAAAAAGCGGAATGATCTTATTGCTGAAGGGGAAATAATACGAACAAGTATAGGTTCTAAGGCTATTTTGGGTTTACAATTGCATTCGGTTGATAATGAAATAGAACAACAGAAAGCAGAATATGACAGATTACAGAAAACAAGGGAGGTAAAACTGAATGACTATAACGCTAAACAAAAAGCCCTGTTAGATGCGCAAGTTTTTGAAAAAGGAAGCGAAAAAGAAAGCAAAGAAGAAAGCAAAACAATAGGATTACCCCCTTTATCCAAAAACGATACTGGCGCGAAAAAAGAAATTGACGCATTACATAAACTCATAAAAGACCAATTGGAAATAGAACGCGATGCAAATAAAGCCATCGTGAATGACACAAATAAGTCTTTGCAGGAACGATTAAACGCAAACATTGCCTATTTCAATGCGCTGAATAAACTTGTCCAAAATGAAACTGAAAAACAAATTGAAGACCAAGCAACTGTAATCAAAAATGCCCAGGCGCGGGAAGCAAGTTTACAGGGGCAATTGTCGGGTTTAGAGGCGGGATATGGTGGTAAAACAAAGCAATTCTACAAAGATGCCAATGTTCAGAATCTCGTTAAAGGTATTGATACCCAAAAGGACATTATCAAATCCGCTGAAATTGCAATGATTGATGCACAGTCACAGGCATCCGTTAAAATGCAGAAAAATGAAACCGAAACACAAAAGAATATTTTTGACATATTCGATTCAAACGGTAAGAATATATTAGAAAATCAGGATAAGGTTGATACGCAACGTCAATCGCGCGATGCTTTGAGTGCTGCAATGGAGATTAAAACCCTGAATGATAAACTACAAGCCAAAGAAATATCGCAACAGGAATACCACGAAAGGGCTGAAAAGATTAATCAGGATTTCCGTAAAAAACAGCTTGAAGACGAAGTAAAGCAATATCAGGAATTGCTAGATGCTACGGGCGATAAACGACTTGTAGGCGATAACCGTACAAAATTAATCGGCAAACAAGGGGCTGCGCAATCGGAACTGAATGATATAAACGCGGGTAAGGGTGGCAAAGGTTCTAATAGCGATATGTCGCCTTTGGGTAAGTTATTCATGGGTGCTTTTGGGGATTCATCGGGAACGGGGGATGACTTAAAAAAGCAGCAGCAAGCGGCGGAACAAGCGGCAGCAGTAACCATTGGATTGGCACAAAAAACAGCCGATGCGGTGAAAACGATAAAGGATAATGAATTTGCGCACGAACAGGATTTGCTAACCAAGCAAGCCCAACAGGTGCAATTCGAAGCAGAACAGCGCATTAATGCCATCAATGCAAGTGTGGGCTATAACATATCAAAGCAGAATCAACTTGCCATAGTTAATGCACAAACAGCGGCGCAAGAAAATATGCTGAAACAAAAACAGCAGGATTTAGACATTAAAAAGGCGCGTTTTGATAGGTCGGCAGCAGAGGCAAATGTCATTATGAGTACCGCACAAGCGGAAGCATCGGCATTAACATTATTGGGTAATCCATTGCTCGCGCCTTTCTATCCCGCCATTGCAGCGTTGATTGCAGTAACAGGTGCAGCAGAATTTGCAGCGGCATCGTCTGCGCCAATTCCGACATACAGATTTGGTACAACAGCGACACATACACATACGTTCATAGCAGGTGAGGCGGCAGAAAATGAATTGATTGCGCCACCAAACAAACCAGCCTATTGGTCGGGTACTTCCGCTAAATTATTCCATGAGCCTTTAGGAACATCGGTTACGCCTATAAGTAAACTCCGTAAATTTGCAGAGGATAATTTAACTAACTCCATAGGTATCGAAAATGATAAAATAACGTATATCTTGAATGAGAAACCCAATGATGACAGCTATTCTATATTGGCAGATGTATTTAATGATAAAATTGATACTTTAGTGACGGCTATTGAAAGAAACCGGCCCTTGCCATTACCCGACCTGAATGACGCAATAAGAATGACCATTAAACAAGAACAACTTAGGGGGAGAAACTAATGCAACCTACTTTTCAATATTATTTGCAGGACGGTAACGGTAATTATTTCACCGCTGTTTTGGATGGATCTTCACCCGAAAGCTATACCATATCATCGTCATCTACCCGAACTCCATTAGCGTCATTGCCAAAAGGGTGGGATACGCTGACTTTGCAATGGACACGTAACAATATGTGGATGGGTGTTTTCAGAACACAAACATCATCATTCGGTTTTGTAAAAGATGGCAGGGCTATACTCAAAGCGTTGTTGTTTAATGGCATCGTAAACGGTTCACCCTATGACGCATTCAATGTAACGGGGATTCAGGCTTATTGTGTTCTTGAAATTGACATGATAAGCCAAGTAGATTTAACCTACTCAACCGTTTATACTTCTAATATCAATTTTCAACAGGCAAGCGATAACCAACAGGAATTGATATTTACCGTACCTACGTTAGATAGCAATTTAAGGGAGAAATTAGACGCTTATGCCAGCACACAGTACAATGTGCCGCTTTGGATTTTCAAAAGTGGGGAATGGTTTTTAAATGACCTTGATTACGGCTCATCTACTCCTGTATCACCCGTTGTTGTCAATAATCGGGGCATCAAACTACTTTACAATCAAAGATTCACGACAGGGGCAACATCAACTGTCCCGCTGTGGTTTCCCGTAGCAGATGATAGTAGCGGATGTCATAATGAATTTTCATTACAGCAATTAAATTTGATTCAAGCCAATGGTTCATCTACAATTGTGGGCAATCACCTGTTAGAAAATCAATTTATTTTAGGGACGCAATCTTTCAGGTCTTTGCCAAATAATCACGATTTTGAACCATTTGTTAGAAATTCCTATTGCTTTTGGAACTTATTAGGCGTGGATACATCATTGGTTTTTTCACCTCAATTTATATTTGATATAGAATACAACAATCCCCCTGCCGCTTTGGCAACATACCCATTAGGAAGTCCCTTTGTAGCTAACTTTCAAGTTTACGGGGTGATGCATGACGGAGACCCTGCTTTTACGGATAATATTGGTACAATTTTAATTTGGAATGACCCGTCACAACCTGATGGGACATTGATTTTATTATCGGAGGCTGATTACAACCCTTCGGGTAAATTATTGACTTTCGAAAACCAAAATAAAACAGACATACCAAATAGTATAATCAATTTTTATGACGACATGGGTAATCCAATTGTCACTTATACGCCACATAATTATCCCGTTACATTACATCAAAACGGTATGACGGTTATCGGTATGAATTGCGATACGGCATGTGGTGGTCCTTCGACTGCGGGTACTATTAATATTTATGCAAATGACCTTGATTTTTATGCTTTCGATATTCCCGCTTATTCGGGCAATGCCGTACCATCATCTGATGCCCCAAGATTACCCGATTCAACGGCAATAGGATTCAGACCTTTGGATTTACTCAAAGCGTTGACAATGTCGATGTTTACGACACAAACAGATCCGAATGGTATGCCTGACCTTAGTTCGGTAATTGATTATAACGGGGAATATGGCGCAAGCAAATTTTTAAACGATGACACATTGGACCCGACACTTAATTTTGATTCAATACCTTTCAGAACACTATTTACATGCGGTAACAGCCTTCGTAATATTCAAGGCATAGAGTATTTATCTACATCGCTACAAACTTTTTTTAACACGCTTTCTCATATTTATTCCGTTGGGTTAGGTATTGAAACTATTAGCGGTGTGGACGTTTTGAAAATAGAAACTTTGCATTATTTCTTTGATAATACTACTCTTTTGCTTGATTTAGGAGAGGCTGTATTTGGGCTTACCATAAAGCCTACAACGACATTCATAGGTAATAATATCAAAACGGGATTCCAACAACGCGCACCTAATCAGGATTACGGACAAGATAGTTTTTGCGTGGAGCAAGATTATCAAACAGCCATTACCCGCGTAAAAGCGGATATAGACCAAACCATTGCCGATAACTGCGATATGTACCAAATAGAGCTGGCACGGGCGGAACAAAACAGTAAAGACCAATCAAGCGCAAACAGCGACAATCAGACTTACCTTATTCAGATTAATGATACCGTAGAAGGCACAACAACTATTTATGCGCCCGACCTTACACCGATAGTAGAAAATTATTACAATAACTTCATGCCTATTGATATTACAGGCACGGTTCAAAATACGGATAACACAGCAGCAACAGACCCTTATGTTTTCGGGCTTTTATTTCCCGATACAGCCGTTAATTTGGGATTATCACCCGCGAGGTGCGTAAATAGAAATGGAGCTTTCTTTCGGTCTATATTGGATGGCATGGACGAAACATATTTGACATTCCGCAAACAATACCAATTATTATTCAATCAAGGTTCGCTATCGGGTGGTTCTTATGTATCAAATCTTTATCCTTCCGTCACTTCCAATTTACAGGTAGGTTTGGGTAGTGCGCCGATTAATGAAGCGGCTGATATACAAGTCGTTTATCTTTCAAGCTATTGGGGTGCAGATAGCGACGGTGTAACAAAAATATTCCGACCATACCTGATGACCATTTCTACCCGTCAGCCATTGAATATGTATAGTATCATGGCTTCCGCGCCTTATGGGTATATCCAATTTACCGTAAATGGGAATATATATCAAGGGTTCATTTGGGACGTATCCCAAAAATTAGGTAATGACGCGTCCACAACTTTCACTTTATTAGCTCACCCCGACCAAACTTTCTAATATGCCTGAAATAATAATTGTTCAACCGAAAAGCAACACAGTCAAATTCTACGAGGCGCAACCGGTTAATCCCGTACCTGAATTGGCGGTAAGTTCCTACGAACAGACAAACCAAATTTGGCAATTCCCTATACCATATGTTCAAAAGGTAGAATTTACAGATGATATTGTTTTGCAGTTTGGTGTATATAACAGTAGCAGTGCTCCTATTTTCTTTTACATATGCGATTCCAATAAAAATATCATCACCACAATTGGCGGCAGCGGCGGTAATTTTTATGACATATATCCTGTTTATAAAGGCCATCTAGATATAGGGGTTTATGTCGATCCCGTTTCAGGTACGCCATACGGTTTGAGGGTTTATATGTTTTCTTTCAAGTTTGGAGATTTCTCGGCTTATTTGCCCGAAGGCGTTTATTACATACAGATAGCATTTCAGGCAACGCCCGGCTTTAATGGTGGCGTTTATTTTAGTGAACCCATGCAGGTATTATTAGACCATCCTTTCACCGAACTGATACAATTTTCTTACAACAGCAACAATAGCGAAAAAAATATTGTTCAAACAGGTTGGTATTATGATTCCCTGCATACATCACCCTACAATCCCGTTTGGGCTATTCGGGCAGAAATGTACAAGGTTTATGCTGAACCGAGAGCTATAAATATCGGCTATCTTCAATCCAACTATGAACAATTACAAAACAAAACCATGCAACGCCCCTTTTGGAAGTTGGCGGTGGGGGAAAATTGTCTTGGGATACCATTTCCATTACTCGAAACATTAACAGAGGCGGTTTTGGCTGATAACTTTTGGTTTGCGGGTTATCCCTATATCGTGGACAATCCCGACAGCAAAAGCACATTGGCCGGCGTTTGGAAGGTCAAAACAATGGATACTATACAACTTTGCAAAGCCGAATGTTCAATTACAGAAAGATATGATGCTCAACGGGCTTTGACAAATACGGGTTTTGTCCCTATGTGGTCTGACCCTATAAGCGGATTTCCTTATGCAACGGGTGGTGCAACAATAACGGACGGGGTAAATGTTTATACATTCCCCATTGCAATATTTTATACCGAATCAGACTCGGACACATACCTTAGTAATCTAAATTCTTATTACTTAGACCTTTATTCCTTGCAAGGTATTTTCTTGCATGAGGGTGGTAATTGGTATTACCAAAACGGGGACAACGAATATTTTTATTCAGATAGCGATCCATTGGTATTAACCCATTATTTCACCGTGGTAAAAAAAATTATAACTCCCTTTATCGCTGGATTTAAATTTGAAAGCCATATTTCTAACAATGAGATTATTGATTGGGGGGATGGTAGTCCGTTAGATACTTTTGAGGCGTTAGACGGCATATACCATTATGTGACACATTCCTATGCAAATTTTGGAACTTACACAGTAAATGTGTTTCATGATGACCGCTTGCAAGGGATTGAAATGGGAGATCATTTTTTCTTCCCCGAAAGCAACATAAGCATATCGGGTGAATTGCCGACTTCACTAACGCAACTTACCATACAGAATAATAACTTCACAACTACAACTCCCGAAATAGATTTATCTCGATGTGCGGAAAGTCTTGTCAATTTAGTAATAGTACAATGTGGCTTAACCGGTTTTGCAAATACTATTTTCAACACACCATTCCCGAATTTATTGCTTATTAGCTTTAACAATAATGCACTCACGCAGGGCGAAGTTGATAAG
>Ga0214175_1000165_pt1 | contig 22803 bp, 9 predicted proteins | sample TroBogEpilimnion_17_FD_153013 | JGI IMG/M metagenome (GOLD analysis project Ga0214175, IMG submission 153013) | Freshwater microbial communities from Trout Bog Lake, WI - 09AUG2007 epilimnion | ecosystem: Environmental > Aquatic > Freshwater > Lake > Epilimnion/Euphotic zone | place: Trout Bog...
ACATTTTTGTAGACATTTTTGTAGACATTTTTACTGGTATAATTATAATACCAAAATATGATAATTAATTCATATTTTAGTATCTTTTTGGGTTGTAGATGTAGATATATATTTATTTTATATATTTCTAATCAACGTAATTAGAAAGGTCATTCGCTTGTTCCAGAATAGTGCGGGGATTGATATTATTGTTGTGATTATTGATGTGGTTATTGTTATAGTTATTGTTATTGCGATTATTGCGAGTAGTACTAGTATTTGGATTACGCAGGGAATCACGTTCGCTGCGGCAAATACTCACTGCCATCATCTGAATAAGTGGAGTCACGAGATTCTTCCAGTCATTAAACTCATCCAACTTAGTCTGGAGTTCATTCACATTCAAGCGAAGACGAGTCATATGCATCTCTATCTCTGCCATCTTCTCCTCAGAATTCTGAAGTCGCTGACTGGTTGTAAGCGTGTTCGAGTTGTTGTTGGTCATTTTGCAGGTACTTTTTGTCTTGAGTATGCGTGTATATTTATTACATGATTTATAAAAATGAAATCAAATTTTTGAAATTATAGTGTAAATTATTTATATTTTTGTTTTATTATCTATTGTCTTTCTGTTCTTTCTGGTCTTGAGCGTGAACGAGAAGTGAGGCTACTTGTACCTGATGATGGTGTTCTATTTAGAGGACGTTCTGTGCCTATACGTGTTCTGAATCGAGCTGTGCGATTTTTAATTCTTTCGGCAAGTTCATCTCTCATGGGTTGCATTAAACCCATAAGTTCTTTTTTTACTCGGGTTGGGCTTGGTTTTTCACCTGGTTTCGTTTCATAAGTTTTCAAATGATGTGTTGCAGTAAGTTGAAATTGTATGAGGTCTTTCATTGCTTTTGCCTTTTCATTTTCTAGGAAAGCATTCATATATATTTGTGTTTGGGGATTTAAATTACCATTAGCATCGAGTGGTAAGTCTCTGAAATGTTTTAAAACATGACCACGGAATATTCCGGCGTCTTTCTTATCAATGGCAAATTTATGACGACCATAATAAGTTAATAGTAATAATATAACAGCGAAATTGCGATTCGCCGAAGCAATACGTAATGCACTCATATCACGTCTTTCTCCAAATATATTTTCATTTGTACGTTGATAAATACTTTTAGGGTTTATGCGTCCTAATAATAATTCCACTAATTGAGTACCACGATCAGTTATTCTATATCCTTGTTGTATACTAATTGATATCATAAGAGCATTATATCCTTGATTATTTGCAATATTTGGGTTGGCACCATGTTCGAGTAATAATCTTACTAATTCTATATTAATACGAGATGCAGCGATTATAAGTGCAGTATCACCATTAAAATCTTGCATGTCTATATCACTTTTGTTAAATTTAGGATGATTAAGTATATATCTAACTATATCTATTTGACCATTATTTGACGCAATTATTAATGGAGTTGAACCCATACGATTTTTAACACTTAAATTTGGAATGTTATCTAATAATATTTTTATACTTTCATCTAATGCACCATTATTGTTATGATTAAGTGCATTAATTATTGGTGGTATATCTAAATATTGAGTATTATTTATATCGATGCCATATTTCATTAATAATTTGAGCATTTCAGCGACTTTATGTGATTTATTGGCATCATATGATTTGAAGAAAGTACCAATTAATGTATAATTACTATGATATTCATTAATAGTTTTAGCCGCACCATGATCGAGTAATAATTGACATACTTCCAAATTTAATTCTAAAGCAGCATATTGAAGTGGATACTGATGATAATTTGGAATATTTGGGTCTGCACCATAATCGAGCAATAATTTTACTAATTCTGGTAATTTTAATGCTGCAGTTTTTGGATGTCTATATAAATTAAGTATCACTGAAGTAAGAGATGTTGCAAATGGTTTACTTCCAAGGTCATCAGTTGTAGATAAAACATTAGGGTCGGCACCATTTTCAAGCAATATTTTAATAATTTTGATGTAATTCTCAATATCATACATTATATTACTTATAGCATAATTTAAAGGTGTACAATTATAAGTAGTATAGCGACCTACATAATCTGTTTTACTCGTATTTACATTTGCACCTTTTTCTAAAAGTAATTTCACGATTTTTACACGGTTTGTGAATTTTTCAGTAGGATAATTATGGGGATGTTCTGATATAATAGCAGTAATTAACGGAGTATTTCCATCATATCCAGGTTCATTTGGTGACACACCTTGTTCAAGAAGGGCTAGGACTTTATCATAATCGAGTGATGATGACTTACACGCATTTAATAACTGACGATTTAATTCGTTTTGTGGATTACCACCGCGAGATGTGGAAGACTTTTTATGTGTTTTTTTTATTTCTACCATTATAATATATTTATAATTTATTTTAACGAAATATATATTATAGAAAAATAATATTTTTATAGGTTAAAATATATTTGGATTATATATTGTGGATTGAACAGGTTTATATTTTACGGATTTTATCGTTTTTATCATTTGTAATAGTTGTCGTATATCATCTAATGGGGTATCTTTAAAAATTCTATTATTTAGAAAATTCATTATAATTTCTTGGTCTGTAAATGTTAAACGAATTGTGTATAATAATTCATTGAATATCTTTTGAATATCTTTATAAAATTCACTTGTACTTTTTTTATTTACTCCTATAAATGACCTATCAAAATCCATTATACATATTTGTAGACCATCAATTTGAACTTGTTCATTAAATATACTATATATCACTGACTGTTTTTTTGTTGGACGTAACAATATATTATCTAAATGTATATCTGAATGTATAAAGCCAAAAGTATAAAAAGCTTCTGCCAAAGATAATATCAATTGTAAAATACATGAAATAAATTGTTTATCATGAGTCTCCCAATTATATTTTCTAAACGAACCACCTGATATATAAGGCATTACTAGCAGATTTTGCATTCTTACATCTTTGCTAATGCTAGTGTCTTTATCAGAATTATTAATACATATTTCTATTTTTTTTGTTTGATTTTTGGGATTTTTGTATTTATCTAAATTGTCGTAACATTTTGTTTTACAAATAAACAAAATAAATCCAGGAATATCTTTTAATTTAGAGGCAATATCATATTCTTTATCAATTGTTGCAGATTCACTTATTTTAACGACAACATTCATTGAACGATGAAATCTTTCATCATTAAGTAATGCTGTTATAATAGCTCTTTCTTGCGAATATTCATATACTCGCGTATCTTGTAACCATTCATTTATATCGCGAGTATCTTTACATTTAATAAAATATTTATCAGTATCAACCCCACCTTTTAAACCATAACGACGTGTATTACTTTCTTTATATAATCTTACCATTCATTATACAATATAATTATATAATATTTATATTTAATATAACATATATTTATACACGAGCATTAATATTTTTATCTGATAAAATAGGTTTATATAATTGTGCACCAAGAAGTAAATTACATGGTACAGCGGCAGAACATTCTGGACAGCGAACATGATATGATTTAGCTTCTAATTCACTATGGGTAAAACTCTTGAGGTCCCATTTAGAAGTCGCACATGTATCACACATGTAATGACCACATCGCATTATAATATATAGGTCTTTAGGTGAGTTACATTGATTGCATTGTGTAGGATTATAAGTTGCACCTTCATTTGCTTTAATTTCAAGTTTTGTCTTTTCTGCAGATTGGATAAATGGAAATTCAGTTTTGAGAGTTTCTAAATATTCTAGTGCAGGTACATCGAGTTTTTTCTCCAATTTCTTGCAAATTTTATATAAAGTATACGAATTTAAAATACATAATTCTGAACGAGTCTTTGTAGCTACATTTGTATCGTTAAAACACAAAATATTTGGATAAGGAAATATAAACCGATTAATTCTTTTACATTGATTATAGAGTTCCTTTTTCCAAGATTGTGAAGTTTTTATGGATATAGGATTCCTTGAAATTTCTTTTTTCCACAGCTTGTATGGTAAACACTTTTTTCTAATTTTATCAGGAAAATCTTGTAAGCGTTCTTGTAAAAATTTAGCGTATTTCATTATTGTATATAGTGGAGTAATTGGGTTTTATGTATATTAATTATTTTATAACTCTTAAATAAAAATATAAAAATACAAAAATACTAAAAATATTAAAATACAAAAATTAAGGTTGAATACTACGCGAAGCAACTGAGCAGTGAAGCGGCGGTGGTAATTAATATGCACGATATTTCGGGTCTTGCAAGTATGTAATTTTGCAATAATCATAAATATCATCGAGTTTATCACTATTCGTCATCGTCACGGATTCCATAATGATAGTGTTATTAATAATCTCTTTATACGACCATGTTAGAATAGTTTCCGAAATAATAGGTTGATTATCGGCATAAATTTCATTCAAATTGAAATGAAACATAATGCCAGACCGTTTCCCATCTTTCCAACCACCCATGAAATACTTCCTTTCGGTTTGAGAATATACGGTATACGAGTATACGCCGATGCCATTTTGAATTTTACCATTCGCCCATTCTCCATATGTAATGTAGTCATTATTGACGAATTGAAAAGTACCGCGACCAGTAAAAGGCATATTATTTTTAGTGTAACCCTCGAAAAAATTATTTGAAATCCAAATACATCCTGGGAATGTTGAACCATTTTTACGCTTATATTCACCACTTACCATATTTACTGGAATAGAGAAATCTTCAATTGGTGGCAGAGAAAGCAATGGTAACATTTTGGATTACTATATTTAATTAAAGAAACGTGAACTGAAGTGAGTCATTTTTTCTGATTTTTATATTTTAGTTTTTAGCATTTTTGTTTTAGCATTTTTGTTTTAGCATTTTTAGTTTGTATTATCTTTTATTTATTATTATAATAATTCTACTATTTTTTGGTCAGCGGCAGATAATGAAACCGAAAATACAGTTATGTAATATAATTGACCATTAAAAGGGTATGTACCTTGTGTGGCTGCATTTGAATTAGATGCACAGAGTACATCATTTGTAGTAGTTGTACTTCCACTCACTGTTTGTGTTGTTGTTGCTTGTAATGTACCATTAACATATAAATATTGGGTTGTACCTAATTTAAAAGTAATTACATCTCCTGGATTTGTTGTTGTAGTTGAAGATATATTTGCACCATATGCGGACCATAAATATTTTGAAGTATACATTTCTGCCGTATTTGCAGTATTCGCTGCGTTTGTTCCACTATTCCATATATAACAATAACCTGCACCACCACTAAATACACCTATTTTAAGTGTAACTGTTTGATTTTGATTATTTGATGGAAATGTATTTGCTGGAAGTAACATATATGCACCTGTATTCGGTGTATAAAAGTCGACAACTCTAAAATTAGCATTATATGATGGTTGTAGTGTAGTTGTTGTAAGTTGTTTTGCATGGTTTCCGTTTCCGGATTGGTCATACCAGACTGTGACGTATGCAGTTGCTGTATTTGATATAGCGGTTATCCAATTTGCTGCAGATATCCAGTTTCCGTTGTAGTAGCCACCAAGATTACCGTTTGAATCTGCGAAGAAATCGAGTATAGCATTATCATTGCTGCGGCGAAGATTGACTACTGGTCCAGTATATGCTGTAAGGAGACGGCGGATGGCATAAAGTCCACGTGAGTAAGCAAGTGCTGCAGATGAAAGACTGTCAAGGGGACAGGCTGGAGGCGACACTGTGTTTGTTATAGTAAATTGATTCGCTACATAACGTACAATAACAATTCCACTGCCACCATTGCCACCTACTGCTGTATTATTGCCACCACCTCCACCATTACCTGTATTTGCTGCACCAGCTACACCAGCTACACCATATGGATATGTACCACTTAGAGTATATAATGAACCATCTCCACCTTTACCATATACTGTATTCGTATTGAAATAATTGTCAAACCAGCCTGGTCCACCTGTGCCTTGGAAAGTTGTCATAGTTGATGAATTACCACTTACACCGGCACCACCTGCACCGCCGCCTCCTCCAGAAGGATATGTACCTCCAACAAATGATGAACCTCCAGGATATCCTCCGCCATTAACTACATAACCACCGAATTGTGTTGCGGTACCACCAGTACCTTGGGAATTGTGTGCTCCACCACCGTTTCCACCACTAAAATATGCAGGGGCTGTACTATCTTGCCATCCACCATTGCCGCCTCCTTTTGACGGTGGATAATTGCCAAATTGTGAAGCACCTGCTTGAGTTCCATCTGTACTTTTAAGTAATCCTGCTGTACTACCAGCACCAATAGTAACTGCATATGTAGTTGCTGTTAAAAGTTGATTTGTTATAAGTTGCACTGCACCACCGCCACCACCACCTCCATTTCCTGCACCACCTGTACCTAATCCGTGACCACCACAACCACCACCACCAACAACAAGTATATCACATGTTTTGTTTTGATAAAGAGTAAACGTACCTGCTGCAGTAAAAGTGTGTACTACATAAGAATACCCACCTACAGTGAAATATGACACAGTTCCACCATTTCCTGGTATAAGACCTTGCCCATTAGTCACGACATTATTCATAGATTGTATAGTTGGGTCATTCCCACCTGGTGCACGTAATAGTAAAATACATTTACCTGTGCCGATATTTGGTGGAGTCGCAGTAAGAGCAGTATTCGGTACAAAGAAACCACTGGCAGAGTTGTAGATTGCTGCACCGTATATGAGTCTTGTATTGGAAAAATAGGCATTTGTAAAATATGTCTGGGCATATTGACCCATAACAAGATATCCTCCATTTGCATTTGCGGCAGAAAGTGACGGTGGAATTGATACGGCAGTATCTTGTACACCATTAATAAATAAGCGAAGAGTACCACTGGCGGGTGCAGCAGCGGCGGCTATATGATACCATTGATTGATTGCAAGAACATTAGAACCTATGGCACCAGCGGCGGCACCATTATTCCAATAGGCACATAAGTTACCAGTGTTAGTTGTACCGAAACTGAAAAGACTGCATGGAGCTTGAATGTCACCACGGAGAGTTATGAGAGATGGAATAGAACCGGCAACATTACCAGTAGAACAATTATAGAAAGATTGAAAATTCACCCAAGTTTCAAAAGTAAATCCATTGGCAAATGGGTCAAAATTATATATTTGATTACTACTGGCAAAATATATATTAGATGATGCCATCTCTACTATCTTGGCGTAATATTTATTATCATTGTGAAATACCGCTTCACAATGAATGTAAAAATGAGAGGATTATCTAAATTTTAACTTTATTGGTTGTTTTGCTATCTACAACAATTAGAGTTTTCTTTAGGTTGTTCTTATTGAGAGCATGATAATCGAAAGTACAATTATGGTCTATGGCATGTCTATGTGTTGTGCAGAATTTCTTAGAACACTTACATTTACCTACAGTTGATTCAAACATAGAAAGAATTATTTTGCACTCAGGTACGGCACAAGTTTCTTTTCCCCCTGGTTCCGACATTTTAGTGTTGCCTTTGTAGCTACTTTTTCAGGGTATAATAATAATGCCAAGTAAATAATACAGTTATATGTACAAATATATGCCATAGAGATAAATTATAAATTGTAGGAAGACAATATGATGCAAGTGCAATAATAAATGGAACTGTGTATTTTTTACCCATGCATAATAATATAAGCATAAATATCAATACATTTACTATAAGAGTTGGCAAGACTTCACTAGGTATAGATAAATCTGTATTATAGATGAAAGCAATGAGTGGAGCCACAACTAAAAATGGACGAATGCCATGAGTTACGAAAAATGGTGTATAAGCGGCAATTTGTTGAGTAAAAACATCAAGACGTAGGTATTTTTTGTTTGGGGCACAGTGTGTTTGTGCCATTTTCATTTCATGAGTGTGATATAAAATACTACCTGTGCAAGTTACTATAAAACTTACTGCGGCAATAATAAGTATGCGTTTACGGTGATATGGATAAGTGAATATCGCTAAAATTGACATGACTATACCAGGAATCATAGTGATAGCGGCATAGTATTGTTTAGTAATTTTATCATGAGCCTGAAGCGAACTACATCGCAATGGCATGTGATAGATAGTATGTGATTTGTAATATTATTAGATTAGTATATTTATTTTTATTGAGCTTCTACGACAAGACGGTCTGCGTTGGAAAGCACTGTAGAGAAGATTGCAGCATAATATAATTGACCATTGAGATTATTTACAACATAATTTGCCCCTCCTATAAAATTGTTTGTACTAGGACTTGCTCTTGTAGTTGCACTTCCAGCACTATATAATGTACTTTGTAATACAGTATTTATATATATATTACGTGACCCATTTCCGGTTTTATAAGTACCAGTTACAATATTACCAGGAGTAGCTGATACTGTTGTATTTGTAGCTAAATCACTATTTGACCAATATTGAAAATATCTTTGACTAGCATGTGAATCGTAACATAAACAATTATAATTTGCTGTACCTCCTCCTGAACCAGAAAATATAAATGTTGGAAATGAATTATTTGAAACTGTACCATGTTTTATAGTCATCGTAAATGACATATCATTATAAGGAACTGTTCCATTTGGTAAATTAAAATTTGCATTCGTTTGAATAGAGAAATCAAGTAATTTCGTAGCTGCGTTATATACTGGTTGTAGTGTTGTTGTTGTTTGTGTTGCGTTATTGCCCTTGCCGGACTGGTCATACCATATTGTGACATATGCAGTATTTGCACCAATCCATGCTGCAAATGTTTGACCAGTACCGTTTGGTTGAGTCCATAAGTTCTGTGATGGGTCAGCATAGAAGTCTTGTGTGGCACTTGTACCTGAATTGCGTAAATTCATTACTGGACCTGTATAAGATGTAAGTAGGCGTTTTACCGAGAATAAACCATTGGCATAGGTCATAGCACTACCTGAAACAGTGTCCAAAGGATAGACTACAGGTGAATAACTTATTGGATAGCGTACAATTACAATACCACTGCCACCAGCTGCACCATTACCTGATGTACCTGTATAATTATTATCACCTCCACCACCTCCACCACTATTTGGTGCACCGCTTGTTGGGAAATTACCGCCATTACCTCCTCCACCTATGCCACCGAGTCCACCATATGGAGAACCATTCCAAGCACCACCACCGCCTCCACCATAGTAAACTGCTGTACCAGTTATTGTACTAACTACACCTGGTCCGCCAACACCGGGTGTTCCTATTACACCTGTTGTGCCTGGACCACCTGCTCCACCACCTCCACCAGATTCATAATTGCCATAGCCTACACCTGAACCACCTGCATAACCTTGTCCAGTTGTACCTGCACCTGGTGTACTAGCATATGAACCACCGCCACTTCCACCGCTACCAGTAGCATTAGGGTTTTGACCTGCACCACCGCCAACAGATGCATTTAAAGTACCAAATTGCGAATTTCCTCCATTTGTTGCACTTACTGTACCAGATGTTTTACCACCAGTACCACCTGCACCAACTGTTATTTGATATGTTGTTGCTGGTAATAATTGAGCCGAAAAGTATTGAACACCACCTGCACCGCCACCTCCACCTGTGCCTTCACCGCCGCCTCCACCACCGGCAACCACAAGTATATCACAGGTTAATGAACCGCCAATAATAGTGAAATATGATGTACCTGTCGTGGTAAATGAGTGGACATAATAGTATTGACCATTAATGAGTACGGATCCATAACGGATTCCACCTGTAGCATAAGTATTTATAGTTGGGTTACCACCAAGTAAGAATACATTTGGTTCTGGAGGAAGCATTGGTATCGCTAATGGATTATTTGTAAATGCTAATGAATTAATTGGTATTGATGAACTATATGATGTGATAAATATTGCATCGACAAGACACATTGATTCATAACCAGTGTAGTCGTTGAGTATGGTGAGTGTTGCAGTAGAAGCAGCAGCAGTCCAAGGGGATGTAGTAATACGTGTCCATGTGGCATAATTAATACCAGTGGCAAAATATACGTTGGCATTATTCACGTATACCTTAAGATTCGCCGCTGCCACTGAATATTGGCGAGTACATACATACATATATACAACATAAGCTTGACCCGGGATGAGACCATATATGGTCGTAAGAGCAGTCGGTGCAGTTGCTACAGTACCTATTGAAGGTTGATGTAAGAATAGAGAATTTATACCATAATTTGGCATAGGACATATAGCGGCGTAAGGAGTAATATTGCTAATAATACCTACATTATTTGCTGTAGCCCAGTTTGGTATAGGTGTAAGAGTAGTAGCAGGAATATTTACAAATACATTTGGTACAGGAGAAGGCGGGGTAAAATTCGCCCCCTTGTATCTATCTACTCCAATAGTCACACGTAACTCATCAAAGAAACAATTACAATATGCCGGGTCACCAGGGTATGCACCAATTACTAATGGATGAGGAACACCGTTATCAAAAGATGTACCGGACGATATAGTATATGTATTTGTGTTTACTGTACCATTTAAGTACATATAGAGCTTTCCATTTGTAGCATAACGTGATAAGGCAAAATGATTCCATTGGTTTGCTGCAGGTGCACTACTTAATGCGAAAACATTAGCAGCATTACTTATATTATACACCCATAAGGCTACATTACCACCACTTGATGCACCTGGACCAGTTATAGCAAAATGGTTTGATTGGAAAGTACCACCATTCCAATTTGAAAACATGCGATTATCAGCACCAGTTGAAGTTGTCCCCACATAATAAAACCAGAATTCAATAGTAAAATCACTCGTACCAAATATTAAACCAGTGTCTGTCTGTAAATAATAATGGGCATTCATTGCTGATGCAGTTGCGGCTAGACCACCAGCGACGGTTGGTCCAAGTATATTACCAGAACCTGTAAAGGCAGATGTTGCTGGTGCACCTGTTGACCCTGGAGCAAGTATTTGACAATTATACATACGAGCAATTGTTCTATTACCACTTTGGTCAGCGAGACCTAATAAATTCGTTAGACCAGCATATTCATCAAATTTGAAATGGCAGACAACATATGATGCATATGGGTCAACAGAAGTGAGACCATTTGTAATTGATGCATATGGACCTATATTAGGGAAGGGAAAGGTAGGTGGAGTGAAATTAGCTGTATAGCGAACAACACCATTAGTAATGCGTAAGTCATCAAGATAACCATAAAAGTTATATGAACCTGTACCACTTGTTATTTCACCTCCAATATTAATGAAACTTGTTGTAGCTGTGGTAGAGTTATCTAATGATAAGTTTAGTATGCTACCATTATAATATGTATAGCTTTGTGTGCCGACCATAACACCGTTTTGGTAAAGTGTAAAACTATTTCCATTGCGAACAATGGCAACATGATACCATTTATTAAGTGCAGTATATACATTTGCCATAACAACTTGACCTAAAGTACCTGTATTCTGACCTAAATTATTTACGGCGAAGTATAAATAATAGCCACCAGCGTTATAATTACTTCCTGATAAACCAAATGCCCATCTATCTGTTGTCCATGCACCTGCAAAGTTTGTTAAGAAACATGAGCCACCCGCATTCACTGATGTAGGGTATATCCAGCACTCTATTGTGAAATTATTAGAACCGAAGAGATATGCACTACTTGTTGGTGTATAAAGTGAAGAATTACCATTCATATATAGAGAAGTTGTACCAAATACATATTGTGTCGATGAAGTTGTTACAGAATATACATTCATGGCAGTGGCGTTTTTGCTGAAATCTGTGAAACTGGTACCACCATTGGCACCATCAAAATGTAAGAGAAGCATGACATTGTTATAATAATAGTCACATGACTGGGCAAGTTCGAAGGAGTTGTTAGCAATTGTGGGAACAGGTGTGGTAATTGTACCAGCAGCAGAAGTTGCACCAGTACCAGCGAAACCTATTAAATTATTTTGCGAGGTACTTGGTGTAATTGTTACCAGGTCAATAAAGATAGTGCTATCAGTACCGCTAATCGGTTTATTTGTTGCTATCATTAAAACAGCAGTAGGAGCAGTTGCCCAGAAAGAATTAGATGTCACACGAGTAAATGTAGTATAAGTAACTACTGGTATGTTTAATATTTGATTGCCATCTACTGTAAGTATTAAATTAGATGATAATAAACTGTATTGAGTACGATATGCTACATATAAACTTATAGTATATTGTTGACCAGGTGTGAGACCATACATTACAGTAGAAACAGATGGATTTGTTGATGAACTATAATAATGGAAAGCTAAACACATATTGCCATCCGGTATTGTTGGTGGTGAAAAAGGATTTCCGTTCCCACCTACGAATACATTTCCACTAATTAAGGTCCAACCTGGAAGATTACAACAATACGGGCTTGAATCACCTGCGGGTACTGATAAGAATGCATAATTATTTGGAGCAGTACCTATTGTATTTGGTTCAAATAATTCAAATGAAGGATTTTGTATTGTTGGTGTATTTATGGTAGCAATTGATGTTGGAATATATGCAACTGCTATTGTCAGATTATCTACATATACTGTACTATCTGAGCCAGATGCAGTAGCAGAAAGAGTAAGTGTTGCGGTTGTAGCTATAGCAGTGAATGGATTTGTTGTATATTGTACAAAACCAGCACCAGTTGAAAGTGGTGAGCCGGTAAGTAATAAGAATGAAAGCACTGTTACATTTCCGACTTGTACACTGAAACCTGGTGTAGAAAATGATGGTCTTAGAGATAAATACATAGAAATAGTATATGATGTACCTATGGTTAAACCAGTGATAGTTGTTGAAGCAGTAGTAGCTGTTGCTCCTGAATACCCTGCTTGTAGTAATAAATATTGGCGACCATCAGGAATTGTACCAACTGTACCGAAACCACTGCCACTAGTATTTAATCCAGCATATGCACTTGTTGTCCATCCAGTGACTGTACCGGCGGCAGCAGATTGTGTAAATGTTGCTGGTGTAATATAAGGTAATTCGAAAGATGCATTTGGTATAGTTGGAACGGATGGTGAAACAACTATTGATGCAGGGAGGGCACCAGGAGTAGAGGGGGTAGAGGGAATGGCAGTAGCTGCATTTGCATTTACGGCGGCTCCCAGTGTAAATGCTGTATTCGCCGTGAGGTCTAAGATTTTTGTAGGTATACCATAATTCTTAGCGATAGCGGCGTAATTTTGCGTAATCTGGGCAGTTGTAAGTACACGATTATAAAGTCTTGACAGGGCTATGTTACCTATAATGGTATTTATACCGGCATAATCACCAATAGCTAAATAACGAGCAATATTGGCGGGTATATTGAAGCCACTACCACTTGCCGCGAGAGTTGCATTCTTATACCACGACCATACACCTGTATTACTTACAGTAAGTACTCCATGCGTCCATGTATTTACTGGAATAGTATTTACTGATGACGAAGAAGATGTGTAACCGTAGAGACGCCATTCACCTACTGCAGGATAAGGACCACTCGCTACAGTAGAATTCATGACATTAAGTATTACTATACGATAATATGAATATGCTACAGTTGGCGTAAGAGCTATTGCATTACTTATTGTATATGTTTGTATTGAACTTGTTGTCCAACTTGCAATATTCGCCTGATAATCTACAGTCACCCAATTAATACCATCATTGCATCCTACAATATACCATGTTCCTGGAGACTGTGATGTTGCGTAACTATCACTACGGGCTTGTATAGAATACGACACAAGTACAATAGGATATGGTAGTTGTATTTGTAACCATTCACCATTATAAGTTATACCATTAATTAATGTATATGCAGTTCCTGTATACTGATATGGCGACGTCGTGCTATAATATGGACCATTCGCATTCCATATTTGACTGGCTTGAGCTACACCAGTAATTTTATTAAAGGCGAAATATGGAGCGTCAGTACCATTGGAAATATCTGTAGATGATGCTGATGTAACATATGCACCATTGCCATACGGTTGACTTGATATAACTGTTGTATATGCTGGATTAACTTGAGCCGTTCCACTTGTAAGTGTACCAGTAGTTAGACCAGTTCCTGGTGGATATTCTGCAACTGGACCAGCAGTGAGGGTATTTATCTGTGCGGGTGTAGGCGTTACAACAGATTGATTCTGAGGATAACCATTAAGCATCCATTCACCAATTGAAACATAGCCAGATGGAGAACCGGTTGATGCTCCAGAATATGCGAGAACAACGATTATATAGTATGCATATGGATTATTTGAAGGAGACGGTGTATTGTAAGAAATGGTTTGACCCGATGATGTAAATCCAAGATATGTTGATTGATAATATATAAGAGTCCAATTTACACCATCATTTGACCCACCAAGAACCCATTGTGCAGGTGTTTGATAATATAATGAAGTATTATCAGTACGCGTTGTCATAGACATACTTGTTAAAACTATTGGTGATGGCAGTTGTACAGAAAGCCATTCTCCAGTATATGCGGTTCCACTTATTGTAATTGAACTTATACCGGTACCATTATAAGTATATGGACTTGCAGTATTATATCTAGCAATATTACCTGACCAGAATGTTGTAGTATTATTATCAAATGCATAATAAGATTGATTTCCTGAATAGAATGTACTGCAGTTCGTTATGTATGTACCATTACCATATAATTGACCATTTACATTTGTAATACCAGCATTACCAGATGCAGTTACTGATATGGCGAGAGATAAAGGTGGATATGAATAAATCTGCACATTGGTCTGTTGTTGTTGAAGGAGTGAAGTGTATGTCAATGGATTCGCCGGGGCATAAAGTTTCCATTCTAGAAAACCAGTAGCACCATTTGAACCACTACCACCTTGCAATGTTAATGGAATAATTCTAAAATATGAATATGCTTTTGTAGCTAAAGCAGTAAAATATTGAGATTGACTATTTACTATAGGAGTGTAATTATTTACTGTAATCGTAAAGAAATTTGTACCATCATTTGAACCTGCTATTATAAAGTAATTTACTGCCTGTGAAAAATTGCATCCAGATAAGAAATATCCAGCTAAATATATTGGCGTAGGCAACTGTATTTGCAACCATAAACGATATATTAAAGTACCATCAAGAGTCATTGAAGAATTCGTTGTTCCTGCACTCCATGTTGTATTGCTATTGCCAGTATAAACACTCGTTAAATTTGCCCATAATGTAGTCCCTAATTTATCAAAAACAAGATATGGATAATTCGTTTGATAGGGAGAATCTGATGCAGTTACATAATATTGACCATTGCCGTATGGTTGTCCATAAATTGATGAAGTTGATGAAGATGTACCAGTTTCTAAATACGGAGATGCTAATGTCACTGGAGGGTATTCGAGTAATGTCCATTGAGGGTTTTGCAGTTGTGTGACTGTTTGCGAGTATGTTGTGAATAATTGCCATTCTCCTACACTAAGATATCCATCACCTGTTGTCGTATTTATAACTAAACGGAAATATGAATATGCGGTTGTAGATGTTGTAGAAAATGTGAAACCAAGCGTAGTCCAACCACTTATACCGCTACGTGAATCTACAATGTACCAATTAGTACCATCATTTGAACCTAATACATAAAATATACCTGCACCACGTGTTAAAAATCCTGCCCGAGTAGTTATATAATATGACGAAAGTATTATTTGATTTGGTAATTGTATTTGTATCCATTCTCCTGAATAATTTGTACCTTGTACATTAGTTGTTACTGACCCTGCATATACACCAGTTGTAACAGTATAGTTGTTTACACTTTCAGTCCACCATGTTGCGGTATTTCTGTCAAATACATATGGCAAAGATTCACTTGCATTTGTATTATATTGCGTTGACGCTGAAATAATATATGTACCATTGCCGTAAGTTTGTCCAGATACATACATTGTAAATATAGGAAGGGTAGGATAAAGACCATTTGCTAATGTACCAGACCCTCCAGTTTGTGTTGCAGTTCCAAGTGAGATTGGAGGATATTGGAAGATACTTGATGCAGGGACTTTAGGTGGGAGTTTATAATTTGACGTTATTTGTGTACCGAATAGACGCCATTCAGCTAATTCTGCTCCACCGTTTGCATCATATGTATTTATTGCAGAGCCTATAAGTGTTAGAATAATCATACGGTAATAACTGTAGGCAGTTGTAGTATAGCAGCCGAAAGATTGTGTTTGCATATCTGCGGTCCAGGCATAGCCTCCATTGGATACAGTGTAGAAATTTGTACCATCATTGGAACCTGCAATAATCCATGTAGCGGGTGTTTTGCCAAAATATAAAGAAGCACTTATTGTGTATCCGGTAAGAATTATCTGATATGGTAATCCAAGTTGTAGCCATTCGCCGTAAGTTGTAGCACCATTAAGTGTCGTCGGATAATTTGTACCACCTGACCATGTTGTATTATTACTGCCTGTATAAAATGTATTGTTTACACCCCATTGTGTAGCACCTGTTGTGCCAATTATTTTATCAAATGCAAAGTATGGATTTTGTCCTGTATAAAATGATGAAGCCGCTACAGTATATGTACCATTACCATATGATTGTCCACTAAATGTATATGAATATGGTGATGCACTAGTACCACTGCCAGTTTGTGTGAAATTTGTCACAGATGCAGGTGGATATTCTAATGGTTGCACAGTTGGTGTATTTGTCTGTGTGGTTATCATATAATTTGAATACAGACGCCATTCTGTAATAGCCATTTGACCATTCAGATTAGATGCAGGTAGTGCAGTTACAAGTATTACATAATATTGATATGCAGCTGTTGTCGGTGGCATTATAAATGGTAAGGTTTGACCTTGTGTAGTCGTTGCTATAAATACTTGTGCAGTTACTGTGCTAAGTAATATCCAATTACTTCCATCATTAGAACCGGCAATAACCCATGAATATGGTGTCATAGGTTTTGCTTGGTCATTACGACCAGATAATGTATATGATGATAATATGATTGGAGCAGGTAATTGTATTTGTAACCATTCACCATTATAAACTGTTCCTGATATTGTTTTTGTACCTGCAGTTCCATTTGAAGTATTATAAGCTCCTGATGTTGAATCATACGCATATGCAGTATTTGAATTATAACTATTAAATGTTAAACCATTTGTACTATTATTAAACACTTTATCAAAAGCGTAATATGCATTAAATTGACCAGATGCACCACTATCACTCGATGCCTTCACAACATATGTACCATTACCATATGCATTACCATAAATAGTTGTTGTAGATTGGGCATTTATACCATTCGTTACTGAAGTAACACCAGTAGCAAGGGAAGATGGTGGGTATTCATATTGTTGGTTGAGGGAATAGCCAAAGATTCTCATTTCGCCAATTTGTACTGGTACGGCGGTTGCTGATGCAGTTGTTGTTTGTACATATGTTACTATAATACGATAATATGCATATGTACCTGGATATTGAATATTATATGACATGACTTGACCAGTTATAGTAGCATTTACGATTTGTGAATTACGTGAATCTATAAGTGACCACATATTTGCATCATTACTTCCGACAAGTACCCATGAATATGGGAAATAACTGATATTTGCCGTAGGAACAGTTAGAGAATATGATGTAGCATATATAAAATTAGGCATTTGTATTTGGAGCCATTCGCCATAATAAATCTGTCCTGTAAGTGTATTTGCACCAGTAGATAGTGGCTGTGGTGGTAAACCGCCGACATAAGTAGAATATGTTGTTGTACCATATGCACCAAGAGCTGCACCTACACTATTGTATACTGACGCACTTGATTGCCATCCGTAAGCGTTTATTGCTTTATCGAAAGCAAGATTTGGTGAATAAGAACCTGTTGATGCAGAAGATGCCGTAACAGTGTATTGACCATTGCCGTAAGCTGCACCGGATACATATGATATTTGTGGATTAGCGGTACCAGCGACAAGTGCATTGAGAGAGGTGGGTGGATATTCCATAGGTGTCTGGTCACCAAATATTGCAGAGATGCTATTGGTTTGTGCCTGGGTACTAGCATTTAAATAGAGACTTTCTACGGTGAATCCTTTCGAGATTATATCAATAACCTGTGGAGTATTTGTTATACCTGCAGATTTTGATGATATAGATGTGTTAATACCTTGACCAGTTTGTCCATAAGACATTGCTGGGGCATTTTTAAAGACGATCATGTTACCAGGACCACTTCCAGAAAGGTCATTTACTGTAGTACTCGCCGCCGGGAAAGACCCTATATTTTCTACAATATTACGGTCATCAGTAGAAAGAGCAACGGTAAATGCGGCGAAATAGTATAATTGAGCCGATAATGGATTACCACCGAGCGGTGTTACGCCATTTGTATTATTACGTGTAGAACCGAGCATATCATAAGAACCAGATGGTGTTGCTACAAATGATGCATTTCCTGCACCATTATTATTAGCAGCTATACTCGCACTTGCACCATTTAAATAAGGGTTTGTAGTTTGGGTGCTTGAATTCAATGTGTTTATAAATGTACATGCTGCCCCAGGTATTCCTGTAGAAGTTAATGTTACACCGCCTTGTGACCAAAAACTATTAAAATATTGTCCAGATGGATTAATACCTCCGGCGTTAACACCACCAGTTTGTTGATTACCCCCAAGCCATACACCACGTTCATTAGAACCAACGATTATACCTAATTTAAATGATATTGTAGATGGTACGTTATTTGGCGGTATTGTACCGTTTGGCAAAAGCATATATGCTGTATTGGTGTTCGCACGGAAATCAACAAGAAGATTGTAGGGGTCTATTTGTGCCATGACAGTGGTAGTTGGTTGTGTTGCATGACGACCACTGCCACTTTGGTCATACCACACTGCTACATATCCTGTTGTATTTGCTAACCATTTGATAATGGATACGCCAGTGGCATTGGGAGAAGTACCTAAGTTGCCACTTGCATCAGCGTAGAAATCTGTATATGACGCATCAGATGTACGATAAATATTTACCGTTGGTCCAGTCCATGAACTGAGAAGACGTACAACGGCGAAGAGACACCGTGCAGAAGCTATGGCACCTTGGGAAAGACCATCAAGTACACATGGAGAAGCATTACCACTATAACTTAGAGAATTGGTTAAATCATAACATGCTACTAAATTTGTTACGGTACCACTATATATATTTTCGGCAAGACTGCGGTCGGCATCAGAAAGAGCAGCAGCAAATATAGTCACGAAATATAATTCACCATTAAAGCCTGGATTTGAAGTGGGCATATTTGCTCCAATAGTTTCATTACCACCGGCAAGTGGTCCTGACCAGCCAGTGCGATTTGTTGGTAGAGAAGCAAGAGAACCATTGACATAAAATGAAGTGTAGCCACTTGTTACGGAAGCAGTAGTATTTGGTATGGTGGTAGAAAGACTTCCTTGAGAACCAAATACCCATGAACATACTGAACCAGCAACATATTGAGCGACACTGTTCATATTATTGGAATTCCAACTATTTGTATATACACCATTTGGATTAGTGTAGAAATAATTGCCCTGGTTTGCAGGTGTGCCAGATGCTCCACCTCCAAGTAAACTGCCAATTGAAGTATTTGCATTACCAGATGTATTATGACGTAAAATGACACTGTAATATTTTTGTTGAGGTATAGTACCACTAGGAAGATTGAGATACGAACTTGATTGTGTTTTGAAATCTATATACTTATTATATGGATTAATTATTGGTTGACCTGCATTTATTGATTGGGTTGCATGATTACCATTACCTGACTGGTCATACCATTTAACAACGTAGCCAATCGCTATAGAACCACTGCCAACTGCACCGGCGGCTAACCAAGCAGTAAGTGAGAGACCAGTGCCGTTTATGTATGTTTCTAAATTACCATTTTGGTCTGCGTAGAAATCAAGTGTAACTCCATCAGTACTACGGCGAACATTTACAATGGCACCAGTATAGGCAGTAAGAAGACGTACCACGCTGTAAAGACCTTTGGCACTTTGTAAGGCGACAGGAGAAAGTCCGTCAAGAGGACAAGTATTTGCGGTATTTCCTGCCGTGGATGTAGCTACTTGTTGTGGAATGGGAGAAGTGTATGTAGAATATTGACGTTGAGGAAGTTGGAATGATGCAGTGTAACGAGCAAATCCTTTAGTAATACGGACTTCGTCCATGTATCCATAGAAATATTGCGAATCACCTGGATTGCCGCCAATATTAATAACACGAGCTGTCGCACCATCATCCACCGCAGTTGTAATACCAGTATACGTATTTTGAAGAATACCATTTGAAAATACATAAAAGTTGGTACCTTGACGAGTTACGGCAAAATGATACCATGTGTTAGCTTGAATGACGACAGTTGATGCATACCATACATTACCATTTACATTATAAATATTATATGCAGCAAAGCCAAGATGTGCACTATAATTGCTTGAATTATTATCAAAACCAATTACCCAATAATTAGCCGCCCATGACGCTGTAGTATTACTCATTAAACGTTGATTAGATGAACTACTTGTCGAATAAGTACCGCTCCAGTTAAACCAGAACTCTATAGTGAAATCACCAGTGCCTAAGTTATTTTGTAAACTGCTGTTGGTTTGTACGTAGGCTGTTCCTGCATTTGATACGCTGCCAAGTGTAGCCGGAAGATACAGACATGATGCACCATACGCATCATTTGCTGTAGAGATTTGGGCAAAATTATACGCTGTCAATGGATTGTTATATGGACTAGAATCTATGAAATTCATACTACCATTAGCTCCTTCATTATGCATAAGTAAGATGACAGAGGAATTTTGTTGAACCGCGGAAAGGGTAGAACCAAATGGTGCATTTTGTGGTGTAAAATTGGTAAGATACATAGCAGTACCTTTTGTCACACGAACTTCATCGATATATCCTGTAAAATTTTCACCTGAACTATTTTTACCACTTCCGCCAACACAAAATGGCATAGCTGCACCGCCATCAAAAGATAAAGTACTATTTGAAAGCGATACATCTTTTACTCCATTAATATATTGAGTAAAAACACCACCATATCTTACTAGGGCATAATGATACCATGTATTTGTCGATAATGGAATTGTACCAGTCATAGTAGGTGAACCAGCAGATTGATTATAAACATACACGACTATTTTAGATGAAGATGTACTATCAATACCGATTGCCCAGTTATTAGTCGTAAAAGCGACACCATTGCTTAAATTTCCTAAAAATCTTAACATAGATGTAACATTTGATGAGTATAGCCAACATTCAATAGTGAAATCAGAGTAACCGAAAGAAAAGAGTGACGAAGATGGGTAATATATGTATTGAAGACTACCACTGAGGTAGAGACTGGTATTACCAAATTTATATTGTGTGTTTGTAGTTATAGTTGAACCAACGTTTGTAGCTACATTGTTGTAATAACTTGAATCAGTGAATGTCGGAGTGTCAAAATGAAGTAGGAGAACGGTATTAATATTCTGAGAAGGAGTGATATCGTATAGTGGAGCAGTAGCGAAAGTTGTGACCGGTGGTGTAAAAGTGGTACTGTAACGTGAATAGCCTTTTGTGATGCGAACTTCATCTATGTTACCGGTAAAATATGTTGTTGTTGAAGTCGGACTTGGAAGAGTGCTATAAGCACCTATACCGAATTGATTGGTACTATTTAATTTATCTAAAACAGATGTACCGAGAGCTGTTGTCGATGCCTCTAATTTACCATTGAGATAGATTGAAATAACTTGACCATTACGAGTTAAGGCAACATGATACCATGTAGAAGTTGATAAAGATGTTATACCAGTAAGTGTTATATTCGAATTATATGTTCTAAAATATAATACGGGTGTGGTCGCGTTTACTTGTAAATACCACCAATTTACCGTACCACCTATCAATGGAATAGTAGATGCTGGATAATTACTAAATATACAATTTGCTGCACTTGTACTGGTAATATATATCCACGCTTCCATAGTAAAATCAAGAGAGCCGAAGGTAAATGTATTTGGAGCAGCGGGTGTGCCAATATAAATATATTGACTTGTGCCATTTAGAGTCATAGAATACCCACCAAAAACATTTATACTGGTACTAAATGTAGGTGTACCAGCAGAGCTTATAATGTTCTGATAATAACTCGAGTCAATGTAATTATTATCTAAATGTAGAAGAAGAATAGTAGCACTTGAAGGTATATCATTAGGTTGATATGCTGCATTATATGTAATAGATGGAGTTGTATAATTTGATATATATTTTGTATTATTGTTTGTTAAAAGTAATTCATCAATATATCCTGTAAAAGACTGATACGTATTACTATTCAATGAACCAATATATAATGGCTGTGGAGAGCCACTTGTATCTATCATATTCGATGTAGATGCTGATATTTCTAACTGTCCATTCAGATACACATTTACGCAATTGTTTTCATTGGCGATACTTACATGATACCATGAAGTCGGGTTTATAGGGGTAGTTCCGACTAATGGGGCATTATTAAAAGAATATAATGCCAAATTAGACCCCGCACTTCCTAAACTCCACTGGTTTGCCATTATAATTTTAAGAAGATATTTAAAGCTGTTATAGTTACTAATAAAATTATGAATTGATTTTATTAATTGATTTTATGAATTGATTTTATTAATTGATTT
>Ga0214175_1000166_pt1 | contig 22797 bp, 26 predicted proteins | sample TroBogEpilimnion_17_FD_153013 | JGI IMG/M metagenome (GOLD analysis project Ga0214175, IMG submission 153013) | Freshwater microbial communities from Trout Bog Lake, WI - 09AUG2007 epilimnion | ecosystem: Environmental > Aquatic > Freshwater > Lake > Epilimnion/Euphotic zone | place: Trout Bog...
AGGCTTATGGTAGCCAAGAATAACGAACACTCCCCCGTTCTGCAAGAAAGCACGTAGGTTCTGTTCAATCGTTATGTCTCCGAGCCCACCGGACTTAGCATCAGAGACATACTTGCGGATATGAGGACCAACTTGGTCGACGGTTGTAACCTGTACCGCAACGAACTTTGAGTTTGAGACGCCGCATAAGTCGGCAAAGCCACCGAAATCACGCTTGACCATGCCGCCACCATAGATAGGAGCATAATGTTCCGACTTGGTATACCAACCAGGATACATCGCATTGATGTCCTTGATTGATCGACGATATTGCGCGGCATCCTTTACGAGTTTCGGACCTTTCTTTACCTTCTCTTCTTTCAGGTAGTCCCGAAGCAGTTCGCTTGCATCGTCAATAGCGCCACCACGATCAAGTAAATTATCTAGCGCACCAGTGAAAGCATGAGGCTTGCCTGTATCAAATGGGTCGACTTCTTCTTGTGGGTCAGTGAATAGGTTCATAAAATAGAAAAGGGCTCCCCAGCCAGAAGCCCTTTGGTCGTTGATTAAGGCCCGACGAGAACACGAGTCTTGATAAGAGACTCCACCGATGCAAACGTCTCCATCAGACACTTGTATTCCACGTTCAGCGGATTGTCGAGGATCATCGCAAAGGTTATCCCACCTTCCTTGTTGACGCGATATTGGAGCTTCACGTCGATTTTGATTGGAGCCGACGAATAGAACGGCTGAATCTGGACGACGAACTTGGTCGGCACCGTGATATTGGTTACCGTTTCCTCAGTGTAAGAGAACCGGAATGCTCCGTTCTGTCTGACAACCTTGGAGCCCCAAGCACCACCTGTATGTCCTTCTAGGTCCTCAATGATCTTAATGAGTTCAGTCGGGACTGGATCAATAACCCATGCTCCCCACTTGTCAATGAAATCAGCGAATTCCTTCTGCGACTTATGGACACCGCTTGCGGCCTTGAATTCAACCCATTCAGGAGTTCGCTTGGAAACGAGAGTCGCGGTATGGTCGCACCATGCAGGATGATCCACCGCATGATAGTCAAGGGTCGCACGAACCTCAGCCTTGTCGATTGATCCTTGGACGAGAATGCCATGACCAACTGCGACATCAGGAGCAAAAGCCTCAAAGTATTCAGCGAATGATTCCACCGTAATGAACTGAGGATGGGCAACCGTCCGACGTGGAGTAGGGCGCAAAGGAGCAAGAGTGTTTTCAAAGTCAACAACCGACAGCAATCCTGAGTTGTTGCGGGTGTAAACGAACTGGTGCCCCTCCACTTTGATCTGGACTGGCTTATCAGTCTCTAGCCCAACAACGTACTCCAAGGCATCTTTCAAACTACCTTCTTCCATTACCTGTTACCTCTGCGGTTCTGTTCTCGCAGTTCGTCAAACGACGGCTGCAATGGGTCAAAGTGCGAAAGGTTTCCATCTTCCGTACCGTAGAATGGGGTCGATCCTGCAATGCGTGGAACAGATGCTTTCACATCGTCTCCGATCTTCAATTGGCAGGAACTTGGATTGGCAGGATTCGCTAGTTCGATCTTGAGAGTCAAACTAACTGCGCCTGGTTTACGTGTTTCCAAGACTTTGCGAACGACGAGACGAACTTGATCCTTAAACTCTTCAATGGTTTGACCACCTTCAAGCCCAAGAATCGCATCGACAAGGTTGATTGTTTCAACTGGCTTACTCATGAGTTTTCTCCATGTTTCTTGTTTGGGGTCGAGTTCGATACCACTGAATCAGGTACCTGACACGGTTGCGAGACAAATCAAAATGGTCTGCGACATCCTCTAATGGCATAGTCATATAGAGATCAAAGACTTTCTTTGCCTGATCCGCGTCAACCCGGCAGATTCGCCCCAAAGGTTTCCGACGTAGTATTTCTTCTTCCACCGAACCAATATACATTATTTTCCAGATTTCCTCCAAATCTTTGACATATTTTCTCTCAGTTCTGTTATCATGATGAAGACCATGAATAACCTCAAAAGGCATACGCTTTCGTCATCTGGCAACGTGTCACGAATTGCTTACGATCCATCAAAACAACATATGTATATGGAGTTCCCGAATGGCGTTTATCGCTATACCGGAGTCCCAGCGCACCACTTCGATAACACAGTTTCAGCGAAAGATCGCAATGAAGCTATTGGGGAAGAGAAGCCCGGTAGCGAAGGGAGCTATGTAATCCATCACATCATCGGCAAGGATCGAAAGAATCCTCCGTTCCCGTTTGAGAAGGTTCATCCAGCAGATGCGGCTGAGGTTTTCCCGTTTGAACCAAAGGAGGAAGGACAGTGAGTATTGAATTCACCCCGTTTACTAAGATTGCTCGATTGCGACGTGAGGTAGTTATCACAGAAAAGATTGACGGCACCAATGCGGCAATCGTGATTACTCCCGATCTCGAAATTCACTTTCAGTCACGCAAGCGACTCATCACACCGCAAGACGATAACTTCAATTTTGCGAGATGGGGAACCGAAAACAAGGATGCACTTATTGAGCAACTTGGCATTGGATTGCACTTTGGCGAATGGTGGGGCTCAGGTATTCAACGAGGATATGGATTAACAAAAGGTGAGAAACGGTTTTCTCTATTCAATGTCATGAAATGGCATGGATCACCTGATGATGATTGGAGATGTATCGAAGCTCCTGTCTGCCATGTTGTGCCGACACTAGCGACCTTTGCTACATTTGATTCGGTACTCATCAATGAATGCTTTGAATCATTGCGATCAAAAGGCAGTAGCGCCAGCCCTAAGTTTATGAGCCCAGAAGGGATCGTGATATTCCATTCCCAAAATGCCGCATTATTCAAACTGACGTTTGAGAATGACAGTGAAGGAAAAGGCACAAAGGAGAGCTAATGACCAATCTCAATCTTATCTCTCTCAGGCTGACCAACTTTAAGTCGGTTCGTGACTTTGAATTCAAACCGCTGGGCCAGGACTATGACATCTTTGCGTCAAACGGAGTCGGTAAGACAACGTTGGCCGATGCTTTCTCGTGGTTGCTGTTCGGTAAGGATTCCTTGCAACGAGCAGACTTCCAAATCAAGACGAACGGACCCGATGGACAGCCCATTCCTATGATTGACCATACGGTTGAAGGTGAGTTTCAACTTGATAGTAGGACACTCACATTGAAGCGGACTTACCGCGAGAAATGGGAGCAAAAGCGTGGTAGCGAGTCAAAGGAATTTACTGGACACGAGACATCGTATTGGGTCGACGGAGTGCCATGTAACGCGACTGAATACAAGAAGCGAGTCGAGGAACTTTGCGACGAAAAGACATTTCGTGCGTTGACTGATCCGACGTACTTCAACTCCCTTTTGCCTTGGCAGGATCGACGCAAGATCCTACTTGCCTCCGAACCGAGCATCTTGGATTCCGATGTTATGAACTTGGACCCAAGGCTCAAGCCACTAGCAAAGGCATTGAATGGTCGCACTCCCGACGATCACAAGATCGTTCTGATTGCAAGGCGCAAGGAACTGAACGATGAGATGAAGTCGACTCCATTGCGGATTGACGAAGCCAATCGTTCTATCGTGGAAATCCCAGCAGGGGATCATGCCGCCGAGGTTCTATTGCGAGAAGCACGAGTTGCATCGTTCCAAGAGAAAAGAGCGCAAGCGAATGCTGGTGGTGCTATTGCTGATCTTCAAAACAAAGTCTTGGAGATCGAAGGGAAGCAAATCAGTATCAAGAACCGATACCTGAATCAAGGCAACCCTGCGAGAGACGAAGCATTGCGTAAGCAAGCCAATGTTGAGCGTGAAATTGCTGAACTTGAATTAGCTATTGGGCGCACTAAGTCTCAGGCTCATTTGATTGAGGTTGATATTCAAGGACTCGAAACAAGACGAGCAGGAAAGAAAGCAGAACTGGATACTTTGTCTGCAAAAGAGTTCTCGCCTGATTCTAATTGCTTCGCTTGTCATCAGCCATTACCTGCCGACAAGATTGAATCCCAGCGAGAGGAATGGAATGCAAACAAGGCATCTAGCCGAGAACGCATCATTTCCGAAGGGAAACAGATTCGACTGCAACTGGATACCAAGAAGGAGGAACTAGCCGCTAAGTTGGTTGAACTTGACGAGTTCAATGATATGTTGGGAAAGACAAAAGCTACTTACGAGAGCATTGTCATTCCTGCCGCATCTGATGTTGTAGCTGACCCGACATCTGATCCAGAGTATGTGAGTCTTGCTAATGAGAAGGCAGACTTGAAGAATCGAATCGTTGCCGCTAAGGAATCGGTTCAAGGCGAACTGGATAGCATTGACGCAGAAATCAATCGTGCCAACGAACTATTGAGGCAGTCAAGAGAGTACGTTGCCATGCAGAGTAGGAATGCTACTGTAAAGGCCCGAGTCGATGAATTGGCTGCCAAGCAAAAGGAATACGCTAAGGAGTTTGAGCAGACTGAGAAGGAACTATTCTTGATTGATCTGTTTATCCGAACGAAATGTAACCTTCTGACTGACCGAATCAACTCACGATTTAAGATCACGACGTTCAGACTATTTGAAGAGAACATAAATGGTGGTATCCAACCATGTTGCACTCCGATGGTGAACAACGTCGCCTACGATGCAGGATTGAATCACGCATCTTGTATCAACTCAGGACTGGATGTAATCAACGTCCTTTCAGAACATTTTGGGTTCGCGCCTCCGATCTTTGTAGACGGAGCAGAATCCGTAACCGACTTGCTACCCACGAGAGGACAGCAAATTCGACTTATCGTTAGTGCCAATGACAAGACCATGCGTTTTGTTCCATCGGCAAAGACCGTTGCCGTAGGCAACAAGGACTCCCTATTTTAATGAGCAACGAGCTAGCTAAGAACGCCGACCAAAAGCCACCGACAGTATTTGCGATGGTACAACATCAGATTGACCTTGCAGTCAATCAGCGAGGACTTACATTCCCGCCCGACTACAACGTGGCAAACGCTATGGCGTCAGCCAAGATTGCCCTTCTGACCGTCGAGAACAAGGAGAAGAAGAGAATCCTCGATCCCAACGGTAGACCCACCGGAATTGTCACTCAGGAGTCCATTGTGAACTTCCTGTTTGACATGGCAGTCCAGGGATTGAACGTAGCCAAGAAGCAAATCTATCCGATTGTCTATGGTAATCAACTTCAAGGTCAGCGATCCTACTTTGGCGATATTGCCGTAGCCGAACGAGCCGTACCGGGACTCAAAATCTATGCCGACGTTATCTACAAGGGTGAGACATTCAAGCCTCAAAAGGTTCGATCCAAGCGAGGGCTGATTACCGTTGTTGGCGAACACAGTATCGACTTCCCGCGCAAGTCGAAAGAGATCATCGGAGCCTATGCTGGTGGCACTTATACCAATCCTGATACTGGTGAGGTTGAGGAATGGGGTATTGAACTGATGGACATTGACCAGATCAAGACATCATGGAAGAAGTCTAAGACCATTCAATATGGCGGTACGTTCCATACCGAACAGCCTGACATCGCTTGTTGCCGAACGGTACTCAGACGATACTGCAAGCCGATCATCAACTCGTCGGCTGATACGGTTGTCCTCGAATCAATCAAGCGACAAGACCTTGACTCTATCGACGCAGAGGTTACAGAAGAGATCACAACCAACGCTAACACGCAAGCACTTCCAGTCCCAGACAAGGCTCCTGCGGAGACGAAGACAAGCAAGAAGAAGGATGCTGTTCCGGTATCCGAACCAATGACAACGGAAGCGGCTGGTGGAGACGCACGACAGGAACCCGAGGTCGAGGCCGAAGTAGAAGTCAAAGCTGATCCATTTGGTGACACAGAGGAAGGCGAAGAGTTCTAAAATGATCGACTTCCAAGCGTTCGCGTCCGGTTCTGGTGGCAACTTCTATGTCGTTCGAGATGGAGACGATTCACTGGCAATCGAATGCGGAATCAAGTTTGGAGACATTCAGAAAGCGACGGGATTTACGCTCTCGTCGCTGGATGGGTGCCTAATATCACATGGTCATGGTGACCATGCTAAGTCGGTACAACAGATGATTAAGCAGACCGTACCCATCTTCACCAGCTACGAAGCAGCGAAGCAACTTGGCATCTATAGTTCGCCTTGGGTGTCCTGCATCGAAGCCAATCATGCACACGCAGTAGGAGCGAATTGGGTTGTCACACCTTTTGAGGTTCAACATGATTCAGACGGCACCTTTGGATTCGTGATAGATTCCACTTCGAGTAGGGAAAGACTTGTCTATATCACGGACACTCAATATGTGAAGTACACGATCCCAGATATGGACATTCTGGCTATCGAGTGCAACTATGACAAGGACACCATTAAGAACAAAACATTCAACGACGAGATAAACCGAGCGAGATACCAGCGAACGTTAGAGACGCACATGAGCATTGATACCGTGATTGAAATGGTCAAGGCGAATGATATGAGATCATGCCGCGAGATCCACTTACTCCATCTATCATCGGCAAACGCTGACGCTGAGAAGTTCAAGCGAGAAGTAGAGAAGGCAACTGGCATCCCAACGTTTGTCGCACCCGAGTACACACGCTTTTAGGAAATACGAAACATGAGCAACGGAAGAAAATTGAATTGGGCGAAGATCAAGAAAGCCTATACCCAGACAGACAGGCCGCGAATGCAAATCATGGAAGAGTTTGGACTAGCCGCTTCGCAACTCACGGCAAGAGTCAAGAGAGATGGATGGTTGCGACCAGGCGAAGACCTAAGCGTAATTGAGATGATGAATCAGCGAGAACGGACAAAGCCAAAGGTGACCGTCGAATCAGCCAGAGCATTCCTTTTCTCGCATATCAACGAAGGACATTGCATCCAAGCCGCGAAGCGCCTCTTCTATGGCCCCAGGGAAGGGGGTATTGATATTCTCCAATGCAATCCAGAAGAGTTTGACGCTTGGGTTCATATGAATCACGAATTACTTCTCCCATTGAACCGTTGTCGAAATCATGGAGAAGTCAACGAATACTTATCGACCACCGTTGGGAAATGGAAGTTCCATCCCGATTGGCTTAAACAAGGGAGGGTTCAATCACTTGACCAAGACTGAATGGAGAGAGATGAAATTAGGTACCCACTTTGTCTTAGCCAAAGGTGGAGGAAGGGTATGGCGAGTTGTTGGAGTTTGGAATACACGACGGGCGCTTAGAGCAAGACCACTTGACGGTAACCGAGCTTACTTTTTCCGAATCATGGATTGCGGGAAATACACACAGACAGGAGATAGAACATTGACCAGAATCGAATTCAAAGCATTACAGAAAGACGACGTTATTCAGCATATCGGAGGCACCGGACACTTATTTACAGTGAGGCAGTCATGGACACCAGATCGAACACTTCTCGTCGCTGATCCTATGAATGGAGTTCATAGTGTTCGGGCAGCCGATTGCGGAATGTACCGACTCGTGAAACAAGCATCGGAGGTTACGAAATGACAGAGATCCCCAACGGATATAAACCAGCAACCGAGTCCTCGAACTTGGTCCGAATCATCCGAACTTGCAATGTCGACATGAGCGCCCACGGTTGCAAACCTGGCCCTGGAGTGGTGACGGAATGACCCAACTCGAAACTCCCGGTGAGATCATCAAACAATACATCTCACTTTGGGGCACGAATCAAAAGGAGATCGCCAAAGAGGTTGGCATATCTCCGCAACATCTTTCAGACATCATCCAACACAAACGAAACCCGTCACCAAGTGTTGCCTACGATATTTTTGATGCCTTGTGTATGAGCGCATCATCCCAAAAGAAATGTATCGAGTTTTGGCTTAAAGACTTATTGCGCGATTGGCGAATCGGGGTAATCGTGATGAAGCCAAGCATCGCATTTGTGCCAAGACCAGGGAAGCAAGCCACAAAGGAGCAGGTATGAGCGAACTCGAACAACTAAAAGAGAAGTGCCTAGATGCGTTGAGAGTATGGAGAAAGTCAGTCATTGCATGGGGTGAGACTAAACCTGAAGACGCACCCCAGAACGCACGTATTCACGCGAAGCGGTACAAAGAACTTGGAGTCGCCATAGATGCCTTGTTAGCATATGAGGAGAAACAATGAGAGAAGAGTTTGAGAAGTGGTTACTTGAAGGAGTAGCCGAGCAAAACAAACAAGAGTTAGTTAAACGACAAGGGGAATCCAACTATTGGCACCCACACGTTCAATGCGCCTGGACCGCATGGCAACACCAACAGAAAGAGATTGACCGGTTGACCACCGCAAACAAATCATTAAATGCGGAAGCAACTGAACTTGATGTACTTATGCCGAGAACAGATTGGGAAAACGATATGAGGGAAGCTCGGTTAGCACTCGTCAAATTGGCCCCCAAAGACCGTGACGCTATCATTCGCTTAATTTCAACCCCCGACCATATCCCCGACGCCGAGCCCTGCCCTAACTGTGATTCCTTAGTTAAAGAGATGGTCAATCTTCGCCATGAATTGAACATGGCTCATTTGCTAATCGTGGACCTTTATAATTCAGCTCACCGTGAAGGATGGGAGCCGGGAGAGTCAACGGAAGAACTTTGCGACCGAACTCACTCGTATCTTTGCAACTGGGGCCTTGATCCGTATACCAACGGTGGGCCTAAGCGAATTAAGCAACTAAGAAAAGCCATCGCTCCCCCCTCTACTGAACCAAAGGATGGGGAGTGAATGATTAAGTTCACCTCAATTTTTTACTATGCCTGTTGCGCGTTGCTTCTATTTGGACTTGGCATGATTACAGGCTCGTCGTTTAACTTGAAATACACAAACCACCCAACTTCCGCAGTCAAACATGAAGTTTGGCAACTGAACAAGAAAGGAAAGGTCTATTTCTACGTCGATCATCAGACCCGTCTAATCGTTGAGTACTGCGTAAAACATCCTGATGGCTGTGTTGTCGCAGAACAACTTAACGAACCCGCAGAAGTCATTGTAGGGGGCAAGAAATGACGTGTTCCAAGTGTGGCGGCTTAATGGAAAGGAAATTCTCTGCAAAGGTCCGTGTCATGCGGTCCTATGATTACAACCACTTCGAGATTGAACTTGGATCCGAAGAACCGCTGACAATCGACGAAGTGAATGAACTTCGCAAGACTGCCGCGATTCTCGTTGACGAAGCGATTCGACAATACAAGCTGGCCAAAGCCGCAGAAAACAGGCGTGAGCAATGCGACTGGAGTGTCCAAAGGCAATTCCAAGAAATCCAGCGGATCAAGGCAAAGCCAGAAAGCGAATGGACCGAAGAAGAAGCAGCTACGGTAGTGAAAGCACACGCTTCGGAATGGTGGAAGAACTTCGACGAGGATGCCTACTTCTACGAGTCAAACCCAGACCGCGACTTTCACTTCTCGATGCTAGATCGGTTTAAGAAAACCCGAATCAGCGCAGACACACAATCAATTCCTGCAAACGCTCAAAACGTGGAGGGTCGAGTCTGATGAAGCAAATCAAAGAGAAACCAATCCCGTTCTCCACTCCAATGGTCCAAGTTATTTTGCAAGGCCGCAAGACTCAAACAAGAAGGGTGATCAAGAACCCTGAATACTACGGTTGCTTGACCGGTGACTGTCCACACGTTCATAGAGATGATTGCGCTAGGTCTGTTTCTGAGCATTCACCCTACAAAGTCGGGCAACGACTATGGGTGCGGGAGGAATGGGCGAAGGTGCCTATGACTGCCTACTGGCATGATTCAACTATCCCTCATCGAGAACTGACGAACAGCGATGCCCGTGGTGATGGATGGTGGGCTGTCTATAAAGCTAGCTGGGAACGAGTGTCACCGGGTTGGAAATCATCACGATTCATGCCACGTTGGGCTTCTCGAATCACCTTGGAAGTTGTGTCGATCCGCGCGGAACGAGTGCAGGACATAAATGGTGCCGATGCTTTTGCCGAAGGCGTTCCATGCTCAGCATGGTCTGAAATGGACTGGGATGATGACGGTTATCCGACTTCATACGTGAAGCGAGATCAACAAGCCATCGAAGAATACGAGGAACTATGGGACCGAATCAACGGCAAAACCTACCCTTGGAGTTCTAACCCTTGGGTGTGGGTAATCGAGTTCAAGGTGGTGGAACCGTGAAAAGGCTAAGTCAGGAAGGATTTGTACTCTTACTTGTTGGCGCCTGGATGTGGGCGTGTGTTGCCCGCGTGATTATTGATAATCGCGCAGCTCACTTAAAACCCGGAGTGTTTACGATCCAAACCGGTTGCTATGAGCCGACCACGCTCCGAGTCTACAACGACGATCTTGGCAACACCACGATCAGCGGCACGGTTGTTCCGTGCAAGGGGGAGAAATGAGAACGATCATGATTGCAAAGTGCCAAGGGTGCGGCACTATCGTTGGCGCAGCAGTCTTGGACGGGATGACCGCTGAAGCCGTTTACAACACGCGCAGAGAGTTTGAAGCAACCGGCGATGTCGTGACAGTCGAAGAGCACGAAAGGGTTACTGTTTCATCCTGTAAGTGCAAAGACTTAATTAACTCGTTAAAAGCCGAAATTGCACACCTGAAAGAACTCCAAACGTGGATCGTTCAAGATGAGTTTGAGTTTTACGGATACAAGTTCCTTCGATACAAGAATGAGGAAGGTTTGTTTGGCTACTCAGACGAGAAGTCAGAAGAAATAACTTGCGGATTCTCCAGTGAAGACTTGATGTTTGCGCACGCCGAAACGGTAGCGCGCGAAGCGGCTGAAGATCGGGCTTGCGAGGTGTACGAACCTTGAGCCAACTTCCACGATGCACGGTCTGCGGGCTCGAAAAGAAGCCTGTCGGACGATCTGCGCCAATCGAGTCCACCTACTGCGCCATTGCCTGCTCTGGGTATTGGTCTGAACCACGACCAACATCACAATGGCCGCACGAAGAACAGTTCCCCGAAACTTTTGAGTCTGCTGGGATCAAGTGTCCCAAGTGTGGCTATATCGACGGAGATTCTTCGGAACTCCACCAGGGCCAGATGGAATGGGACGACGACGATATTCAATGCCCCAATTGCGAAGCCAAGTTGTTGGTCAGCAAGACGGTGAGCATTACCTACAGTACATATTTGAAGGTGAACCAATGAACCAAAGATTGCGCGGTGGAATAGGTTCAGGGATGTTTGATGAGGCTATATCCGGTTGTGTTTTTGTAGTTGTGATTTTGCTGGTGCTTGCGTTCGTCGCTGGCATTTTGGTTAACGGATGCTGCAACCGATTTGGGCATCCTTCACTGTCATGGACTAACGAGTCCCGGAGGGGCAAATGAGCAGATTTCCGACCGGATACCAAGGGCAACGCCACATGGTTGTCGAGATCGTAGACGCTGAAATCGTGGAGGATCAACCAAATGACCAAGCTAAAAACACTATGGAAACGATTCTTTGAACGGTATATCTGTATGACTGTTTCTGATGATTGGAGAGAACCGTTGTAAACTAGACCTATGAGTAGTCCAGCATGGCAACGGAAAGAAGGTAAGAACCCTAAAGGTGGGCTGAACGCTAAAGGTCGAGCATCGGCTAAAGCAGAAGGTCATAACCTTAAACCACCCGTCTCAAAGAAAGAAGCAGAGAAGTCACCTAAAGCCGCAGAACGCAGGAAAAGTTTCTGCTCTCGTATGGAAGGCATGAAAGAAAAGTTGACCAGCGAGAAGACAGCCAAAGACCCAAATAGCAGAATCAACAAGTCTCTCAAGAAATGGGACTGTAAATAAGAAAGGCCCCTGACTCAATAAGAGAAAGGGGCTATTTACTATTTGCGAATAGTGAATATCAGCTAGGGTCGACAAGCTTTCCGTTTACCCATACACCCCCGCCTACATCAGTAAGCCCGGGGGCAATCGCCCAAGAAGGATCTGGAACACCTGAAGTAAGCATAGTCATAGTTGCCCTTCCTCCGTCGGATTGGCAAAATAATACATACGTAATATCCCCATTAGGTGCCTGAGGTTGAAAGTATGTCCCGTTTGAATCTACGTAGCAGTGTTGCATTAGATGTACCTTGCTGTGCCTTGAATAGCGGCTCCTGGAGCAGTTAACGTTGTTGGCGAAGTACTAACGGTGTAGTACATGGCAGAGCTAAATCCAGTTCCCAGAGGGGAGTCAAAGGAAACATAAGAGGTAGCAGGGATCTCAATCCATTCCAAAGGAACAGTAGTTCCGTATGTAATAGATGAGGCATTGAAGATTCCAACATAGACCACAAAAGCGTTTGGATTGTAAAGTTTCGCGCCAAAGAATAATCCTGCGGTAGCTTTAATCTGGGTTAACACTCCACCCACCCAACCATTGTATCCCGAGGATACTGCGCCAATATAAGTCAGGGCACCGTAAGAAGAAGAAGGGTCCGCTGCTATGGGAGTAGGAGTTCTGAACGCAGGTGGCACAGCGGCAGGAGTCGCCGAGAAACAAATCTTGAACGTCGGCTGGGCAGTATACGCCGTACAGTACAATCGGAAGTACCTATACCCCTGCAAGGAACCTGAGAAGGAAGCTTGCCCTTGGGTATTTGCAAACTGGGTAGAACCACTTACAAATCCACCGGCAATTGTAGTGGTTGTCAAATTCAAGAATAGGGTAGCATTTACAGAGAATGTTGGATCATTGGAAACTTGAAACGCAACAGTCGCAGTAGTGCCCGACGTCATCTGAGTAAGAGATACACTCTTGAAAGCTCCGACATCGTAAATCTGGTTTTGGTTTAATGCGGTAGGCGTAAAGTCCGTAGGAGTCCAATAAGTTCCAGCAGTCAGAAGTGCATTGACACCCGCAGGAGTTGTACCCGGCGAGATTACGTTCGTTGCCGACGTTCCATCACTGATGTCAACATACGATGGAGTAGTAATCGTATTGTTGACCGTAGCATCCTTAAATCCGATCATGTTACTGGACCTCCAATACGGTCACAAGGGTTCCTGATGCACTACCAAGAACATAAAGAGGAAAGAGCCCATTGACAGCGAGAATCATCATTTGACCAGGCGCAAGTTGAGCAAATGATTTGCCGCCAGTGTTGGTCAACGTGCTGACAGTGCTGATATACAACGTGCCAATAGATGTTGGTGGATTGGAAACAATAATCGACTGCCGAACAGTGCTAGGGAGTTTATTGTTCAGAACAGTTAAAGCTGTGCTTCCACCCGAGATTTGCTGATAGGTTGTCGAACCTAGCGCATAATCGTAGTTGGCTGAAATTAGACCGTCGGCCCGAATAGTTGGATAACCTGACATAGTTTGTTGCCTGTGTTATCCCTCCCCCAGCCATAAGGGATGAATTCAAACGGTAGTGGGGCGATTGCCTTACTTCTTTCCGAGCATTTTGGCTTTGATTGCAGCCATTTCTTTTTGTCGACCTTCGAGAGTGTCAGGAGATCCTTTCATCTCTTTGCCAACATAGCCGATGATCTTGCCTTTCGGTTCCGACTTCATTTCCTTCTTGTCGGCCTTCTTGTCGGCCTTCTTATCGGCCTTGGAATCTTCTTTCATACCCTTGTCTTTGTCCGACTTAGACTTCTCGAACTTCTTTTCTTCTGGCTTTTTCATATCGTCCTTATTTCCTTCTTTGTGGAAACCTTTAAGTGTTTCCGCAAGTCGCGCTTCTTTACCGATGGTACCCCCCTTCTTTTCGGCGGCAACGATCTTTTTATTTGGGATCTTCTCACCCTCTGGTACTCCGAGCTTACGATGTAATGCACCCTTGTTCTTTGTTGCGCCTGCGATCCAATTTCCTGATTCTGCCATTTTGATATTCCTGCCTTGATTATTTTACGATTGAATTCTGAATTATGAATGGGTCTTACTTCTTTGGCTTGAAAAGATTCTTTACCTTGTCCGTTGCGCTCATGATTGGCTTAATCGGATTGTAGTCGTTCAGTAACGATTCATACATTCTATGAGCTAAAGCCTCTGGTGCTTCATTAGGATGTCCGTCGTGAAGTTGCTTTGCGAAGTCGACACCAGCAAGTAAAGCATTCCCAGGCTCACCAAACATATGAAGTGGTAGTCCGATCCCTCCACCAGCAGGAACGACACCCATTCCTTTGTCAGTGTCAAGAACTGAAGGCACGATGCCAGTAGCATTCTGCTTTGCTCTCTTTGCGTTTGCGGCCCGATCTTTATCTTGCGGCCCAAGATAAGAACCTGTAGCCATGTTCTTTAGGTACATTTGCGCTCCGAGGTAAATCATGCCAGTGCCTACAAGCCCATGATCGAATAATCGCTGTGCATTCGCTTTCTCTTCTGTCGTAAGTTTCGTTGTTGTGTCATGAAGCACGTCGGACAATTTAGACCAAGCACTAGCAGAAGGCTTTTGTCCAGGTTCTAGGTTCTTTGTCGCATTGTGCAAACTATCAGACAAAAGGGAAAATCCACCACGAGCTATACCGAGCGGAGAATATTCAGCGTTTATAAACGCTTGATTGATACTTGGCTTGGCAACGGGCATAGCGTAAGTAATGCCAGCATTAGCAAGTTTGGACGCATTATTCTTGCCTCCGATTTCATTGACGGTTTCACCCGTCTTCCCGAGACTGCTTCGCACGTTTGCCACGAGCTTATTGATGTTGTTGTCGCTCATATTGGCAATACGATTGCCATAATCGAGTCCTTTCTGCATTGTTTCGGTGGTTGGATTTTCCGCAAGATATGTTTGAGCCGCAGATCGAAGCTGTTTGCCTGTGAGGTTCTTGAGGCTTGGGCTAAGACTTTGCAATTCAGACTCACTTAGGTTATGCGCCATTAGCTTTGATTGCTCCAAGACCGTTCGCATCATGCCTGGATTCTTAGCTGTAAGTTGTTGAAGGGCACCATGCAAAGTTCCAACACTATGTTCGAGTTCTAGAATAGTTTTCAATGTGTTTTGCGTGGTTCGTGCTTCTGGGTTGCGAATCATGTTTCTGATTTTATTAGCAGGAGTTTGAAGACCATGTGATCCATAGTATTGATCGGGCGATTGATTGAGTCGCATTTCCGCTTCACTTTGACCTCGCCATGCGTATTTCACCGCATCCTTGGCTTTAAATGCAGTAGCGGCAGACCTTATATAATCAGGCAAATTTGGCCCAGCATTGAGGATTTGATTCGTTCCAAGTTTGCCACCAGATACTTTGTACAAACCTGAGTTGACGGTATTGCGAATTCCAGCAGGAATCTTGCCTGCCTCATCCATAGCCATTGTCGCAGGACCAGCAAGAGCAATATGGGCAGCAGCCTTTGGATTCGCCATAATTATAAACCGAGCTCCTTCTGCCAAAACTGCCGCAAGGTTCGTAGGCTTTTGCGATTGAGTCATGCCGCGAACAAGACTTTGGAGATTCTTTCGTCTAGTTTCAAGTGCTTGCGACTCAGCATCCTTGGTCTTGGTAGCCTCCTTGATTGACTCAGCGGCCTTACCCATCTTGAGTTGTGATTCAAGATCACGAATATCTTTGGTCATTTTCGCTTGGTTGCGAATAGTCCGATTCGTGACTTGACGTGCTGATTCTTGAGCCGACGCTTTCTTTTCTAAGAGTGCATTGTAAATGTCCTCTTCGCTCATTTCAGGATGCTTGGCTTGAACTTCTTTGACGAGATCGGAGAACGATCCAACCTTGGTCGTATTAAGCGTGTCCTTCACTATATTGCCCGTTGGCTTATAGACCTTGGGTTGAGGATTATTCTTTCGTGCTTCATCCAGAAGGCCCTTGAGCCGAGTGACCTCTGGACTGTCAGGAATAGGTTTCTCTAACGGGTTCTTTCGTGGAGTCTTAACTTCTTGATCCGCGATTTTCTTTGTCAGATCGGCCTGCATTCGTGCGTCCCGCAGGTTCGCGCTTTCAGGTGTGAGCGTATTGGGTCGGCCTTCTTTTGGGGACAGCGATTCGACAACATCTCGAAGAGTCGCATTCGGATAAGACTTTTTGACTTTTTCTAGGAGTGCATTAAGATCGGAATTGCCCGTTTCAGCCGCATTCTTAACCACGTAATCAAGCGAAGCATTAGCAGGTGCAGTTGCCTTTTTGATTTCCTTGAATTCAGCTTTGAGCTTTGCTACCTCTGGATGTTCGGGTTGCTTTACTTTGGGTGGAGCTTCCTTGTTCCCATTCTCCCAGATGTCATCAATGGCATCATGGAGCTTTGCCATTTTGATAACATCAGCGGAATTCTTTTGCTGTTCGCTTTGCGCTGGTTTCTCTTTACCGTTGTCTCCGATAATGGAGTCAATCAGATCCTTCTTTGTGAAATGAAAGTCAATCTTGTTGTCGGCAAGTTGAGTCTTGATCTTGCTCATCAAGTCGTCAATCGACAAGACCCCTTCTGCCGCGATGTTCTTTGCCAGTTTGCCGAGGATAACAAAACCGCTTACTACTTCATCGACAGGATTGACACTTAAACGCGAACCAAGCCGCGCAAGGTCTTTGAATAACTTCTGTCTCTCGTCATAGAGCGATGCACGAGTAGCCTTGGTTCGGGTTTCTCGCACCGACTTATTGAGTTCGAGCTGTGCTTGTGTCTCACGAATAGTCTGTTCGTGCTGATGAAGTTTCTCAGTCAGGCTTGCAAGATTGTCCCTGTGTTCTGCATCGTCAGACTTCAACTGCTCAATCATCTGATGCAGTTGTTCTCGTTCTGGTGCTGACAAACTACGACCTTGAGACTTCTCTATTGCCCCTTGGACTTGAGCAAAGTTACCAGTGTCAATCTCACGATTCCCTTGGAACTGAGCAAGTACGTTTCCTGCTTGAGACGCTATCTTTTGTTGTCGTTCTTTGAACTGCTGTAAGTCGTCAGACAGCCGAGAAACTTCTGCTTGAAGTGCCGCTTTCTTTGCAGGATCATTGGTTGACGATGCTTCTGATTGAGCCTTATTGATAGCCCGTTGCTTGGCAAGATCGCCTTCTTCCAGAATACGAACCTCAATGCCGTTTGCTGGACGCTTATTCTGCTCCAACTCATCTAGGAGCGCATCAGGAGAACCACCGTTTGCGACCCATTCTTGAGCTTTCTTAATCGTTTCCTGTGGTGAATCCCAAGTTCCTTTAGGGATAGGCTTCAATGCGCCGGCGGCAACGTGTTCCTCGATGACTCGTCGTGATCCACCCGTTGTTGTTGGTCGACCATTTTCGTTCAAAGGTGGTGGCGTAACCGCTTGGCTTGCTTCTGCACTTTCCGTAGACTCAGATGGATGAAGAAGGTCATGGTCGGCAAGAACCTTATTGAGAGCATCCTTCGAAATCGTAAGGTTGTTCTCTTTCAGCCAATCATTTACCTTGTCAACAAGATCAAGCGCATGAACTTCACCAATAGTTACCCATGCTTTAGCCATCTTGCCAAGATGGGCAAGTGCTTCTGGGATCTCAGTAATGTCAACGCCGCTACTGACTTTGGATCCGAGCCGAGCTAAGAAGTTGGTGGCGTCTTGGATGTCTTGCCTAGCTGCGGCAACTGCGGCAACCCTGTCTGGGTTGAGTTGCTTTGTGCTTGGCTTTGCATTCGGTTCTGATGAACCATTTGATCGTGCTGGTTCATTTGCTCCATTTTCGCGTCCGCTATGATTCCCAACAGGGTTTTCAACGACGGCATTCGTCCTGCCCGAAGTTGTTGCTTGATCGCTTCCACTTGTGGGTCGTACTTCGGTGGGTTGATTGTTACCGACTGGTTCACTTGTGGCACCGGAGGGTTGGGTGGTACGGTTAACGTCGAGGTCGTTGGTGATTTTAGCGTTGGGACGCTTGGAATAGTATCGTTGGGCTTGCTCTGTTTCTGCACTTGTAAATCCTCTTCTTTTTGTTGGGGCCTCAAGCCTTGGATCGGTCATTGGAATGTCACCAGACTTGATAAAGTCTAGGACAAGAGGCAAAGGCCACATATGGCGATTCCCGCCATAGTCATCCAATGCAACTTCACTAACCATCTTTGATCCAGATGGAGGCGTATCTCGATTGGAAAGAACACGGTCAAGTTTTTTCCCGATTTTTGTTGTGCCTTTATTGCCCGAATTTAACGCATCTTTATGTTGTTCGCTATTTGCTAATCGGTACTCTGGGTCACCGTAATTCCTTGTTGCGTGTTCCGCAAGCATTTCATTGACAATTGGGTCAATCCCGTTAGAAGGGACACCTTTAATGAATCCAGTTGGCTTCCAAATAACTTTATTTGCTATTCCGATTTTACTTTTTCCGTATACTTTCGACCATTTGTGCCAACCACCCCAATTCATTACTTGAGGATCGCTTAATACATTTTTAAGTTCACTACCAAAGGTGTCATAGCGGTTTGCACGTTGCTCAAAATATAGGTCTTCATCTCTCTGTGCCTCTTGTGCCGCTTGAAGATAATGGCTTGCTGCACTTCCTGCCTCGTGGTAGTCATAAGTAGTATCAGGAGGCCCGAACTGATTGAGAACTGCCTCTACAATCCCTGGATCGTAGTCGTCGCTGAACGGATCAAAAACATCACTATCTGGAGACATTCCGATAAGTGCTTTTGCTCCACCACGAGGTTTCTGTGGCTTCGGTTCAGCTTTAGGCTTGGCAGGTTTCGTTGTGATCGACTCGCTAGTCGTATCAGTAGGATTCGATTCCGTTGGTTCTGCTTCGCTTACAGGTTCAGGCTTGATTACCGATCCATTCTCAAGATGGGTTTCAGTATTTTCTTGCGCTGGACTTTCTTCGATGTCCGGTTCGGGTCCAATGCGGCCTTCATAGTGCGAGAACATATCGGGAGTAACTTTGCCTCCCGATTCTCGTAAGTCAGAATACATTTTGTCCGTTGCCGCAGGGATTTCATCTGGATGAATATCGTAAACATCCCGCTGGTGATTAACAAGCTGCTTAACTAGATCATGAACATCCATGCCCGATGCTTGGTGAGCATCGTTCATTTCGTCAATCATAAATGGCGCAGGCTCATTGAAGTCAAGTGAATCCTGTAACTGACCTCGGACCTTCCGAAGATCCATTGCCAACCCACGCTTTTGTTCGTTGGTTAGGTCGCCACGCTGATTGATATTCTGCAACGCATGGTTCGCAGTCTCAATATCTTCTTGAGCCATCTGCCGCCAATTGCTTGCGGTATAAGGCTTAGGTGCAGAATTCGTTTGTGGCTTAGTTGGAGCCGATTGCGGCTCAGGAGTAGGAGTTGTGGCTTGAGACTTACCCCCTTCTTGCATAATTTTATCTAGCGCATTCTTGCCTTGCTGTTCAGCTATTGCTCTTAATTCATCTGGGTTCGTGCTTTTTGCTAATTCAGGATTATCTTCACCAATTAGCTTTTGTATTTTGCTGAATATCTCCGCAGAGTATTGTCCACTTTGCAATTCGTTCATGAATCGTGATAAAAGTATAGAGCGCGAACCATTAATATCTGGTGTCCCTTTCAATTCATGAGTTAGCGCATCGGCTACACCTTGAATCACCTTTTCTTCTGGAACCGTAAATGGTTCACCTTCAGGGGATATACGTTGTGTAGATAGTGAACCTGATTCCCCTCCTACGTGATTCACGCTTTCTACTTTATTTATTGAGTCAATTGCATTAGTTCTTGCTTCACCTTTTAGTTGTTTCGCGTAATCCTTTAACGTATCAATAGCATCTTTTGCGGTACTGAAAGCTCCCATCCCCGTCACATTTAGCGGGGTAGACCAGTATTCAGCGTGTTCTGGTGTTGGTGCATTTTGAACCACATAATCTTGAATTTCTTTAATTGAATTCTTAACATGGTTAAGTAAATCATCGTGCGTCAAGTATTGATTTTGAGCCACAGAAGTGGGTTCGGCTACTGATTCCTGTGGGAATGGTGGTGGAGTAATCGTTTCGCTTACTGGCCCAGCCTTGGGAACCCCACGCATAGCATGAAGACCGTCTAGTCCTCCCTTTGCCATGATGAAAGCGTTACCTGCCGCTTCACCGTATGCTTCTGGGTCAAACTCTTGGGCCTTGACAATTGGCATACCTTGAGCCGACGTGCCCATAACATCTTTGGTGACCGTCGACGGCATTAAGAATTGCAAGTTTGGATTTACAGCCGAACCCGTTATCGCATTATGCAGAACAGCATTGGATAATCCTTCCATCGGAGAGTTGCTATTCTGAAAGTCTTGTGCCGCTTGGATCACTTGGTCGACGGTATTACCTTTCGTGGCCATATCCATCAGCATAAATGGATTGACTAGATTGCTCATTGCGCCACCAACACCCGATTGTGCTTTTTGAATGGCGTCAACATTATTGGAAGTATTCGGGAATAGCCCTTTGACAAACGCTGACAACTGACCAACGGGACCGATTTTATTCAGATAGTCATTGGCTACTCCAAGCTGGTCATGAAATGCCTTAGAAGCATCCTCGAACGATGGAGCAACGTTATGGTTCTCCATTCCCGGTACTTCCCAATTCTGAGGCTGTTGTGCCGATTGCTGAATCGTTTGTTGCATCTGCGGCAACGTTTGTCCTTGGAACAGTTCTCGAACGTTCTTTGGCTTCGCCTTGGCAGGTTGTGGATTGACGTTCGGAGGTGTGATCCCAAGACTTTGAAGCAATTCATCGCCACCACCTTGTACGGGCTGTGATGCTTGCTGTGTAGGCAACATATTGCCCATGTTCCCACTGAATCGCTGTCGCGCTTGATTCAAGAAGTTCTGCACCGATTGGTATTGCTGATTTGCCTGTGGTGCTTGCTGTGCGACTTGAGCAGCGTGTTGTTGATTCGCCGCTTGCTGAAATGCTTTAGCGTATGGTTGAACCGACTCAGGCAGGATGCTTGAGGCTAACCCAAGTTCGGGCATTGTGGCAGGAGGAACGTTAGGCGCGCCCGAGATGTCGCTAGGACTCATCGGCTGAGAAGGAGTGCCAATTGTGCCCGATGGAGTACCGAAACCTGCACCCGGTATGGATGGAGGTTGAGACTTTTGCTTTAAGACTGCATCGTAGTCGGGCTTGGGAACTGTAGACGTTTTTAAGACTGCATCGTAGTCGGGTTTTGGTGCCGATGTTCCTTTGATTACAGAATCATAATCTGGACCCGGTATTGGCTTATTGGTATCGCTCATTTGTAGCCACTACGTGCCGCCCATGCTTTATACATTTGTGCAATCTGTTGCTGTTTGAAAACATCAGGAGTTTTCTTGAGGCTCGAAAGCATTCGTGCATATTCCAAGTCTGCATCAGTACCGGAACCCATTTTGTAAATAGTCGTTCCATCCCCCAATTGGACACCTGGGATATTACTCTTTTGCGCGTTTGCTGAATTTTGAGATTGACCACCCGGCAAGCCATAACTATGAGCAGACCCCGGTGCACCATTTATTGTGGGAGTGACCGTAGATGTTGGTTCCGCATATGTCTTGACATCTGTAGCGTTTTGAATGATCTTGTTCTTTGCTGTTTTAACGATGCCTTGTAACATTGCATACCGAGATTGAACATCTGGGTCATTAAATTCTCCCGTTGTCGAATTATATCCGAAGTTCTTCTCCATATCCTTTATCTGGGATTGAGCAAGATCGGCAGCCTTCTGATAAGCCAAACTCGAAGCATTATAAGCATTGATAGCTTGCCCTACATTCTTGAAATCACCTGTGGCTACACGGGCATTTGCCAAGGCAGTATCAGCGGCAATTTGAGCCATTTTAGTCTTATTGTTGTCGTCAAAGACACTAAGCTGTTTCGCTAGTATATCAGTTTGAGCATCTTTGAACCCAGCATCAGCCGCAATTTGCTGAACTTGAGCGAGTATCTTTTTCTGCTCAGCAGGAAGATTTTTTGTTTTACCAAACAGGAAGCCAGCCCGAGCCTTATCCGTATCAGCCTTGGCAAGTAATTCGACTTGCTTGGGCGAAGCCGACGAAAGAATGGCATCTACGGCCTCTGGACTCATGCCCCCAAACACCGTTGGATTATTGGACATGATTTCCTGCAACGCCGCTTGCTTCTGCCCTTGTGAAGCTACCGGATCACCGAAGACCTTCCATGCAGAAGTAGTTCCCGCTGCGAGAACATGAGAGTTCGCAAGAATATCAGCCGCAGTTTGTCTTGCTTGTGCTTGAACTTGAGCATTGTTTGTAGAAACCAATCCACGAATGACCGCTGGATTGACCTTGCCGTTATATCCAAGTTCAGCTTTGTACTGCTCCACGGCATTCTTATTCATGTCCACCATTTGCTGGAATGCCTGTGTTCGTTGTTGCAGTAAGTTCTGAGCTTCTTGTTCTGGGAGTTGAGCCCCAATACCTGCCGCAGTCTGATTCTCTTGGTATTGCTGTAGCGCACCTTGATTCGCAGATTGAGCCGACTGGTTGAAGTTCTGCAAGAAGTTGTTCGCAAAATGGCCTGACCGATCACCAGTCGCTAAGGCACCAGCGAGTAAGGCAAGCAATGGGCTCATCTGTTGCTGTCTAGGAACGGGTTGGTTTGCCGCTTGCAGTCGCATAGTATTGGCTTGCTTCAACAAGTCCATGAACTTCTGCTGGTCGTCCCACGGACCCAATTGCTGAAAAGTGGGAGGTGTAGGCATATTCTGTTTAGCCGCATCAGTAATTGCCTGATTCAACTTATCCGTAGAACTGCGAACAGCACTTAAATCAGCATCGTTTCCTTGCGACTGATCCTGAGATTGAGGACCAGCCATGAATTGCTGAGTGTAACCAGAAGTCGTTGGTTGTGATTCAGCAGGCTGAGTCATGCCGCCCATGATTGCGGCCCGAGGATCACTATAAGATTGTGCCGCAGGAGGCATTACGGTAGGCGCACCAGTATTCGCCATAGCCGACGTAAACTCAGGAT
>Ga0214175_1000171_pt1 | contig 22265 bp, 22 predicted proteins | sample TroBogEpilimnion_17_FD_153013 | JGI IMG/M metagenome (GOLD analysis project Ga0214175, IMG submission 153013) | Freshwater microbial communities from Trout Bog Lake, WI - 09AUG2007 epilimnion | ecosystem: Environmental > Aquatic > Freshwater > Lake > Epilimnion/Euphotic zone | place: Trout Bog...
GGCACCAGCACCAGCACCAGCAGGAGTGTAATAAATGCCACGTAAAGGTAGGGGCGGGGAACGCCAGGGCACACCAGGCACCGCCTACAGCAACCGTAGTGATCTAAACCAACCCATATCTACGGTACCGAATCAGGAGTATGGAATGGCCAAACAACAAGCCGACGCACAGCGAGCGGTGCCAATGGGTGCTTCTCCCGTTGCGTCTGCTCCGGCTCCCTCGCCCGCACAATCTGCCGGTAGCCCCTTACCCCGCCCTGGCGACCTTCCTCACACCGGCCCGACGAATCGACCTGACGAACCCATTACCGCTGGCATTGACTACGGCCCCGGTCCCGGCTCCGAAGCACTTAGTTCTGCTCGCCCACCAGTAATGGAACAAATTAAATCGGCTGCTCGTTACTCGTCGTCCCCAGCTCTTTCTGAACTTGCGGTACTTGCTTCGACAATGGGAATGTAATGCCTGACGGAATATCACCAATCCCCGTTAATGAATACGAGCAAAAAACCGCCGACATTCTAAAAACAAATCCCAGCATGGCGCAAGACCCAGCGGGTCTACACGCCCTTGCATCAACCGACGGCGCAACCGGACACGAACTTGGTCAAGTAACAAAACTTGCTACCCTGCACAGCGGTATCAAAGACGCAATCGTTGACCACGCCAATGCCAGCCCCAACTCAAGTAGTTGGTGGCAAGACGCTGTTAGTTTTGGCGAAGGTGCGGTTACGGGAGTTAAAGACCTAATTGTTGGTACGGCTAAAACAATAAATCGAGCCGTTGCCACAGCGGGCGAGTTGGGTACGTTTGGGTTGTTGGGAACTCAGGGTATTGGTCAATTTTCCGCAAACCTTAACGACGCCCAAAACACCATTTGGAACGTCACCGACAACTTTGACCGATCAAACAATTTTGGACTTACACCCGCCTCGCACATCATTGCTAACTGGGAAACCATGGCAAACAAAAAAGGCGTTGCTTACGCACTCGGTAACATAACGCCCACAATTATTGCCGCCATAATGGGCGACGAAGCAGTTGCGGGTGGAGCCGCAGAATCCGTTGACGCCGCTAATGCAACACGAATTGAATCTGCTTTACAAAAGGGAACCGCTACGCCAGATGATTTGGCTCGCTACGTTGCAATCCGCACACGTGAACTTAGACGACAAACGACGCATACAGCAACCGCCGACGCTAGGGCCGCCGACGCACAAAACATGGCGCGGCAATCAATGGCTTTTCGAGTTGGCGCAAAAATATTTGAAAAGCCCGTACAGTGGGCGCCGGGTCTTGCTGCGCGCGGGTTCAAAGCACTAGACGCATTTAACCGAAGCACACGCCTACAGGCACTTAATGTTGCTACCGGCGTTCAGGCTCAATCCGACCAAAAGTTGCGAGACATATGGAACGCTACTTCAAGTGGACACCCGCTTGATGCGTTTGGTCGTCCAACTAAAACTACTGCCGGTCAAGGCATTGCTGACCTTTTGGGTATGAGTCCGGGACTTGGATACAACGTGGTATCTGGGGGAATTGACGCAGGCGCTTTATTGGGTGGCGATCCGTTTTCTGCCGGTTCTCGTTTAATTGAAGGCGCTAATTCTGCCGAGGGTTTAGGTGGGATTCTTGGTCGTTGGTACACGGGCCTAGGCGTTGAGAGTGGCGCCGATGTATTCCGCACCGCTGGCACAACTACCCAAAGCGCACGTGCAATTAAATTTATTGCCGACTCCAATGCTAATCAAATTGGCAAAGCCTTTCGTGGAATGTTTGACGAAAAAACATTGGCTCGATTGGCGGCAGCGAACACGCCAGACAAAGTGGTTGAAGTGCTTGCCCAAGTTGCCGACGCTGGCTACCTAACACGTGGCGTTATGCCCACCATGAAGGTGTGGCGCGTTATTGGCCGTGCGTTCCGTGACGCTACAAGTTTCGGTATGTTGGAGAAAACTCTTGCCGAAGAAGGCGTAAACGCTTCTGTTCGTTCTACCGTTGAGGCTACGGAGCCAAACGTAAACATACGAAGCCTTACCTGGGTGCGTCGCTTTCTAAGCAAAAACTTTACCGAAGCACAATGGTACGTTGAAGATGCAGTTGGCGAGGGGCGTATTCCCAACGTCAAGAACTACACATTCCGCGCTGGTGACAAGAACGCCATTGAACCGTTGATGAATATGTTCCGCATGACCGGAAACCACACCCAAGCGGAAATAGACGCTATGGGCGAAATTCTGCGTCAAACGGAAAACCCGCAAGATTACATGAACGCCCTTTACAACCTAAGTGCCGAAATGATAGACGGTGCCATTTCAACGGCAACGATTAAATCGGTTCACACTTCGGTTTCGGTTGAACTAAAGCAAATCCTAAAAGAAAAGATTCAAGAACTATTAGACGCTGGTGGGGGTGGTCGCCCAGGTCTTTACTCCAACGGACGTTTAGGCGAAGCGTACTCCGAGTTCCGTGACGTGCAAGACGCAACCAAGGGTGGTTTCTTTGGACACGGTGATACCCACGTTTCGCAAGGCAATTTTATTGACCCGCGCAACCTTGTTGGTTTGACCAAGAAAATGACCGCTGTTCTTAATGGACTCGACGGAACAATCATCGGTAGCGGAAGCCGTTTGCGTTATTTAGAACAAGCCGCCTACCAAGCCGCCGCCGAATACAAGAACGCCGATCTAAAAGGAATTCTGGGTAACGTAGAAAAACTATCCGGTCGTCGGTTTGTTTCTTTTGCCAAAGACCCCAACGGTGAATTCACCCGCTTTGGCTACGACAGCGCAACCAAGCAAGTCAAGGACCTTATTGACAAGACCAACGGCGACGCTTCGCTTAACAGCGTAGAAAAGTTTGTCACAGCCTCTCGCGCCGTATTTGACGAAGCCGATAGTTTAGAAAAACGAATTGCCTCAACGATGAAAGCCAAGGCGCCAGACCCTCGGCTTCTTTCTGAATTACAAGGACGACTCCGCGCAATCAACGATTTTGAACTTCAATTCTTTCGCAAGGTGCAAGAGCCTACGGTTCGTATGTCTGACTTTCGCAGTTGGGTTAACGAGATTGGTTTTCACCTTGACGAAAAACAACAACTTACCAAAGAGGTTCGAGAATCCCTTCTTAAGGGCTTAGAAAGCAAACGCGTCAAGGCCGGTACCTACCTAAACCGTCGCAATCTTTTTGTTGACGCTGGCAATAAACTTCTTAGCCACACCTTCATTCCTTTAATGCTTTCCACTGGTGGATACGTTCAACGTATTGCCGGTGCCGAGTGGATTCCGGCTTTGCTTCGTTTTGGCAACCTTGATCTTATTGAATCTCGTTTGGCTACTTCGATTGCCAAGCGTATGTCCGAAACTGTTCCTTTGCAAGAAGGCGTTCTGAACGGTATGAAAATTACCGAAGCCAACGTCATTAAGCGTCACGTACTTGAAGTTGCCAATTTGCTTCACGACAATACCAAGTGGGCTACCGAGTTCTTAGGCGGCGCACTTACTGGCGCCCAGCGTGGTGCGCTAAAGGCAATGACCGGCGATCAGTTCTACCGGATGCTTGATGACTTCCAAACGCTTCTACAGAACACAGGTGGCCACGTCCCAGACGTAGGACACGCCAGCGCCCAACTTTACAATTCAAGCTCAATTAACAGCGCCATGGCACAAACAACGTATGGCTTGTCGGATGACAAATCTACTATTCTTACTTCGCAGGGATTTCCCAGCAAAAAGTTTGTTACCTCTGACGGCAAAACTATTGTCACCGCTCAATTAAACAATTTGCGTCGAGTCCATTCCGACCAAAAGATGTTGGCAATTCTTAAAGACCTTAAAGACTTTTTGGTTGAAAACGGACCGCGCGTTGGTTCCGCAGAAAATTACAAAGCCCTTCACGACCAACTTACCGAACTGGATTTTGCTCGCAAACAATTACTTACCGATGCAGAAAAAGCCTCATTCCCAGCCAGTCGTATGCTTCTTGAGAACCCAGAAATCAGTACCGGCATACCAGGCAAGGACTGGGCCAAAGCCAGCACCTACAACGTTTTAAGCGTATTCTCCGGCATTAATCGCAAGGGAGAGTACGTTCTCCAACCCAGCCTTATTGAACAAGCTCTTACTGGCAAAATAAAAGGACCCGCCTCTCTCGCTGCCGAACTTGCCAAAATGGATGGCGCACCCACTCACCTTATTGACCGAGAATTTGTTAAATACTCTTGGCAAACTGAGGGAGTGCGCAAACTAAACCAACTTCTTAGAATCGCTCTTAGAAGCCCCGAAATGGCCAACCGCGTTGTTCTTGACAAAACGTTTGGCAAACTAATTAGTTGGGTAAGCCGTGAACCGCAGATGATGTTGGAATACCACTTGGCAATGGAAGAACTTCGTCCTCGTATTGCCGAAGGTTTTATTAATCAAGACCAAGCCGAAATAAAAGCGATGAACGATGCTTTCCGCAAAATGGCAAAGTTTATTCACAACCCCGCCGATCGCTTCGGTTTTGAAAAAAACACTCGCCTCTACGCACCGTTCTGGTTTGCCAAGAATCAGGCGTATCGTCGAGCCTTCCGTTTGTTAGAAGAAAACCCGCAAGCCTTTATTGAATACATGAAGATTAACTTGCACGTCACCGATTACTTTGTCAAGAACACTAATAACGGACAAACGCCAGTTATTTCTATTCCGGGTTCTGAATGGTTGGGTGGTTTTCTATCTAATATTGTGAACCTTGGCAACCCTATTGGCGACCTGCACTTCGGCTACGCAAGCAACGTCAGTTCGCTTCAAACCGTATTCCCAACTGGAAATCAACTGGGCTGGCCAATGCTCGGAAACATTGCTCGACCCGACCCCGGCACGTTTGTAAGCATTGGACTAAAAGAATTGGGCAATACTGGATTATTTAATTCAGGAGTTTACAATAAATTCCTTGAAGCATTATTGGGTCCCGTTGGCTCTAAAACTTCTATTGGTTCAGACCTTTTGCCCTCGTCGTTCTACCGAGGAATATTTGCCGTTGGAGCGGATGAGTTTGACAATTTGCGCGGGACCCCCCAAAACAACGGTCCAATCGTTCAGGTAGAAGTAAAAGCGATGCACAGTATGTACGACAATATGCGTCAAAACATTGTTCAAAAATTCTATGACATGAACAAAGCCACCAAGTTCGCCAATCCCGACCAAAAGTTTGTTGACGCCAACATCTACGCCGATTACGAAATGTCGGTTTATTTTGATAACCCGCAGACCGGCTACATCAATCGTCAAAAGTTTATGGACGAAGCTCACACCGCAGCGCTGGGTCTTTACTTGGGGAAACTGTTTGCCACGTTTACAATGCCCGCCGCCGCATCTATTCAAGAGAAGTTTTCTAAGTCAGCCGAGTTCAACAAGATTACTCAGCAGACGCTTCCTGACGGCTCCAAGATTCCCTACAGTAGCGCCGTTGCGGAGTTTGCCATTAAATACCCTGGCAACTTCTTAGACACGGTTTCTACGTCGCAAAGCCCATACGGTCCTTTTGGCGAAACAAGCAACTTTACCCAATGGGCGCAGAAAGCACCCGACCTGTTAAGGCCAGGCACGGGTATTCCATCACTCGCCGCAAACCTTATTCCTCGTAGCGGAAGTTATTACCCACCCGCCTTCCAGTCACAGATCAGCATGGGTTTGCGAAAAGAGGACACTCCACAACAATTTATGGACGCAATGCTAGTTAGCGTCGGCAACGATTTCTATTACAACTATTTAATGCCCACGTATTATGGCGAGTACGGTCAGTGGGGTGGCGAGAACAATCCGAACAACACTATTAGTATGGCAGGACAGACCGCCCTTGACAACGCCGCCAAAGAGTTTGCCAACAACTACAACCCAACGTGGGGGCAAAAGGGCAGTCCACTTGGCATCAGCGCCAAGCCACAAGAAATTGCTACCGTTCAAGAACTTCAAAAACTTGTTAGCGACACCGCCATGCAAAAGCAAATAACTAGTGCTGGTCTAATGACCGAACAGCAAATTACCGATTTGAAACAAGCAAACCAGATTTACCAAAACTACATTTCTGAAATAAAGGCATCGACCGGCTCGGCTCGCTACGCCATTGAACAGGAACTGTATCAAGTAATGAACACGGCGGCCGCCAAACCAGAAGCAGGACCGCTTTCGTATCTATTGACCGTACTGGCTAAAGCCCCAACCAAGTAGGAATAATGGCACAAGAAACCGCACCAGCAGAAAAGACCATGACCGCCAAAGACCTAATGAACATGGCCGAGATGTATCACGTCCCCATGTCCGAGGGAACCGTCAAACAGATTGCCGGGGAGAGCGTCACACCAGAAAAGGCAAGCGCCTTTGAAGAGTACGTAAAGACCGCTGCACAGGGCCTATACCCCACTCTCGCGCCACAGATTAAGGCGGGCATACCCACGGCATACCTGCTTGACCCATACCGTCAAATCGCCAAACAGAAGCTTGGTGACGACTTTGAACCAAACTTCCAGTCCGACCCCAAGGCAACGGCGGCGCTGACTGGTGGCACCGATCCGCAGACTGGGCGCCCAGTACCCATGTCGCTAGACCAATGGAAACAACACATTATGACCGAGCCTTCTTTTGGCTATGACAAAACGCCCGAAGCAATAGACAGGGCGCGTCAGGTTGTTCAGTCTATGCAGGCAGGCTTTGAACGCCCCAAAGGAGCAATGTAATGGCAACTACTGATTCCACGACGACCACGACCACGCCAGTCAATAGTGGCAATACCGGACTGTTTGGGGGAACCACACTGGGCAACGCGCCTGTTGGTTCGCCACTTTTATTTCCGTCAGACCTTTCGGCTAGTTTGAAGATTAAGCCTGGTTCAGGGCTTCTCTACCAACCAGAAGCAAAAGCTGGCGTAAAACAGAAAGCCTATGCCCCCACAACGGGTAAGGAACTGTACGAATCAATCTTTCAGTCCAAATATTCGCCCGAACAAAAACAACGATTAGTTGATACGTTCTTCCCAGCAGGCTTTGACCCGACCGGAAAAGACGCCAGCAAGGTTTTCTCCGCAGTAACGATGAACCTTACCGAGGCAACCAGAACTGGTAGCTCTACGGCAAACCTTGACCTGTACCGAACCCCAAGCATTTCCCAAATTGCCGGTTCTACGGTTGGAAACGAAATTATTGCGGCGCAAAACGCTGGCAATACCGCACAGGCGCAACTTACGCTTGGACGCACTTCAGCCACCGTTTCTCAGGAAGAAAGTGCTTATTCAATCGTTGCTCAGTACCTAGATAACTGGGGACTGTCTAGCGAGGCTGGCAAGGTCTACAACATGATTACGCACCAAGGCGATCAAGTCATTAATACCGACTCCATCCTTGAGGTTATCCGTGGCAACGCCCCAGCACCCTCTTATCTCGGCGCTAACGCAACCAACGAGTTTAAGACGGCCTACAACAACGCTTTCCCCGGACTGGCCTCTTACAACCAAAACGCCGCTAAAGCGGGTGGCGTCAATGTCCACATGACCGAAACGGCGTATCAGGACTACAGCACAAAGGTTATTGATTCGGCTACGCAGTACGGTATGAAAACGCCAAGCAAACAACAAATTGGCGAACTGCTCAACAACCATGTTTCTGCCGTTGAGTATCAACAGCGAGTTCAAGACATTTACACCGCCGTCGAAAATGCCGACCCTGGCGTTAAAGCCTTGCTTCAAAGTGAGTTTGGCATTAACAAAAGCGACATTACTCAATACCTTATTACTGGCGAGTTGCCTCGACCAAAGGGTGAAAAAGGCAAAATGCCCGCACCAGCCGGTATTCAAACTATGCAACGCCAGATTGCGACAGCCGACATTCAGGACTATTCTCAGCGCGTTGGGCTTAATGGGCTTAATCGTGGCGAAGCAGGATCGTTGGCACAAATGGCGAAATTGGCGGCGACCCAAGGTAATCAAGGGCTTGGCTACGGAATCACTCAAATTGAACAAGGGCTTCTTGGCGCCAGCCGTGACGTGGCTTTGACCAAGGCTTTGCCTGGTGCCGGTACTCCAACCGTTGATACCAAAACCCTTATTGCCTCTCAGCTTGCAGGCTTCGGTGGCATCAGCCAAGTTGCCGCTCAGACGCAGGTGGCTCGTGCCGAAGAAGCAAAGGTCGCCCCGTTTGAAAAGGGTGGTGGCTACGCCGAGAGCGCTAAAGGTGTTATCGGATTGGGCGCGGCCCGAACGTAGCGTAACATTGGCCTACTCGTAAGGTACAATTTAATCAGGTAGTTGGCCCTGTTTGGCCGCAGGAGCGCTAACCACCAAACCCATTTGGGGACGGCACAGCCCCGATGCGTAACAGGTGCAGTTTTACAACTTATCCGCTTTGTTAACCTCTGGCAAAGTGCGTACCCGCAAGGAGCGATTGCATGGCATACGATGACGATGAAGAATTAGAAGCCCAGCAGAACCAGCCGCTTGACCCGAACATTCGGAAGCAGTTGCGTGAAGCAGAAAAGGCTCGCAAGGAACTGGACGCTCTCCGTTCAGAACTGGAAGATTCCAAGCGTGAAGTGTTGCTGGCAAAGGCAGGAATTCCCGATTCACCTCTTGGAAACCTTTTCCGAGATGCTTACCGTGGTGAAGCGTCACTCGACGCTATCCGCGAAAAGGCCCGTGAGTATGGAATTTTGGATGCCCCAGCCCAGCAGTCAACACCATCGAATGACTTTGAACTCGAAGCCCTTCGCCGGGCGCAGGGTGCGACTATTGGATCGGTTGGCTCAACGCCAGACCCCCAGCAGGAGTACTACGCGGCCTTGGCGGGTGCGTCTAGCGTCGAAGAGGTCATGGCAATTGCCCGTGGTGATGTAGGCCGTAAGGTCGGCGTCACCACAACGGGGATGTACTAAGCCTTTCATTTCCCGAAAGGAATAATATCCAATGGCTGATGCCTACACAGGGTCTAGTACCCTTGATTTTTCAAAGGCAGCGTATGACCGACTGGCGTACTTCGCCCTTCGTCCTGAGCTGTACTTTGACGCCGCTGCCGATGTCCAGCCGACTGCACAGTCGATGCCTGGTTCTTCGGTAACGTTCACTATTGTCAACGACTTGCCCATCGCTTCTTCGGCTCTGACCGAAACAACCGATGTTACAACCGTTGCCCTCTCCGACTCGCAGGTCACGCTGACTTTGGCTGAATACGGTAACGCCGTACTCACCACTGCCAAGTTGCGTGGCACCTCGTTCGTGGACATCGACCCAGTTGTCGCTAACGTGGTTGGTTACAACGCTGGTGTTTCGATTGACACGATTGCCCGTGCTGCCCTCGACAACGGCACCAACGTGATGTACGCATCGGGTCTGGGCGCTACGTCGCTTGGTTCCGTAACGGCTCGTTCGTCGGTTGCTGCGGCAAACACTTTGTCCTCGTTGGACATTCGTGTCGCTCGCGCTCGTCTGCGCTCGCAGAACGTTCCCACGTTTGGCGGTATGTACGTCGGTTACATTCACCCCGACTTGGTTGCCGACCTTCAGGGCGAAACCATTTCTGGTTCCAACGTTCAAGGTTGGCGTGCGCCTCACGTGTACGCTCAGCCGGGTGAAATCTGGACTGGTGAGTTGGGTGCCTTTGAAGGCGTCCGTTGGATCGAAACGCCTCGCGCTCCCGTATTCGCGGGTGCCGGTGCTTCGTCGGCCAACGTCTACGGCACCATTGTCTTGGGCCGTCAGGCTCTTGCCAAGGCGTACTCGATGATTGACGGCAATGGCGCGTACCCGCACGTCGTGCCCGGTCCCATCACCGACCGCCTGCGCCGCTACGTCCCGCTGGGTTGGTACTGGCTGGGTGCTTACGGTATCTTCCGTCAGGCTTCCGTCATGCGCATTGAGTCGACCTCGTTGCTTGGTGCTGACATTGGTACCTCGTTCGACCCGACCATTGACATGGGTGAATCTACCGCTGCCACCACCTCGCTGTCAAGCGTTGCGTTCAACACGCCTTCTACGGGCTTCGCAACGTTCACGGCTTCGGCGGCTCCGGGTCTTTCTACCGACGATGCAGTTGTTATCTCTGGTGCCACCACCAGCGGCATCAACGGCACCTACGTTGTCACCGCGGTCAACACTGCACTCAACCAGTTCACGGTTGCAAGCAGCCTCAGCACCGGTACGCTCGGCTCCGCCAGCGTGGTCTACCCGGCCAACTAGTAGGAATAGGGGACGAGTATGCCATGGCCTCGTAATTGCGCCGCATGTCGTTCGTTCGACGTGCAGGCAGGGATTGATGAAATCCACTGCCTCATCTGCGGTCGTCTTACAGACCTCAACGGCGTACTCGTCCCCGTTTCCCACCAGTTCACCTCGGAGGAACTATGACAATCCCCACTGGCCTCGGCCTTACACGCGGAATCGACGCCGCAGACCCAATTCCCGGTCGCTCGTTTGATCGCGTTGCTGCCGCTCGTGCAAACAACGCATCAGCTGTCAAGGGAGAAACCTCGGACTCTTGCTATTGCGGCAAGTGTACCCTCGTAGACGCAAGGTGGATGTAATGGAATCACGCGCATCATTCAAGACGGTAGGTGAAGAATTTCTTCGCGCTACCGCCGCTAACAGCATTGACACGGGCTCTATCCCAACTCCAATCACCTCCACGACCACGAGTGGCCCAGCCAACCGTGGCATGGAAGCAAACACGAACCGCGACGGTTTCATGGCTCCGATGATTACCGGCATCACTGAAATCACCTACGGCGCCGCAACCATTCAGCCCGAAGTCATGCCCTTCCGTGTTCGAGAGGATATCTAATGCCAAGTCGTTACGATGAATCAGTGTACGGCGTCAATGCCAAGAAGGACGGGTTCGTAGTTGATATGCGCCCGACCACGCTACTTGAACAAAGCCAAATGGGTTTTGACCGGGTGAATATGCCGGTCGGTGACGCTACTGGTCCTCGCCCCGAAGTTCAGACTACGGGTGGCGCAAACCTCATTGACACGATTGCGGCAATCCAACTCGGAGCCATTGGGCGAAAGTAGGCGATAGTGGCAACCTTTACGCCACCAGTCGCCTATGACAACCCGCCCATTTTGCCTAACGGCGGTGGGTTGGCAAACCGTTTGTTTCGGTACTTTCCAAACCGGAAGCGTTACATAACTGTTTTCGCTTTGAGTGATGGCACGTTTGTACAAGACACGCCTAACGGTTTTGACCTAAATGGGAACCTTGTCCCGGTTACAAACACCAACATTCCGTATCCGTACAATCCGTCCGACCCTTCGGCACCGTATTCCACTTCGTACTACATCAACTATCAGGTAACGCCGCCCGTACCCACAATGGCCACCGTGTCTCATAACCCTTGGATTACTAAAGTGTATTTAGGCGAAACTGTTATTAGTGCGTCAGAACAAACTGCTCTGACTAATGCCGGATACGGAGGATGTATTCAATGACCGCTGTACGTCACAACACGGGGCTTTGCCCCGATGGTTGCTTTGGGTGCAAAGTGGCTTCGGTCGCTTTTGCTAGTTCTGCTATGCCGACTCGTTCTGAAGCTGGCACGGTAGAGCGCGAAACAAAAATTATGCACAAAGACGTTGCCGCGTACAGGCGACTTCGCAAAAACGGTTTGCAACCCAAGTCCGTCAAGGGTTCTGCCCGCCTTGAAGCCCGCGCTGATTCTAAATGGGAAGTGGAAACCAACACTACCTTGCAAGGCAACACCAAACTAGGAAAGCGACTTGACGAAATCCAAGGCGCAATTAACAAAGGCGAGTCCGTACTTTAATGACCACTTACACACTGTCTGGTGTCGTGTTAGGCCCTTCGGGGGCGTTGAACGGATCGAAGGTTACTGCCTACGCCTCAACGCTTTTCTCTGGGGCTGTTCCAACTGTCGGTACTGCCGCGCCTAGCGGTGGTGTCGTTGGCACGACAGTGTTTGGCCCCGTCACCACTGGCACAAACTTTGGCGGCCCTGGTCAATGGGAGATTACCGGCGTCACTGGTGGCATCGATTACTACATTCTTGTCTCGTACCCGACTGGCGCAACTGGCGCAACGAACTACTGGACGTATGATGACTCCCTGCTGTTTGCCAGCGGTGCCAGCGGTGTAACTACCTTTGCTGGTGGCTCCACTGGCCTCACCCCGGCGTCGGCAACCTCTGGGGCAATCACGTTGGCCGGTACGTTGGCAGTTGCCAATGGCGGTACTGGTGTGACCACCTCAACTGGTACAGGCTCCACCGTTCGCAACACGTCCCCTACCCTCGTGACCCCCGCTCTTGGCACCCCAGCATCGGGTGTGATGACCAACGTTACGGGCTTACCTCTGACGACCGGCGTGACGGGAACCTTGCCAGTCGGCAACGGTGGCACAGGTGTAACCACTTCCACTGGTTCGGGTAATAACGTTCTTAGCAACTCCCCCACGCTCGTAACCCCTGCTCTCGGTACTCCTTCTTCGGGCGTGATGACCAATGTAACTGGGCTTCCTCTCACAACGGGCGTGACCGGAACCCTTCCAGTTTTGAACGGTGGAACTGGTGTCACGACTTCGACGGGTTCGGGGTCTGTCGTTCTTTCAACGTCGCCCACTCTTGTCACCCCCGCTCTTGGCGCGGCCACGGCCACTTCTCTTGCGGCGACTGGTGAAGTTTCTGGCACCGACCTAAAGGCCACTGGTATCACGGGTGCTACGGCTGGGAACACTCGGCTTGTCGGTTCAACAACCGCAGGCGCACCGGCTTCTGGCACCTTCGCTGTCGGTGACGTAGTGGTGGACCAGACCGGGACGCTGTGGATTTGCACGACTGCAGGAACCGTTGGTAGCGGATGCATCTTTACTAACGAAGTGCCTCAGTCACTCGTCAATCGTTCGGCTACCGCTCAGGCTGGAACCGGCGAGTTCACCATCTACGGAACGGGTGGCGCTTCGGGTCAGACCATCACCCTGCCCGCTAACCCCGTCAACGGATCGCTGTACCAAATTAAGAACCTGTCGCCCTACACCGTGAACATCCTCGGTGGAACGCAGTCAATCTCCGTTTCGGGAACCATCTACTCGGCCTCGACGCCCTACACAATCCCGACCAATGCCGCCTACACCTTCGCCTGGAGCGGTGGCGTCTGGTACTGCATGATTACGACCGACATCAACAAAATGGGCGGTCTGCCTTTGGCTGTTGCGGGTGGTGGGACAGGCAACGTCATCGGTCAGACACCTGCGCAACAAGCGATCGCGTATGGAACCGTCGCTGAAACACTGCCTCGGTACTTGGTATCGGCAAGCCAGACTCCCGTTTCATCAATCTTTCGTACAACTGCGGTCTACCTAACTGCGGGGCAGGTCGTCAGCAGTATCACGGTGATGACCGATACGACTGCAAGCACCACATCTACGAACCAATGGGCTGGTCTGTTCACCATTTCGGGAACGCAACTTACTCTGGTTGCCGCTTCTGCCGGAGCAACCACATCGTCAATGGCTGCGACTACTGCGTTCACCTACAACATCGCCCAGATTGCCTCGGGCGCATCGTCCACCTACACCGTCCCAACGAGCGGGCTTTACTACGTCGGCGTCTGTATCACCAGCACAACAATGCCAAGCCTTGCCTCGGGTCCATCAATGAAGGTCGCCGCGTACTCGTCCGCTCCGTATCCCGCGTTGGCTGCCACTGGTTCGTCTTTGCCCGTCACTATCGGGACGACCTACACCTACTCGAACAGTGGTCAATTCATCTACTACGCTCTCAATTAAGGTTAAATTAAATGGCATCCATTATTACAGTCGGCAGTTCGGCCAGCACCACAACCGCTGGCTCTACGTTTAATGACGTTATTGAAAAGGTCTATCGCCGTGTTATGGGTGGTATTCGCGAGCGGTCGGTTCAACTAACCGGAACCTACGACAACGGCACAAGCATTACTTCTTTCACGCCAGGTTCAATCTCGTCGAGCAACTTCACGGTGGCTTTGTCTGGCTCACAAACGTCCGGCATTGTGCCCGGCGTCATCTTGGCTGTAGAACTAGAACTGATGTACGTATACGCCTATACCGCCGTCACCAGCACTACGGGGTACGCTCAGGTAGAACGAGGCTACAACGGCTCTGTAGCCACCTCTCACGCCATTACAAACACCAACCAGCCCCCGCTGGTATACCTCAATCCTCGCTACTCACGGTACGACATTGGCGTGGCGATTAACGACGACTTGCGTTCCCTATCCTCGCCCAGCAACGGACTGTTCCGCGTAGGCGTGGCACAGCTCACCTATAACCCCGTCTTTGCTGGTTATGACCTTGGAGCCTTGCCCGCTAACTTTATTGACATTCTTGAAGTGCGCTACCGCATCGCCCCGCCATACCGCACCTTTCCTGCCATTAAGCGTTGGAAGGTTATTCGCTGGCAACAGAACAGCACCGACCCCTCGTTCCCGTCTGGTTTGGGCTTAATCTTGTACGAAGCCGGTTGGCCCGGACTACCCATTTACGTCACCTACTCTGCGCCGTTTATCAAGTTAGTGTCTGGGTCTGACTCCCTGCTTAACACTCCCGGCACCAATGACGAAGCCCCGCCCTTTAATGGTTACAGCAGTTCGGTTGTTGCCTCTTTTACTGGTGCGACCACCGTTGGTTCGTCCAGCATCGCCCTAAGTGGTGTAACTGGTTTGTACATTGGTATGCCCGTTGCCGAAGGCGACGGCGCAAACACCTACATACCCCAGAACACAACCATTACTGGAATTAATACTGGTACGAATACCGTCACCCTAAGCAACGCCGCGTCAGCCACCAGTTCTGGCTCTATAACAATTAACTTCGCGGCACCAGTGACAATCCCGAATATGACGCCAACGATGCTTGACCTGCCCCCGCTAGGCGCCGAGATTGACTTGACCCAACCCCGTGAAATAAGTCGCAACTTTATGGAGTCACAGCCCGATCCGCGCAAGGCTCTAGAAGTGGTCGCTGGGTCGGTCGCTGGGTCTGTCAATGCGCTAGTTATGCGACGCGCCCAACGCATCTCCGAAGAAGCCGACCGGCTTACTCGTCAATACACGAAGGTTCGTGCCTGGTGACAATCAGTTACACAAACACGACCGGAGGGGCGGCGGGACTGGGTATTTTTGCCGTATCCATTACCGACCCAACTGGCGTTCCCTACCCTACCAACACAACGGCCTCCATCACTAGCGTCGCTTCAACCTCAACCACCATTACGTTTACTTGTTCGGCTCCGGTTGTTGGCGTTTTTGCGGTGAATCAGACGGTAGCCATTTCTGGTACCACGGGTACGGGTAGCACTACATATAACGGTAGTTATTACAGTATCGCCAGCGTGTCAGGAAGCACCTTTACGGTGGCAAGTACGCTTAACCCCGGCTCGGCTGCGAACGGTTTGGCGACGCTTTCCTACGCACCCCAAACACGCACCTTCCCCATTGACACTTCGTTCGAGCCGTATCGACGCGAGGCTTTTCGTCACCGCTCCATCCCCGCCCAGCGTGAGGCAATTCAGTTGTCAAACATCATGGGCGAAGGAACCGTTAACACGGAAGGTTTGTGGCGTCGAGAACAACGTGAATGGAACCAGGGCGCAGGACAGCAATACCTTGACCACCGTGGCGAGGATCAGTCCTCTCGCTACTTTTCCAGCAAGGGCGTGGACGTATTTAATTACCCATACCAAGCCACGCTTCTGCCTGACACTTACCGCGTTGATTCGGGTACGGTGGCGAGCAACCTGCAGGTCGTATCTTGCAACGGCTACATGGTCACTGGTTCTAGCGCGAGTGGAACCGTAACCGTAAAATATTTCACCGGCATTTCCACGCTCGGTTCTGCTTGGAGTTCATCTACAACGATGACGTTTTCCGGCACAGCTCCAACAACGCTGTACGGCATGACCACGGCAAACACCTATATTTATATTGCCACCAATAACGGCATTTGGTACGCAACGCCAGGGTACGGCAGTAACCCAAGCACCTTCTATTTGTTTGCTTCCGGCTCGTACAGCATGGTGGCGTGGGCTAACGACCAGTTGATTGCGGCGAATGGCCCTGCCCTCTATGCTTTCCAACCGCGAAATTCCTCAACCGCGGCACCTCTTTACGGTTCTGCGCCCAGCGTCACTATCGCTTCGCAGGCCATTTCCAGCATTTCAAACGGCACGGGCGGTCACGGTGGTTCGGGAACATTTGTTTATTTCTCTGGCCCATCCACAAACTTTGTTGTTGGTCAAAGCATTACTATTTCGGGCGCAAAGTCCAGCGCAGTATTTACCAGCATTGCCCTTTCGGGTACCACGGTAACGGCGACTCTTCTCACTGGCAGTTACAGCGGCTTTCAAGTTGGCAACAAAGTAAACGTGTATTTGGGTTTCGGCGGTAGCAACAAGACCGAATACGTAACCATTACCGCCGTCACCGGCACTACGTTCTCGTGGAACACCACCACCATAACAACCACAACCGGCTTTACTGGGGGTAGCGCCTATAGCGACACAAGCCTCTTTAACGGGGTGTGGAGTCTTACGGCAATATCGTCAACCTATTTCACCATCACGGATGCTACGGGTGCCACACTCACGGAGTCCGTATACGGTAGCGGTGCGGTCGGTGGAAACATTGGTGGTAATTCGGTTGCCGACCTTCTTTACACTCACCAAGACCCCAGCTGGAATTGGTCGAGCGCAATCGGCGGCGAAACACAAGTTTACTTTGCTGGCTACTCAAACCACGGTGGCACGAAAGGCAACGGGTGTATCTACCGTTCGGGCTTGCTCGGCTCTAGCACCACCTCGCCAACCAATACCACAACGGTTAGCACCGCCACCGTAGCCCAGCCCTTCCAGTTGGTCAGTCCGGTTCAGGCGCTCCCAATGTCGCCAGACGAGTACCCCACCTGTATCCAGTCGTACCTCAACTTCATCTTCATTGGCACCAACCGCGGTATCCGCATGACGCAGACTCTCAGCATTTACGATCCGTCTGCCACCGCTACCGGCGACCTCAAATCGGGTCCGTTGATTCCGAACATTCTTCAACCTTTAAGTAGCCCCGTTACGGCAATCATTGGCGACGGTCGTTTCGTTTGGTTTGCGTGGAACAATTACGATGCCACCAGCACCGGACTGGGCAAGCTGGACTTGTCCACCTACATCGCTGGCGACCCGCTGGCTCCTGTCTACTCTTCGGACCTTATGGTTACGGGTCAAGGAATTATCAACTCGCTTGCGTGGAACCCCGCACTCAACCTTCCGGTTATTGCCGTGGGCGGCCTTGGCGTTTACCAGCCATACGCCATCAACACAAACGGCGTTATGAAGGCGACCAAATACGTTTCCAGCGGTACGCTCCTTACTTCCATTTTTGACTACGGCATCCCCGACCAGAAAGCGCCCGTGTATTTTGAGTACGGTGGCGTTACTCCCGGCAACACGTCTACCCCAGCGTCCATCCAAGCAAATGTTATCTGCGAACCGCTTGAGTCTTTCAAACTGACGCTTCCAGTTACTACATTTGTTTCTCCGACCACCATTGGTACGGCGACCAAAGAGTACCCAATGCCCACGGTTAGCGGTATCTCTAACCCGAAGTCATCCCAGTTTCAAGTGCAGTTGACGTTGACCGCTGGAACCGTCACTACCACCGCCGACTCAACGCCCACCCTGTACCGCTGGACGCTCAAAGCGTTCCCAAACGTGGTTTCGGGTACCAACATATCTGCGGTGTTGCAACTGTTTTCGGTTGCGATGGTGGGTGGCGAAGAGGTTTACATAGACCCCTACGACAATTTCTATTGGCTGGAATCTCTACGTCAATCCCAGAACCTCGTCATTTATACCGAAGGTCCTTTAAGTGCCAGCATTTCGATTGTTGAATCATTGGACTGGATTCCTCACAAGCGCCGCGACAACTACGAAAACGGCTACGAAGGCGACTGCGTTATAAGCATTAAGACGCTAGGCCCATACATCTACACACCACAGAACACCTACTAAGGAGCAAAATGACAGATGCACGACAAGCAATAGTTGACTGGGCTAAATGGGCGCACGTCAACAAGGCGCACTTTAACTACACCGAAGGCCCACAGCGTATGGGTGGCATCGGCGTCTGGCCTCCCAAGTTCCCTTTCTTTGCCGACTGCTCGGCGTTCGTGACGTGGTGCTACTGGATTGCCGGAGCCGCAGACCCCAACGGACTGAACTACGACCACCAGGGCTACACCGGAACCTTGCTCAATCACGGCACGGAGATCCCCCTCGCTCAGGTTCAGCCGGGCGACGTGGTGGTGTACGGAGCAGGAACGGGCGAACACACAGCCCTCGTCGTAATCGCCGGAGCCGACCCCGTGACCATTAGCCACGGACAGCAGGGCGACCCCTCGGTGGTGAAGGTCAGCCAAGACGGACGTTTGCCACAACGCTACCTGCGCTTCGTGACCGCCGCCCCTGGTATCCGGCTCCCCTCGGAACTGGTCAACCCCGTAGTCAACGAACCTGCGCTCTTAGGGCCAAAAGCATGATGGCGAATATTCTTGCCTCGGCTAATTTTTGGTACATTACCGAAGCCCTCGTAGTTATTGGTGGTTCATGTGTTGGTGTTTGGCGGGTTGTCCACAACACCCTGACGAAATCGGTGGCCGAAAACTTGAAAGACTTACACGCGGAAATGGTGCCAAACCACGGAAGCTCAATGCGAGATGCGATCGACCGCATTGAAAGAAGCGTTGAAGAATTAAAGATTGAGTTGGCTCGGCATCTTGGCGCACACGAAGGGTTGTAATGAGGCGTTTCAAACATCCCATCACTGGGGAAAACATTGGGTTGGGAGAACACCTTTCATGGATAGCACAGAACGCGATTCGACGTTGGGAGTTTGTCGGCGTAGTGACGCTTGCTACGGTGGTCTGCTGGGGCATACAAACGGCAACTGTTCTGACTTGGTGGAACTACGCAGCGTCCTATAGTGCCGTCCTGATTGAACTGGTCGTCGGCATAGCGATGTACCAACAAACACGAAGCGATGCCCAAGTCATTCGCAAGATTCTGGCAATGGAAACACATCAGTTTTCCGAACTTAAAGAACTCATTGAACGAGTAGAAGGTGATTTAGAAACATACCATGACACAGGAGATGAAGCCGGGTGAACTTGTACTTTGCCACACAGCAGGAATCTTGGGCCGTGCCATTCGGGTTGCTGAACGGCGCTTACAAGACAGTCGGTTCTCCGAATGGAACCACGTTGCAGTTGTTGACCGATGCGTGGACGGCGAGTGGTACGTCATTCAGGCCGAACCCTCTGGCGTAACAAGCGACAAGCGACTAATAGACATCGCTCCACACGGGCGATACGAAGTCATACCGCTACCGTCCTCGGCTAACCGTGAGAAGTTGCTGGCCTTTGCTCGCGCCCAAGTAGGCGATAAGTATTCGTTCCTGTCTATCTTCTCTGCCGCTTTCGATATGTGGCTTCCCGATGCGATTTGTTTGCGTAAGGGCGATACGTGGATTTGTTCGGGGCTTGTTGCGGCGTCGCTTTGGTTTGCTGGCTTTGAACCACTGATGAGGCTCAACGATGTTTATACCTGCACACCAGCAGAAATAGCGCAAGCTTGTACGTCTGTGTGCTAGAATAGGCAGGACCAAGGAGGTCTTGCTTTGACGCTCTCTCCTATGATTCACGTAGTCATTCCCGACACTCAGGCAAAGCCGGGTGCGCCCACCGACCACCTTCGCTGGATAGGTCAATACATTGTTGACCACTTCAAAGACCAGCCCATAAAGATTATCCACTTGGGCGACCACTGGGATATGCCCTCGCTTTCCTCTTACGACAGGGGCAAGAAGGCGATGGAAGGTCGCCGCTACCTAGCCGACATTGAGGCGGGGAATCAGGCGTTTGTCGTTCTCAACCAGGCATTGACCGAACTCAACAACACGCGCCGTCGAACTAAACACGCTGGCTGGCAACCCGAACGCTACATCTTGCGGGGCAACCACGAGGACCGTATCGAACGCGCCGTGAGTATGGACGCTCAACTGGACGGCGTTCTGTCCTACGAGCAATTCAATGACGTGGAGCTGGGCTGGGCTCCAGTCCCCTTTCTTGACATTAAGTGGCTAGACGGCATTGCGTACAGTCACTATTTCTACAACCCCATGACCGGCAAACCCTTGGGAGGGACCGTTGACGCAAGGCTCAAAACGATTGGACACTCTTTTACGATGGGCCACCAGCAAACGCTCGCGTACAGTCTCCGCTATGTCGCCGGAAGAAGTCAACACGGTCTTGTCGCAGGCGCGTGTTACCTACATGATGAGGACTATAAAGGCCCGCAGGGGAACGCGCACTTCCGAGGGATCATCGTTAAGCATGAGGTCGAAGATGGTGCGTACTGCCCTATGTTTATTTCTCTTGATTATCTTTGTCGCCGTTACGAAGGTGTGCGTCTAGCCGTCTTTATGAAAAAGAAATATGGCGTATTGATTTGACGCCGCCCGTGGCGCTGTGTATCTTGGTGCCATGTTAAAAATAAAATGGAGACAGCAAGCGGCGTGTGCCGGAGCGGATACGAGTATCTTCGTTCCAAAGGTAGACGACTACGTTACGCCTGAACGCAGGGAAATAGCACTATCTTTTTGTGCGACTTGCCCCGTGCGCCGGGAGTGCTTAGACTACGCTTACGAATCAAAGTCAATCGGCATCTTCGGGGGGATGACAACCCACGACCGCCGAAGGAACCTATACAAATGGAAGAGAGGGGAACTATGAAGTTCCAAATCGAATTGGATGCTGGACAGCTGGCGACGTTGCACATTGCCTTGACGCTTGGGGCGCTTAAGTGGCCAGGCACGTCAACGGAGACTGAGATGAAAAATCTGTCTACGTTCGTCACCAACAACTTCAAAATCATTGACGGGGAAGAAGCCTAATGACTGTTGTTGCCGCCATCGTCACGCCTGGCGAATCGTTTATCGGTTCAGATAGCCTCGCCGCCGTTGGGGAACTCTGTGCGCCGTCAGCCAGTCCGAAGATTGCTAAGTTCGGGACCATGCTGGTCGGGTTCGCTGGGTCGTGGCGAGCGGGGCAACAGTTCTTTGACCACTGTGCGATTTTGGCACACCCAACATTAAAGCAAGCGTTGGAGTTTGAAACCACGGAGACAGACTGGAATTTTCTCGTTGTAGAGAACAGTCGTATCTTTGAGGTAGCTTCGGATCGAAGCGTTATTGAGGCTACCACCGATGAGGGTTATTCCTACGGAGCCATTGGGAGCGGTGCGCCGGTTGCCCTAGGTGCTTTGGGATTCAACTACACCTTTGACCGTAGCGACCTGCTACGTGCCCTAGAGGTGGCTGGGCTACACACCACCAACGTAGGCGGCCCATACCGAATCATTGGTCAACGGGATTGATGCTTGACAGATGTAACACCCATGCTGTACCGTGAAGTATCTCTTGAAAGGGGAAATATGTTTTACGCAGATAATCCATTAATCACAAGTGCGCTCGTAGAAGAGTTGCACGTTAAGTCAGCAGTACCGAAGCCCACCGCTCTCGGCACTCCGCTTCGCTACTCGTCAGCCTTTGGCTGTGGTCGCCAGCAGGGGTACGCCGCTTTGGGCGTTGAGCCAACCGAACCGATGGACGAAGCCGGAGCCTGGGCTACCGGGCTTGGCACCATTGTTCACGAAGCACTACAGGATGCACTCAGCCGCAAGTTTCCATCCTCGCAGTTTGAGGTGGCGTCTAGGTTGGGTGAAATCAGCGGATCGTGCGACGCACTTATCAGCCTTGACGACATTCGCAACAACGCCGTGTGGGACGTGGACTGGAACCAAGGTACGCACGTTCTGTACGAACTAAAGACGATGGGCACCTACTCCTTTGACAAGCAGGTTGGCTGGAACCGTATGCGCGGAACCGTCAGCCACGAAGGTGAAGGCCCAGCGTTGAAGGCTATTGCCCAGGCTGGTATGAACGCCCTCGGCATCATGGACTCGTTCGGTCACATTGACATTCAGTGGCTCGTTATGGGCAGCATCACCTTTGAGGCGCTGTCTAAGAACAAGGCTTCAAGCATGGGCATCGAAGGAACCAACCGCTTCTTGGCAGAGTTTTACGTTCCTCGCTCGGAGTGGGAGCCGGTCGCCCGCGAGGAATTGGCTCGCATGGAGAGCTTGGCTTACGTTGTGGACCAGGGCTACATCCCCGACCGTCACGCCGTTACCGATGGCGGTCAGTTCCTTGAACT
>Ga0214175_1000174_pt1 | contig 22191 bp, 17 predicted proteins | sample TroBogEpilimnion_17_FD_153013 | JGI IMG/M metagenome (GOLD analysis project Ga0214175, IMG submission 153013) | Freshwater microbial communities from Trout Bog Lake, WI - 09AUG2007 epilimnion | ecosystem: Environmental > Aquatic > Freshwater > Lake > Epilimnion/Euphotic zone | place: Trout Bog...
GTCGTGACCGCCGACTCGACCGGGCGGCGCTTGAATTCGTGGCTGACGTCGTCGCCGATGGCAACACCGAGTGCACGGTGCTTCTCCCCCGACGAATCTTCAACTCTCGTATCAGCCGCTTCCTCCACGACCGCTCCGCTGACAAGATCGCCGAGGCGCTGACGACCGTGCCCCACGTCGCCGCCACCATCGTGCCGTTCAACCTGAAGGCCGCAGGACGGCAACTCACCTTGGACGACCTGCGAGACGAAGAGGTCGACGCAGCTGCCGCCACGAGCGAGTCCCACCAGCCGAAGATGGCCGAGATCGACCTCGCCCTCGCCGCTCGAGCAGAGGGCACCATCAAGATCGCCGCACTCGAGACTCGGCAGCGCGCCAAGGTTGCTGGACGAGTTCGCTCCATTCGGATTCAGCCTGCCCGCGATACCTCCAACCTCGAGTGCGTCCTCACCGATGACACCGGTGACATCACCATCACCTTCCTCGGTCGTCCGAATATCCCTGGAATCACTCAGGGGACCCGCCTCGTCGCCGAAGCCATGGTGGCCGAACGCGATGGCGTGCTGCAGATGACGAACCCCGAGTACGAACTCGTGGCCGAACCCGGTGAGTAGGGTGCCCATGGTTGCCCCGTCACCGTCGCCTAGGGTCGAGGCTCCACGCGGCGACCACGCACTCGAGCAGGAGAAAGGAGCACTCCGTGGCTAAAGCACTCGTCATCGTCGAGTCTCCGGCCAAGGCCAAGACCATCCAGGCCATGCTCGGGTCCGACTACGTCGTCGAATCCTCCATTGGGCACATCAGAGATCTCCCGAACGGTGCCGATGAAGTTCCCGCCGTCTACAAGGGCGAAGACTGGGCGCGACTCGGCGTGAATGTGAACGACGGCTTCAAACCGATCTACGTCGTCTCTCGGAACAAGAAAGACGTCGTCAAGAATCTGAAGGCGCAGTTGGCGAAGGTCGACCAGCTCTTCCTCGCCACCGATGAAGACCGCGAAGGCGAGTCGATCGCCTGGCACCTCTTGGAGGTCCTCAACCCTGGACCCAAGGTCGACGTTCGACGCATGGTGTTCCACGAGATCACGAGAGCAGCCATCGAACGGGCCGTCGTCGACTCGCGTGAGCTCGATCGACGCCTCGTCGACGCCCAAGAGGCACGTCGCATCCTCGACCGTCTCTACGGCTACGAGGTCTCGCCGGTGCTGTGGAAGAAGGTGCTGCCTCGCCTGTCTGCCGGTCGAGTGCAATCGGTTGCCACCCGACTCGTCGTCGAACGGGAACGAGAGCGCATGGCCTTCACCTCTGCCACCTGGCATGACGTGACCGCCACGTTCACGAAGACCCCGGACTCCTTCGGTGCCACCCTCGTGAGCCTCGGCGGGGTGGACCTCGCTGGATCGAAGGACTTCGACTCCACGGGTTCGAAGACCTCTGATCGCCTCGCCCTCGACGGGCCCTCGGCCGCCGCGCTCTCCGCTGCGCTACCGAACGCCGCGTTCAGCGTGACCTCGGTCACCGAGAAGCCCTTCACCTCTCGCCCGCAGCCTCCCTTCATGACCTCGACCTTGCAGCAAGAGGCCGGCCGCAAACTGCGTCTGTCGGCACAGCGGGCGATGCAGACCGCCCAGCGCCTCTACGAGCAGGGCTGGATTACCTACATGCGGACCGACTCGACGACCCTGTCCGACCAGGCCCTCCAGGCCGCTCGGTCCCAGGCTCGAGAGCTCTACGGCGAGGCCTACGTCCCAGCCGAACCGCGTCGCTACGAGCGCAAGGTGAAGAACGCCCAAGAGGCCCACGAAGCCATTCGCCCGGCCGGAGAGACCTTCCGCACCCCCGACGAAGCGGCCCGGAGTCTCTCGGGAGACGAGCTCCGGCTGTACGAGCTCATTTGGATGCGCACCGTGGCATCCCAGATGGCCGATGCTCGGGGCACCAGTGCCCAGGTGCGCCTCACCGCCACCGTGCCGGGGAGCGCAGCGGCGTTCGCTGGTCAAGACGCCGAGTTCCAAGCCAACGGGCGCGTCATCGCGTTCCCCGGGTACCGCCGGGCCTACGTCGAAGGTGCGGACGATCCAGAAGCTGAGTTGGCCGACCAAGAGAAGATCCTGCCGGCCCTGGCTGTTGGTGACATCGTCACCGCGTCGGACTTCGAAGCCGTGGATCACCACTCCCAGCCTCCGGCTCGCTACACCGATGCCTCACTGGTCAAGAAGATGGAAGAGCTCGGCATTGGTCGACCGTCCACCTACGCCAGCGTCATCTCCACCATCCAAGACCGTGGCTACGTCTGGAAGAAGGGGCCGGCACTCGTTCCCTCCTTCATCGCCTTCGCCGTCGTCTCTCTGCTCGAGCAGCACTTCAGCGACCTCGTCGACTACAACTTCACCGCCTCGATGGAAGACGACCTCGACGCCATCGCCAGTGGTCAAGAAGAAGCCCTGCCCTGGCTCAGTCGCTTCTACTTCGGCGACGACACCGCGGGCACCGAGACCGAGCGCATCGGGCTCAAGAGCGCAGTCACCACTCACATCGATGAGATCGATCCCCGAGCCATCAACACCATCGTCCTCGGCGCTGATGAGAACGGTGAGATGGTCGTCGTCCGTTCGGGCAAGTACGGCCCCTACCTCCAGCGCGGTGAAGAGCGAGCGTCCATTCCCGACGACACCCTCCCCGATGAACTGACGGTCGAACGAGCGCTCGAACTCCTCCACGCACCGAGCCAAGACCGCGAGCTCGGTGCTGACCCGGCCACGGGACTCCCGGTCTTCGCCAAGGCTGGCCGCTACGGCCCCTACGTCCAACTCGGCGAGATGGAGGGCACTACCAAGCCCAAGACCGCGTCGCTGTTCAAGGACATGGACCTCGGCACCTTGACGCTCGAGGACGCGCTCACGCTGCTGTCGATTCCACGGACCGTCGGTGTCGATCCCGAGAGCAACCTCCCCATCGAGACCCACAACGGCCGCTACGGCCCTTACGTCAAACGCGGGACGGACAGTCGGAGTCTCGAGACCGAGCAGCAACTCCTCACCCTCACCATGGATGAGGCGCTCGCCATCTTCGCCCAGCCCAAGCAGCGCGGCCGGCGCGCCGCAGCACCACCGCTCAAAGAACTCGGTCCCGACCCGGTCACCGGCGTGGTCATCCTCTTGAAGGAAGGGCGATTCGGTCCCTACGTCACCGATGGCACCACCAACGCCAGCCTCCGCAAGGGTGACACCGTTGAGGAGCTGACCCCCGAGCGAGCTGCCGAACTCCTCGCTGATCGCCGTGCTGCTGGACCGTCGAAGAAGGCGACCAAGAAGGCGGCAGCGAAGAAGGCACCGGCCAAGAAGGCTGCGGCGAAGAAGACGGTGAAGAAGGCAACCGCCAAGAAGACGGTCGCCAAGAAGACGCCTGCGAAGAAGGCTGTCGCCTTGAAGGCTGGAACTGTCGCTCCTTCGGAGGACTGAGATGGCTGGGTGCTTCATCGTCTTCGAAGGCATCGACGGTTCTGGGAAATCCACCCAAGCACGCCGTACCGCAGAGCGACTCGGTGCACTCTCCACCTTCGAACCTGGCGACACCCCACTCGGGGTTGAACTGCGCCGACTCCTCCTCCACGATGATGCTGCCGCGCCAGTTCCAACCGCCGAAGCCCTCCTCATGGCTGCCGATCGCGCTCAGCACGTCCACACCCTCATCAACCCCGCACTCGATGCTGGCCGCCACGTCGTGAGCGACCGGTTCTCCGGCTCCACCCTCGCCTACCAGGGCTACGGCCAGGGCATCGACCTCGACGTGCTCACATCCGTCGTCACGTTCGCCACCAGTGGCCGTCAGCCCGACTGCACGATCCTCCTCGACTGCGATCTTGCGACCTCCAAGGCTCGCCTCGGCCAGACGAAACCCGATCGCTTAGAGGCCCTCGACACCGCGTTCCACGAGCGCGTGCGCAACGGCTTCTTGGCCCTCGGAGCAGCGCACCAATGGGTCATCATTGACAGCACGGCTGACCTCGATGCCGTGTGCGCTGCCGTCGATGCAGCGGTCGATGCAGCCGTGGCGAAGACGTCGTGACCGCAACCTTCGACGACGTCGTCGGCCAGCGCGAGGCAGTCGATGCACTTCGTGCCGCCCTCGTGCGACCAGTCCACGCCTACCTCCTCGTCGGGCCCCCGGGGTGCGGCAAGGAGGTCGCTGCCGACGCCTTCGCCGCCGCCCTCGTCTGCCCGAACGGTGGATGCGGCACCTGTCGCAACTGCGAGTTAGCCGCCAAGGGTCGTCACCCCGACATCGTGCACTCGACCCGTTCAGGCGCCACCATCTCGGTGGAGGATCTCCGAACGGCTGCCACCTTGGCCCAGCGCCGACCCTTGGAGGCCGCTCGTCAGGTGCTCATCATCGAGGACTTCCACTTGGCCACCCGGTCAGCGCCGGCCCTGCTCAAGACGCTCGAGGAACCGCCGGCGACCACCGTCTTCCTCCTCCTCGCCGACGACGTGCCACCGGAACTGGTCACGGTCGCCTCTCGGTGCGTCGAGGTGGCCTTCCCGCCCCTGTCGACGGCTGAGATTGCTGCCGCGCTGGCCGGCGACGGTGTCGAGGCGACAACGGCCCGAGAGGTCGCCCGAGCCAGTGCAGGAAACCTCGACCGAGCCCGTCTCCTCGTTGCGGATCCCTCCTTCGCCGAACGGCTGTCGCTCTGGAGGAACGTGCCGGCAGTGCTCGATGGGAACGGCGACATCGCGGTCATCGTGCGCCAACTCCTCGACGCCACCGACGCCGCACTCGCTCCGCTGAAGGAACGACACGCAGAGGACCTGGCGGCGCGTGAAGCTGCCAGCGAAGCTGCTGGCGAGCGGTCCATGCCCGGACGCAAGGAGTTCCTCGACCGTCAGGCCCGCCTCGAACGGCGCTACCGCGGCGAAGAGCTCCGAGCTGGACTGTCGATGCTCCAGCGCGCCTACGGTGACCTCCTCGCCGAATCCCTCGGGAGCGATGCCGAGAGCACCGCCGAAGCCAAGGCGTGCGGGCAGGCCATCGATTGCATCACGTCGTCCATGGCCTCGATGAAGCACAACCCGAACGAGACCCTGCACTTCGAGGCGCTCCTCATCGCGCTTCGTCGATGCAAGGTGCGGGTCTAGGCCCCAACCGGCGGGTTCCAGGAGAGCTTCGCCACTCGCTTCTGGGCGACGTAGCCGTGGTCGACGAACCAGCGAGCGGAGTCGTAGAGGGCGAGGGCGGCAGGCCGAGCGGTGTAGCCGAGCTCCTCGCGCGCCCGCTGGTCAGAGAAGACCATGGCGGTGGCTGCCATCTGCGCCGCCTCGAGCGGCACCCGTGGCGGTCGCCGGAGCAAGGTTCCTTCGACGAACTCTGAGACCCGCGCCGCACTCGTCGGGAGAAATGCAGGGAAGGATCGATCCGCTGGAGGCAGACCCGTGACCCGTGCCAAGGTCCGGAGCAGCTCCGCCATCGTCAGGTTCTCGCCACCGCAGATGTAGCTGCGCCCTTGGCGACCCCGTTCGAACGCTGCGAGGTGTCCGTCGGCGAGATCATCGACGTGGGCCACGTTCATCTTCGTGTCCACGAAGCCCGGCATCTGCCCGCTGAGGTAGTCGAGGACCACCTTGCCCGATGGCGTCGGTCGGTGGTCGTAGGGGCCGTGGGGCATGGTTGGCTGCACGAGCACGATCGGCGCTCCTTCGGCCGCCATGCGGAGCACCTCGTGCTCAGCCACGTACTTCGTGTGCTTGTAGTTCCCGTGGAGACCGTCGATCGTGGCGTAGGAGGTCTCATCAGCGAGACCTCCCTTCGCGGTCACCTCGAGACCCAAGGTGGCAACCGAGGAGGTGTAACAGATGCGCCGCACCGAGGCCTCGAGCGCTGCGGTGATGACGTTGCGGGTTCCCTCGACGTTGACGGCGTAGAAGGAGGCGGGGTCACGTGGCCAGAAGCCGAACTTCGCGGCGAGGTGGAAGCACGCTGTGGCTCCTTCGAAGGCACGGGCAAGAGCGGGGCTCGAGGTAATGTCAGCCACCACTCGCTCAACGTCGAGGCCGTCGAGGTTCGACGCCACCGCTCCGGGCTCGAGGAGGGCGCGAACCCGGCAGCCACGAGCGAGGAGCGCGCGAACAACCGCAGAGCCAATGAACCCAGCAGCACCAGTCACGACGACCACGTCATCGCTCGTCAAGGGGTGGGTGACGTCGTTCACCGCTGCGTCACCGAGGACTTGCGTCGAGTCCGCTTGAGCGTCCCCTTGGCCATGGTGGCGCCGAACTGGACGAGCCAGGTCGATGAGGCTTCAGCCTTGGTCAACAGGTCGTCGAGAGCGTCGGCAAACTGATCGATCTCGGCTGGGCCGGCGATGAGGGGCGGGAGCAACTTGATGATGTTGGCGTTGTCCGCCGCCACCTGGGTCAAGATCCCGTACTCATGGAAGAGCGGAACCACGAGCGTCTGGCTGAACATCGCCGGACGGAGGTGCTCAACGGCTCGATACCGCCGCCGCAGCCCTGGGCTCGAAGGCGCGTCGAAGGTGAGGCCGATCATCTGTCCACGACCGGTGATGGCGGAGAGGACGTCGTGGCGAGCAGCAACCTCACCGAGGCGCTGCTTCCACAGATCGCCCATCGCGGCAGCGTGGGCCACGATGCCCTCATCGTCGAAGACCGACAAGGTGGCGAGACCCGCCACCATGGCCAGCTGGTTGCCTTTGAAGGTCGTCGAGTGGACGAGCGCCTTGTCGAGTGAGGAGTAGACCGAGCGGTAGATGGCGTCTGAGGTGAGCAGCGCAGCCACGGGGACGTAGCCCCCGGAGAGGGCCTTGCTCACGGTGATGAGGTCAGGTTCGAGGCCATCGTGGTCGTGGGCGAAGAAGGTTCCGGTTCGGCCGAGTCCCGTCTGGACCTCATCGCAGATGAAGAGCGCTCCGGCCATCTTGAGCGTCGATGCGATCTCCTTCCAGGTGGCGGTCGGCAGTTCGTAGACGCCCTTGCCTTGGATGGGTTCGGCGATCAGCGCAGCGACGTCACCCTTGACCAGTTCTCGAGCAATCGCGTCAACGTCACCGAAGGGGACCTTCGTGGCCCCCTCGAGCATGGGTCCAAACCCCGTGCGGAAGGATTCGGTTCCGTTCACCGACAGAGCTCCGAGGGTGAGCCCGTGGTAGGCGTGGTCGAAGTAGAGGATCCGAGCGCGCTTGGTCGCCGCTCGGGCGAACTTGATGGCGGCTTCGACCGCTTCTGCACCCGAGTTGCAGAAGAACGCCCGGTCGATGCCTCGGTGGCTGCGACGGACGAGTTGCTCGGCGAGGAGGCCGGGGAGGAGCGCGCAGTCCATCTGGACCATGTTGGGCAGATCGGCGTCTAAGGCATCGTGGAGGGCCTGCTTCACGACCGGGTGCGATCGACCGAGGGCGAAGACGCCGAATCCGGAGAGGAGGTCGAGGTAGCGCCGACCAGTGTCGTCGATCAGGTAGCACCCCTCGCCGCGCTCGTAGAAGCGGTCGAACCCCAGGGTCTTGACGACGCCGGCGAGTTGGGGATTCAGGTACTTCGCGTGGAGCTCGAAGTTCTCACCTCGGCGCTCATGGAGGACGGTCGCTAGATCGAAGGTCATCACCACTCCACTGTTCGGACGATGCCCATGGTACGCAGCAGGCCGGAGCGACGCACTGTTCGCCGGCGACGAGCAATCGTGGCGATGCTCTGGCATGCTGCAGACGAAGCGAGGTGCACCCCATGATCCGCCCTACCCCACAATTCGCCGCTGTCGCCCTGATGCTCGGAACCGGCGCACTGCTCTCGGCTGGACCGTCATCTGCTGCCTCGCTCCAACCCCATGCCGTGCATCCCTGCAGTCCAAGCAACGTCACCGTGCGCCTCGGCGCCTGGCAGGGAACCGCTGGGACGTTCTACGTGCCCGTGATCTTCACCGTGAAGGCAGGAACCTGCACCCTCTACGGCGTGCCCGCCATCCAGCCGCTCGGTGGCACGAACCACCACCCCGTCGGGCCGGTTGCACAGAATGCATCGATCGGCCAGATGCCGGTGTTGCACACGGTGAGTGCAGGTCATTCAGTCAGCGCATCCATTGGGTTCGGCGATACTGGCAACTACCCCGCAGCTCGGTGCCACGCGGCAGGCGTCAACGGGATCGCCGTCACTCTTCCCTCACTCGGCGCAACAAAGTACGTGGCGCTGTCCTCGTCGGTCTGCACCGCACTGTCGAGTGTGTCCACACGCCTCATCGTGTCAGGCACCGGCGGCTGAGGGTTGCTCATCATCTGGGCATCGCTGCAACGATGATGAGGGCCCCTTACGCGATCTGAAGGCGATCGTCGCCAACACGAACGGTGACCTCGACGTCGACACCGAGTTCGCGCAGATAGCGGCGGAGTGTCGACAGTTCCGTGCTCTCGAGCTCGCCTCGCTCAATTTGACTCACTCTGGCTTGGGAGGCGCCCATCAAGGTGGCCAACGCTTGCTGGGTCAGCCCGAGGCTCTCTCGAATCTCCGCCAGTCGATGCATCCGCACCTCACCGCGGAGTTTGGACTCCTCGATCCGCACGGCATCCTCGTCGAGCAGGCCATTCTTGACGGCTTACTCTCGAACATCCCTCCACTGTTTCGCTGTTGCCATGTTCCTTTCCTCCGATACCTTCTCGATAGTCGCCCGCGATCCAACGCATAAGTCGATCCTTAGCCGTTAGCAGGCTCCGCTCGCCGGCACCGGGCCCAATCACCGCTCTTGCCCCCAGCGACGAGCAACACCGCTCTCCAAGCAGGCTATGAGCGCGTCTCGCGTGGTGCAAAGCGTCTCAGCGAACGGAGGCTGAGATGAAATGTGACACTGGACGAGCGATCCCCACGCTGACTCCCACTCCGCGGTGCGCGTTCATCGGGTCGACGAGCCGCACTGCACTCCTGTGGAGCGGACTGACCCCGGTAGGCTTGGGACGCAGGGAGCCGCGGAGGTGAGCAATGTCGGATCGAGCTGCATTCAACGCCTCCTACGAGGCAGCGCCGAAGCGCAAGCGCACCTTCGCCACCATGTCGGGCATCGAGCTCGACCCGGTCTACGGCCCTGACGACGCTGAACTCCCCGGTCAGTACCCCTACACCCGGGGGATCTTCCCCTCGATGTACCGGTCGAAGCTCTGGACGATGCGCCAATTCGCTGGTTTCGGCTCGGCCAGCGATACGAACGCCAGGTTCCACCAACTCCTCGCCAGTGGTGGCACCGGGCTGTCGACGGCCTTCGACATGCCAACGCTGCTCGGACGCGACTCCGATGACCCCTTCGCCCGTGGTGAGGTTGGAAAGGCTGGCGTCGCCATCGACACGGTGGACGACATGGCGACCTTGTTCGCCGGCATCGACCTGAGCGCGGTCACCACCTCGATGACCATCAACTCCCCGGCTGCGGTCATCATGGCCATGTACCTCGTGGTGGCCGAAGAACAGGGAACCTCCAGCCACCACCTCGGCGGCACGCTCCAAAACGACATCTTGAAGGAGTACCAGGCGCAGAAGGAGTACGTGTTCCCTCCCGAGCCGTCGGTGCGCCTCGTGACCGACCTCGTGGCCTTCACGACGAGGGAGATGCCCAAGTGGCACCCCATCTCGATCTCGGGCTACCACATTCGCGAAGCAGGATCCACGGCTGCGCAGGAACTGGCCTTCACCTTGGCCAATGGCTTCGCCTACGTCGAAGCGGCCATCGCCGCTGGTCTCGACGTCGACGCCTTCGCCCCACGGCTGAGCTTCTTCTTCAACGCCCACATCGACTTCTTCGAAGAGATCGCCAAGTACCGCGCCGCTCGGCGGATCTGGGCTCGGACCCTCAGAGACCACTACGGCGCCACCTCGGAGAAGTCGTGGCAGCTCAAGTTCCACACCCAGACTGCCGGCGTGTCCTTGACCGCCCAACAACCTGAGGTCAATCTCGCACGAGTGGCCATTGAGGCACTCGCGGGGGTGCTCGGTGGCACCCAATCCCTCCACACCGACTCCTACGACGAGGCCCTCGCCCTGCCGACGGAGAAGGCCGCCCGCTTGGCGCTACGCACCCAGCAGGTCATCGCGGAGGAGACCGGGGTTGCCAACGTGGCCGATCCCCTCGGTGGATCGTGGTTCGTCGAAGCCCTCACCGATCGGCTCGACGCCGAAGCAGAGGCGATCTTTACCCACCTGCGCACCCTCGGTGGCGGCGACATCCTCCCCGGCGTCTACGCCGCCATTGAAGAGGGCTGGTTCCAAAATGAGATCGCAGACGCTGCGTATCGCGCGCAGCGAGCCGTCGCCAGCGGCGAGGCGATCGTCGTCGGTGTGAACGGCTACACCAACGGTGACGACCGCAGCGAGACCGACATCTTGTACATCGACCACGCCGTCGAAGCCGAACAGCTCGTCCGCTTGGCTGCCACCAAGGCCGCTCGTGACGACGCTGCGGTGCAGGCTGCCCTGGACGCCATCACCGAAGCGGCAGCCGATCCGACGGCGAACCTCATGGAACCCCTCATCACCGCGAGCCGCGTGCGCTGCACCGTGGGCGAGCAGATGCAGGCCATGGAGAAGGTCTTCGGGACCTGGATCGAACCGGCGCTGCCATGAACGCCCCGGTGCGCGTGCTGCTGGCCAAGGTTGGCCTCGACGGTCACGATCGGGGCTTGCGCGTCATCGCCCGGATGCTGCGTGACGGAGGGTGCGAGGTCGTCTACGCCGGCCTCCGCCAGACTCCCGCCATGATCGCTGCGACCGTCGTGCAAGAAGACGTGGACGTCGTTGGGATCTCCCTCCACAACGGTGGGCACCTCACCCTCGTTCCCGACGTGATCGCCGCGCTTCGGTCCCAAGGACTCGACACCCCGGTGGTCATTGGCGGCATCATCCCCGACCGCGATCTCCCCACCCTCACCGAAGCAGGAGTGGTCGCCGTCCTCGGTCCTGGGGCCTCCGAGGACGAGGTACTCACCGCAATCCGCCAGGCAGCGCAGCAGTCGCACTGACGCTGCACGACCTTGCTCTGTGACGAAATTCGGTCGCCTTGGTGACCGTTGAGTAACATGGCGAGATGCGGAAATTCGCAGCAATCCTCGCTGCGCTCTCCGTGGTCATCCCTGTGGCGCTCGTGAGCGCGGAGACCTCGGCTGGAGCGTCGACGACGTACCTCTGTAAGAGTGCGGCGTACACCTGCACGACCGGTGGCTACAACGCCCGGACCGCTGCGCACTCAGGGTGGGCCTGGCGCTTCTACGGCGGATCGATCCCGCACTACAACGCGTACGGGCCCCACAACTGCACCTTGTACGCCGCGTTCCGACTCGAGCGCGAGGGCATCGTCCTCAACTGGCACGGAGATGGCGACCAGTGGGCTGCACTGGCCCGGGAGCACGGTGCCACGGTGAACGCCCAACCCGCAGTTGGTGCCATTGCGGAGTGGAACTCCAACCACGTCGCCTACGTCGAGCGAGTGCTCCCCCACGCGATCATCATCTCCGACGACAACTGGTCCGGCGCCTACACCACACGCCAACTCCTGACCAAGTCCGGAAACTGGCCCTCGGCCTTCATCCACTTCGCCCGGCCAACCGTGCCCCTCGCGGTGGCGCTCGCGCAGCCCGTGGCCCACGTCGCCAAGATGCTGGCGACCTTCCGCCTGCGCTAGGCCATCGACTCCAGCATCGCCTTCATCTGCTCGTGGATGAGGTTGACGGCCTGGAGTGGCCGGATCATCACCTTGAACTCGATGATCTTCCCCTCGTCGTCACAGGTGATCATGTCGATCCCGTTGACGTACTTGCCGCCGATACTCGTCTCGAACTCCAAGACGGCGTGGTTGCCGCTCAGGATCTCCTTCACGTAGTGGAAGGACGAGCTCCCCCCACCCATCGCCCCACCCGATGGTGCGACGTCGCCGGGGAAGGTCATGGACGCTGCCATGAGGTAGCGCTTGGTGATCTCCTTGCCGTGTTGGGGCGTGAAGACAATGGGCGAGGAGAAGACGCAGTCGTCTGCGAGGAGGGCGTCGAGTCCCCCGGGGAACTGGCCCTTCAGGTGCGCATGCCAATTGGCGACGGTGGTTTCGATCATGGTGCTCCTGTTCAGGCGGGGGTCGGCACGGACGAGGCCTCGAGGGCGATCCGCAGGTCACTGGCATGCTCGTCGAAACGGGCGATGTTCGCCAACTTCACGTCTTCGTAGCCGCGCACGTCATCGGCCAAGGCGACCAAGGCCCCGACCGTGGCGAGGTTCTCGGGTCGGAGTTGCGCAACGGCGTCGAGCACGAGGCGGTCGTAGCGATCGATGAGTGCACGCTCTGCTCGCCGCATGGCGGTGTGACCGAAGGGATCGAACGCAGTACCGCGGAGTCGACGCATCGCCGACAGCACTGCGAACGTTGGTCGCGCCAGGCTGCCGAATTCGAGCTTGCGCTTCATGCCGAGGCTCTTCAAGATCGGTGGGTGGAGGAGCACTGCTGCCTTCGCACCCTTGCCAAATTCTCGCTCGATCTTGGCCTGCTCCGCCGGGTCGCGATGCAGTCGGGCCACTTCGTACTCATCCTTGTAGGCACGGAACTTGAACGCGCCGGCGATGTAGGCGGAGAGGAGATCCTCGGTGCCCGAAACGCCACTGGCGACAAGTGCTCGGGCCACCGCGTCGACGGCACCAACGAACGAGGTGGCGTAGGAGACGGACTGGTAGGCCACGAGCTCGTTCGCTCGTTCGGTCACGAGGCCATGGAGTGCCGGAGGAATCGCTGATGTGCGCACCGCCTCGAGCACAGCTGGGTGCTGTCGAGGTGTCGCGACCGTCGGAATGGTTGGAGCAGTGGCTGCAGCGACGGCGTCTGGGGCGATGACCGCAGCCCGTCCCCAGTTGAACGCGGTGATGTTGGTGGCAACCGCGGTGCCGTTCAAGGTGATGGCCCGCTCGATGGCAGCGGCAGAGAGGGGAATGCACCCAGCCTGGAACGCAGCACCGAAGAGGACCAAATTGGCGGCCAGGTGATCGCCCACCACCGCTTCGGCGATGTCGAGGGCGTTCAAGTACACGTTGTGCGCAGCTCTCGTGAGCGGCTCGATGAGCTCGTGCACTTGGGTCGCGCTGGGCGTTGCTGGACCTTTCCGCATCAACTGATCGTGCGTGGGCGTGGTGTCCATGTTGAGCACGGCAATGGTGCGGTCGCTCGTCAACTTGTCAGCCACCGACGGCGTGAGCACGCCGAGGAGGTCGAAGCCGAGCACGAGGTCGATCATGTGCTCCGACGCCTTGGGCGCGGTCGACAGCTCGTGGTCGGCGATGCGCACATCGGAGATGACGGGGCCACCCTTTTGGGCCAGTCCGGTCTGGTCGAGTCCGGATGCCGCACGGCCGTCGAGTCGAGCAGCCATTTGAATGATGCGAGAGACCGTGACCACACCAGTTCCCCCAACGCCGGTCATCCGGATCGTGGTGTCGGTCTCGTTGACGATCACCACTGGGTCGACCAAGGCCACGGGCAGGTCGGGGACGACGTGGTCGGCCTTGGTTCCAGGAATCACCCGGACGAAGGAGGGGCAATCCCCGTTCGCGCAACTGAAGTCGAGGTTGCAGGAGCTCTGGTGGATCCGGGTCTTGTCGCCGTAGGGGGTGTCGACGGGTTCGAGCGACAGACAGGTGGACACTCGCTGGCAGTCACCGCAGCCTTCACAGACCCGCTCGTTGATGTGGAGCCGAGTGGTCGGCGCGGCGATCGTGCCCCGTCGGCGGAGTCGACGCTCTTCGGCTGCGCAGCGGTCGTCGTGGATGAGCACGGTGACCCCGGGAAGCGCCGCCAACTCGTCCTGGACGTCGGCCAAGTCATCTCGGTGACGAACAGAAGCAATGGGATGCAGGACCACGTCGTTGTAGGTGGCAGGTTCGGGTGTCGTGATGATCACCTGCTGCACCCCTTCGAGTGCCAGCCACGAGGTGAGCTGGGGGATCTCGAGCACACCGGTTGGCTGCTGGCCTCCGGTCATAGCGACGGCTCGGTTGTAGAGGAGCTTGTAGGTGACGTTCACCCCGGCCACGACCGCCGCTCGGATGGCCAGAGAGCCTGAGTGGAAGAACGTGCCGTCCCCTAAGTTCTGGACGTAGTGGGCATCGCTCGTGAACGGTGCCATGCCAATCCACTGCGTACCTTCGCCACCCATCTGCGTCATGCCCACCTTGTGGCCGCGGTGCTCGTCTTGGAACGCCACCATGACGTGGCAGCCAATCCCGACGCCGACCAGTTGGTCATCATCGGCACGCGTGGAACGGTTGTGGGGGCAACCTGAGCAGAAGTAGGGCTGACGAACCGGGAGCGCGGTGACCGAGAGGCGGTGCTTCGGTCGCCGAATGCGGGCGATCTCGTCCACGACGTACTGCGGTGGGTTGTGCCGCTCGAGCACCTTGGCCAGCACCGCCACGACGCCGTCGACGTCCATCGATCCCCACGAGGGGATGAGCGGACTGCCGTCTTCGTCGTTCTTCCCCAAGATCACCGGCAGGTTGGGGGCACCGTAGAGGGCATCACGGATGTGGAGCTCCAAGAACGGCCGCTTGTCCTCGACGACGAAGACCTGGCTGAGCCCAGCGGTGAAGGCGCGGAACTCCTCGTGGTCGAGCGGCCAGATGAGGCCGATCTTGATGAGGCGGACGCCCATCTGCTCGAGCGCCGGTTGGTCGATGCCGAGGATCTCGACAGCTCGGAGCACCGTGGCGTAGGTCACCCCGGAGGCGATGATGCCGATCGTCGCACGAGACGCCTCGAAGGTCACCGCGTTCAAGCGGTTGGCCTTGCCGTAGGCCATGGCCAAGGGGATGCGGTGCTCGAAGAGGTCTTGCTCCGCCTCAACAGCTCGGTTCCCGAGGAGGACGTGGCGAAGCGTGAATCGATCGGGATCTGGTGGAGCGATGAACGTCGATGGGTCGACGAGGTCGACGACGGCTGCTGCGTCGGCGAGGTCGGTGACGACCCGGAGCGCGGTGAAGACCCCCGCTGCTCGGCTCATGGCCACGGCGTGGAGTCCGTAGGTGATGAGTTCACCAACAGTTGAGGGGTTGAACGCCGGGATCATGAGTGACTCGCACATCTCGGCCGATGACGAGGGCAAGGTCGACGACTTCGACGACGGGTCGTCACCGATCATGGCGACTGCCCCACCGAGCGGTGTCGTACCGGCGTAGTTCCCGTGCCGGAGGGCATCGGCGGCACGGTCGAGGCCGGGGTTCTTCCCGAACCAGTAGCCAACGACGCCGTCGTAGGTGGCGCCGGGGAGCTGGTCGACGAACTGCGTCCCAACCACTGCGGTTGCTGCCAGTTCTTCGTTGAGGCCGTGCTGGAACCGGACACCAGCCGGATCGAGGAAGCGCTTCGCTCGGTCGAACTCCATGTCCACGCCACCGAGGGGTGATCCGGGGTATCCCGAGACGAACGACGCGGTCTTGAGCCCTCGTGCTTCATCGAGCCACATCTGCTCGAGCGTCAACCGGACGAGGGCTTGGATTCCTGAGACGAAGACACTTCCCGTCGTGGCGGTGAAGACATCGTCGAGGGCAACGTCGCTGTTCTTGCTCATGGCTTCATCCTCTCGCACCACATGGGCTCATGGGAAGAGTCCCCGGAGCGTCGTCGCTTCGGCGATGCGCGCCACGCCGACCACAGTGGCGGCTTGGCGGAACGGGAGGTGGAGGCTCTCTGCTCGCTCCACGACCGAAATGAACGCTCGCTCGATCGTGCTCGCCACCCGCTCGCTCACGAGGGCGGCATCCCAGGCGTAGCCCTCACGGTCTTGCACCCACTCGAAGTACGACGCCACGACGCCACCAGCATTGGCCAGCACGTCAGGCACCACGACGATGCCCCGCTCGTTCAACACGGCATCACCCGCTGCCGTAGTCGGTCCATTGGCCGCCTCCACCACGATGGATGCACGCATCTGCCGCGCCACGTCATCGGTGATGGTGCCACCGAGCGCAGCTGGGATGGCGAGGTCAGCGTCAACGCTGAACAGGTGGCCACTCGTGAGCGGTGCTGCACCCTCGAGGCCAACGACGGTGCCGGTTCGTGCGACGTGGGCGGCGAGCGCACTGGGGTCGATGCCCGATGGGGCAACGATGGTGCCGTGTACGTCGGCGACGCCGACGACCACCATGCCGAGATCGACCAGGAGCCCCACCAGTGGACCGCCGACCTTGCCGTAGCCCTCGATGACCACTCGTGCTCCTGTGAGGTCGCGACCGAGGTGTTCGAAGATCTTGGCCACACAGACCGACACGCCGAGGGAGGTTGCCCCTGCGTGACCTGCGCTGCCACCGATGGCGATGGGCTTTCCCGTGACCACCCCCGGCGTTCCTTGACCCCGGAGCATCGAGACGGTGTCCATCACCCAAGACATCACCTGCGGATCGGTGTTCACGTCGGGGGCGGGGATGTCCTTCTCAGGACCGAGAATCGGAGCGATGTCAAAGGTGTAGCGACGGGTGAGCCGTTCGAGTTCTGCCGCAGACAGCGTCGACGGGTCGACGCAGATGCCGCCCTTCGCTCCACCGAAGGGGATGTTGACGACTGCACACTTGATCGACATGTCCGCTGCCAGCGCCGCCACTTCGTTCGCCGACACCGATGGGTGGAAGCGGATGCCACCCTTGCCGGGGCCACGCGAGGTGTCGTGCTGGATGCGCCACCCGGTGAACATCTCCACCCGTCCATCGTCCATGCGGATGGGAACGGCAACCTCGAGGATTCGCTCGGGTTTCACGATCATGGTTGTGAGCCCTGGATCGAGGTCGAGGGCCAGCGCCGCTCGAGTCATCGTGCTCGCAACGACCGACCATGCGTCGTGGGAATCGTCTGCCGTACTTGGAACAGTGACCACGTTGTCACGACTCCCTTCTCGATAACCCGCGACTGGGTACCACGGTCAACCTAGACCTCGCATCAGCTCCAACACGGGCATCGGTGGGCGATCACGGCTGGCTCCTCGCTCCGGTCCACGTCGCGGGGGATTACGCCCCGAGGTTCGTCAGGGCGAGCACCACGACCCCGTCTGGTCGGCGATACGAGGGGCCAGTTGGCACGATGACGCCGAGAACAGCGGGCGGTTGATGACGACTGGTGTCAATGGAGTCAACGAAGGACATGAGGTTCGTCGCCGCAGCATCGATCACCCCTGCGCCGAGCTTGACCTCGAAGGCCCCCCACGTTCCATCGGGGAGTTCGATGATGAAGTCGACCTCTCGCCCAACCTTTGAACGGAAGTGATACACCCCAGCATCGAGGAGATCAGCGAAGACGCGGAGTTGTTGGAAGACCAAGCTCTCGAAGAGCAATCCGAATGTCGACGGGTCGCCGAGGAGGCGCTCCGGCGTTCCGATGCGGAGTGCTGCGGCGGTGAGCGACGTATCAACGAGGTGTCGCTTTGGCGCCTTGCGGAGCGCAGTTCGCGTCCGAAGCGGAAGATCCCAAGCCTCTTGCATCTCGAGGACGAAGATCCGCTCGAGCGAGGCGAGGTAGCTCGTCACCGTCTCATGGGCGAGCGGACGATCATCGCCACCGGCATCGGTGGCCAACGTCGCCAACGATGCTTCGGACGCGGTCGTCCTCGCGAGCGAGCGAATGAGCGAACGGACGCGACGCGGGTCATGTCGCACTCCCTCGAGACCAGCAATCTCGAGTCGCACGATCTGATCGATGTAGTCAACGGCGTATCGGGCGGCGTCACGACTGGCGAGGTGTTGACTCGCCGGCCATCCTCCGGTGATCGTTCGCTCCGCGAGGTCATGGATCTGCACGTGATGTGGAGCCGCAGACGGACGTTCCCCTCGAAGGAGTGCAGCGAGCGAAATCTCCGACGACGAGTGTCCAGTTTCAACGAGGGTCAGCGGCCGCATCCTCAATCGAGAGAACCGACCTGCCCCAGAATGCCGAGTCGAGCTATCAGCCGGTGAAGCGGATCCTGTGAGGATGAACTGCCCCATCGCACGTCGGTCATCGACCGCGCGGCGCACGGCGTTCCACAGTTCCGGAACGACCTGCCACTCATCGAGGAGCAGTGGAGGTGCTCCACCGAGCACGAGTTGGGGATCGGCCATCGCGAGGTCTCTGAGCGCCCGATCACTATCGAGGAGGACTTCGCTCTTGGCGATGCGACGACCCGTCTCTGTCTTGCCGGAGGCCTTCGGACCGTCAATTACCACCGCACCTGCAGACTGCAGGCGTGATTCCAAGACTGGATCGATGAGGCGAGAAATATAGGATTTCACCGACGTATTCTACCATGACTTGAAGATTTGGCACTAAAAGAGTTAAAGATTTGGCACTCATCTATCTGAGGATTTGGCACTCGGCTCGTCAGTGACGCGTGCTGCTGTTCTGCGACGCTCGGCGCCACCATTGACACCCTCTCAGACTGCCCGGTCGGGCCGTAGAGTCAAGGAGGGCGAAGGGTGGATGACGTGAACTTCCAAGCATCGAGCGAACAGGAACTCCTTCGGAGCACGGTGGCATCGATCGCTCAGTCCTTTGGCCATCGCTACTTCGTGGACCAGGCAGCAACTGGTGGGAAAGCCACCGAGCTCTGGGATGCCCTCGCCGAAGCGGGATTCTGTGGCGTGAACCTCCCCCTCCCCTTCGGTGGAGGCGGCGGCATGGCTGAACTCGCCATCGTGGCTGAGGAGACCGCAGCGGCCGGTTGCCCCCTCCTCATGTTCCTCGTCTCGCCGGCGATCTGCGGCGAGGTCATCGCTCGCTTCGGCACTGAGGAGCAGCAACGCCGGTGGCTCCCGGGACTCGGCAGCGGATCCTCCAAGATGGCGTTCGCCATCACCGAACCCGATGCCGGGTCGAACTCCCACCGAGTGGCAACGGTGGCGACCCGCCGTGGTGACGGCTGGTCGCTGTCGGGAACCAAGTACTACATCTCCGGTATCGACGAGGCGGACCACGTCCTCGTCGTCACCTCCACCGGCACCGATCCGCTGACCGGTCGTGGGCGGTTGACCTTGTTCGTCGTGCCGACCAATGCCCCGGGACTCTCCTTCACCCCCATCTCGGTCGGCATCGTGGCGACCGAGAAGCAGTTCACGGTGACCTTCGACGACGTGGCGCTCTCCGACGACCACCGGATTGGCCCCGAAGGTGGTGCGCTCCGCCCGTTGTTCATGGGCCTCAACCCGGAACGGATCATCTCTGCGGCCACCCTCATCGGTCTCGGTCGCTACGCGCTCGCCAAGGCTGCGGACTACGCGAAGACCCGAGAGGTGTGGGGCGTGCCCATTGGGAGCCACCAGGGTCTCTCCCACCCCTTGGCCAAAGCCGCCATCGACGTCGAACTCGCCGCCCTCATGACGGCCAAGGCGGCGTGGCAGTTCGACGAGGGTCTCGACCCGGCAGAGGCCTCCAACATGGCCAAGCTCGCCGCTGCCGACGCCGCCCTCGTGGCCATCGACCAGGCCATGCAGACCCACGGCGGCAACGGCATGGCCACCGACTACGGCCTCATCACGGTCTGGGGCATGGCCCGCCTGCTGAAGGTGGCCCCGGTGTCGCGTGAGATGGTCCTCAACTACATCGCCACCCACACGCTCGGACTCCCCCGGAGCTACTGAGCGGTCGCCACGCCCTCGGCCGTGCGTCCTCGGCCGTGGAGTTCCACCGGGACCTCAACCGTTCGGGACCGGAGGTACTCCCCGAGCCCCTTGGCCTGAGGATCGAGCCGCGTGGACGATGCCACGCCTTCGCCGAGGAGACCGACGCAGACGAGGTTGATGGCACGCAGATTCGGCAACAGGCTCCGTCGCACCGTGACCCCAGGCGGCAAGCCGAGCAGCGCCGGCACGTTCTCTGGAGTCAGCAGGTCTACCAAGAACGCGTACCGGTCATCGTCGAACGTCCACACCCCGACGTTGGCGTTCCCACCCTTGTCGCCTGATCGAGCGCCGCAGAGCTCTCCGAGCAACATGGGCGCCGTCTCGCCACTGAAGGGTGGATGGACGACCGGCACCTCGCCGCCGTCCAAGGGCAGCGGCACCGTCACCGGCGGTTGGGGCAGGATCACCGTCATGCCGTTCTCGAGCAGCACCCGCTCGTGCACGTGGCTGCGGTCGATGAGCGCCGGCCAGTAGACGCCGTAGGCGGATCCGGCGGAGGGTGGGGTGTCGGCGAACATCCCCGGCACGGAGGCGAGGGTCAACGACACGACCGCTCGTGAGAACTCTCGACCGACGAGGCCTGGGTCCTCACCCTTCACGACAATCCGCAGGCGACTGATGGCGCCTTCATTGGTCGCCGCATCACGCCAGTCGGCGGCGAAGAGGTCGACGGCAACCTCACTGAAGCGCTCTTCGCCGCCGAGCAGGTCGAAGAGCATGGCTCGAACCCGTGCCGCCTTTCCTTCAGGATCGGCACCGGTCAAGATCACCGACATCTGGTTCCGATACCCGCCGTCGTAGTTGATGGCCACCTTGATTTCTTGAGCCGGTGCTTGACCGACAACCGGACCAATCGCCACCCGATCGGGTCCAACAGCAGACAGCGAGATGGATGAGAAATCCGCCACCACGTCGGGGTTGGCGTAGTGGCGGCGGTCGACCTCGTAGAGCAACTGGGCGGTCACCGTTCCGAGCGAGACGACCCCACCAGAACCAGGCTGCTTGTTGATGACCGAGGAGCCGTCGGCGGCGACTTCAGCGATCGGGAATCCTGGGAACCGTGCATCAGGGAGCTCGTCCAAGAAGCAGTAGTTGCCGCCGGTCGCTTGCGTCCCGCACTCGATGACGTGGCCAGCGACGAGGGCGCCGGCGAGAGGCCCGAAGTCGGTCCTCGACCAGCCGTGGTGCGCAGCAGCTGGACCAATGACGAGCGCAGCGTCGGTCACGCGTCCGGTCACGACGAACTGCGCACCGCGGTTGAGGGCCTCGGCGATCCCGAAACCACCGAGGTACGCGTTCGCGGTGAGCGCGGATCGACCAGCGCTGGCGAAGGGGCGGCCGGTGTCGAGGTGGGTGAACAGCTCACCCTTGGCCATGAGGTCGGGCAGGTGGGTGATGAGGTCATCACCTTCGACGACGGCGACGTCAACGGTGCGCCCCAAGGCTCTGGCTTGGGCCCGCAGCTCTGCTGCGAGACCTCGGGGGTTGAGGCCACCAGCGTTGACCACGACTTGGATACCCCGCTCGAGACAGGTCCCCATGACCTCCTCCATCTGGCGGAGGAAGGTCGTGGCGTACCCCGCATCGGGATCGCGCTGCCGTGACTTCCACAAGATGAGCATCGTGAGCTCAGCGAGGTAGTCCCCCGTCAACACGTCGATGGGATCGGGTCCATCGAGCAGGAGTCGAGGGGCGTCTAGGAGGTCGCCGTAGAAGCCGGAGCAGTTGGCGATACGGAGTGGTCGGGTCATGCGTTCCTCCTCGCGGCGCGGCCAGGCCCAGCGGGTCCAGCGAAGGCTTGGGCAACCGCCAGCCACGAAGCGGCGTCGGCGTTCGAGGCCTCGAGATCGAGGTCGTCGCGGTGACGACGTTGGACGGCGAGCAGGCAGAGATCGAGCGCCGGACCCGACACCACAGCCACGGCTGCGTCGTCACCAATCATCCAGGTCGAACCATCAGGAGCCGTGAGCTCGAAGCGCAGTGGCGCTTCCGGCATCGCCACGTCGTGGGCGCTGAAGGCGAAGGGTCGAGCTCGGTAGGCCAACTCGGCGATGTGGTGGAGCCGTGCCGTTGGGGCTGGTGTGACACCGAGCGCATCAGCGATGTCGTAACCGTGCGCCCAGGTCTCCATGAGACGTGCTGTCAACGCGGAGACCGGCCCCATCGACGGGCCGTACCACCCAATGCGTGTGGAAGGTGGCGTCGACGCCAGCGCCTCAACCATGGTGGCACGCACGCTCGAGAACCACGAGAACACCGCGCTCGGTTCCATCGACGCGAAGTCGTCGCGCACCGCGTCGACGAGGTTGCGCGTGCTCGCGAGTTCCTTGGCTGCTTGGGTCGAGAAGCCCTCTGGATCGGTGATCGCCATGGTCTGTCGCTCGTCGAACGCAGCCAAGTGGGTGACCTGGTCGAGCACGGTCCACGGCGTCGCCGGCGTCAGCGTCGACCAGTCCTGTGGCCGCAACGGCTCGAGCATGGTGAGGAGGGTGGTGGTCTCGCCTCGGAGATCATCCACCAGTTGGCCCTGGAGGTTG